>Ga0247837_1000096_pt1 | contig 155255 bp, 153 predicted proteins | sample LaCtaG_2_FD_187115 | JGI IMG/M metagenome (GOLD analysis project Ga0247837, IMG submission 187115) | Freshwater microbial communities from meromictic Lake La Cruz, Castile-La Mancha, Spain - LaCruzMarch2015_14.5m | ecosystem: Environmental > Aquatic > Freshwater > Lake | place: Spain...
TAGCCAGGCCCTCGGAAACAACATGGCGGCTGTGCAATACAAAGGCGGCGGTCCCGCGATGACGGATACGATGGGTGGCCATATCGAATTTTCCATCGGTAGCATGACACAGGTCCTTCCGCAATTTAGAAACGGTACGCTAAAAGGGATTGCGGTGACCAGCGCAGAGCGCTCTGAGGCTGCGCCCAACTTGCCGACGTTCCAAGAGGCTGGCATCAAGGACTATGAGATTCAACAATGGTGGGGGCTACTCGGTCCGGCCAACGTCGATCCAAAGATACAAGCGTTTATCAACACCTCCGTCAACAAAGCGCTCAAGTCTGAAGACCTGATTCAGTTTCTCGCCACAGATGGTGGAAAGACTAAACCAATGAGCGTGACCGATTTTACAAACTTGGTGCATAGTGGCTTGAAACGCTGGGCCGAGGTGGCCAAACAAACTGGTATTACTGCACAGTAACGAGATGACGATGCCCTTCACCATCACGCCTATACGTTCTGACTTTAGTGCAGAGATTTCAGGTATCAACCTCTCCGTTCCAGTGTCGGATACTGTCAAAAAAGAACTCAATGACTTGCTCGCAAAATACGCAGTGCTTGTTTTTCGCGATCAGGCACTCACACCGCCAGCGTTTATGGCTGCGGCTGAGATTTTCGGTCCGCTGATGGACCAGCAACTCAAAAAGTATGTGTTGCCAGATTACCCAATGGTAGGGTGCAACTCAACGGATGATCTGCCGCGCAAGAACGGCAAACTCCAGGTGCGCGGTGAAAACTACCACACAGATCACTCCAACGATCGCTGTCCTCCCAAAGCCACGACGCTTCATGCTGTTCAGATTCCGCCGAGCGGAGGCGATACCCAATTCGTCGATGTGCGGAAAGCCTATGATGAATTACCCACAGATTTAAAAAGTCGTATCAACGGACTCTTTTCATTGCACGTTCATCAAAGCAGTCGCAGTCCTCGTGAGTTGACCAAACTGAGCCCTGAGGATCTGGCCAAGATTCCCACTGCGCTTCAGCCACTTGTGATTCGGCATCCTGGGAGCGGTCGCCCTGCGCTTTATCTCAATACGGGCCGTATGGAGGGGATCGACAAGATGGCACCTGAGCTGGCCTACCCTCTGATCGAAGACCTTTATCAACGCGCTACAGATGCGCGCTACGAGTATCGTCACAAGTGGCGTGCAGGCGACATGGTGATCTGGGATAATCAGGCTGTTATGCATCAAGCCAATGCAGATTACGACCCTGAGCAAAAGCGTTTTTTGTATCGTTTAATGATTCAGGGCGTCGCCTTAAGTCCCGCTCATCCTGCTGTTCACTAAGCTGTTTATCACCGAGCCCACAAAAACCTATGCTGACTAGAAATACTTGGATTGTTTGCTCGCTGATGAGTTTTGCGATTCAGTTTGATAAGGCAATCCGGGCACAAACGCTGGATCCGCTCTCTCTCGGCACCGCCACGCTCATTGCGTTGATCTTGGGAGCCGGTTGGGCTTTTGTCGCAGGCTGGATTCGCGTCAAGCTTATTCCATCACTCGCCGATGACTATGCCCGCAATATCCAACTTGGTGTTGGCCTGCTTTCAATACTGCTCATCGCTGGTCTTGTGTACAAGGTATTCTCTGCCTGAACGAGGCTTACCTGATTGACGAGATGCACTACGGTGTGAGTCGAGCCAGATAATACGAAATGTCCTGAAGATCTTGATCTGAGACACCGTAAACCGACGCCGCCATATTTGAATCGCGACCGATGGCTTGATTGTTTTTAAATTGCTGCATGCTGTGCAACAGATAGTCTTCTCGCTGACCCGCCAGTCTGGGGATCTGCTCACGACCCAGATAGGTCGGTAGATGACAGATACCGCAACGCATGCCTTCGGCTAATTTACCACCACGTGCAAAGACCTCGGCGTCTTTATCCTTTGGCACGGGAGCCAGCGTTTTCTCCGCGTAATACTGGGCGAGTGCGGTGATTTCTGCGTCGGTCACGCCATCAAGCGAACCTTTCATCGCAGCGATATCTCGCACACCTTCGCGAATCAAGACAAGTTGATTTTCAAGAAATAATTTTGGCTGTGCTGCTAAAGAGGGGATCCCTTTTATTTGGGAATTTCCCTCTGCACCATGACAAGCCGCGCAGAGCGCTAAGCGCTGCGCGGAGATCTGTGCATAGGCAGCTGGAGCCGCCGCAAGGACGGCTCCAACCAAAACAACAACACGTACAACAGACAACATTTGCATGAAGATTACTTCTGGTATGTCACGCGATAGATGACGCCATTTTGCTCGTCAGAAACCAACAAAGATCCGTCTTTCATCTGATGCAAGTAAGCAGGACGACCCCACCATGACTGATCCGCAGGATTCATAAAGCCAGTCATAAAGGGCTCGACCTTCGCGTTTTTGCCATCAGCATCTGCGCGAACAGTCACAACATCAAAGCCGATCTTTTGTGTACGGTTCCAGGAGCCTTTACGTGCATTGAACAGCACATTTTTGTACTCAGCTGGGAACATGTCTCCTGTGTAGAACTTGACGCCCATAGTGGCCGCGTGCGGTCCCATCAAAGCAACGGGTTGCTCAACACCAGCACAGGCGTTTTCTTTCTTAATGTCAGGATCCGCAATGTTGCCCTGGTGGCAATAAGGAAAACCATAGTTTGCTTTTAGTTTTAAGCGATTCATGGTGTCGTTTGGCGTGTCGTCACCCATCCAATCGCGACCGTGATTACTAAACCAAAGTTCTTTGGTCACAGGGTGCCAATCAAAACCAACCGTATTGCGTACACCCGTTGCTAACAATTCCATGCCGGAACCATCTGCGTTGTAACGTCGAATTTGCGAATACTCGGTTGTTGGCTCAACACAAATATTGCAAGGCGCACCAAATGGAACATACAACTTACCGTCTGGTCCAAATGCAACATACTTCCAGTTGTGGTGTGGCAGAGGTGGGAAGTTAAACTTTGCGGTCAAGTCAACAGGTGTGGCATTAGGATTTTTTGCAATCCCATCAAAGCGCAAGACCTTGTCGATCGCGACGACATACAAAGAACCATCTTTGTAAGCGGCCGTTGGTTGTTGCAGTTTATCTACGACAACACGTGAGGTACGCTCTTTACCATTGTCAGTGACTTCGTAAATGCGGCCGAGTGCGCGTGTACCGACGTAGTACTTGCCATTCTCGCCCTCTGTGATCGCGCGACCGCCAGGGATGCCGTCAGCCCACACTTCAACTTTAAAACCGGGAGGCAATTTGATTTTATCAATCGGCACGTCGGCGGCTTTAGTGGCCACCAGTTTGCCCGGCAATGGCGCAAGCGTGGACTTTGCCATCGACTCGGGCATGCCTTGTTTCCATGCGGGTGGAGGTGCAGCTGCAGGAGCCGCAGCAGGTGCTGCAGTCTGCGCTTGAGCAGACATACTAAATGCCAAGGCTAAGCCCAGGCCGCTAATTGTGCGTAAGTAATTTTTCACAGTCGTCTCCGTGACGTTTGATGTTTGAACAAGCTCATCTTGTTTTTTAACTACCTAACAATATTACTAGAATTGGATATTTAGAGAAATTTTTTATCCATATTTTTTCTAGGTGAAAGCAAGGCACTTTGTCTCATTAGGGTAAGCACTAGGACCAGCATGCAAGTTCTTGAAACGTTGCGCTCAACATACCAGGGTCAGTGAGATCGTGACCACCGCCTGCGACGCGGACCAGCTTTGTCTGAGGCACCGCGCGTTGAATTTCGAGACTATTTTCAAACGGGCAGAGCGCATCCATATCTCCATGCACGAGCGTGAGTGGAATCTCGAACAGCCGTTGACATTGCGCCAAGATATTTTGACCTACAAAGCATCGATGCCACAGATAATGACTCTGAATCCTGTAACGTGCGATAAGCATGTCGTTGCCAGTCAAACCAAGCGTGAGTGCCGGGGCTGGATAAACATTCATCGCCGCCTCGTAAGCCATCCATGCTTGCGCAAGCTGCACTTGTTGTTGAACGTCCTGCTCCAAGCAAAAAACGCGATACCCAAACGCGAGAATGGTCTGTGCAGCCTCCCGAGGCACTTGGGATTGCAACGCCTCCCAACGTGCGCGACACCCTTCGGGCGGGTGCTCCATAAAGTTTTCGATTTCGGCTTGGGTACATAAAAAGGGACTGCGTAACAACATCCTGGTGATCCGCTCAGGATGCGCCTGCGCATAGAGCAAAGCCAAGGCCCCGCCCCACGACCCCCCCACCACGCTCCATGTCTCTAGAGAAAAATGCTCGCGTAAGCGCTCTATATCCGCGATTAAATCCACTGTCTCATTGTGGTGAATCTCACCCGCCGGAAGACTCCGCCCACAACCGCGCTGGTCATATTGAATGATCCAGAACAGGGCGGGATCAAAAAATCGACGATGCAGGGGACTTGCCGAACTGCCCGGGCCACCATGCAACCAGACCACAGGTATTCCTTGGGGATTACCACTAGTTTGCCAATAGAGTTGATGCCCATTTCCAACCTCTAACCACCCTTGAGCCGAGGGGGGGGACTCGGCAAATAGCTTAGTTTTCATGTGGATTACATTTCAAAAAAGTTGCTAGATGAATCGGATTTATTCTATATACTTGTATTTAATGCCAATCAATGGCGTTGCGATACTATCCTTTCACCACACTCTAGGAGACCGCTATGAAATGGGAAACACCATCAGCAATTGATCTGCGTTTTGGTTTTGAAATCACAATGTACATCGCCAATCGCTAATCGTTTTTAAAAGGCCGAGACTGATGTCCCGGCCTTTCTTCTTTTGAGTTGTGATGCAAATACGCGTGTTAGGCTCCGCTGCCGGCGGAGGATTCCCACAATGGAATTGCAACTGCCTAAATTGTTCAGGCGTGCGTCTTGGCAGTATCAACGCGCAGATGCGCACCCAATCTTCTATCATCGTTGGCAATGGCTCACCTGACTGGGCGCTGATCAATGCATCGCCTGATGTCCTGACGCAAATAAAAAATACCCCCGCCTTACAGCCCGCCAGATCAATGCGGGACAGTGGCATCGCCGCAGTCGTATTAATGGATGCACAAGTCGACCACGTCACGGGTCTGATGATGTTGCGCGAACGAAACTCGCCGCTGCCCATTTACGCCACCCAACAAGTTTTTGACGATCTGACGACAGGACTTCCACTCGTCAAGACGCTTTCGCATTACTGCACGGTTGACCAGCGCTTGATTCGACCAGACCAAGAGGGTTTCAGCATCCCCGCGTTGAGTGGCATTTCTTTTAAGCCCATTACTCTTTCTAGTAAAGCGCCGCCTTATTCACCGCATCGTCACGATCCCCATCCAGGTGACAACATCGGACTGCTCATCACCGATCTCACCTCAGGAAAAAAAGCTTTCTATGCACCTGGCCTCGGCCTGATCGAGCCGCAAGTCGAGCAAGCGATGCAAGAAGCGGATGTGCTCTTAGTGGATGGTACGTTTTGGACCGATGATGAGATGATCAGTATGGGCCTGTCATCCAAGCGAGCCATCGACATGGGTCATCTTGCCCAATCGGGCCCTGGTGGCATAATCGAAGCCTTAGCGTCTTATTCAACCAAACGACGTATTCTGATTCACATTAACAATACAAATCCCATTCTTCGCGAAGATTCCGCGCAAGCGCTGCATCTGAAGGCGCTTGGCATCGAAGTCGCTTTCGATGGTATGCACATAGAGATATAAAAAGCAGATCATGACAACTTCCAAACCCGCTTGGACACGTGAAGAGTTTGAAGCCCAACTCCGCGCAAAGGGTCAGAGCTACCATATTCATCACCCCTTCAATGTCAAAATGAATGCCGGTGAATGCTCTCAAGAACAAATTCGCGGCTGGGTCCTGAATCGTTTTTATTACCAGTGGATCATCCCCATCAAAGATGCTGCGGTCCTGTCCAACTGTCAAGATCGCGAAACGCGACGCAGATGGATTTCCAGAATTTTGGATCACGATGGTTTTGGCGATTACAAAACTGACACAGAGTGTGGTGGTCTCGAAGCCTGGACACGTCTTGGGCTGGCGGTTGGCCTGGATCGCGAGACACTCTGGTCGTTAAAAGAGGTCGAGCCTGCGGTCAAGTTTGCGTGCGATGCCTATGTAAACTTTGCACGCCAGCAGCCTTGGCAAGAGGCCATCTGTTCTTCATTGACAGAAATGTTTGCCCCCCAAATTCATAAAGACCGCCTCGCGACATGGCCTACCCACTACCCATGGATTGAACACTCAGGATTGCATTATTTCCGCTCACGCATTCCGCTCGCTCAGCGCGATGTCGATCACGGACTTGAGGTCACACTCAACCATTTCACAACGCGCGCGCAGCAAGAGCGCGCACTCGACATTCTGCAATTCAAGCTGGATATTCTGTGGTCCATGCTTGATGCCATTGAGCGGGCGTATCCAACATGAGTGATGCCAACGGTGCTCCACTTCCTGAGCGCCCCCGTCTCAACAGACTGTTTCGCTTGCAATGGGAAGAGGCACAACAGGCGTATGTGCTCCTCTATCCCGAGGGCATGGTCAAACTTAATCTCAGCGCTGCCGAGATCCTGAAACGCTGTGACGGAGCGCATACGGTTGCCCAACTGATCTCCGAACTCGAACAGGCTTTTGGTGAGGCGGATTTGCGTGATCCCGTCGAAGGCATGCTGCGCGCCGCCTTTGAAAAAGACTGGATCCAATAGGATCACCCACACGCAATGACTCAACCTGCCATCAATCCACCCTTTTGGTTGCTCGCCGAGCTGACATATCGCTGCCCCTTGCACTGTGTGTTTTGCTACAACCCAGTCAACTACAACAGCATTAAAAATGAGCTGAGTACAGACGAGTGGATTCGCGTCATGCGTGAAGCGCGTGCACTCGGGGCCGCTCAGCTGGGATTTTCCGGTGGCGAGCCTTTGCTGCGTGATGATCTGGATATCTTAGTCGCAGAGGCACGACAGCTTGGCTTTTATACCAACCTGATTACTTCAGGTGTGGGGCTCAATGAAAAAAGAATCGCCTCACTCAAGCAGACGGGCCTCGATCACATCCAACTTTCATTTCAAGACTCCACACAGGAGATGAACGATTTTCTGAGCAGCACGAAAACATTTGAGCTCAAGAAAAAAGTCGCAGGCTTGATTAAAAAGTATGACTATCCAATGGTGATGAATGTCGTCCTCCATCGCCATAACATTCCACACGTCGATAAGATCATCGACATGGCGCTTGAGTTAGAGGCAGAGTACCTAGAGCTTGCAAACACACAGTATTACGGCTGGGCGATGAAAAATCGTCAGCAGCTTTTACCCACACGCGAACAACTCGTCGCGGCTGAAGCGACTGTCAATACTTACCGCGAAAAAATCGGCAAGCAGTGCAAGCTACTTTTTGTAGTCCCTGACTATTTTGAAGAACGTCCAAAAGCCTGTATGAATGGCTGGGGCTCGATCTTTTTAGATATTGCACCTGATGGCGCAGCCTTACCTTGTCACAATGCGAGAGAGTTGCCCGGTCTCAATATCCCAAATGTGAAAGAGCATTCCATCCGGGAAATTTGGTATGAAAGCCAGGCATTTAATTTCTTTCGGGGTGACAGCTGGATGCAAGAGCCCTGTCGCTCCTGTTCAGAAAAAGAAAAAGACTTTGGTGGCTGTCGTTGCCAAGCGTTTTTATTGACAGGCGATCCAGCTGCCACAGACCCGGTTTGCTCCAAGTCCCCGAATCATCATGTCGTGAAACTTGCGATTGATGACGCAGCAGTCTCAGCGAAAGCTGATGCCCCAAATGAGTTTCCGTTGATTTTCAGGACGGATGCCAACTCAAAACAATACGCGGGATAGGGTGATACGGAATGGAACTATGGCTGATGCGTATTCGATCCTACATATGCGCGCCATAATCCAATGCCAATGCCAGCTAGTTTGACCCAGTGCCATCGCTTTCCTACCAGCATAGAGGATAGGGTTGCAGTCAAATAAGGGTACTGAGCCGCCAGGGAAAATCCCTTGCCGATTAGATGACCCAACCCCGCGCCCTCTCCAGTGCCGTCAGAGGCATTAGGGCGCATCCAACCCGCCAACCATCTTTTTGGACTGAGCTCGCGCCCAAGCTGCTCTGTATGAAAGGAAAGGGCTTGCCTTTCATAAGCTGCGCGCGCACGCAGATACTCAATACGCGCTTGCCTAGCAGGCAACACGATACGACGCTCACTCATGGTGCCCCCTCCTTTGACGATCGATTGAAGTCCGTGTGGACGTCCCCGCAGAAGTCTCTGTGGTGATCTCCGCAGAGGTCTCCACAGAAGTCCCTTGATCACGCACGCCCTCAACAAAGGACTCGCGCAATTGACCCAGCACTACTAAGTCTCGTTGGAGTTCTTCAAGCGTGGCCGCAAAAGGGGCAGATTCGGTTTTGACCCGACGACATACGCTCCAGATCAACATCAATCCCGTAGCGGCATAAGCAAGCGACAACAGACCAATGGCCCAATAACGATATTCAGTCATCCAAAAAAACGCAACCACAAAGAACGATGCCACCACGATCGCAAGCAGCAAGAACAATCCCGCCGCAAGCAACATGGCGGCCATTGTAAAAAGGCGATGTTTTTGTTCAGCAACTTCTGCGCTAAAGAGTTCGACGCGAGTGCGTAGCATCGCTACAAGATCACTCGCCACCACACTCAGGTTTTCACGGACGCTCATATCGGCTTAACGTCGGCTAATTAACAAACCAACCACTAAACCAATCACACCGGCCGCTGCGATTGCTTGCCAGGGATTGTCATGCACATACTCATCGGCCTCGCGCGCGACGCGTTTGCCTTCGTTGACCACAGATAACTTGGTGTCATGAAGGGCCTCTCGTGTTGCTCGCAAAGACTCGACCGCTTTGGCTCTGAGTTCGGTTGCTTGATCCCCGCTTGCAGCGGCAGCCTCTTTAAGAAAACTCTCCGCTTCATCCAATGCAGATTTCATTCCCTCGAGTAACTTTTCCTGCGCGGAGGGTTCGTGCGCAACGGTTTTGGTCTGTCTCATAGTGCTCTCCATCAGTGAACGACAAGCTTTCATTAAATACAAGTTCAGCACGTATGTCGCTAATTAATTAGTTATAGTGTTCTATAACTAAGGTGCAACAGACAACCCCCTGACCTTGTGTTTGGCGATCAATTCCGCCACGAAACCGGACGCCTTTGCTTCTTGAACAAAATCCTGCAGCCAACGTGCTGCTTCTGTACGCCCCTTTGGCACACCAACCGATTGCTGCACCGCAGTAAACTGCCCCTCGAGAATCCTTGATCCTGGAAGCTTTTCAGCGTCATTGAGCAAACCTGGCTTGAGGCTCGCCATGGCTTCAAGTTTTTGATCCATAAATAACTTTAATGTGGCGTCAAAACCCTCTGCATGCATCAACGTAGCATGTTTAATATTTCTAACGAGCCACAAATCATATGCGCTGCGGGAAGCCACCGCGATCCGATTGCCCGGCTGATCGACCTCGGAGGCGTGTCGCAGCGGTGATCCGGACGGTACTAAATAAGTTGCCTCAATTTCCACATACGCTGCCGTGAAATCAATTTTCTCGGCACGTGCGGGCTCAGACCCAATCAGGCCAATATCCCAAACACCCGCTAGCGCAGCATCTGCCAACTCTCCGGGTGTCTCATAGGGGACAAGTTCTAGGGACACACCGAGTTTATTGGCAATCGCGCGGGCCATATCCGGGGCTACCCCTTCGGGCAAGCCATCCGCGCTCTTACCCGTCACCAGCAAAAAATTAAGCAAATTAATGCCTGCCCGAAGTGTTCCGGTCGGCGCGATCTGTGAAAGTAATGCTTGACTCATCTTATTCATCCAAAAAATTGCAATCACTTACGTTTAGCTGATTGTATGGCGAGGTTGACAAATGAGATTGCCCCGCCTAACTTGATGGTAAACCATCCACAAAAGAACGTTAGCCTCTTCGAAAAATGACCTCCCAAACAAACACCCCCACACCTGCAGCGCAACAAACTTTTCTTACCCTTCACGAAATCGTTCAAAAAGCCCGACAAAAGCTCAATCACGACCACTGGGACTACATTGTCGGCGGGACTGAAACAGAAACCACCCTGCGCCGCAATAGAGCCGCACTCGACGCCCTGGCTTTTCGTCCCAGAGTGCTCCGAGACGTCAGTCACGTCAACGGCGGCACCACCTTTTTAGGGCGGGCCCTGCGTCTACCGGTCATTCTCGCGCCTGTTGGCAGTTTGGAACTCTTTGCGCCCGAAGCGGGTGCAGCCTCTGCGCGTGCCGCGGGTCAGTTTGGTGTGGCGCATATGCTCAGCTCTGTCTGTGAGCCGGGAATCGAAGCCGTGCAGCAAGCCGCCCCCGATGCCATGCGCTTATTTCAACTCTATGTTCACGGCGATGCCGCATGGGTCGATGAAATCGCTGCCCGTGCGCAAGACGCTGGCAATGCTGCGTTTTGCCTCACGGTTGATACGGCTATTTATAGCCGACGCGAACGAGATCTTGCCAAGCGAAACATTCGACGCAGCGCTGTACCTGGGCGCGAACACCAACCCAAACTGACGTGGAAAGATGTCGACCGCCTCAAGTCAAAATTAAACATCCCGCTGATCTTGAAAGGAATCGCGACCGCTGAAGATGCCGCAATGGCCGTCGATCATGGTGTGGATATGGTCTATGTATCCAACCACGGTGGTCGACAGCTCGATCACGGCCTGGGTTCAATGGCCGTCCTTCCGGAAGTCGTTCAAGCCGTCAACAAACGCGCCAGCGTCATCGTGGATGGCGGCATTAATCGCGGCAGCGATATTGTCAAGGCCATTGCTGCTGGTGCAGATATGGTGGGGATCGGTCGCATGCAATGCTTTGGACTCGCAGCCGACGGGACCGCTGGCTTGGTGCGCACGCTTGAGCTGCTCGAAGCCGAGGTCAATATTTGCCTAGGCTTACTTGGCGTCAATACTATGAAAGAGCTGGATCAAAGCTACCTGAGTGCCGCTGCAGCGCTTGAGCCCTCGGGTGCGCTGAGTGCCTTTCCACTTTTATCTATTGATGAAAAATCGTTCTACTGATGCGTCGAAATACTTTAAAGTTTGGCTACAATCTCCTAAAGGCCTGTGTGCCTTGGCGACCCCTTTTACTCTAAACGAACACATACATCATGCTGAAACTCTCATTACGAAATATCCTCGCCCTGTTGGCGGTCTCCATCACCACAATGCTTGGCGCGAACGCGCATGCCGAGTCGCGCGAGGCCCTTGAGCGTAGCTCACGTGCGGCACTCAACACACTCATTGCACAAAATGCAACAGCCAGAGAGCTCAGCACAAAAGCTGCGGCCGTATTGGTATTTCCAAGCGTCAAAAAAGCAGGCCTGATGATTGGCGGCCAATATGGTGAGGGTGTGCTTTGGCGTGGTGACAAAGCGGCTGCTTTTTACAACACTGGCGGTGCTTCCTTTGGTTTCCAGGCGGGCGCTCAAGAATATGGCTATGCCCTCTTTTTTATGAAAGAAGATGCTGTCAAAGCACTCGATGTTGCGCAGGGTTTTGAGGTCGGTGTGGGTCCAAGTATTGTGGTGATTGACCAAGGAATGGGCAATTCGACCACCACCACAACGATGCAAAAAGATATCTATGCGTTTATCTTTAGCCAAAAAGGACTCATGGCAGGCATCGGCATTCAAGGCAACAAGATCACAAAGATCACCAAATAAACTGTAAAAGTTGTCTGTGCACACACCCGAGCTCAAACTACCCGCACTCCCCGCCGGAAGACATTATCGCTTTCACGCGATGAACAAACCTTCTGGCGCGGAATGTAATATCGATTGTGATTATTGTTTTTATCTGCATAAGACGGATTTACTCGAGCACAAGCCTCACGCTCGAATGGATGACCCGACGCTTGAACAGCATATTCGTCAATACATCGAAAGTCAGACAGGTAATCAGGTCGTATTCTCCTGGCAAGGTGGTGAACCTACACTAATGGGTCTGCCCTTTTATGAGCGTGTTGTCGCACTTCAAGCCAAGTACGCCAAAGCCGGGCAACGCATCGAAAATGATCTGCAGACGAACGGCATCGCGCTTGACGACGCATGGATCGCTTTTCTAAAAAAACATAACTTTCATGTTGGGCTCTCTATCGATGGGCCACGTGAGCTGCATGATCGCTACCGCAAGACTCGTAATAACAAGCCAACGTTTGATCTCGTGATGGGTGCCGCGCGTAAGCTGGTTGCAGCCGATATTTCTTTTGCAGCACTGTGTGTCGTCAATCGTGCGAATGCAAAGCATCCCAGAGAGGTCTATCGATTTTTAGTCGATGAGGTCGGCAGTTGGCGCGTGCAATTCAACCCTGCGGTTGAGCCCCGAACCTTCAAAGAAAATGCACCAGGGAAAATGGATTTTTCCAGCGCGCCTATGCAAGACTCTGCGCGTGCCAAACCAGGCCATCCTCTTTCCATCGTGACAGATTGGTCTGTAGATCCTGATGACTATGGCACATTTTTAGCAGGCGTTTGGGATGAATGGCTCGCAACTGACTTTGGCCGTATTCATGTCAACCTCTTCGAAACAGCGATCGCACAAGCAGCTGGCTTACCTGCACAGACGTGTACGCAAGCAGAGTTTTGTGGCAAAGGCCTCGCTGTTGAGCACGATGGCGAGGTCTACTCCTGCGACCATTTTGTGTATCCAGAGTATCGCTTGGGCAATATCTCTCAAACGCATCTAGGGGACATGGCCTTTTCCGCTGTCCAAGTAAAGTTTGGCATGGATAAGCGTGACACCTTGCCCAAGCAATGTCGCAATTGTGATTACTTAAAGCTTTGCTGGGGCGAATGTCCCAAAAACAGACTCATCAAAAGTCGCGATGGTGAGGCGGGCATGAACTATCTATGTTCTGGGCTCTATCATTTCTATGATCATATTGGCCCTGATGTTGTGCGTATTTTGAAGCATCTTGGACGTCTGCCAGAGTAAAAATACCCGCGCATACCGACGACCCATGCGCTCCTGAATGGCGATCGGCTAATTTTTCCCATCATCTATAAACCAATGTAGTCGCCTATCTCCTCGAGATCGAACGCCGCCAAAGGCGTGATCAGTCATTGCATTAGCGAGCTCGGCGAGTCGACTGCAATGAGTATTTGGCTTGTAATCGATCAAACACTGGTTCCGCAGGAAGTGCTGCGCCGCTAGCCTTGCCTGCGGCGATATCATTTCTCAGCGCTTGGAGTTGGATGGCCTGCAGACGCTCGGTGTCCTAGAGCAAGCGCAGTCCAGCACGAACGACTTCACTGACGTTGTTGTAGCGGCCGCTATTAACTAGCCAGTAAACCTTGTCAATGCTTAGGTGGAAAAATTTCTTTCCAGTCACTCTTCATATCCACCACAACCCACCCTTTTTCCGACGCCATATCGAGTGCCTGATCGAGACGACCAATAGACGACTTGCGGTCATAGGCCACCTCTCTAACGTCATCGGTGTGTCGAATCAACATCCCAAAGCGTGGTCCTTTGCCCGTAGTCGTCCACCACAACATTTCTAGATCGCCATCTGAATTTCCAAACGCCATCACAGGGCGACGACCAATACGCTCCTGAATAGCGATCGGCTTATTTTTCCCATCATCTATAAACTGCAGCTCAGGCAAACCAAGGAGTTGCGGCTGTCCATCGACGATTTCAAACTTGGTTTTAATCGAACTACCAATCACACGTTCAGGCGGAATACCGTACACCCTTTCGGTCCAAGGTCTCATGAACTCAATCCCGCCTCCCGATACGATATAAGTCTTGTAGCCTCGCGTCTCAAGATGCGCCAGTAACTCCAACATGGGTTGATACACCATCTCCGTATAAGGCCGTCCCGTTCTTGGATGTCGGGCCGTTTTGAGCCACGCCTCTACCGTATTTCTAAACGTTTCGTGATCGACACCGGCATGGGTGGCTGCGATCAACTCAAAAAGTCCCTTGTGACCCGAGGCCAGCACGCCCTTTAAATCATTTTCGAGCACAGACTGAAAAGGCTGAGTCGTTTTCCATTCGGGATGTTGTGGCGCGAGCGCTTTAACGCGATCCATCGTAAACGCCAACTGAACATAAATCGGCTGCTCACTCCATAACGTACCGTCGTTATCAAAGACAGCGATTCTTTCCGCAACCGGCACAAAGTCAGGACTTCCCTGTGTTGTCGTTTTCTCGATGAAGCTCAAGACGGCTTGTTTGCTCGAACCCTCATGCCACGAAGGCAACAAACCCTGCGCATAGGTGTTGATCGTGACAAATAACATCAGTCCAGCAATCAATAACCGCATAAAACACTCCTGTCTTAATCAAGCTCAAAAAAAACTCCGCCTGTTTAGGGCGGAGTCTGTCTTACCTAGCCGTGTTGCGAGCCAACCCTTTCAACACGCTTAGTTTTGTTGCGAACGCGTCACCGCTTCCATCACGCGATCAAGGTTAAAGCTACCTGGCTTTTGACGAGGAGGAAACTCCTTGAAGCTCTGAAGCCACCTACCAACATAGGCGCCAGCGGGTGCAATCGCAAACATGCGATCAAGATACCAACGCTGATAACCCATGGCATTCTCTTGCTGGGCGCGCTCAAAGGGATCCATGCGCAAGTTGGTCAAGGCCGGCGCGCGCAACGCAGTGAACGGCTTTTGCCAAACCTCCAAGCCTTCTGCCTCTTGCTTAAGGAAGGTGACCTTCCAGTTGTCGTAGCGCAGTGCAGCGACACTACCATCGTCGGTCCAGTAAATAAACTCGCGACGTGGCCATGTTTTTTGCTCGCCCTTCAAGGCGGGTCCGAGATCGTAGCCGTCAAGGTGAACCTTGTAGTTCATCTGACCGATCTGACGTCCCTTGAGGAGGTCTTGCTTAGCTGTCTTATCACCTGCCGCAGCCACCAAGGTGGGCAACATGTCTTCGTGCGCCGCGATTTCGTTATTGATCGTGCCGGGCTTGATCACGCCAGGCCACTTGATCATGGCAGGCACGCGATAACCACCTTCCCAGTTTGTGTTTTTTTCACCGCGGAACATCGTGGTACCGCCATCGGGCCAAGTAAAGGTCTCTGCACCATTATCTGTCGAGTACATGATGATGGTGTTTTCATCCAGACCGAGCTCTTTTAGCTTAGCCAAAATCTGACCGACATGGCCATCATGCTCAACCATGCCGTCTGCATATACGCCAAGACCCGTCTTACCTCTGGAGGCTTCTTTGAGGTGCGTAAAGATATGCATACGCGTCGAGTTCCACCAGATAAAGAATGGCTTGTCCTCTTTCTTAGAACGCTCCATGAAGTCGAGGGTCTTGACCATGACCTCGTCATCAATTGTTTCCATACGTTTACGTGTCAAAGGACCCGTATCGTTAATCGGACCGCCGGCAAAACTGTGGATGACGCCACGCGGACCAAACTTCTTCTTAAACTCTGGGTCTTTCGGATAGTCAGGATTTTCTGGCTCTTCTTCGGCATTCAGGTGATACAAGTTGCCAAAAAACTCATCGAAACCATGCACCGTGGGCAACATGTCATCGCGATCACCGAGGTGATTTTTACCGAATTGTCCTGTCTTGTAGCCACGCGCTTTGAGCAGCGTTGCCAAGGTGGGGTCTTCTTTCTTCATGCCCTCTGGCGTGCCTGGCAGACCGACTTTTGTCAGGCCTGTCCGAATCGGTGACTGACCCGTAATGAAGGCTGCACGACCGGCAGTACTGCTTTGCTGCCCGTACCAATCGGTAAACAGTGCGCCTTGCTTGGCGATGCTGTCAATATTGGGCGTTTTATAGCCCATCATGCCCATGTTGTAGGCGCTGATATTAAACTGACCAATATCGTCGCCCCAGAGGATGAGAATATTTGGTTGTTTTTGTGCCAAGGCCTGCGTTGACATCAGTGCGCCAGCAACCATGGCAAGTGCCAAGGTGCTCTTTTTTAGCGTAAATTTCATCTTGAATCTCCAAAGCTCGGAACCGGCTTTTGATTGAATGAATAACTAGGAAAACTATACTTTTAATTGGAACACAATTGTTAAAACTCAAACACAAATTTTTGCCTCTTAATCTTTTATTCTTAGCCCTTGCGACCAATGCTTACGGGGCTGACAAGGCATACCAGGTGATGCTACCTGTGGCGAACCTTCCCGATATTCCGCTGCATGTCTTTACACCCTCCGATACACCAAAAGGCGTACTGATCGCACTGCATGGCTGCGGAGGGCTCTTGTCAACGAATACAAAAAATGGCGACAAGCTCTCGTCCCGACATGCCGCAATGGCCCAATATGCCAATGCCCTTGGCTGGGTCGCTGTTTTTCCAGATAGCTTTACCACGCGGGGCCGTCGCGAAATCTGCACACAAAAATTTTCTGAGCGCACAATCAAGCAACCCCAACGCAAGGCGGATGCCCTTGCCACAGCGCAATGGGTCAAAACTCAAGACTGGGTGCCTCAAGCTTCGGTCAACCCGTTAACCACCCCCCCACAACCGAAACTCAATACGGTGCTCTTAGGTTGGTCAAATGGCGGCTCAACGGTGTTAGAAACAATTGAATCCCCAAAGAAAACTGATGGCAATGAGACCGCCGACAATCTCGCAACGCTGTTTAATCAAGCCGTCGCTTTTTATCCCGGCTGTTCTGCGCAACTCGCACGCCATTACCGTACAAAGGTTCCACTGACGCTTTTCATTGGCGGTCTGGATGACTGGACACCTCCCCAGCCCTGTATCGATCTGGGGCACAGCGTAGGCGCGCAAGTCTATGTATACCCTGACGCCCATCACGGGTTTGATAGCCCGTCGGGAACAGTACGTTTACGCAAAGAAGTTCCAAACGGTGTCAATCCAGGTCAAGGTGTTCACGTCGGTCCCCATCCGGAATCTCGCGCGGACGCCTATAAAAAACTTCAAGACCTGCTTGAACGATTGTCCGTCTCAAGCAGATGAACGTTGCATGATTTTCCTTATGCGTATCTATTTCTAAGAAAATATTTGATTCGTAATCGCGTTTGCTTCGGATTGCATTTCCACGACTAGTTGTGTGAGCTGTTTTTTATTGAGTGCATCCATGAGGCTCGCACACACAATCGTATGCGTAATTTTTCCTGTGGGAGCCAGTACGGGCACCGCAACGATCGTGACACCTGCGATGTATGTGTTTCGATCGATGCTGTATTGATTTTTTTTTGCAAACATAACCTCCTTGTTCCAGATTTTGTAATCAAGGGGCTTGTCCCAACGCAATTTCTGAAAACGGTTTTTTAGCTCAGCTTCTGGTCGGTCCCCAAATGCTGCCACCAGACGTCCGGTTGCGCTGAGCAATGAAGGAAACACACTGCCGACATCTACGTGTAACCGAAAAGGAATATTAGAGCGCGAGAGCGCGACCACCACCATCTGATCCGGGTCGCCGACATCGACTCCGATCGCAGTCACACCCCACTGGGTCGAAAGCCGATCGAGCATAGGCTGCACCAACAGAGGAAAAGCATTTGCCTCGATGGCGCTGCGCGCCAAGGTCAACATACCTGCACCAAGGCGATAGTGTTTGGTGAGGCGATCGAACGCGATGAGTTTTTCTTCTGTTAAGGCACGCAAAATATGTAAACACGTGCTCGGTACGAGTCCTAGCGCTTGTGCGATCGCATTGACGCCCATGGGCGAGCGCATCTTACCGAGCAAACGCAGGATTGCAATCGCGCGCGACACGGCGGGTACCGGACGGATACGAGGTGCACTTGGTGCCTCTTTTAGTGTCGTTTCTTTTAAATTCTTCATCACTAAATTGTATGCAAAGTTATTGTATCTGTACAATAATTATTTCTATTTGACAACAATAGCTGCGATCGTTACATTGATTGGGAACAAATATCCATAATATTTAGAGACAATCCATGACGAGGCTCACCGAATACATTTCGTATGCGGACGCGCAAAAACATTTTTCCTCAGAAAAACTGTGGGAACTGTTTGATGGCAATCGGGAACAACTCAACATTGCGCATGAGTGTGTCGACCGCTATGCAAACAGTCCTGACACCGCGTTGATTATTGTTCGCGCTGATGAGCCCGATGAGATTATTTCTTATCGTGAATTAGCAGATCGTTCCTCTCAGGTTGCGCACTATCTCGTCGCACAGAACGTTAAGGCCGGAGATCGCGTGGCCGTTATGCTCGAGCCATCGCTTGCATTCTATGCTTGCATTTACGGCATTATGAAGATGGGCGCGATTGCTGTTCCGCTCTTTACACTTTTTGGACCCGATGGCTTAAAGCTCCGCATCCAAGACTGCGCGCCTGCCATGCTGTTTACTAACGAAGAAAAGATTGGCATTGTTGATCATGAAATGCTTGAGCGCACTCAGCTCGCAAATGCCGCATTTTTATCTTCATTGAATCAATACTCATGCACGTTTACACCTTGCACGCATGCCGATGACTTTGCGATATTTCAATACACCTCGGGTACAACACGTGAGCTACCTGAGGCCGTCAAACACAAACATCGTTCACTTGTGACACTGATGGTCGCAGCACTCTACGGAACTGGGCTGAGGCCGGGTGACCGCTTTATGTGTCCCTCCTCTCCTGCGTGGGGACATGGCTTATGGCACGGCACCTTGGCGCCCATGGCCCTTGGACTGACTGTCGGTGCTTATGCAGGAAAGTTTAATGCAGATCATTTGCTCAAAAGCTTAGCCAATCATCACTTCACAAATATTTCTGCTGCCGCCACCCACTATCGCATGATGAAAAATGCAGGGTCCGCTACTCAGTTTACATACCATCTGAAAAAAATGTCCTTCACTGGCGAGCCTATTGATAGCGCCACTGAAGCGTTTATCGATGAAACCTTTGGCATCAGAGTGTGCAGCATGTATGGCACAACTGAGATCGGCGTCATTTTAGTGAGCTACCCAGGCGCGCCAGACTTTACTGTGAAACAAGGGTCGCTTGGCAAGGCGATTCCTGGCGCGCAAGTACAAGTGCAGGACGCGGCAGGCCTGCCTTGCCCCCCTGGTATCACAGGAGAGCTGAAGGTATGGCGCAAAGCACAATGGATCCCCACAAAAGACCTCGGTCGCATCGATGAAGAGGGTTATTTCTTCCATGGCGGACGCGCGGATGACGTGATTATTTCAGCGGGCTGGACGATGAGTGCCGTTGAAATCGAGGATGCCCTGCTTAAACATCCTGACGTCACAGAAGCGGCCGCGATCGGTATTCCGGATGCGCTACGTGGACAATCTGTCAAAGCCTTTGTTGTCTCGCAACGAAACGGAGATAAAGACTTTATAGAAGAACTTCAAACCCTCGTGCGGACGCGTTTAAGTCAGCATGAATACCCGCGCCAGATCGAGTTTGTCACTGAGCTTCCAAAAACACCTGCAGGCAAAGTGCATCGTAAAAAATTACGCGAGCGAGAGCACGCAAAGCAATTTTAATAACGTCTTTCACGCATTTCTTTCTAATCATATTTAATTGTTGGAATATCCATGACATCTTCCTCTTCAGGTCAAAGAAGTTTTCCAAAAATCACCGAGCAAGGGCTAGAGGATTTGCGTCGGCGCATCGGTGTCAAAATTGGCGCCACGGCCGAGCCCTGGTGCTATGAAGCCACACGCGACAATATCCGTCACTATGCACACGGAATTGGGGACGACAATCCACTCTGGTGTGACCCTGAGTACGCAGCCAAAACGAAACACGGCGGACTCGTTGCACTTCCAAGTTTTCTGTACTCGACCAGCAGAATCGTTTCAGGCTATGTCGGTGGCTTGCCTGGCGTACATGCCATGTGGTCTGGATCAGATTGGACATGGCACAAGTATGCACAACGCAACGACGTCATCAGCACTGAGGCCTATCTAAAAGACTGCATCGAGCACAACACACGCTTCGCGGGCAAAGCAATCCAACAAATCTATCATGTCGACTTTTTCAATCAAACAGGCGACAAGCTTGCTGAGGCCGATACATGGTGTTTTCGTACAGAGCGCGATCACGCCAGAGAGAAAGGGACTAAATACACTGCTGTTCAAGAAAAAGGTCATGTCACGTATTCGGACGAACAAATTCAAGAGGCATACAAGCTTTATGCAAATGAAGAAGTCCGTGGCGCCAAGACACGGTACTGGGAAGATGTGACCGAGGGTGAAGTGCTGCCTGTTTTGTTTAAAGGTCCGATGACAGTGACTGGCTTTATTGCCTATGCGCAAGGCTGGGGCGGCTTGTATATTCGCGCCAATAAACTGGCATGGCAGCTGATCGACGCCCATCCGGGCGTTGGCATCAAAAATCGTTTTGGTATCCCTGACGTGCCTGAGCGTGTACATTGGGAAGAAGATTTCGCGCTCGAAGTCGGAGCGCCTGGCGCGTATGACTACGGTCCAGAACGGAGTTCGTGGCTGACCCACCAGCTGACAAACTGGATGGGGGACGATGGGTTCCTGTACAAGGCATCCTGCAAAATTAGACGACATAACCCAGAGGGCGATATGATTTTCATCAAAGCAAATGTCGTCAGAAAATATAAAGAGGGCAACCGTCACTTGGTTGAAATCTCTCAAGAAGCCCATAACCAAGACAATGAGCTGTCAGTATTGGGCACGGGTGTGGTCGAGCTGCCAAGCCGCGGATAAGCATATGAGCGAACACCTGACACCACACGCCTGGCTCAATACAGAACATGCAACCGGTTCGTTAGCAGGTGTTCGCGTCTTAGATCTTTCACGTGTCGTGGCAGGTCCATTCTGCGCGCAGATGCTGGCCGATCATGGCGCCGATGTCATCAAAGTCGAATCTGCCGTGGGTGATGAAACCAGACGGCTCGGACCTCCTTTTGTGAAACCAGATCAGGCGGCCTATTTTTCTGCGTTAAATCGAGGTAAACGCGGTATTTGTCTCGATTTAGGACAGCCCCATGGACAAGCAATTATTTATGAATTGTTGTCTGAAGCCGATGTCATCATTGAAAATTTTTTACCCGGCACCATGGAGAAATGGGGCTTGGGGTATGAAACAACGCTCGCCACCAGATTTCCACGACTGATCTATTGCAGTGTCTCTGGGTTTGGCAGAACGGGGCCGCTTGGCGGTTTGCCTGGTTACGATGCCGTCCTGCAGGCAATGTGCGGCCTCATGAGTATCAATGGGGATCCCCAATCTGGCCCAACGCGTATTGGTGTGCCCATTGTGGATCAAGTAACGGGATATACCGCGTTTTCGGGTATTTTGATGGCACTGTTGGCGCGACAGCGGACTGAACGGGGACAGCGTGTCGATGCGACGCTTTTTGATACGGCCCTTAGTATGCTGATCCCGCACGGCCTGAACTGGATGAGCTCTGGACAGGCCCCTGTCTTAACGGGAAGCGCACATCCCAACATCCCCACCTATGATCGCTTTGATGTGCAAGATGGGCAAATGTTTTTGGGTATTGTGAACGATGCCCAATTTGCTCGCTTTTGTAAACATATTGCGCGTGAAGATCTTTGCCTCAATCCTTTGTTTTTGACCAATCCCCAGCGCATGGCCAATCGGACTGCGCTACGCCAAGAACTCGCCAGCGCACTCAAACACTTCTCTCGCGCGACGCTGTGCGAGGCGCTGATGAACGCTGGCGTTCCTGCTGGACCAGTCCACACTATCCCTGAAGCGTTTGAACAACCCCATGCCTATGCGCGAGATATGGTGATTGAGCGCCCTGACTATCGAGGCGTCGGTCTACCCATCAAACTTTCTGACACGCCCGGTCAGGCCGGTCGCTGCCCTCCTGGGCTTGGCGAGCACAACGACGAAATCCTTCGATAACATCCCTCTTGGCAATAAATCGCTGCTTTTAACCAGTTTTGACTAGGGAAAGCGATGGGACAACGAAGCCCCCGACTTGTTTAGAATGATGTGTTAATACTACTCACGACATCAGGAGACAACAATGAAATTGACCTTTAAACGTGGCCTGACAGCCGCTCTTGCCACAGTAATGGCTTACGGCCTCGTATCCCCCGATACCGCGCAAGCCCAAGCCAAATGGCCAGACAAGCAAGTCCGTATGGTCGTACCCGCACCTCCTGGCAGTGCCCCAGACGGACAGATTCGCTTAATCAGCCAAAAACTGTCAGAAATGTGGGGTCAACCAGTCGTTGTTGAAAACGTTGTGGGAGCCGGTGGCATTATCGGTACCGATAAAGTTGCGAAAGCCACGCCTGATGGCTACACCTTTCTATACAACACCATTGGCCCCATCGCAGTCGCAGAAAGCCTGATGGGCCCTGGCAAGCTGCCTTACAGTCCCTCCAAGGATTTGGTCGCAGTCAGCTTAGCAACCAAAACGCCAAACTGGATTACCGTACATCCCTCAGTGCCCGCCAACAACATTCAAGAGTTGATCGCGCTCGCCAAAAAGAATCCAGGCAAACTGCGCTATGGCACGGCGGGCCCTGGCACAACGCAACACCTGACAGGTGAGTTGCTCAACCTTGTTGAGGGTATTCAGTTAGTCGGTATTCCCTACAAATCCAGCGCGCAAATGACGACAGATGGCTTGGGTGGTCAGTTTGAAATTCTGATTCACAACACACCTGTACTGTTGCCATACATTCGTACACAAAAACTACGCCCACTCGCCATCACGAGCGACAAGCGCTCACCCGCTGAGCCACAAATCCCAACGATGATCGAAGGTGGCGTCAAGGACTTTGAGATCACCGCTTGGTTTGGTTTCATGGCTCCGGCAGGTACACCCAAGCCGATTGTCGACAAATTGTCGAAAGACGTCGCCGCAGTTCTGGCTATGCCTGACGTCAATAAGCGTATCGTAGATACTGCGACAGAAGTTGTTGGAAGCACACCAGAGCAATATGCTGCCTTCATCAAGTCTGAAACTGCGAAGTGGAAAGACGTCATCATTCGTGCAAAGATGACTGCAGAATAAATCATCACGTCTTTCAACCAGGTATAAAAACCTGACTATTGTTTGTAAAGTGCTGTCAGATTTTTTCTGGCAGCATTTTTTATTTCATGACACAAATTTTATTCATCATTATGCAAAGTATGAAAAATAAATAGGTGGTCTCACTGCATCTCATCAATCTAAGCACTACATTGATGCGTCAACGCTCCCACTTTTAGCGCATCTTGCGTATCAGTCGCCCACTCGGATGCTGATCCCACCCCATAACCCTTCGCACATGGCAGCCAGCAACAGCTTGGCACGCATTTTGCTTTGTTGAGGGTTCATCTCGACTTTCCATTTACGGGGGCACTATGAGTCATTCACGCATACTTACCGCTTTGGGCTTTACCGCAGCGATCTTCACGACGACGAGTATCGTGACGACCGCATTTGCTCAAACAAGCGCACCTGCTGCTGAACCGACAGCCGTTGTCACTCCAGGCCCCTTTTCCGCAAATCTGACCCTCACCAACGACTACCGCTATCGCGGGATCTCTCAATCTAACTTCCGACCTGCAATTCAGGGCGGCTTTGATTATGCGCACTCAAGCGGTTTCTATGTTGGTAACTGGAACTCCTCTATCAGCTGGATTTCTGACACGGCATCGATTGCGGGCAACAATGCCTCTGCGCCCATAGAAATGGATTTCTATGGCGGATATAAATACGAATGGTCCAAGGGCTTTACCGCTGACGTGGGTATCTTGCAGTACTACTATCCGACGACCAATCTTTCTGCCTTTGCTGCGAATCCCAATACGACCGAAATTTACGCCGCTCAGAACTTCACGTTCGATGCTGTGACAGGTTATTTGAAATTTTCATGGGCAGCCTCCACACTCTTTGGTACAGCGAATAGCGCAGGCTCAAACTACACAGATCTGACCGTGAACTATGACACAGGCGTGTGGGGACTATCGCTCAACGCACACGTCGGTTATCAATATGTCGCAGGACAGATAGCCGGCGGTGGCATGTCCAATAACAGCCTGTATTCGTATACGGACTGGAAACTCGGCGTCACCAAGGACTTTGGCAGTGGATTTGCGGGCTCGATGGCCTACGTCGGCACCAATGCTAAAAATGGCTCCTACGTGAACCCACAGATGCAAAATCTCGGCAAAGGCGGTTTCCTGATTTCACTCACCAAAACGTTTTAATTCTTTCGTTGAGATGATTTAGATTTGGGCGCCGCGCATCCCCGCGCGGCGCACGGCTGCAGCCAGCAATCCGCTCTGTTTGACCTCGGCACAAAACTCAGTCACGATGGGCAACGCCTGCACGCGACATTTAGGGATGCCGATCGCAATACTCTCCCGACCCCAGGCCCCCTCGAGGATTCGCGACCCCAAGATATTGTCCGCGAGTTCGGACAATATGGCCTTATTGGTCGCAAATGCATCAATCTCTCCAGACGACAACAAACGAATCACTTCCTCAAGGCTATGCGTTGACACCACGGCAGCCTGACTGAGTAACTTAGGTAGTATCATTTCTGAGGTGCTGCCCGCAGATACGCCGACACGCATCCCTCGCGCATCAATGTCATCAATCTTTTGCACTGAACATCGCGAACCAACTAAATAGGTCTGATCGGTAAAGAGCAAAGGCTCGGCCAACGCGAGATATTCAGCGCGCACAGGCGTGGCATTCACAAACACAAAGTCCAGTTGCTCAGCTTTTGCCTGCGCTAATATTTCCCCATTTGTGGCAAAAATGACAGGTTCGAACGCCACCCCCAGATATGCTGCAAATGCACGGCCCAACTCAAATCCTAAACCCCTGTTACGCTCAGGTGTATCGCCCACAATGAGCGAACCAGGGCTACCCGGATACAAACCCACCCTTAAACTGCCTGTTGGGGCGAGAAGATGCGTTAAGCGCTCAATCATGTTGGATACTCCGATCAGTCATATAGAATAAGTCGTAAAGACTAGCAGTTAATTGCATATAATTTAAGAGCTTTTTCACTCAGGAGATCAATAATGGGTAAGACAATTCAGCTCACAGCCACCGACGGACACACATTCGACGCCTACGTCGCAGAACCTGCTGGTACGCCACGGGGCCTCGTCGTGATTGCGCCGGAAATCTTCGGTATCAACAAACATATTCAATCCGTTGCCGACGGCTATGCGGCGGATGGTTACCTCAGTATCGCACCCGCGTTGTTTGACCGCGTTCAACGCCAATACGACACAGGCTATTCGCAGCCTGAAATCATGGCTGGTGTTGAGGTCATGAAAAAAATGAGCTTTGACCATGCCATGCTAGACGTCGCGGCCGTGCTCGAGTTTGGCAAGTCTGCCGGTAAAGCTGCGATTGTTGGGTATTGCTGGGGTGGTGTCGTCGCTTGGCTCGCAGCCAGTCGTGTTCCTGGCTTTAGCTGTTCCGCACCTTATTACGGTGGCGGGATTCCAAACTTTTTGACAGAAAAGCCACTCTGCCCGGTGATGTTCCACTTCGGTGAAACAGACCAGTCCATCCCCATGGAAAAAGCTAAAGCTGTCGTTGCCGCCTATCCAAACGAGCAAGCATTTTTCTACCCCGCCGATCATGGTTTCAACTGTGACCATCGCGGCTCTTACAACGCAGACGCTGCCAAGCTGGCACGTTCGCGTACACTCGAGATGATCAGAAAATACGTTGGCTAAAATCTTTGGCTACAAATAATAAAGAGGCAGATTGCTATTGAATCTGCCTCTTTTTTATTTCACTTCATTTGAGATACTGACGAGGTGAGGTCACTTTTTCCCAGAGGCTAAACCGGGCAAATCCGAGACCTTGGCGACCGTCTCAAGTGACATCAGTGCATCAAATAAACTCAGCGCAGAAAACTCAGCCTTTCCTACACGCGCGCAGTCCTCAAACTTCATCCACAAATGTTCGCGGCTCAGCGGCAAGTCTGGCCCGCCACGTACAGCGACCACCTCTCGACTCTTGATCACTTCGCCGTTCTTCATTTTTACAGTGATCTGATCAAAGGGTGAATAGCCTGGCAAGTCAGGATGCTCTGTCTCGTCGGCCTCGACAGAAACTTTTTGCATCAAGTCTTGAATGTCCTGACGCTGCACAAAGTCATCCACCAACTCAGTCAAGCCCGCACGTTGTGCGATCACACACGAGGCCATCGCAAATTCCATACTGAACTTCGCCTCAAGTCCAGTTTGCGGATTGTGGTTACGCAAGACTTTCGTGTTGCGAAAACTTGTTCGAGCACTGATACTTTCGATATCTGCTGGCTTGAAAGACTGCTCTGCAACCAAATCCAGCATCCCGTCAAGGGCGCGATGGGTACAGAAACACAAGGGATATTTTTTGACTGATAACTTACTTACCGTCAATTTCCACTTCTTTCCTGCCTCTACCGGCGAGGTCACGTCAAAACGCGTTCCAGGTGATACGGCCGACAAGAAGCCTTGTGGGTGTTCCAACGCATCAAGCGAGGCCGTAAAGCCCGCTTTCGCAAGGTGCGCAGCCAACACACCAGACTGCGCCGAACGTCCCGCATGAAAGGGCTTGGTCATCGTGCCAAAGTTTGCCATGATGCCCGCGCTTTGAGACGCGCCCAATGAAATCGCCATCGCACACTGTTCTGCATTGAGCTTGTTGAGCGAAGCACAGGCCGCCGCTGCAGCAATCGCACCCAATATTCCCGTCGGGTGCCAACCTTTCGTATGGTAGTGCTCTGGATCGCGGCGGGCGAGCTCCGCCCACACTTCATAGCCCACGGCATAGGCGACCATCATCTCCTTGCCTGTTGAGCCGAGCGCTTGTCCCTCGGCCAAAATAGCAGGCACCAACACAGTACTTGGATGGCCTTTGATGGCCACATCATCAAAATCAAGAGCATGTGCCGCGACGCCATTAATCCAGGCGGCATCTGTCGCGCTGGCCGTCCTTGCTCCAAACACCAACGTCGCCGGTCCCGCAGGCGGTGCAAGCACCTCAGTCAGAATCTGCGTGGGCGGCTCATCGCGCCCCGCAAGCATGACGCCGACACAATCAGCAAAGCCAGTATGAATCACATCGAGTGCTGCAGCTGGGATTTGGTCAAACTGAAGGCTGGCAGCAAACGCCCCGAGATCACGTGTAATGTGGGTCATTGTGCCGTCCTTTAAGCGCCAGAAGCCAGAGACTCTTTGACCTTTTGACGCAAACGGTCAAGCGATCCCCCTTTCATGACGGAGCCAGGCAGCGGATGACCCACCACTTGCTCGGCCAACAGCGCAGACTCGATCAGCTTTTCCAAGTCAATACCCGTCTCGATACCCATTTCATTACACATGAACACCAAGTCTTCAGTACAGACATTACCCGAAGCACCTGAATGCGACGCAAAAGGACAGCCGCCTAAACCGGCAACCGCCGCATCAAAAATACCGACACCCATTTCCATGCCTGCATAGGCATTGGCGATACCCATGCCGCGTGTATCGTGAAGATGCAGGGACAACTGCAGGTCTGGGAACTTGTTACGCACCGCACCCACGACCTTGCGAATCGAGCCAGGCGTTGCCCAGGCCATCGTATCCGCCAGTGACAACACCTCGAGTTTGAAGTCGTGCTCGGCCGACAGATCATAAAAAGTTTGAATCATGTCCAATATGCGAGATACCGGGATATCGCCTTCAAAATTACAACCAAATACCGCCATGATGCTGGCGCGGTTAATCGTCACGTTGTAGTGCTTGAACATGCCGATCATTGAACGAACAGCCTCTACGTTTTGTTCGAGCGTGCGTTTTTGATTACGCAATAAAAACTTTTCAGAGGCCGTCAGTGAAAGCGAGCCGCGAATGTCGAGTTTCTCAGTCGCAATCGCACGCTCCAGGCCCTTGTCGTTGAGCCATAAGGCGGTGTAACGCACTCCGGGTTTACGCTTAAAGCCGGCTACGATCTCAGGGGCGTCAGCCATCTGGGGAACGGCTTTCGGACTGACAAAAGAAGTCACTTGAATTTGCTCTAAGCCTGTCTCAGACAAGCTATCGATCAATTCAATTTTTCGCGAGGTTTCAATCGGGCCTTTCTCGATCTGCATGCCCTCACGAGGACCTTCTTCGAGAATACGAACGCGCTTTGGTAAGTCTGACATGTCTGCTCCTGTGTTTTTTTAACTGCAGCGGTCTGATGAACCCATGGGGCCCACGATTTAGCCAGAGTAAACCCAGCACGAATCTCGTGTCAACGTCACGTCCTCTATGCGGACACTCAGTGTGTTGACAAGGCTATCGCCACCACCTAGGATAGTGACGATAACAAAGTACGACTGAATCCATTCAAGGCCTCAGCGATACAAAATGACGGGAGAGACACATGCCGCGCTGCATCAAGAGGTCAGGTCGATGAATGCCGAACGAGTCGGAGGCCTCTTTTGGCTTTTATTTGGTTGCGCTGCCGCTTATGGCGGACTCGATTTAGGTTTAGGCACCATGGAGGAGCCTGGCTCGGGCTTTCTGACGTTTGTCGCCGGAAGCTTTGTCTCGCTCATGGCGCTCCTAATCGTCATTCAATCGTTTAGTGGTGACACGGCTGCCCAAGCCCGTGTGAGCGATCTCTGGAAGGGCGTCATGTGGTGGCGGGCAGTCGCTATTAGCGGCCTCATTCTTCTTTTTATTGTTTCCTTTGAAACGATTGGTTTTTTTGTATGTAGTTTTTTGCTGCTCGTGATCATCATGCGCTGGCTTGAGGGTCTTGAGTGGAAAATGTGTTTGCTCGTGCCCACCATTGCAACCGTCACCACCTATCTGGTGTTTAAAAAAATGATGAATATCTCGCTCCCCGCGGGAATTTTCGGATTCTGAGGGAAGCATCGAACACATGGATATCGCTGACAACCTACTCATTGGCCTCTCGGTTGCATTTCAACCGCATAATTTATTTTTCTGTTTTCTTGGCGTACTGATTGGTACGCTCATTGGTGTCCTGCCAGGCTTAGGCCCTGTGGGTGCCATGTCAATTTTGTTGCCCATTACGTTCGGCATTTCACCTGTGACCGCCATCATCATGCTGTCGGGTATTTATTATGGCGCGCAATACGGGGGATCGACGACCTCCATCCTTGTTGGTATTCCGGGAGAGGCCGCTTCTGTTGTCACGATGCTGGATGGACACCAAATGGCCTTAAAAGGCCGAGCGGGACCTGCACTGGGGATCGCAGCCTTCGGCTCTTTTATCGCTGGCACGATTGGCATTATCGGCTTGATGCTGTTAGCCCCACCCTTGGCCAAGGTCGCGCTCAAGTTTGGACCACCTGAATACTTTGCTCTCATGATTATGGGCTTGGTCATTCTGACCTATCTTGCGCAAAAATCAATGGTGAAATCCTTGATGATGGCCGGCGTTGGTTTGCTGGCAGGTATGGTCGGCATGGATACGATGACGGGGATGCCGCGCTTTATTTTTGATGTGCCGGACCTCTTAGACGGCATTGGCATTGCGCCGCTGGCCATGGGCTTATTTGGCGTGTCAGAAATCTTGTTAAACGTAGAACGAAAGATCAAGCAAAGTGTGGTGGTCAGCAAAGTCACAAACTTACTGCCCAGCCGTCAAGACTGGAAAGATTCCGCGATGCCGATCGCGCGCGGTTCGATCGCGGGCTTTTTCCTTGGCATTTTGCCTGGTGGCGGAGCTGTGCTCGCGTCTTTCATTTCTTATGGTGTTGAAAAGCGCGTTTCTAAAACACCCGAGCAATTTGGGCATGGTGCGATTGCAGGCGTCGCAGGTCCCGAGGCGGCGAATAACGCTGCAGCACAGGCGGCATTTATTCCACTGTTAACACTGGGGGTCCCCGCCAACGCTGTCATGGGCATTTTGTTAGGGGCACTGATGATCCATGGCATCTCACCTGGACCCATGATGATTGAAAAAAATCCCGAGTTATTTTGGGGGACAGTCACCAGCATGTACGTGGGCAACATCATGCTGCTGGTCCTGAATCTTCCTTTGATTGGCTTGTGGGTCAAATTGCTACGCGTGCGCTACGCAGTCCTTTTCCCGCTCATTCTCTTTATTGCCTTGATTGGCGCCTACGTCATCAATGGTAGCGAAATGGATCTTTATTTAATGTTGTTCTTTGGCGTGATTGGTTATTTGATGCGAAAGTTTGACTATGAACCCGCACCACTTATTCTGGCCTTCGTGTTGACGAATATTCTCGAAGACTCTCTACGTCAGTCTTTGATTATTTCCGGTGGCAGCATGAGCATTTTTGTCACGCGCCCCATCGCAGCAGGATTTCTTTTTGTTTCACTTGTTTTACTTATTACGGCAGTCATACCGAGTATCCGTAAAAAACGCAGTGCACTGGCAGCGACCGCAGACGACAACGCATAAGCGTACTTATCATTCAATAGGAGACAAACATGAACATCCATCCATCATATCGTCTAGGCACAATCGCAGCCACGATAGCAACGAGTCTGCTTGTACACAGCACAGCATTTGCAAAGTATCCCGACAAGCCCATTACGATGTATGTGGCCTTTGCTGCGGGTGCAACCACAGACTTGACCGCGCGCGCACTTGCTCAAGGTGCTGAAAAAATACTCGGCGTGCCAATTGCTGTTGAAAATAAAGCAGGTGGTGGCGCAACCGTTGCAAACGGCCTACTGGCTAGTAAAAAGCCTGACGGGTATACCGTACTGGTGACCTCGACAGGCTCCATCACCGTACGCCCCTTGTTGATGAAGCTTGCCTACAAGCCACAAGACTTTCAAGTGTTGATGCAGTTTTCTTATTACATTGGTGGCCTCGTTGTACCGGCTGACTCACCCTGGAAAACTGTCGACGAGTTTGTGGCACACGCCAAAAAGAACCCTGGCATGACCTACGCCTCAAGCGGCCCAAACACACAACAGCAGATTGGTGTCGAGTCTTTTGCTCGCTGTAAAGGTCTGAGTTTTAAACATGTGCCAACAAAAGGCGGCTCCAGTGCGAATACGGCGCTAATGGGCAAACACGTCGACTTTATCGCCGGCTCAGGATCCCATATTCCGTTGGTTGAACAAGGCGCCTTTAGAGAGCTCGTCACGTTTCACGTCGATGCGCGCGATCCAAAGCGTCCAGACATTCCTGTCATGAAAGATATCGGATGTCCGCCAACGAATCCACCAAATGGGATGATTGTTGTTGGACCCGCGGGTTTGCCAAACGATGTTGCAGACAAATTGACCGCCACCTTTAAAACAGTCTCGGAAACACCAGAGTTTAAAGCGTTGTTAGATAAATACAATCTCGACTATGCCTACGAAGACGGAAAATCTGTCCAATCTAAATTTCCCGCCGAGATCGAATGGTATAAAAAGTACTTTCAAGATGCTGGCGTCATGAAATAACGCTCTCACTATGGATAAGCAAATGAATCAAAAAAATTCCCAGTCGATTGTCTGGGATGCCGAAGCAGACCTGGTTATCGTTGGATTTGGTGGTGCAGGTGCAGCAACCTCCATCACCGCTTGCGAGGCCGGTGCTTCGGTCATCATGTTGGATAAAGCCCCTGAGGGACAAGAGGGCGGCAATACACGCGTCGCAGCGCAAGGCTACCTCAACACCTCCACACCCGAAGGCGCCGCCACCTACCTCAAGGCGCTTTGTGGACCCTACACCGTCCCGGATGACATGGTCGAAGTCTGGGCAAAAGAAATGTGTCTGAACAACGACTGGCTCACCTCGATCGGCGGCGATCCACAAGAGCATCAGCATGGCACACACGGCACAGGCATTGAGTTTCCAGAACTCCCTGGCTCTGATTGTGTCCACAAGTTTCACCACGGAGACATTCTGGGTTACTCAAAAACGTGGGAAATGCTGGCCGAGGCTGTTAAATCACGCCCGATCGACATACGCTACGAGTGCCCAGGGCAAAAGCTGATTCAAGACCCTCTCACGCAAGAAGTGCTGGGTGTTCAAGCGCTCCACAAGGGTCAAGCGCTGAATTTCAAAGCCAAAAAAGGTGTGGTCCTGACCTGTGGTGGGTTTGAAAATAATCAGGAAATGATTCGTAACTATCTCACTGGCATTCCTTATTGCTACACCTCCGGCAGCCCTTTCAACGAAGGCGATGGCGTGCGAATGGCGATGGAGCTTGGCGCAGACCTCTGGCATATGAACAACTTTGCCGGCCCTTCTATGGCGCTTAAAACGCCCGAATACCCAACAACGTTCTCAATGATCGCCCTCCACTTTTCTCACGAACCTAAAGGCGGTATGGTGGTCGTGGGTCCAGATGGCAAGCGTTTTACAGATGAAAAGTACAAAACACGCCATGGCAAGGTCGAACAAAATGGCAAATGGTATGCCATGCGTACCCCCTGTCCGATGTACATGATCTTTGACCAGGCGTTGTTTGATGATGGTCCCCTCTATGAAGGCAAGCCTACACATGGCTGGACGCAAATCATGAGTGGCTATCGTTGGAGCGCTGATAACAAAGCAGAGTTAGCAAATGGCTGGATCAAGACTGCACCGACACTCGCAGCGCTCACCAAAAATCTGAATTTGCCAGAGGGCAGCCTTGAGGGCACCGTCACGCGCTGGAACGCGCAATGCGCCACAGGTAAAGACGAAGACTTCGATCGCGAAAAAATGATCCAGCCTTTTGGGGCAGGTCCATTCTATGCGGTTGAGCTCTCGCCTTCGATGCTCAACACACAAGGTGGTCCGCGTCGCAATGCGCGCGCTCAAATTGTGCGACCAGATGGCACGCCGATTCCACGTCTCTATAGCGCGGGCGAATTGGGTTCGATCTTTAGCTATTTATATCAAGGCACTGGCAATATCGGCGAATGCTTTGCCTTTGGCCGCATTGCTGCGCGCAATGCTGTCGCAGACAAAGCCTGGTCTTGAGTGAGATCCCGACAATGACACTCAGCAATATAAAAACATACGCCTAAACGCTCAATAACATTACTCGAGATATAAACGGAGGGACAACAGATGAAGCTCAACAATACAATCTGCACTTCGCTGCTAGCAGGCATACTATTCATCATGAATGGTTTACTCGTACCAGCATTTGGACAGGCTCAAGACTTTCCCAACAAGCCCATCAAAGTTGTCGTCCCTTTTGTTCCTGGTGGTGGTTCCGATAGCGTCGCGCGCGTCATCGCAAAAGGCATGACGGAACAACTCGGTCAACCTGTTGTTGTTGAAAACAGAGGCGGTGCCAACACTATTATTGGTACCGAGTATGTTGCAAAGTCCGCCCCGGATGGATACACATTGCTAGTCTGCACCACGGCTTTCGCCACCAACCCAAGCATGTACAAACTTCCTTTTGATACAGTGCGGGATTTTGATCCTGTCACCATGTACATGGGGGCTTCATTGGTGTTGGTCGTCAATCCAAATCTTCCAGTGACCAACATTCGCGAACTCATTGCGCTCGCTAAAGCACAACCTGGCAAATTGACCTTTGCTTCGTATGGTGCAGGTGGACCAGGCCATCTCGCGGGTGAGTTATTCAAGCAAATGACAGGCGTCGATCTTTTACATATTCCTTACAAAGGAAGCTCCCCCTCCATCGCTGACGTCATGTCAGGCACAGCCTCGATGTCCTTTGCTGTTTTACAACCCGCGTTACCCTTAATCAATTCTGGCAAGTTGAGAGCGATTGGTGTGGTCATGTCCGAGCGTGCAACACAGCTTCCTGATGTCCCAACCATCGGGGAGACACTGCCTGGCTTTTTAATTACGGGCTTTAATGGTTTTTGTGCACCAACGGGCACACCGCCAGCCGTATTAGCCAAACTCAATCGTGCGATTGTGAATGTTGTCACGACGCCAGATATTCGCGAACAGTTAATCAAGGCTGGCAACCCTATGCTGACAAAACCATTGCCACCCAATGAGTTTAAAGAATTTGTCAAAGTTGATATTGAACGTTGGCGCAAGATTGTGACGGATGGCAAAGTGACGCTCAACTAATTCTCACACGTCAATTTAGCCATTTTTTGATTTCAATCATTTTCAATTATTTTTACCCTTCATACAAAGAGGTTCAGCATGTCTGCTCTTTCTGAGTCACTTAAAAAATATATCGGCTTGCAATCCGAAACCGAGATCGCTTGCGATATGGTGGAGCGTGGGGCCGTTCGACGCTATGCCCAAGCCATCATGTACGAAGATCCCATCTTTGGCGCTCCCTGTGAAAATAATGTGCGTTATGGGGGGCCTGTTGCGCCACCTTTATTTCCAACGCACATGTTTCGTCGCGCCTTTGGTCAACCCGATCCTATTCAAGACAATGCTAAGAATCCGGACTTTGATGGCATTGTCGCCGCGACGAGTTCGCAAGGCTTACCAACGCTCGAGCCCTTGAATGGCTATGCCTTGTTGAATGGTGGTTCGGAAATTGAATTTTTTCGTTACGCGCGCCATGGTGAGACCATCAAGTTGACGTCTCGTTACGCAGACATTACTGAGAAAGAAACGAGCAAAGGTCCCATCGTGTTAGTGGTGACTGAGTCTGAGTATCGCAATAGCGAGGGTGACTTACTCATCCGTACACGTCGCACACAGATCCGGAGAAAATGACATGGCACTTGGCAAAACACCTTACTTTGAGGATGTCGTCATTGGCGCCGACATTCCTGGACTTGAAAAAGGACCGTTGACGACCGCGCACCTGATGCGGTGGTCTGCTGCAATGGAAAATTGGCACAAGATTCACTATGACAAACCCTTTGCAATGGAGCACGACAAGTTACCTGGCCTCTTGATTAATGGCTCGCTCAAACAACAATTTGTGATGCAAATGCTCGCAGATTGGGCGGGGCCACAAGGCTGGGCCTGGAAAGCGGGCTTTCAGTTTCGCGCAATGAACCTCGTTGAGGAAACTGTGCGCGTGTGGGGCCGCGTGACAGCTAAGCGCGAAGGGCCAGATTTTGGCCTGATCGATATTGAACTGGGGATTGTGAACAACGAAGGAAAAGAGTCGACGCCAGGTACCGCGACTGTTGCCCTGCCGTACAAAAATGGCTCAGCAGTTCCATATCCATTTGTGCCACCCAAACTTTAGTGTCATCAATCCACACACCCTAACCAAGAGGCTGCGCGAATGGAAAAGAGCTATCCAGACGGCGCCTTATCTGGGCTACGTGTTCTTGATCTGAGTCACGGCATTGCCGGTCCTTTTGCTGCACGGCTGTTAGGTGACTATGGTGCTGACGTGATCAAGATCGAGCGTCCTGTCTCGGGAGATTTTGCGCGCACACTTGCACCACTCAAGACGGATACACCCTTTCCTGAACAAAGCTTGTTGTTTCAGTATCTCAACTGGAACAAGCGCAGTATCGCGCTCGATTTAAAATTGGCTGAAAATCGTTCTGTGATTGAACGCCTTGTGAGACAAAGCGATATCGTCATTGAAAGCTTTCGGCCCGGGCGCCTCCATGAGTGGGGATTGGGTGTGGACCAGCTTTTAGAATGGAAACCCAGTCTTGTTGTGACCTCTATTACCAATTATGGACAAACGGGCCCCTACGCACAATATGCTGCGAGCGATCTCACGCTCCAAGCCATGAGTGGCATCATGCAAATTAGTGGCCAAGTTGATCGAGCACCTCTCAAGCATGGTCTGTCTCAATCTTTTTACTGTGCAGGTCTGACAGCTGCCTATGCGTCCATCATGGCGTACACCGCAGCTCAAGCAGATCAGTTTGGCGAACATGTAGACGTATCGATCCATGAGTGTCTCGCCTCTGAATTAGTACTTAACGAATCGTATTACGCATTCTTAGGTGCTGTTCAAGGTCGACGCGCGACCGTACAAGATCCCTTCGCGGGCGAACCCATTGCGACGCGCAAAGGGTATCTTGCCTTTCAAACGGGAGGCGGCGCACCCTTTGAAACACTAGCGGAACTCTTTGATCGACCCGAGTTTTTAGAAAAGAGATTTTCAAGCCCACCAGAACGGGAAAAACGTGTACCCGAAGTCAAAGCATTGCTCGAAGCGTGCGTGGCCAATCGTGATGCCAAAGAGGTTTTCCTGGCGGGTGCAAAAAAACGCCTACTCCTCGGTGTTGTTCAGAGCGCAGAGGAGTTATTGGCCTGCGAACATCTCCAAGAGCGTCGCGCCTTTGTTGAGCTCGAACACCCCTCAACAGAAACACATATGCGTTTTCCTGCCGAATTAGCCAAACTCTCTGTCACACCTACTTCAGTACGCCGTCGCTCGCCCAAGCTTGATGAGCATCGTCATGAAATACTCGCGCAACTAAAGGGGGCCCTATGACACAAGTCACCCTGCCGCTGACCGGTGTTCGCGTTCTAGATCTGTCCTATGTGTTTGCCGTCCCGTATATGGCGGGCCTCTTGAGTGACCTTGGTGCAGAGGTCATCAAGATCGAAGCGCCACACAAACTCGATCAAACACGTGGTCGTGCCTTTGGTCCGTATTTGGATAACGATCCTGCGCAGGACCCCTGGAATCGCTCCGGTATCTTTTATGTTGTCAATCGTGGCAAACGCTCGCTTGCCATGGACTTAAGTCAACCGGAAGGGCAGGAGATTTTTAGAGGTCTCGTCGCGAAGAGTGACATCGTGCTCGAAAACTATACGCCACGTGTGATGCGAAAGTGGGGGTTAAATTACGATGAACTTAAAAAAATCAAACCCTCGCTCATTATGTTGTCCAACACAGGTTACGGCTCAACAGGACCATGGTCGTCGTTTCCAAGTCAAGGCACGACCTTAGAAGCCACAATGGGGATAACCTTTTACACAGGCTATCGCGATGATAAGCCTTGGAAAGTCGGTCAGTCATATCCTGATTTCATTGCCTGCTGGGCGGGACTCAATGGCTTGTGGGCCGCGATTGCGCATATGAGAAAAACAGGTGAGGGCCAGTGGATTGATGTTGGTATGTACCAACTTGGCGCCGCACTCATGCCCGAGCCCTTGCTTCAAAAACAACTGGATGACACTGAACCTGTCAGGATGGGAAACGAGCATGCCGAACACGTGCCAAGCAACTTATACCAGGTGGCAGGGGAGGACCAATGGCTCGCGTTGACTGTTCAAACAGATCAACAATGGACCGCGTTGGCAACACTGATGGAACAGCCTCACCTTGCTTTAGATGCGCGTTATCAAAGCGCCGAAGCTCGTCGCGCGCACAGAGAAGCGATCAACGGCATCGTTGAGGCATGGTGTCGCACACAAAATGCCGCAGAAATTTTACATAAACTTCAGACGCAAGGCATTGCCGCAGGACGCGTGTTGAATAGTCGCGATTTGTTACGCGACCCACATCTCAAGCACCGTCAATTTTATGAAACAGTTCAACATCCCGAACCCATCGGCGCGCGGCCTATCATTGGCCGACCCTACAAGTTGCGCTTTCGTGATGCACATATTAAAAAACCAGGCCCCCGCTTTGGCGAGGATAACGACAATATCCTGCGCGACATTCTCGGGAAAACCCCTGCTCAAATAGCAGCGCTTAAAGCATCTAATGTGCTGAGTGACGTGCCAACCAACCCCGGCATATCCGGAACGATGGACACCGCATCAATGTTAGCGTTAAAAACATTAATCGCTGTCGATCAAGACTACCGCGCAGAGTAAGGAGCGAACGCTTTGCAAACAATCAGTCGAAGTGCTGGGTATATGGGTGCAGGCATTGTCGGTATTCTGTTATCGGCAGGTTATCTGCATATGACCCTCGATCTTCCAATGGGAGAAATAGATCAGCCTGGTGCGGGTGTCTTCCCTCTGTTGGTCGCCGGTGTGCTTTTCGTTGCAAGCATTTCCTCACTGTGGGAGGGATGGCATCATCGCGCCCACAGTCCAAAACTTGATCTACCAGAGGGCTCAGATCGGGTTCGCTTACTCAAACTGATCGCACTGCTCTTGGTATATTTTCTTTTGATCCCTTGGGCAGGCTTTTCACTCAGCAGCATCTTATTTTGCGCGGCACTGATTCGCTTACTTTCAGAACTCACTTGGTGGCGCTGTGCACTCTATGCCTTTTTGATGACTGCCGCGATTCATATTATTTTTATTTCGATCCTCAAGGTTCCCATGCCGTCCGGCGAACTCATCGCACTTTTTAGGAGCTGAAATGGAAGCGATTGATGGCTTGCTGTATGGGCTCGGCGTGGCCTTTACTTGGAATAACTTGCTCGCCGCACTTGTTGGCGCGCTCGCCGGAACACTGATCGGCGTTCTGCCTGGCTTAGGTCCTACAGCGGGTATCGCGATGATATTGCCGCTTAGCTACTCACTCGATCCGACCAGCGGTTTGATCATGATGGCAGGCATGTATTACGGAGCAATGTACGGAGGCTCCACGACTGCGGTCCTCATTAATATGCCTGGCGAGTCTGCGTCAGTGATCACATGTATTGATGGCTACAAGCTGACAAAAAAAGGCCGTGCCGGCGCAGTCCTCACGATCGTTGCAATCGGTTCTTTCGTAGGGGGTGGCCTCTCTGTACTCGGAGTCATGCTGTTTGCGCCCGCACTGGCTAATCTTGGCTTACTTTTTGGTCCTGCAGAATTTTTTGCTTTAACCGCTGGCGGCCTGTTGTTGTTTTCACGTATTTCTGGCGGCACCTTGGCTGCAGGTATTTTTCCAATGGCGGTTGGACTCATGCTTAGTACAGTGGGCCAAGAAATGGTCACGGGTGCAGATCGCTTTACCTTTGGCGTGCAAGAGCTCACGCTCGGGGTTGAACTTGTCGCACTTGTCGTCGGCCTCTACGGACTGACGGAAATAATGTCTGTCGTTGAATCCTTACAAAAACAAGGCAAACCCATCTCCGTCAAACTCAAAGAAATGTTTCCTTCGCGTGATGAGTGGCGCCGCTCCTGGGCGCCCTATGGCAGAGGCACTGCGATTGGTTTCGTGCTTGGTTTGCTCCCTGGCCCCTCGGCAACGATGGCCAGCTTTGCCTCTTATCGTTTAGAAAAGGGTGTATCAAAATATAAAGAGCAACTCGGCGAAGGCGCAATCGAGGGTGTTGCAGGGCCTGAAACGGCGAATAATGCTGCAGCGACTTCGTCCATGGTGCCTCTGCTTGCTTTGGGTATTCCCTTTGGCTCCGTCACAGCACTCATGTTAGCTGCGATGATGGTGCACGGCGTACAACCTGGCCCGATGATGATGACCTCGCATCCCGACGTATTCTGGGGTGTGATTGCCTCCATGCTGATTGGCAATGCGATGTTAGTGATCTTGAATATCCCACTTATTGGCGTCTGGGTCAGTCTCTTACGCGTCCCCAATCACGTCTTCCTGCCCCTCATTCTGATGGTGGCCACGGTAGGTTGCTACAGCGTGCGTAACAGCATGGTCGATGTGTACATGCTGTGGGTGATTGCCCTCATCGGCTATGCGCTACGTAAGCTGGAGTTTCAACTTGCACCCATGGTGGTGGGAGTGGTGTTGGGACCTCTCATCGAAAAACATTTGCGCGAAGGCTTATTTATGAGTCTGGGTGATGTATCTGTTTTTTATACCAGCCCCATCGCCATTGCGATATGGTCGGTGGTGATCATTGTCCTGCTACTCGACCCGCTTCGCGCCTTGTTTGCAAAACTGTTCGGTATTAAAGTGAAAAAACTTATCCCGGAGAGCTCGGAGTAGCTTCTACCTTGACCCAACCTGGATCTAGACCGATGGCGCCGTGTTCAGCCAGGATCTCGATCCGCTCTTGTGCATAACCCATTTCCCTCAGAATCTCTGCGGTGTGCTGACCCAGCCTAGGCGGTGGTAAACGTATCGCTCCGGGTGTTTCACCCATCTTAATTGGCAAGCCCGCCATTGACATCATTCCAAGCCCTTCGAGTTCGATCTCTTGAATCATATCGCGCGCTTGCACTTGCGGTTGCGTGACAACCTTATCAATTGTATTGACCGGTGAACAGGGCACATCGTTTTCTTTTAATCGGCTTTCCCAATATGACAATGGCTGTTTGATGATCTCATCGCCAATCATTTGGATCAGTAGGGGACGATTCAACGCACGCATCTGAGGGTCGATAAAGCGTGTGTCTTCCAACCAACTTGACTGTTCAAGCGCCGCACACAAGCCCTTCCACATCCGCTGATTAAACGCAGAAATGACAATCCATTGATCACTAGCTTGATAAGCACGATAAGTCGGGCTGGTTAAGGCACCACTGCCGCTTGGTCCCGGCACTTCACCGCTCGAAAAATAACGTGTAAAGAATTGGGCAAGCATCGCCATATGACCTTCGAGTAACGAAGTGTCGACCCGTTGCCCGCGACCTGTGCGATGCCGCGTTTCAAGCGCCATCATCACGCCAATTGCACCAAACATGCCCGCACCGACATCTGCGACAGACATACCCATTTTTGCAGGGCTGCCTTCAGGATCTCCAGTAATGCTCATCGAGCCAGCGTACGCCTGCATAAATAAATCATTGGCCGGTTCCTTGCTGAGCGGACCCGAAGCGCCAAATCCACTAATTGCGCAATAAATGAGACGCGGATTGACACGCGATAAACTTTCGTAATCCAGCCCCAAACGCTCTAAGGCACCCACGCGATAGTTGTGCACCAAGACGTCTGCATCCTCAATCAACGCACGCGCGATCTTTACGCCCTCCTCAGTTTTCAGATCAAGCGCCATACCCCTTTTGTTACGGTTTGCAGAGGCATAGTAATAGCCCATCGCGCCATGAAAATAAGGAGACCACGCACGGCTATCATCACCCACAACAGTTCGTTCAATCTTAATGACATCAGCGCCATAGTCGCCTAGTAACATGCCGCAAAAGGGACCGGCCATTGCCACGCTGATTTCTACGACCTTTATGCCTGCAAGCGGTGCTGTCATTCTTATCTCATCCGATTGATATCATTTTTTCGTTGATTTTTATAGTTCGTTTTTATAACGCAACATGATTTCTTCGTGCGTTTCAAACACACCTTTAATCGATGCTTGTTCGTTAATCATGTCCACCATCGTCGGCAGCTGATTTCGCTCAATCTGACTCGCGTTATCCCATAATTTTGATCGCATAAACGCTTTTGCACAGTGCAAATAGGCTTGTTGAACCGTCACTCGAATCACAAGTTTGGGCGCTCGTATTTCAGTCGTACATTGCGCGATATCATGGGGGTCGATACTAAGATACGCCGCTCCATTGACGCGTAAGGTCTCATCCACACCTGGAATGAGAAATAACAAACCGACACGTCCTGTATGAATAATGTTTTCTAAGGTATCAAGGCGATTATTACCAGGCGAGTCTGGGATCAACAGTGTGTCGTCACCCAGTATTTTTATAAAGCCGGGAGCACCGCCGCGTGGTGAAGCATCCAGTACTTCATCCACGCCTAAACTTGACACAACAATAAAGGGCGACAAACTGATGAATTGCTTGCAATGCTTGTCAAGCGCAGCCAACTGCTTTTTAACTGCACGCTCTTTAGGGGCCGCATACAGCACGCGCAGTTGTTCAAGTGTGTCGATCCGCATGATACTAGCCCAACTTCACTACAATTTTTCCGAAATGTTTATTGGTGCGCATGCGCTCAAATGCTTGAGCGATCTCTGCGAAAGCAAAGGTACTATCAATCGGCAAAGACAGTTTGCCTGACTCAAGATACGCACTTAAATCACCCAGTGCCAAAGAAGTGATGCTGCGTACTTCCTCAATACTTCTGGTGCGGAAGGTCACGCCGGTGTATGTAATGCGCTTGAGTGCATGCAGGTCAAAATCGAACTCTGCGAAGCGCCCCGCCATTCGGCCGACGTTGACGATACGGCCCAAAATTGCGCAAGCCTCTAGATTTTGATTGCCAAACGGTCCGGAAAGCTGATCGATAATCAAATCAACGCCCTTGCCGCCATTCGCGTCGATCGCGTGCTGTGGCCATTGAGGATCACTATTATCAATCGCGAAATCTGCTCCAAACTTTGTGAGGAGTGCGCGACGCTCTAGCGTAGTGGATGTGCCGATCACAGTCTTTGCGCCCATGAGCTTGGCAATCTGCATCGCCATGAGGCCGACACCTGATGAGGCGCCCTGCACCAATACTGTGTCACCCTTACGCAACGCTCCAGCAGTCACCACCGCGTTGTGCATCGTTTGAATCGCGATCGGCAAGGTGACGGCTTGCTCATAGGACATTGTGTCATTTGGAATATCCATCACGCGACCCCAGTCGGCCACCGCATATTCTGCGTATCCTGCCGTGCCAGAACACATCACGCGATCACCTGGTTTCACACCACGTACGCGCGCACCTACCTCTTCGACCTCACCCGCCCACTCCATACCTGGGATCGTGCCTGCGCCACCAACCCTGCCATGTGCGCCGCCTGCGAGCACTCCCAGATCCGCACGATTCAGACCGCAGGCGTGCACCTTGACGAGCACTTGTTCAGGGCCGGCTGTTGGCTTGGCCACTTCGGCGATTTCAAATCCATTTGCTGTGACAACGACTGCTTTCATCATATGACTTCCTAATTTTTAAGATGTAGAGACACATCAATCTTTTATTTAAATTAACTCAATCGCACTTGGCACTCATACCACCGTCCACGATCAGTTCTGTCCCAGTAATAAATCGTGCCTCATCAGAGGCAAGAAACAAAACGGCATTTGCTGTATCGCGTCCATCACCCATGAAAGGCATTGGAATGCGCGCCTGCCGAATCTTGAGTAAACGCTCTGAGTCACCCGCGCTTTGTGCACCCGCAAGCGTCGCCTCAACAAGCGGGGTATGCAATTGACCAGGCAAAACCGTATTGATTCGAATGCCCTTCTTTGCATACTCAACACCCACCACGCGTCCAAACTGAATCACGCCGGCTTTAGCTGCCGCATAACCCACCTGCGGTGCACCCGTAAAGCGAATGCCTGAGGTTGAGGAAATATTGACAATCGCGCCAGCACCTTTTGCTTCCATGACCGGCATCACGTATTTACACATTAAAAAAACTGTTTTTAGATTAATGTCGATCTGACGATCCCAGTTTTCTTCGGAAAGTTCTATCGGTCCGCCTCGCGACGGTCCACCAACGTTATTGACCAACACATCAATCGTGCCGTAACGCTTTAAGCAAGCCTCGACGAGTTTCTGAATCGCTGCGCTATCTGTGACATCGCAGGCATAAGGAGTGACGTCACCATTGACTTGGTGGATCAGCGCAAGCGTCTCGTCCATAGCCGCAAGATTTTGATCTACCGCAAACACTTGAGCGCCCTCTTGCGCAAAACGCACAGCAATGGCGCGACCGTTGCCCCAACCAGGACCGACACATCCTGCTCCAGTGACGATTGCAACCTTGCCGGCCAGTCGACCTGTTTGATTTGCCATCTCTATTCCTAAGGGTTAACGGGTCGCTGAGATAATGCCGCCATCGACAACAATAGTCTGACCCGTAATGTAACGTGCCTCGTCACTCGCTAAAAACACCACTGCGTGTGCGACATCCCAGGATTCACCCATGTAGCCAGCTGGCACTTGCTTGTGACGATGTGCGACAAAACCTTCGTAATCCCCTTTTGCGTACTTTTCTGCCAACCGTTTCACAAGCGGTGTAAACATCAAGCCAGGTGCAACGCTGTTGAGTCGTACGCCACGATCGGCATAGATGACACCGGTTGTTTTCATCAGCTGTTCAAGCGCCGCTTTACCTGCTGCATAGCCAACCTGTGGTTTGCCAATGTAACGGTGTGCCGCTACTGAAGAAATACTGATGACTGATCCGCCACCCTGCGCAGCCATGGTTGGCAGTACATATTTGCATGCAAGAAAGGCGCCCTTGACGTTGACGTCCATTTGATCGTCCCAAGTCTCTTCGCTCATCGTGACCGGATCACCTGGCTCAGAGCGGCCGACGTTGTTGACCAAAATATCGATCCGTCCATATTGCGCAATACATGCATCAACAAGTTTTTTGACATCTTCTGCCTTTGTTGCGTCAGCCACCATGACGTGTGCTGTTCCACCTTCTTCGGTAATGATGCGCTTTGTTTCTTGGGCAGCCTCAAGGCTCAGATCAGAACCAAAAACGCTCGCGCCCTGTCTAGCCAAGGCCACAGCAATCGCTTTACCGTTGCCCCAACCTTCGCCCAGTGTTCCACAGCCTGTTACAAGCGCGATCTTGCCATCTAGTCTGAACATAATGTCCCTTTTATTTGTTGTTGTATGCCCGACCATATTACCCGCGAGCCCTCATAGGAGCAAAAGGCTTTTTCACCCTTAGCGCATCACAAGTCAAAAACTGAGTCCATTTAGTGAAATTTCACACCATAAAGAAACAGGCCCGAACCTGGCGGCTCGGGCCTGAAACACTTTCCATCACGACTCGTTACTAGGGCGTGCTCAAGTCAAATCGTTAACCAGCGATGCAAGGGTATTATCAGGCAATGTTTCCACATGCATGGGATACTCTTTATGGTCGCACCCGACCATCATCTGCGCACCGGCTTTTAATGACTTCTTCATTTCCGGTGTCAACTCGAAACGCATAAAGTGGACTGACGAGGTTTTATCCGCAGTCGTGCGCTCAAGATCTTCGTTCGCAATCGCGTAGACGCGAGGCTGACCTTCGACTTCAACAAACATCTTGTGCTCGATACCTAATAGCTTAGCCAATGCTATTCGACGCTCAGATTCATTGGGATATTCCAACATCATCGTCGCTTTGAAGTTTGAACCATCCGGAACGAGTGGGTTATATGCACCTAACTCATCCTGAATACCTTCTTCATCAAATATTTTCTCGACACGCAGCATTTCCTGAACTTGATAGCGCATCAACAACTCGCTTTCAAACAATAGGTTCAGATGCTCGCCCAGGCGAACACTGCGCTTGCGACGCTCTTCGATCGCTTGCTTACGCATTTCCGGGCGGGCTTTATGATAAGCCTCAAGGGTCATCAAACTTTCACGCGTAATTTTGCTCATTTCATTTTCCTTTACAGACCGTATGCTTTGGCGATCAAGGTGAGAGGGTGAGCCATCTCAGCTTTCGCCAAGCCGTTTTCTTCCATGCCTTGCTCAATGTGATGGCCGGCGAGCTGGCAATCTGAGCTGATGTAATCAGGGGTGTTATTCGCCATCGCTTTGAATACAGGCTTACCGATCTTCATTGCCTGATCGTGAAACTCTTTCTTGACACCCCACGTTCCTGAGTGTCCCGAACAACGCTCCACAACGTTGACCTCTGTACCAGGCACCAGTTTCAGCGTCTCCGCTGTCTTTTTGCCGACGTTTTGAACGCGCGAGTGACAAGGAATGTGATAGCTCACATGTCCCAACTCTTCTTTAAAGTCAGTGTTTAACAAACCATCTCTGTTACGCGCGATGAAATATTCAAACGGATCCCACATTGCTGCTTTAACGAGCTGAACATCAGCCTCGTCGGGGAACATCAGAGGTAACTCTTGTTTAAACATCAGCGTACAGGAAGGAATCGGTGTCACGATCGCATACCCTTCACGCGCCAATTTTGCGAGCTTAGGAATATTTTTGTCTTTGTTTGCAGCCACCGATTCTAGGTCGCCGAGCTCAAGTTTAGGCATACCACAACAAGCTTCTTTGTCGACCAGCTCATAAGGAATCTGGTTATGCTCAAGAATCTTGATCAGGTCTTGACCGATCCCTGGCTCGTTGTAATTGATGTAACACGTCGCGTAAATCGCAACTTTACCGGGCGTTTTCTCGCCGTCCTTGACAGGCCACGCAGTCGAAACGGTTGCAAGCTGAGGAAAGGTCTTGGGCGCGTACTCTGGGATCCAAGCTTTCTTGTCTACGCCAAGTGTCGACTCCATCACCGAGCGCATCATGTTTGTGCGGTTGATAGCATTGACAGCCTCAGTCACGATTGGAATGCCGGCGAACATGCCCAACTTATCCGTCGAAGCGAGCACCTTGTCGCGCAGCTTGACGTCGCCATTCTTGAAATTAACGGCTTTCGCGCGCAGCATCAAATGAGGAAAGTCCAAGTTCCATGGGTGTGGTGGAACATACGGGCACTTAGTGACGTAACAGACATCACAGAGAAAGCACTCGTCCACAACTTTGTTGTAGTCTTTTTTGTCGACACCGTGGACCTCACCGTCCTCGGTGGCATCGACCAAATCAAACAGCGTCGGGAACGAGCCACAGAGGCTCAAGCACCGGCGACAGCCGTGACACATATCAAACACACGTTCCATTTCTGTGTGCAGCTTTTCCTCGTCATAGAAGTCTGGATTTGTCCAGTCGAGGGGATGACGGGTTGGCGCGTCGAGATTACCTTCGCGGTTTGACATAGCGGATCCTTAGTTTTTTTCACCCTGCGTCGGGTGCAACAAAATTGATTGTGACCAGCAAAGCCGGCCACAGATACTGCCACTCAGGCGGCGAACAAAAGCAATGATCGGCCGCCTGTACTCATCAGAAGCACTTAGTCAACAAGTGCGTCCAGAGCTTTCTGATAGCGATTGGCGTGTGAACGCTCGGCTTTTGCCAAGGTCTCAAACCAGTCAGCGATCTCGTCAAAGCCTTCGTCGCGAGCGATTTTGGCCATGCCGGGGTACATGTCTGTGTACTCGTGTGTCTCGCCGTGGACAGCAGCTGTCAAGTTTTGACGGCTGGAGCCGATTGGCAAGCCTGTTGCTGGATCACCAGAAGCCTCGAGGAATTCGAGGTGACCGTGGGCGTGACCGGTCTCGCCTTCAGCTGTCGAGCGGAACAATGCAGCGACGTCGTTTTGGCCTTCGATGTCAGCCTTGTTTGCGAAGTACAAGTAGCGGCGGTTAGCCTGTGATTCGCCTGCGAATGCGTCCTTCAGGCACTGTTCGGTCTTTGAACCTTTGAGCTGGGCCATATAGCCTCCTGACAAATGAAAATTAGAAGAAGAAGAAAAAGAAGAAGTGGAGTCTAGATTTGGCTGTCGCTAAAAAACCGACTAAATCTGTACTCTGAAGGTAGTTTATGCGGAGCAAATTAATAAAGGAAATTAAATTTATCTACTTTTTAGATAGCTTTTAACTAATGCTCAATAATAGCTTGGCCTCTAAGGGTAAACACCCCCTTAGAGCCAACAATGTCGAGCTATTGGGCCTTGGCGGCCATCCAGCGCTCCGTTAGACGCACAAAGTAGCTGGCCCCCACAGGAATAATGGCATCGTTGAAATCATAAGAGGTGTTGTGCACCACACAAGCGCCCTCACCATGGCCCTCAAGACGGTGATGACCCTCGCCATTACCAATAAATGCGTAGCAGCCGGGCTTGGCCATCAGCATATGGGCAAAATCCTCGGCTGCCATGACACCGGGAAACTGGTCATTGACCATTTCGGGTCCCACGATTTCCCGCATGACCTGCGCGGCGAACTGCGCTTCTTTGGCGTGGTTCACAACAGGGGGTGAAGCACGTCTAAAGAAAATCTCGGCCTGACACTCATGGGCGAGTGCGATCTGCACTGCCAAGGTCCGCAAACGCTCCTCTAACCGATCAAGCGCCGACACGGAAAAAGTACGAATCGTGCCACCCACCGCCGCCACGTCCGGAATGACATTGGGCGCCACGGAACCCTCAAGCTGCGTGACAGCCAATAACGCCCGCTCCGTGCTCGGGATCACTTTGGCCACCAACCCTTGCAGTGCCTGAGCAAACTCAAGCGCCGGTGCAATGGGGTCCGTTCCCGTATGAGGAAGCGATGCATGCGTGCCCTGCCCTTTGATCGTGACCTTAAAGGTATTGCTCGAGGCCATAAAGGGCCGTTATTCAGTGCAAAGCCGCCCACGTTACCAATTGAGAAGTTATGCAAACCAAACACGGCCTCGCAAGGAAAGCGCTCAAACAAACCATCCTCGATCATCTTCTTGGCACCTGCCTTGCCCATTTCCTCGGCTGGCTGAAACACAAAGTTCACCGTGCCATTGAAATTACGCGTCTGGGATAAGTGCCAGGCGGCGGCGAGCAGCATGGTGGTGTGACCGTCGTGGCCGCAGGCATGCATCTTTCCATCGTTGGTAGACTTGTGCTCAAACTCGTTGATCTCTTGTAAGGGCAAAGCATCAAGATCGGCACGCAGGCTGAGTGTCCGGCCGCCCTCACCGACTTTCAATACCCCCACGACACCTGTCCCCGCAATGCCGCGGTGCACTTCGATCCCCCACTCCTTGAGCAAGTTCGCTACGATTTCTGACGTCCGATGCTCATCAAAGCCCAACTCAGGATGAGCGTGAATATCGCGGCGGATTTTAATAAAGCGGCTGTAGTCTGCAAATGCATCGATCAGTTTCATGTTTTGTCTATCCAGTTAAAAGTTAACGTTGTTGCCGCCCTTCAGACTCAAGATCGCGCGCGCTTCATCCGGCGTCGCCACCTCGCAGTTCAGGGCTTCTAGGACTGTACGAATCCGCGTCACCTGTTCTGCATTCGACGCGGCCATCTTGCCAGGCCCGATCCACAGAGAATCCTCGAGACCCACGCGAACGTGCGAGCCCATTGCAGCACCCATGGTCGCCAAGGGAATCTGATTACGACCGGCACCCAGAATCGACCATTGATATTGATCGCCAAACAAACGATCCGCAGTGCGGCGCATGTGCATCAGATCTTCGGGGTGAGGACCAATGCCACCCAAAATTCCAAATACGGATTGAATAAAAATGGGTCCTTTCACAAGACCCTTTTCGGCAAAGTGAGATAAGTTGTAAAGATGACTGATGTCATAACACTCAAATTCAAAACGTGTGCCGTTTTCGGAGCCGCGTCTTAAAATCGTCTCGATATCTTTATAGGTGTTTTTAAAAACCAGATCGCGGCTGTTTTCAAGATGCTGACGCTCCCACTCATGCTTGAACTCTTTGAAACGATCCAACATGGGAAACAAACCGAAATTCATCGAACCCATATTGAGAGAAGCCACCTCAGGCTGAAAAGTCATCGCAGGACGCATGCGCTCTTCGACCGTCATGTGAGGACTGCCACCCGTCGTGATGTTAATCACCGCATTCGTTGCCGCTTTAATTTCTTTTAGAAACGGCCGAAAAAACTCTGGGTCTTGAGTGGGCTTTCCATCCTTGGGGTCGCGCGCGTGCAAATGCAAAATAGCTGCACCGGCCTTAGCTGCGTCAATGGCAGACTTTGCAATTTCTTCGGCAGTCACAGGCAGATGAGGGGACATGCTCGGGGTGTGAATCGCACCTGTTGCTGCACAAGTGATAATAACTTTTCGCGCGCTAGCCATACTGTCTCCGGGTCTTTATGTTTGATTAAGATCGTTTGATTCAATACCTTCAGTTAAACAATTACTCTGCTGATTTTTTGTGTGCGGCCAAGGCCATCAATCGACGATCACGCCACAACCGTCGCGCGAGCAATTGATCCTTTGGCAGGATTGTGCGTCGTTGCGCTTCAAGCTTTTCGATCACCTCTTCAGACCACGGCTCGGTTGATGTCTGTTCAGTAGAGATCGACTGATACATCTCGTTAAAGCGTCTTGCATAATCCGCCAGACCGTCCGGAGCATTGAGATCAATGGTTTCAAAAGGCCCCATAAAAGACCAGCGTAAACCAAGGCCCTCGCGAACGGTCACATCCAGGCCTTCGGCATCGACGTAACCTTGCTCGACCAATCTAAAGGCCTCTCGTAACAGGGCACCTTGCAAACGGTTGAGAACAAACCCTTTAAGTTCGCGATGAATCTTGACAGGCTTTTGCCCAACACTTTCCATGACATCCCAGGTTTGCTGAACAATCTTTGCATCTGTCCAAGGCGCACCACAAATTTCAACAACGGGAACGAGATACGGTGGATTGACGGGATGTGCAATGAGACATCGCGCACGTCCAGCGAGCCCTTCTGTAAACGCAGAAGCCGGAATACTAGAAGTTGAACTCGCCAAAATCGTCGTGGGAGACGCGAGGGCATCCATTCGCGCAAAGATCTCCTTTTTCATCTCAAGTCGCTCAGGCAAACTCTCCTGCACATAATCAGCCCCAAGCATGGCCTCTTCAAGCGTCGCGCATCCTTTAATACGTGAAATAAGACCGACAGTGTCATCAATCAGACCCGCTGCCTGCAGATCAGCCACTTGCTTTTCAATCAATGTTGCGGCACCACTCACAGCGAGGGGATCGCCATCCCACATGTTGACGCGATGACCTCCACGGGCAAATACAATCGCCCAAGCCTGTCCGACAAGTCCCGATCCCACTATTGCGATATTCATATTCGCCTCAATGCTTTTTTCTATTTATTGATGAAAATTCAGCTTGCTCACAATAATACGGTTACGTCAGAATCAGCAAGCGTTTATCGTCAAGCGGATGTGGCACAACAGTAAAGTCAAGGTCAAACGCACGCTTGAGTGCAACCGGCGTCAGAACGTCTCTAGGCGCGCCTTGGGCGATGATCTCACCTTTACTGAGCAAGACCAGCCGATGGCAATACTGCGCAGCCATATTGAGATCATGTAATACAAGCATTACACCCATCCGCTGCGTTTGTCCAAGCTGAGCGAGTGCCTGCATAAATTGAAATTGATGCTTTGGGTCCAGACTTGAAAGAGGCTCGTCAAGCAACAGATAAGCCTGACCTTGGTAATGACTGATCGCGAGGCATTGCACCAGTACGCGCGCGAGTTGCACCCTCTGCTGCTCGCCCCCCGATAGTGCGGTATAGGGACTCTGTTCATGCGCAACGAGGTCCGTCTGGAGCAGAGCCTGTCGACTCCACGCCTGCACCTCATCACTTGCCGCTTGCAAAAAGGGATAGGCACCCATCTGAACGACCTCTCGAACACTCAGCTCAAAACTTAAACTGGGTTGTTGCGGGAGCACTGCGCGTCTCGTCGCTTGTTCGTGCGCACTCAGTTGCGAAATATTCGAACTCTCTAATCGAATCTCACCCCCGGTCACGCTTTCGTTCAGCTCACCCGCCATGGCAGCTAACAAGCTAGACTTGCCGGCACCGTTCGCACCTAACACGCCAACATGCTCACCTGGCTCGAGCGCCATCGTCACGTTTTTCAATACGCGACGATGCCCTCGAGATAGAGAAAGCTGATGTATTTCAAAAGCCATGAGCGCCTACAACTTAAATTCAAGCGGTTGCTGATCAAGTCTTTTCTTAACAAACAGCTGCTTATTTATTAGACATCCCCGCTTTTGACCCATCAAGCAACTGGCGCAGTTTTGGCCATCGGTGGCAAACCCACCACACTCGCGTACCAAGCTTCCAGCTTAGGATGACCGGGACGCCATGGCTCATTCGCAAAACGGAAGTCCAAATAACCTAACGCACATGCGACAGCAATATCGCCAACTGTCTTGAGTGCACCCAAGCTCGCCGCTTCTTTTTCCAACACATCGATGGCACGTGTAACTTTGCCACGCTGCAAATCGATGTAACCCACCCGGCCTTCGTCTTGGGGCAAGGCGATTTCACGTCGGCGCGGCTGACTTGCATCCAAAATGCCATCGCCAATCGCCTGCAAACGTAGCGCAGCCCAACGCGCAGGACCTGCGGCGGGGAATAAGGCAGGTGCACTGCCAACACTATCCAAAAACTCACAAATCACAGGGCTGTCAAATAAGGCAACGCCTTCATCATTGATGAGTGTAGGCACCTTACCCAACGGGTTTGAGTTGGACAATACTGGGTCTGTCGTAGCAATCGTCCATTTTTCTAGTTGCTGATCGATGCCTCGTGCAATCGCACAAGCCATCACTTTACGAACATAGGGGCTCGCGCCTGAAGCGGTAATTTTCATAAAAGCATCCGGTTAATTGGTGTGTGGGCAATTTCGCTCTATTTGTACTACAAAAATCACCTCTCTCAGCACTGCTGCTATGCAGCAAAAATTGGTTCCCTTAAAAACAACCGTATGTAGTAAATTTTGACACAAGAATCAGCGTCCGAATGACCCAAAGGATCACGCATGCCCACACCGATTAATCTGCACGACTTTAGGGCACTCGCCCAGCGTAGACTGCCAAAAATTGCCTTTGACTTTATCGATGGGGGTGCCGATGACGAACGCGGTATGGTTCGCAATCGTGAGGCCTTTTCAATGCATCAGCTCCTGCCACGCTACTTAGTCGATGTGACGAAACGTGATCAGACTGTCGAACTTTTTGGGCGTCAATATTCAAGTCCGATCGGCATTTCTCCAACGGGCATGGCGGGACTATTTCGAACAGGTGCGGACGCCATGCTGGCGGCTGCTGCAAAAAAAGCAAATGTCCCCTTTCTCTTATCGAGCGCCAGCAATCTAAAAATAGAAGAGGCTGCCGCAATCGCGCCGGACAATGTCTGGTTTCAAATGTATGCCACAACCGATGCTCGCATCAACCATGATTTAGTCAAGCGCGCGCAAGACGCAAATGTTGGTGTGCTCGTGATTACAGTCGACGTGCCTGTGAATTCCAACCGAGAGCGCAATCGTCGCAATGGCTTCACGCGTCCCTTTAGGATGACGCCCGCCATCATGCTGGACGCACTCACCAAACCAGGCTGGGTCATAGAGTATTTAAAAGCAGGCGGTATGCCGATGATGAGTAACTGGCAACCCTATGCAAAACCGGGCGCCACCGCTGATGAAGTTGCAGATATGTATGGCACGTTGACGCCTGCAGCGATGACAAACTGGGAAACTGTTGCAGCGATCAGGGAGCAATGGCGCGGACCGCTCGTCATTAAAGGCTTACTCCACCCGGATGATGCAACACAAGCCGTCAAGCTTGGCGCACAAGGCATTATTGTCTCGAATCACGGAGCGCGACAACTCGATAATGCGCCCTCGCCACTGACCGTGCTGCCTGCAATCAAAGCAGCAGTCGGCGATCAGACGACCTTAATGTTAGATAGTGGCGTGCGACGCGGCTCAGATGTCGTGATTGCAAAATGCCTGGGCGCACAAAGCTGCATTTTCGGACGACCGACTCTTTATGCGGTCGCCGCGCTCGGTCAGGATGGTGCGGATCAAGTCCTCGCCATCATGCGCAAAGAGATTGATGCGATTCTGACGCAAATAGGCTGCGGAAATTTTGGCAAACTTGATGGTCGCTATCTACAACCATCTCGCTAAAAAAATACTCAGCTAAGCAAGGATTTGTTGAGACTCAAACGCTCAACAAATCAATGACGACATTGCCAAGTACCTTGCCTTGCTCGACGGCTTCGTGCGCAGCAACAATATCCGCCAAGGCAAAACGCGCACCGATTGCATGTTTGAGTTTGCCAGAGGCAAGCAGCGCATTCAAACCTTTGACAGCCACTTCACGCTCTGCGGGTGTCAGATCGTAAATCAAGAAAAATTGCAACGTTAAACTTGTCGTCAAACAAAGACGAAACGGAATCTGGGGCGGCTCGACCCGATTGGAGCCAAAACACGCAACCGTCCCGTGCGGCGCAAGTGCACCGTCGCGAACAAGGTCTGTCGTCGTTGAAAAATCCATATCGATGATGGCATCGGCGCCACGACCGCCCGTCAGTTCTTTGACGCGCTCAGCAACCGCCTCGGTCTTGTAATTAATCGTTTCTTTGACGCCCGCTGCGCGCGCATGGGCAGCCTTCGCCTCAGAGCTGACCGTGCCAATGACACGCGCACCTTTTAGCGTAGCCATTTGTGCAGCATAGTGTCCGACGGCCGAGGCTGCACCAATCACCAACACGGTTTTTCCGGCGATATCGCCACAACGCCTGACGGCCTCAAAAGCAGTCAAACCTGGAATGCCCATACAGGCAGCGCCATCAAAATCAACGTGCTCAGGCAAGGCAACTGCTTGGGCCTGCGGTAAAGCGACATACTGCGCCGCAGTCCCAAAAGGCCTTTGATACTGTGCATTCCAAAGCCAAACACGCTCACCTAAACGATCGCTAGACACACCTGGACCAACCTGATCAATGACGCCGCCCGCATCGCTATGCGGCACGATACGCGGATCATTGATGGGTCGATTACGACGGGACTTGACGTCAGAGGGGTTAACACCAGAGGCGTGGATTTTTACCCTGACTTCTCCGGGGCCCGCTTCGGGCAGGGGCAATTCGCCCACACACAGCGTCTGACGTGCCTCGCCGTTTTTTTCGTACCATGCTGCTTGCATTGCCTCTTCCTGTTTATTATTTTTTAATTTTTAATTCGCGCACGTCTGTTGATACTGGACTAAACGACCGAATTGATCGAACACAGGAATATATGCTGAGCGGCAAGGCACTGGTAACGAATACATTTGGCCATAGGGCGGAACCGCCGGAGGATTCACATACACAACCTGCGGATAAACGGGAGGCGGCGCCACATAACGGTTGTATTGACTACCCACGCCAATGACCACGCCCACACCTGCGCCAAACGCAGCCGCATTCCACCCATTAAAGTTGTTGGGCTTGTAACCATGATTGTGGTTATAGCCATGGTGATTTCCGTGACGGTATTGATTTGGCCCTGCGTGAACGGGGGCAAGCATGGACACAGCCAAAACCGCAGCTGCAAGCACCAGTGTGACGGACTTCTTCATCTTTAACTCCTTGGAGTGTTCCGATCAGATCAACACGATTTCCACAAGGCTTGCAGATAATCGATGGGGCTAGTTTACGACCAAAAAAATCGTCCGTGCGCACGTATAAAAAATAAATGTTTACGTTGAATGTCAGCTAAAAGGCACTTTGACAACTACTTGAGTTCGTCCGGGGCCCAGCTCGGCCACCTTTTTTCAAGAAAAGCAGAGACGCCTTCTTTCGCCAGCGCGTCATTCAGCCCTGACGCAGCGCTCTCCATCACCGAAGCTGCACCTAACTCGCTCGAGCCCGTAACCGGCATAGTTTTGATCATGCGTCGTGTCGACTGCACGGCCCCCGCTTCAGCTGTCATCAAATGACCCAATATTTCATTGATCCGGGCATCAAGCTCGGAAACATCGCAAATCTCATGCACGAGCCCAAGTCGCCACGCTTCAGCGGCACTAAACGTCTCGCCTGTCATGAGCCATCTTGCCGCACTGCGCACGCCGATTGCCCGTGTGAGATAGGGCGCCGCAAGATGAGGCGTCATCCCCAAACACGTTTCTGACTGCGTAAACTCAGCAGCATGACTCGCCACTGCGATATCTGCTGCCGCCACCAACCCAACCCCCACCCCTACGCAATGCCCATTCACGCGGGCAATCACAGGGACCGGAGACGCATCAATGACGCTCAAAAGCTTGAACAAGGCCGCATCAGGCTCCTCTTGAGCTAGGTTGTCCGCATCCCAGGCACTCCGATACCAGTTCAGATCCGTGCCCGAACAAAATGCGTCGCCGCGAGAGGCCAAGACAACCGCACATACTTCAGTGCTGTGCGCTGCCTCAGTGATGACTTGCATCAACTCCTCAACCATCACCGCATTGATCGCGTTGTGTACTTCTGGTCGATTTAACCAAATGACCATCACGCGAGGGCCGCGAGTCACTTCAATCGTTTCAAACATATTTATTTGTACAGAACCTCAGGTAACCACAAGCCAATCGCCGGGAACATGTAAAGCAAGAAGATCGCGAAAATCTGAATGCCCATGAAGGGCATCATGCCCAGAAAGATCTGGTTGAGCGTCACGTGAGGCGGCGATACGCCCTTGAGGTAAAAAGCCGCCATCGCCACAGGAGGTGACAAAAAGGCCGTCTGTAAATTCAGCGCGACTAATAAACCAAAGAACAGCGGATCAATATTGAACTGCGCCAATAAGGGCACAAAGATCGGCATAAAGATCACAATGATCTCAGTCCACTCTAAAGGCCAACCGAGTACAAAAATCAGAATTTGTGCAAGGAGCATGAACTCAAGAGACGTTAATCCCAGGGACAAGACCCACTCTTCAATAATCCTTTGGCCACCCAGCAGTGCAAAGGCCGCTGAAAAAATAGAGGATCCCACAAATAACCAACACACCATTGCGCTCGTCTTGGCTGTCAGAAAGGTCGACTCCTTTAAGACAGTCATGTTGAGCCGACCATAGGCCAAAGCCAACAAGGCACCGCCCAGCGCCCCCATAGCCGCCGCCTCACTTGGCGTCGCGAGTCCAAAACCAATCGAGCCCAGAACGGCCGCGATTAATACCGACAGGGGAAAGAACGAACCCATCAGCATTTTGAAGACTTCAAGACGCGCCCAAGTGAGCGTCACATAAAACACCAGCATGATCAACGCTGCGATACCAAGGTAAATCCAATAACCCGTAGGGGTTGACAATCGCTCTTTGGCAGACGAATCCTTTGGAGCCTCTGTGCTTGATACGACGGCCGCTGCAGGACTGGCAACAGACTGCGCAACAGGCTCGTTCGATGGAGGTTCAGCCAAACCTGAGGGTGGCTCAGCCAGTCCAGACCCTCCGCCACTTAAGTTACTAGACAACTGCAACTCAGCCGGAATGTCATACACAACCTTTGGTTCAGTTGCCATTCTGTAGATCACAAGCGATAAAAATACCGTGATCAAAAGAGGCAATAACACGGCTAACGCATTGCGGTTCATGTACTGGCGTGTCACAGCAGGATTTTTAGGTCCTTTAAAAAAGTTTGACAACAGACCTGTCGCGGCAAGCGTATAGCCTTGCGCTTTGATCGCCTCTGAACCAGCGGGCAGCGCAATTTCGCGGTCCTTGGCAGAAAGCGGTGGCGCCATATCTGGCCAAATCTTTGCCACGATCATCACATAGGCCGCATACAACACAGCCAGCCCGATACCCGGAAGCAACGCACCCGCATAGAGCTTCACAACCGAAGTCCCTGTTGTTGCACCGTAGACAATTAACAATACCGAAGGTGGAATCAAAATACCCAAACAGCCACCTGCAGTAATGACACCTGCCGTTAAGCGAACGCTGTATCCTGCTTTGAGCATGGCTGGCATTGCGAGCAATCCCATGAGCGTCACCACAGCACCCACAATGCCAGTTGCCGTCGCAAAAATTGCGCAAGTCACCAGCGTCGCAATGCCCAGTGCACCAGGCAGACGCGCCAGCGCAAGGTGCAAGGAGCGAAATAATTTTTCAATCAAGTTCGCCCGCTCAACCAGATAGCCCATAAATACAAATAAAGGGATCGAAATCAACGCATCATTCGTCATGGTGGCATACGTGCGCTGGACCATGAGCGTCAATGTCTGATTCAACGCTTTGCCTGTCATCTCAGGCGCTTGAAGGATGTAAGCCAGAAACGTAAAAATCACGCCCATGCCCATCAGCGTAAAGGCCGTAGGAAAACCAAGCATGATGGCGACCACGATGAGCGCCAACATAATCAAGCCAATATGGCCCGTTGTAATCGCGGACCAAGGGGTTAAAAAGATCACCAGCATCACAACAATTGCGATGCAACTAAATCCAAACCATATCGCCTTTGGCAATTTCATTTTGTGTGCTCCTTGCCAACGACATATTTATCTAAGGACTGAATGTCTTCATCTTTCACCTGGACGAGTTCTTTTAGTTTTTCCACATCCACTTCTTGCACATCGGCCTCGCGTTCTGGCCAGGCGCCCTCTCGCAGGCACATGACACAGCGCGCGATTTCTGCAAAGCCTTGTAGCAGCAAGAAAAATCCTGCAATTGGAATAAACGCTTTAAAGGGGTAAACGGGTGGGCCATCTGCCATCAAAGAGGAATGCTCGTTGATCAAAACCGAATCGGCCGCGAACGTCCAGCCTGCCCACACCATGGCCGTCACACCAGGAATAAAAAATGCAACGTAAAGCACAAGGTCGATCCATGCCTGACCCCTAGGCGGCAAATATCCATACAGAATATCGCCGCGCACATGACCATTTTTAGCGAGGGTATAGGCACCCGCCATCATGAACATAATGCCGTAATACATTGACTGTAAATCGAACGCCCAAGAACTAGGCTGATTCAACACATAGCGGGCGACGACTTCCCACGAAACGTGCAGTGTTAACACCACAATTAACCATGCGAAGGTTTTACCTATAAAGGTAGACATCGCATCTATGCGCCAAAGCCATTTATTCATATCTTCATCCAGTCAGTGAACCTGACCTTGCATCCAATAAAAAGATGGCATCTAAACGAATAGATGCCATCTTGTGCGAGAGCTACCGAAAAAGTATTAGCCTTTCTTCGCTGCAAAAAAGTGGTTGTAAGCCATACGGAAGTTCACATTCGTATCGCCCGACCACTTACCGGCACGCTCAGCAAACGCCTTCTGCGAATCCAGCACTTTTTTGAACAAAGGATTTTCTGCGGATCGTTTCTCGATCATCTGATCCCAGATCTGAAGCTGTCTTTGCAAAATCGCGTCCGGTGTCTTGTAAAACTTCACACCTTTATCTTTCTGCAACACTTCGTAGTCTTTTGAGTAGCGATCGATCGCCTTCCAAGACATGTCTGCACTCGCCGCCTGAGAGGCCACGGCCAACACGCTCTTGAGGTGCTTAGGCAAGGCATCGTACTTCGCCTTGTTAAACAAAATCTCAAATTGCTCGGCGCTCTGGTGGAAACTCTGCAACATGCAGACCTTTGATACATCGGGGAAGCCGAGCAGCAAGTCTGAAGACGCATTGTTGAACTCGGCGCCATCGAGCAAGCCGCGATCCAAGGCAGGCACAATCTCGCCGCCTGGCAGTGCATTGACCGCCGCGCCCATGGCCGTGTACATATCAATAGCCAAACCAACCGTACGGAATTTGACACCCTTGACGTCTTCGATTTTTGAAATAGGCTTTTTGAACCAACCAAAAGGCTGAGTCGGCATCGGGCCATACATCAAAGACACGACGTTCACGTTCATCGCCTTTTGAATTTCTGTCAGCAATTCTTTGCCGCCACCGTACTCGTGCCATGACAACAACATATTGGCATCCATACCAAACGAAGGACCGGAACCCCACAGCGCGACTGCAGTATTTTTGCCATACCAGTAGGCCAGCACACCGTGGCCACCATCTAGAGTGCCCGCAGAGACGGCATCCAGCAAGTTGAACGCAGGCACCACAGCGCCAGCGGGAAGTACCTCAATTTTGAGTTGCCCCTCAGCCATATCATTTACTTTTTTTGCATAATCCAGCGCATATTCGTGAAAGATATCTTTCGCAGGCCATGTGCTTTGAAAACGGAACGTAATGGGCGCGGCTTGAGCCTTAACAATTGGAGCACCCAGTACTGCAGCGGAGCCTACTGCTGCAGTCGTGAAAAACTTTCTTCTGGAAGACAAAATAGACATTCTCAACTCCTTAAAGTCGAAATACGCTGCGCTTATCCCTGCTGACAATATGTTTAAAGTTTTAAATTCTTTTTTGTCAGTCTATTTATAAGTATTAGACGCCTAGCTGATGCCCCGCACAACCCATTACTTATCGGTATTAACCCGAACGGGTCTGCCGCTTTTGAAAAATCAACGATCCCGCTCAATCGCAAACGCACAAAAATCAATCAAGGCCCGCCTAGCCGGAGAGTCAGGCAAAACTTCAATGGCTTGACGGGCAAGTGCTGCTTCTGCCACCGCACACTGACTCACATGCTCGAGGGCACCGGTTTCCTGGATCGCGCGCGCAACAGCGTCAAAATCCGCCTCGCCTTTCTCAATCGCCTCTCGCACAAGCTGCTTTTGCTCTGGATTTCCAACCTCCAAAACCCGAATCAACGGCAAAGTCGGCTTGCCCTCGCGCAAGTCATCCCCGACATTTTTGCCCAAAGCACCCACTTCGCCGTTGTAATCCAGCACGTCATCGACCAGCTGAAAAGCAGTGCCAATATGCCGCCCATAGGCTGCCGCGGCCTCTTGCTGGGCAGCCGAGCCTCCCGCCAAGACCGCACCCGCCTCAGCTGCAGCCTCAAATAACTTGGCCGTCTTAAAGCGCACCACCTGCAAATACCGCGCCTCAGACACATCTGGATCATGGATATTGAGCAATTGGAGAACCTCGCCCTCAGCGATCACGGTGGTCGCCCCCGACATAATCTGCATAATCCGCATGCTGTCGACGTCCACCATCATCTCAAAAGCGCGAGAATAAAGGTAATCCCCGACCAAAACACTGGCGGCATTGCCAAACACAGCATTTGCGGTCCCCCGACCACGCCTGAGGTCAGATTCGTCGACCACATCGTCATGCAAGAGGGTCGCCGTATGGATAAATTCCACTGCAGCAGCCATCAGATGGTGATGCGTCCCCTTGTAACCAAGTGCCTGGGCAATCAGCAACAGCAGGACCGGGCGCATGCGTTTTCCCCCAGCGCCAATGATGTATTCGCCGATCGTCCTGATCAACACGACGTCGGAATTGAGCCTGGACCGGATCACGGTATCGACCGTTTCCATGTCCTGCGCCACTGGGGCTAAGAGGTTTGAGAGCTTATGCAAGTGACTTTCTTTTGACTTTCAAGTGGTTACACGCTATTATTTCTGGCTCGGCATCTTAGCCGGGATCCCATTTGCACTAAAACAAGAGGTTAACCCATGTACGCGGTCATAAAAACTGGAGGCAAGCAGTATCGCATTGCTTCTGGTGAAAAACTTAAAATAGAACAGATACCGGCAGACATTGGGCAAGAAATTACGCTAGACCAGGTGTTATCCGTAGGCGAAGGCGACCAATTGAAAATTGGCACCCCGCTTGTGGCAGGCGCAGTGGTTAAAGCAACGGTTCTTGCGCAAGGACGCCACGATAAAGTCAAGATCTTCAAGATGCGTCGTCGTAAGCATTATCAGAAGCGTCAAGGCCACCGTCAAAACTATACTGAGATTCTGATTGGCGACATCGCAGCTTAATAGCTTCGATTCACCCTCTCAACGTCACGGAAAGCACCAGGAGTAAAAAATGGCACAGAAAAAAGGCGGCGGCTCTACGCGCAACGGTCGCGACTCAGAATCGAAACGTCTAGGCGTTAAAGCCTACGGCGGCGAACTGATCCCGGCCGGTTCGATCATCGTGCGTCAGCGCGGTACAACGTTTCACCCTGGCACAAACGTGGGCATTGGTAAAGACCATACGCTCTACGCTTTGACACACGGTCACGTTAAGTTCTCAGTGCGCGGCAAGCTCAACAAGTCGACAGTTTCAATTATTTCGGCTGAGTAATTTGCCTGTTTTTCCAAAAAGCCCTGTCGCAAGCGGCAGGGCTTTTTATTTTCACGGTACCATTTACGTATGAAATTTGTCGACGAAGCCACCATCGAAGTCATTGCCGGAAAGGGCGGCAATGGCGCGCACAGTTTTCGCCGTGAAAAGTTCATTCCAAAGGGTGGACCAGACGGTGGTGACGGCGGTCGAGGCGGCAGCGTCTTTGCAGTCGCAGATCGCAACATCAATACGCTGATCGACTACCGCTACGCACGCAAACATCTTGCGAAAAACGGTGAGCATGGTCGCGGCTCAGACATGTACGGCGCTGCAGCGGCAAACATCATCCTGCGCGTGCCTGTCGGCACGATTATTTACGACGCCGAAACTGGCGAAGAGTTGTTCGACATGAACCGCCATGACCAACAGGTCATTTTGGTTGCGGGCGGCGAAGGCGGTTTGGGTAACGTCCATTTTAAATCCAGCGTCAACCGCGCGCCCAAACAATGGACGCCCGGCAAAGAAGGCGAGCAACGCAAGTTACGCATGGAGCTCAAGGTACTGGCTGACGTTGGTTTGCTAGGCATGCCAAACGCCGGTAAATCCACGCTAATCAGCCGCATTTCCAATGCGCGCCCAAAAATAGCCGATTATCCCTTTACAACACTCCACCCCAATTTGGGCGTGGTGCGTACTTCCGAGTCCCGCAGCTTTGTGGTCGCAGATATTCCAGGTCTGATTGAAGGCGCCTCCGAAGGTGCCGGCTTGGGACACTTGTTTTTACGTCACCTGACACGCACCCGTATTTTGTTGCATATTGTTGATGTGTCTTCACAAGATCCTGATGAGGATTCAGTCGCACGATCACTGGGCGAAGCACGCGCAATCGTCGAAGAGCTTCGCCTGTATGACGAAACGCTTTACAACAAGCCTCGCTGGCTCGTGCTCAACAAGCTTGATGTGGTACCCAATCCCGAAGAAGTGGAAAAACGCTTCTGCAAGGAATATGGCTGGACAGGTCCTGTTTATGCAATTTCCGCCCTTTCTGGTGACGGTACACAGCAATTAATCTGGGATCTTCAAAACGCGATTGATGCGTATCGCCAAATAGACAACATTGCCGAAGACAAGGCGGATGGTAGTTATATCGCCGAAGATCCTCGTTTTGACGAGACACGTAGCGCCGCCGATAAGCCTGCGTCATAATCAAAAATTCGCCACGCACCCGTCCTCCTCCACAGACCTTGCTTTGTTTAACACCCATGAACAGCACTGCTTTGCCTAGCTCCGTGATTGCCTCCGCCTCGCGCATTGTCGCGAAAGTAGGCTCTTCTCTCGTCACGAATGACGGCCAAGGTTTGGATAGGCAAGCCGTGGCACACTGGGCGAGTCAAATCGCTGCCTTGCGCAACCAAGGCAAAGAAGTGGTGCTGGTCTCTAGCGGAGCGATTGCCGAAGGGATGGCGCGTCTGGGATGGGCCCAACGTCCAACTTCCATGCACGATCTCCAAGCCGCTGCTGCCGTCGGCCAAATGGGACTCGTCCAAGCCTATGAGGTCGAGTTTTCCAAGCACAACTTACGCACTGCCCAAATTCTCCTGACCCACGAGGATCTCGTGGATCGTCAACGCTATCTCAACGCACGCACCACACTCTTTGCGCTGTTACGTCTTGGAGTTGTGCCTATCGTCAATGAAAACGATACGGTCGCCACTGACGAGATCGCGGTTGGCGACAACGACACGCTTGGCGCACTCGTCACCAATCTGATTGAGGCAGATGCGTTGATCATCCTCACGGATCAACGTGGCCTCTTTGAGGCGGATCCGCGCAAGCATCCCGATGCACGCTTTGTATCTCACGCTAAAGCTGGAGACCTGAGTCTTGAGGCAATGGCGGGCGGAACTGGCAGCGGCATTGGCAAGGGCGGCATGTTGACAAAAATTCTGGCCGCCAAACGCGCAGCCCGCAGTGGCGCCCATACCGTTATCGCCTCAGGCCGCGAAGATAACGTCATGGTTCGCCTGGCGGCGGGCGAGTGCATTGGCACAGAGCTCCGCGCCGAACTGCCTGTCCTCTCGGCGCGTAAACAATGGATGGCCGACCATCTTCGCTTACCCGGCAAGCTTTTCCTCGATGCGGGTGCGCTGCAAGCGCTCCTAGTCGAAGGCAAGAGTTTGCTGCCTGTAGGTGTTCGCAGCATCGAAGGCGACTTTGAACCTGGTGATGTCGTGGCCTGCCTCGATCTCGCAGGCAAAGAGTGCGCGCGCGGACTGATCAACTACTCTTCGTCCGATACGCGACGCATCATGGGTCAACCCTCCAGCAAAATCGCCGATATTCTTGGCGTGATAACTGAAGAAGAACTCGTCCACAGGGATAACCTCATCATTCTTTGAGATTGCTGCGGGTATCACTGCCAAAACAAACCATCCTGCCCTATACTTTGCATTTGCATGCGGGGGTACTTGGCATTTGCCAGGTTGAGAGAGTCCCTTCGTACCAGTACGGATAATGCCGATGCTGGGAGCGCATCCCGGATCTCTCCGGGATCCATCCCGATTCGGCTCCAATCGATTTTTGGAGCTTTTTCATGAATGCCATTCCTAAATTCCTAGCTGCAACCGCCGAAGTTGATGCCGCTGCAGTTACACCCCTGCCAAAATCACGCAAAGTCTATGAAATCGGCTCACGTCCCGATATCCGTGTTCCTTTTCGCGAGATCGAGCAAGAAGATACTGCCACTTCTTTCGGTGGTGAAAAAAATCCTCCTCTGACTGTCTACGACACGAGCGGTCCCTACACAGATCCTTCAGTAAAAATCGATATTCGTCGTGGTTTGCCAGAGCTGCGTCGCGTCTGGATCGAAGAGCGCGGTGACACTGAATTGTTGAGCGGCCCAAGCAGCACCTATGGGCAGGAGCGCCTGGCCGATCCAAAACTAACCGCCATGCGCTTTGATCTTCAGCGCCATCCGCGTCGCGCGAAAGCGGGCGCCAACGTCTCGCAAATGCACTATGCCCGACGTGGGATCATCACCCCAGAAATGGAATATGTCTCGATCCGCGAAAATCTGCGCCGCGAACAATACATCGAGAGCCTGCGCGCCACGGGACCCGAAGGCGAAAAGATGGTTAAGCGCATGTTGCGTCAACATGCGGGCGAGTCCTTTGGTGCCTCACTCCCCCACCTGATTACACCCGAATTTGTCCGTGAAGAAATTGCGCGCGGTCGCGCCATCATCCCTGCCAATATCAACCACCCCGAAGTCGAGCCAATGGCGATTGGTCGTAACTTTCTGGTGAAAATTAACGCCAATATCGGCAACTCCGCCGTGAGCTCCGGCATTGCCGAAGAAGTCGAAAAAATGACGTGGTCGATTCGCTGGGGTGGCGACACCGTGATGGATTTGTCCACAGGCAAGCACATTCACGAAACACGTGAATGGATTGTGCGTAACTCACCCGTGCCAATCGGGACCGTGCCAATCTATCAAGCGCTGGAAAAAGTTGACGGCAAAGCCGAAGACCTGACCTGGGAAATTTTCCGCGACACACTGATTGAGCAAGCAGAGCAAGGCGTGGATTACTTCACCATCCATGCAGGTGTGCGTCTGCCCTTTATTCCGATGACTGCTGACCGTATGACCGGCATCGTTTCGCGTGGCGGCTCAATCATGGCCAAGTGGTGCCTTGCCCACCACAAGGAAAGTTTCCTGTACGAGCGTTTCGAAGAAATTTGCGAAATCATGAAGGCCTATGACGTCAGCTTCTCTCTGGGTGATGGCCTGCGCCCAGGTTCAGGCTTTGATGCCAACGACGAAGCGCAATTTGCCGAGCTCAAAACTCTGGGCGAACTCACCAAAGTGGCATGGAAGCATGACGTTCAGGTCATGATCGAAGGCCCTGGACACGTGCCGATGCAGCTCATCAAAGAAAATATGGAGATGCAGCTCAAACATTGCGATGAGGCGCCTTTCTACACGCTCGGACCGTTGACCACGGACATCGCACCTGGCTACGATCACATCACCTCTGGTATTGGTGCTGCGCTGATCGGCTGGTACGGCACCGCCATGCTCTGTTACGTGACACCAAAAGAACACCTGGGCTTGCCCAACAAGAAAGACGTCAAAGACGGCATCATCACCTATAAAATCGCCGCGCATGCTGCGGATCTGGCAAAAGGCCATCATGGCGCAGCGATTCGAGATAACGCGTTATCCAAAGCGCGCTTCGAGTTCCGCTGGGATGACCAGTTCAACCTGGGTCTGGATCCAGACACGGCTAAAGACTTCCACGATGAGACCTTGCCCAAGGACTCCATGAAAGTCGCACACTTCTGTTCCATGTGCGGCCCACACTTCTGTAGCATGAAGATCACACAAGATGTCCGTGACTATGCCAAGAAGCTTGGCGTGGAAAACGACGCAGCCCTTAAGGTTGGCATGCAGGAAAAAGCCGTTGAGTTTGTGAAAAAAGGCTCTGAGATTTATCACAAAACCTGACCTGGAGATTCACCAACCATGACACGCAGGCTTCCCTTTATTGATGCAGCAAAGGGTATCGCCTGTCTTGTCATCGTGGTGCATCATTTAGCGGTTTACGGCCCAATGTCTGAAGTCATTGGCGCCGTTTATCCCCAACTGATCGATGCGCTCGTTGTATACGGTCGCTTAGCCGTACAACTATTTTTTGTGGTGGCGGGCTATTTTGTTGCCGCACAATTTGCGCCCAACGGGCTCACCACATCCATCAATCCAGGCCCGTTGGTCTGGAAACGCTACAAGCGCCTCATCTCGCCCTTTCTCTTTGCTGTCACGCTCGCGGCGCTCATTACAGCGCTTGTGCGTCCGTGGTTTCAACACGCTTCACTTTCAGAAGCGCCTACGATCGGCCAGCTTCTCGCGCACCTCTTCTTAGTCTACGACCTCATCGGTCTAGAAGCGCTATCCGCTGGGGTTTGGTACGTAGCGGTGGACTTCCAGTTGTTCGCCCTCACCACGGTGCTGATTGCACTCATTCATATGTTGCCTGCACGTTGGCACAGACTATTTCCTGTCGTGATCGTGGCCCTTTCAGCGTGGTCATTGTGGCAGCTGAGTCTGCACGCACGCTATGACATTGCGGCCCCTTACTTCTTTGGGTACTACGGTCTCGGCATGCTGGCGTATTGGGCGGCACGCACGCCTGCCAAAGGCTGGTTTCTGGTCCTCATTGCCTTGTTGGGCCTAGTCGCACTTGGTATAGAGTTTCGTAAATCTGTCGTGATGGCAACGTTCAGCGCACTCATACTGAGCATTGCCAGTGCACGCGGCTGGCTGGAGCAATGGCCACGCTCAGCCAGTTTGCATTGGCTAGGTGAACGCTCCTATTCGATCTTTTTAATTCACTACGGGTTGCTCATCGGCGTCAATGCGGTCTGGAGCGTATGGTTTCCGAGCGGCATCCTGATCAATGCGCTCGGCATCGTGGTCGCGGTGGCGATCTCTATTGCAGGCGGTGCGGTGCTCTATCGTTTCGTAGAGTCTCGCCCTGGTGCGCTCGGCATGAATCTCACCACCGCCCTGCTCCTCACGGGCGTTTTGGCTACGCTAGCGCTTGAGTCCTACGCTCGCTAAGTAGATGGCTGCAGTGCCCTTGCACAGCACTGCACCACCCCCATGCATCTATCCAAGATTCGGTGCCAGAGTCCGCTTCACATCCACCGCAGTCCGACCTGAACGCTTGACGTAGTCCTCGACTTGGTCCTCTCCAATCGGACCCACGCTAAAGTATTGTGACTGCGGATGACTAAAGTAAAAACCAGACACACTCGCCGCAGGATGCATCGCGTAACTCTCCGTCAGCATCATCCCGATATCCGCACCGTCAAGCACCTCAAACATCTCACGCTTGACCACATGCTCAGGGCATGCCGGGTAGCCCGGTGCAGGTCGAATCCCGACATAGGCCTCCTTAATCATCTGTTCATTGGTCAAGGACTCGTCAGGCACATACCCCCAAAGATCTGTCCGCACGCGCGCGTGCAAGGCCTCAGCAAAAGCCTCCGCCATACGATCTGCTAAAGACTTAAACATGATGGAGGAGTAGTCATCATTGGCTTTTTCGAATTCTTTTTCTTTCTTATCGACTCCAATCCCGGCGGTCACCGCAAACAGACCGATATAGTCCATCACACCCGAAGACTTAGGTGCAATAAAGTCGGCCAGACATTTATTTTCGACACCCTCGCGCTTGATGCCTTGCTGGCGCAGCCCACGCCACGTAAACAACACTTTTTCACGCGTCTCGTCTTGATAGATTTCGATGTCATCATCATTGACGGTGTTGGCATGATAAAAAGATACCACGCCATTGGCCGTCAGCCAACGACCATCGATGATACGTTTAATCATCGCCAAGCCGTCGATGTGCACCTTACGCGCCTGCTCACCTACGATCTTGTCGTCGAGGATCGCGGGATATTGCCCGAACAAACTCCATGTCTGAAAGAATGGCGTCCAGTCGATATAGCGCGCGAGCTCAGAGAGATCAAAGTTTTTAAACGTACGTCGACCAATAAACTTGGGACGCGGCGGCTGATAAGCCGACCAATCAAACTTAGGCTTGGCCGCGCGCGCGTCCACCATCGACATCAAAGGTGCGATCTGACGATTGGCGTGACGACGGCGGACGTCTTCATACTCGACAGCAAGTTCTTGCAGGTAATTATTGGCTGTTTCTGACACCAAATTCTGTGCCACGCCAACAGAACGGCTGGCATCCGGCACATAAATCACCGGACCCTCGTAGTGAGGTGCGATCTTGACTGCAGTGTGCACGCGGCTGGTCGTCGCACCACCGATCATCAGTGGCGTCTTTCGGCTACGGAAGTACTCGTCACGCTGCATTTCACTGGCGACATAGGCCATCTCTTCAAGACTGGGCGTGATCAGTCCCGACAATCCAATGATATCAACCTGTTCAGCCTTGGCGCGGTTGAGGATCTCGGCCGCAGGCACCATCACACCCATATTGATGACTTCAAAGTTATTACACTGAAGCACCACGGTGACAATATTTTTACCAATGTCGTGGACATCGCCCTTGACGGTCGCGATCAGAATCTTGCCCTTGGCACGTACGTCGCCCCCTGCGGCGGCAATCAGCTTTTTTTCTTCTTCGATAAACGGCACGAGATGACCGACCGCCTGTTTCATCACGCGTGCGGACTTGACCACCTGCGGTAAGAACATCTTGCCTTCGCCAAACAAGTCTCCCACAATATTCATGCCGTCCATCAGCGGACCTTCGATCACCTCAATCGGACGGCCCCCGCGGTCAGCGATCTGCTGGCGAATTTCTTCGGTATCTTCAACGATGAACTGTGTCATACCATGCACCATGGCGTGCGAGAGTCGTTTTTCAACGGACTGCTCTCGCCAGGTGAGGTCTTCTTCGCGTTTGGCACCACTGCCTTTGACGGAGTCAGCAAACGCCACCAGACGTTCGGTTGGCGTGCGCGTGTCATCTGCTTCAGTCAAACCGACAGGCTGTTGGCGATCCAACACTACATCCTCAACCAGATCGCGCAGCATAGGAGAGAGCTCTGCGTACACGCCTAACTGTCCCGCATTGACGATACCCATCGTCAGACCTTCGCGGATGGCGTAATACAAGAATGCGGTATGAATCGCTTCGCGCATGGCTTCATTGCCACGGAACGAGAAACTGACGTTCGAAACCCCACCCGAGATGCGCGCATGTGGCAGTGAGGCGCGGATCCACTTGGTCGACTCGATAAAGTCGACCGCGTAATGATTGTGTTCTTCGATACCGGTTGCAATCGCAAAAACGTTTGGATCGAAAATAATGTCTTCGGGTGGAAAACCGACTTCGTTGATTAACAAGTTGTAGGCGCGCGTACAAATTTCCTGTCGGCGCTCAAGCGTGTCGGCCTGGCCTTTCTCATCAAAGGCCATCACGACTGCAGCCGCGCCATACAGACGGCACAAACGCGCTTGCTTGAGGAAAGGCTCCTCGCCTTCTTTGAGAGAAATCGAGTTGACGATCGACTTGCCTTGTACGCACTTGAGTCCCGTCTCGATGACGGACCACTTGGAACTGTCGATCATGATCGGCACGCGTGCGATATCCGGCTCTGACGCGATCAAGTTTAAAAACCGATGCATACACGCTGCCGAATCCAACATGGCTTCGTCCATGTTGATATCGATGATCTGCGCACCGCTCTCGACCTGCTGGCGCGCAACGGCAACCGCTTCGTCGTATTTTTCTTCACGAATCAGACGCGCGAACATCTTGCTGCCTGTCACGTTGGTACGTTCACCCACGTTGACAAACAAGGTCTCACCATCGATATTAAGGGCCTCTAATCCAGACAAGCGTGTCTTGACGGGGATCTCGGGCACGATCCGAATCGGCAGACTGCTAACCTTGTCTGCAATGGCTTTGATATGCTCAGGTGTGGTGCCGCAACAGCCGCCCGCAACGTTGACCAGACCCGAACGCGCAAACTCTTCCAGCAAGGCTGACGTATCCGCAGGCGTCTCGTCAAACCCGGTCTCGCTCATCGGGTTGGGCAAGCCCGCATTGGGATATACACAAACATAGGTGTCACAAATCTTGGCCAGCTCAGCAATATAGGGGCGCATCAGCGCCGCGCCTAAGGCGCAATTCAAACCGATGGTGATTGGACGGGCATGACGCACCGAGTTCCAGAAACCCTCGACTGTCTGGCCAGACAAAATACGACCCGAGGCATCCGTCACTGTCCCGGAGATCATCACGGGCAAGCGTTCATTGCGCGCTTCAAATACCTCTTCGACCGCAAAAATAGCCGCCTTGGCGTTCAGCGTATCAAAAATCGTTTCGATCAAAATCAGATCCACACCGCCATCAAGCAGGCCGTTGAGCTGCTCGATGTACGCGATGCGCAACTCGTCAAACGTCACATTGCGTGCGCCCGGATCATTCACATCAGGAGAAATGGAAGCCGTCTTGGGTTGCGGTCCCAAAGCACCGGCCACAAAGCGCGGACGCTCAGGCGTACTGAACTTGTCGCACGCCACGCGCGCCAAACGCGCTGACTCGAGATTCAGCTCATAGGCGAGCTCAGGCAAGTCGTAATCACCCTGCGCAATTGAGGTGGCACCAAACGTATTGGTCTCCACCACATCGGCACCGGCCTCGAAGTACTGCTCGTGGATCGCCTGAATAATGTCAGGACGCACGAGCGACAACAGTTCGTTGTTGCCTTTGACGTCTTTGCCGTGCTCTGCAAAACGACTGCCTCGAAAGTCCGCCTCGGACAGTTTGTACGTCTGAATCATCGTGCCCATTGCACCATCGAGAATCAAGATGCGCTCGGCCAATAAGCGAGCAAATGCTGCGCCTCTGGTGTAGCGATCGATGGGATAGGGCAAGGTTGGATAGGTCATTGTGAGTCAGAAAAAAACATGAAGTCCGGGCGAATAGACTCGATTGCTTGAAGGCGTTTTGCGGGCAAGCAAAACATCTCGCACAATGCGCAGCAAAACAACCCAACAGTTTAACAAAAGAGATTCCGTGATACAGTAATACCAGAATTGGTGCTTTCGATGCAAAAACCTTGTTGCCACAAGCAATATCGTGCATTGGGAAAGTTAAACGGGAAACAGGGAGATCGATCCACACGGATCCTCGTGCCTGTGCTGCCCCCGCAACGGTCAACGTCCGGTCCTTCAACAGTGAAGCCAGCCTGACGCCAGCCCGATACCGGCCAGTTTGTGTGGGATGGGTGCTTTAAAACCCGTCCTTTTGAACGTTCAGGATGTGCGGGGACGCACATCACTACGAGGTTTCTTATGTTTCACTCTGTTTCCCGGCTCAAATCCGGATGTTTTTCTATTGCTTTGGTCATTTCTGGCGCTTTTGTTTCCAGCATCGGCCTCACCCTGATGACCCCAACACGCGTTCTGGCTCAGCCCATACCCACCTCTGCCACGCCCACAATCGCTAACGTTCCCGTCTCAACCCCCATTCCACAACTCGCCACGATCGTGGTGACGCCAGCGCGCACATCAGAGCCCTTGTCGCAAACCCTTGGGGACAACAGTGTGATGACGCGGGAAACGCTCGATACGCTGCCCAACGGCACCTTGTCTGATGCACTGATTCGCGAGCACAGCATTGAGGGCGTAAACCTTGGCGGCCCACAAACCGTCAGCACCATCAATATTCGCGGCACCAATAGTAATCAGTCCCTCGTCTTGATCGACGGTATGCGGGTCAATAACGCCACCAATGGTCTGCCGCCGCTCAATGCCATCCCACTCAACAGCATCGAACGGATTGAAATTGTTCGCGGCACGAGTAGCAGCCTGTACGGGGCCGATGCGATTGGTGGTGTCGTCAACATCATCACGCGCAGCGACACAGAAAGACCCTTTTCCGCCTATGCGAATGCGGGCGTCGGCACCTATGCTTCCACCCAATACGATGCCGGTTTTTCAGGGGCCAAGGACGGCTGGAGCTACAGCTTGTTTGGCGGCTATGGACAAAGTGCAGGCTTTAACGCCACGCAACGTTCCAATTACTACCAAAACCCGGACAAGGACTCGTACTACCGCAGCAATATCGGTGGCGCGCTCGGCTATACCTGGAAACCTGGTCAAACGCTCACCTTGCAAACCTACCAGTCACAAGTCAACGGCAGCTACGATTTCGGCGCACCTTACTTTGGGGACCGAGGGATTCAAACCCTCAGCAACAACATCCTGACCAGTCGAAACGTGATTTCCTCGTTTTGGACCAGTACCTTGCGAGCAGGCTTTTCAACTGATCTCTACAAAACAATCAACGTTGATGCGAGTCAAAATCCCTACAACACCCCAGATGGTAGACAGCATTTCAAAACCAATCAGAGTCAGTACGTTTGGCAAAATGATCTGACGTTTTCACCGACCCAGATTGTGAGCCTGGCCTACGAACGGCTTGAGCAAAGTGTCGATGGCTCCTTGGTCGACAACATTTCTCCAGGAGTAGTGAACTATCAGCAAACCGCGCGCTTTACCAATTCGTTATTGGCGATTTACCGTGGCACCTGGGGTCCTCAATCTGTGCAAGCGAGCGTGCGCAATGACAACAGCTCTCAGTTTGGAAACGTCACGACGGGCAGCCTGTCCTACGGCCTTGCGCTCACTCCGCGCTGGAAAGCCAGCGTAGGCGCCAATACTGGTTTTAGAGCGCCTAATTTCAATGAGCTCTACTGGCCAGTAACGCCATTCTTCATGGGAAACCCACTGCTGCAACCTGAACGGTCACAAAACGTTGAAGCTGGGCTCAAATACACGACTGACAGCACGCAACTCGGTCTCACGGTCTATCGCAACAACATCGACAATCTGATCTTGAACGAACCTTCAGTGCCGGGTGATGTCTATTCGCCTTACACGCCAAGGAACATTGATCGCGCACTCATCACTGGCATCACCCTGACCGGCTCTCAGAGGATCGGGCGCAACACACTGGTCAAAGGTAGCTTTGACTGGTCGAATCCGCGCAATGCCAATACCGGTGAACTTTTGCCCCAACGCGCGCAACGTGTATTCAAAATGGCGGTCGATCAAAACCTTGGCCGAGCAAAACTGAGTGGTGAGTTTTTCGTCACGAGCCAACGCCGCGATGCACTCACCAGCGATACGCTTGGTGGTTTCGGACTCATAAATGTGGTGGGTACTTATCCCATTACAGAAAATGCCGACATCCAGGTTCGTTGGAACAACATTTTTGCGAAACAATACACACTCGTGCAGGGCTATGCCACACCAGGGTCGAACGTCTTTGTCAATCTCGCGCTCAAAATGTAGTGCATGACATTTAGGGTATTTTTTTGTGTTGAAAAACTTTATCGTCGCGTGTGCAAGCGTCATGGTGTGGCTGGCGATGATGCCCCACACCTATGCGCAAGCACGCGTTACTGACGATCGCGGCGCGTACGTTCAACTTTCAGCACCCGCTCGCCGCGTCATCACACTCTCACCCCACGCAACAGAGCTAGTCTTCGCGGCGGGCGGCGGCGCTCACATTGCCGCAACCGTCAATGCCAGCGATTTTCCGCACGCCGCTCGCGCACTCCCCCGAATAGGCGAAGGCTTGCAGCCAGAACCCGAGGTCGTGTTGGGCCTCATGCCAGACCTGTTGATTGGCTGGCAAGCTTCACAATTTTCCTCACTCACTGCCCTGCGCATTCCCTCTTTTTTAAGTGCCCCCAAGACACTGAGCGATATCCCGGACACGATCGAAAAATTTGGCATGCTCCTTGGCACCCAAGATATCGCGCAGTCTCGCGCCTCCGCGCTAAGGGTCCAGATTGATCAACTCAATCAAATGTCCTTTTCCAGCCCACCTGTAAGTGTATTTTTACAAGTCGGTGAGCCCCCCGATTACTCGCTCAATCGATCGCACTTGCTCTCTCAGGTCGTTAAAGCCTGTGGAGGCGTCAACGTGTTTGAAGCTGCGGCAGCAATCGCGCCTAAAATCAGCGCTGAAAGCGTATTGGCACAGCGCCCGGCAGTTGTTCTGCTCGGCAGGGTCGGCGCGCCCGCCACACCCACCAAAGACGCTGCCACACAACAGTACTGGTCACGCCTGAATTTGCCGGCCGCGCGGGCGGAACGTGTCTACGCGATGGATTCGGATGTACTCTATCGTCCCGGCCCAAGACTAATCGAAGCCGCAGAAGCGATTTGCAGCATCATTGAACAAGCGCGAAAATAGCGGGTGACGCCAGACAACCGAGAATGCTTATGAAGAACGCCCCCACAGATCCGCTGATGATTGCTGGCAAAGCCTATCAATCCCGACTCCTGGTCGGCACCGGTAAATACCAAGACTTCGAACAGACACGCCAAGCGATCGATGCGAGCGGAGCGGAGATCATCACGGTCGCCATTCGCCGAACAAATATTGGACAAAACGCACACGCGCCCAGCCTGCTTGAATATTTGCCTCCCAATCAATTCACGCTTCTACCCAACACCGCTGGCTGCTTCAGCGCCGAAGACGCTGTTCGCACCCTGCGCTTGGCCCGAGAGTTGCTCGACGGACACCGCTTGGTCAAGCTCGAAGTGCTCGGCGACCCACACACGCTTTTCCCGAATATGCCCGAAACACTTGCTGCAGCAAAAACGCTTGTTGCAGACGGTTTTGACGTCATGGTCTATTGCACGGACGACCCTGTACAGTGCCGCATGCTAGAGGACATTGGCTGCGTTGCTGTTATGCCCTTAGCTTCCCTCATTGGCTCTGGTATGGGCATCCTCAACCCCTGGAACCTGCGCTTGATTATTGATCAGGCGCGTGTGCCCGTTCTCGTCGATGCTGGTGTGGGCACAGCGTCTGATGCCACGATTGCCATGGAGCTTGGCTGCGACGGTGTACTCATGAATACGGCGATTGCCGGCGCTCAACAACCTGTTTTGATGGCGAGCGCCATGAAAAAAGGTGTCGAAGCCGGTCGCGAAGCGTTTCTTGCTGGTCGCGTCCCACGCAAAACCTATCAGGCCGCGCCAAGCTCACCCACCACGGGCTTGATCACGCCTAAGAGCCCCTCATGAGTCAGGATCAAGCGCCGCGCCTGATTCCCAATACACTCACAATCGCCGGCATGGATCCCTCTGGTGGCGCAGGCATTCTTGCCGACGTCAAAGCCATGAGTGCCTTAGGGGCTTATGCCTGTGCGGTCGTTGCCGCTCTCACGGCTCAAAATACGCAAGCGGTCACAGATATTTCGCCGGTCAATCCACAGTTTGTCCGTGCGCAAATTGATACGCTATTTGCTGACGTCACCATCCATGCCACCAAAATTGGCATGCTGGGCCAGACAGGCGTCATCGAAGTGGTGGCGGATCGCTTAGGTCATTTCAAACCTGAACATATCGTCCTTGATCCGGTCATGGTGGCCAAAAGTGGTGATCTGCTGCTCGAACAGAAAGCCGTCGGCACCCTCAGAGAGCAGCTTCTTCCTCTCGCGACCATCCTGACCCCCAACCTCCCCGAAGCCGGCGTGTTGCTGGAGATGCGTAGCGTCGAGACTGTTCGCGAAATGCGCCGCGTCGCCGAGCGCCTGCGCAACCTCATGACCCATAGTGGACACCGCTGGGTGCTTGTCAAAGGGGGCCACTTGCCAGGTAATGACACCATCGACATTCTGCACGATGGTGATCAGATGATCGAATTGCCCGGGCATCGGATCCCAACGCGCAACACGCACGGTACTGGCTGCACGCTATCTTCCGCCTTAACTGCCCTTTTGCCCCAGGCTGAGAGCGTTCCCCTTACCACCAAAATGGCAAAAGACTACTTAATTCAGGCGATTTTGCATGCCGACGCTCTTCAAGTCGGTCAAGGGCACGGGCCTGTTCATCACTTTCACAAACTATGGGCTGGAAAACCCTTACAATAAGGGTTTTCCGCCATGTGACATTGTCGAACCGCTAACTTGTCGCCCCGTTGATTATATGAAAGCTCATACTTTGCCTGATATCGAACACGCGCGCTTTAACATGATCGAGCAACAGATTCGTCCTTGGGATGTCTCTGACAGCAAGGTGCTCGAGGCGTTGTTTAGCGTCAGACGAGAGCTCTTTGTTCCATCAACCTACCGATCTCTTGCTTTTTCAGATCTTGAGATCCCGCTAACAATTTCGGCTGGCGAGACCCATCAAACAATGCTTGCGCCCAAGCTCGAAGCCAAATTCACACAGCTGCTTCAGCTAAAAGAGGATGATTGCGTCCTAGAAGTGGGCACGGGTTCCGGCTACCAGGCTGCACTGCTCGCCTACATTGCGCGTGGCGTCACCTCAATCGAAATCGATCCGCGCCTGACCGCCTTTGCTCAACTCAATCTCCAACTGGCCGGCATCAGCAATGCTTCAGTCGAGACTGGCGATGGTGGCAACGGCTGGGGCACCACTGAATACGATGCCATTCTGGTCACAGGTGCATTACCTGCTATTCCAGACGCCCTCAAGTATCAGCTATGCGTTGGGGGTCGCATGGTCGTCGTAGTCGGTCAAGCACCTGCAATGACGGCTTATCGTGTCACGCGCACAACCGCGGCGAGCTTTGAAACAACGCCATTGTTTGAAACAGTGATCAAGCCCCTCAGCGGGTTTTCTCCCTCAAAGTTCAAATTCTAAAGACGCGCTAGCTCTGGCGGATCTTTGTGACCAGTGCGGTCGTTGACCGCGCAAATTCAAACGGAATCGCGACCGCCTTACCCCCCCAAGACTCGACTAATTTGGTCTCTGGCAAGACTTGCATATCGTAGTCTCCCCCTTTGACAATGATGTCGGGTCTCAACAAGCCGATTAGCGCAACGGGGGTGTCTTCATCAAAAAAAGTGACGGCTGAAACACATGCCAGCGAAGCAAGCAATGCAGCGCGATCGTGCTCAGTGTTAAGAGGGCGATCTGGCCCCTTGCCTAATCTGCGCGCAGAAGCATCCGTATTGATCGCCACCACTAACGTCCCGCCCAGCTGAGCAGCTTGGTCTAGATACGTCACATGGCCGCGGTGCAAGATATCGAAGACCCCATTGGTAAACACCACGGGACCCAGCCAACCGCCAGAGGCAATGTGTTGTGCACACGACTCAGGCGACAGAATCTTGTCTTCAAAACGGGCGCGCATCAACAACGCTCGTCTATTAAACCGCTGTGGGCGCAGAAGCGCCCGGTGTTGCCAAAGGGACGGCGCGCAGCAGCTCTTTTCGATAACGATTCAGATCCTGAACCGTTTTAAAAGAGTTATCCATCAGCAAGGACATATTGTGCAAAATACGCGTACTGACCTTACCTTCCCAATCTTTATCAAAATGAATTTGCGTATCAAGCCAACGCTCAAGCCAACCTGGCTCAGGCAGCTTGGACTGCACGGTGTCGTCAGGGAACATGTCTTTATTGACATGTAGATTAGTCGGATGCAGTGCTTGAGGAGTACGATGCGCCGAAGCCATCAATACACCAATTTTTGTAAAGGCCATACGCGCCTGCGACGCAATCTCGCCTCCGCGCTGCGTCAAGGCACGCTTCATGTAACGCAGATATGCGCCTGCGTGCCGTGCCTCGTCCTGAGCAATCACGTTATATATCGCCTTGATGACGGGTTCTGTATGCCAGTCTGCCGCACGTCGATACCAGTGATTGAGTCTCACTTCACCACAAAAGTGCAGCATCAGCGTCTCAAGTGGCGGGGCCGGATCGAACTCAAAACGGACACGATGTAACTCTTCTTCGGTGGGAACCAAATCCGGAGCAAAGCGACGCAGATACTCGATCAGCACGAGAGAGTGCTTTTGTTCTTCGAAAAACCAAACAGACATGAAGGCAGAAAAGTCACTGTCATCGCGATTGTCGCGCAAAAACATCTCTGTTGCGGGCAGCGCCGCCCACTCAGTAATCGCATTCATCTTAATGGTTTGCGCTTGCTCATCGGTGAGCTTACTACGGTCGAAATCGTGCCAAGGTATATCTGTCGCCATATTCCAGCGCACGGACTCCATGGACTTAAAAAGCTCTGTATAAAGCATCATTCACTGCCTTAAAGATTCAGCGCAGACCGTTCATACACAATAAAAGTGATCGATCGCTGAAGGTTTAACTAACAAACTCATCGAATAAGCGCCCAAAGCGCTACACCCAATGCCAGGGCTGCTACACCCGTTAATGCAACCAACAAACGGTTACCTTGCTCTCGCGCTTTACGCGAACGTTGCAACTCTGAGAGCACCTCGGACGATACGTCCGGACGAGAGAGTTGCGTGTACAACAAACGTGGAAACTCAGGGAGCCACTGCGACCACTGGGAAGCTTCCTGAAGGACTTTCTTTTTGATACCCGTGAATCCAACCCGCTCATGCATCCAACGCTCTAAATATGGCTTGGCTGTTTTCCATAAGTCTAACTGCGGATCCAATTGTCGACCAAGACCTTCAACATTTAAAAGTGTTTTTTGCAATAAGACCAATTGCGGCTGGATTTCAACATTAAACCGCCGCGATGTCTGGAAAAGTCGCAATAGCACCAGACCCAAAGATATTTCAGCCAGCGGTCGGTCGAAATAGGGCTCACAAACGGCTCTGACAGCCCCCTCGAGCTCTTCTTCGCGCGTTGTTGGCGGAACCCAGCCTGATTCGATATGCAGGCGCGCAACCCGGCGATAGTCACGTTGGAAAAACGCGAGGAAATTTTGGGCTAAGTAGTTCTTATCGAACTCAGATAAGGATCCTACAATGCCAAAATCAAGCGCGATGTAGCGACCTAGGGTTTCTGGCCGATCAGATACATAAATATTGCCGGGATGCATATCCGCATGGAAAAATCCGTCATCAAATACTTGGGTAAAAAAGATTTCTACCCCTGTTTGAGCCAGTTTGGGAATATCCACACCCAGCGAACGCAACCGATCGATCTGACTCACCGGCAAGCCATACATGCGCTCCATCGTAAAGACATTGGTTGCGCAATAGTCCCACATCACTTCGGGTACCCACAAAAGATTAGGGCGTGGACCATCACTAGAGAAATTTCTTCGTAACTGGCTACAGTTCGAGGCCTCTCTGAGCAAATCCAGTTCATCGTGCAAATGCTTGTCAAACTCTCCGACGACTTCCCGAGGTTTGAGACGACGCCCATCCGGTGCAAGCCTCTCAATTAAGCACGCAAGCACACGCATCAGCGAGAGGTCTTTATCAATGACCTCAAGCATGCCGGGCCTGAGGACCTTGACGGCCACATGTCGCCCGTCATGTAAAACCGCAAAGTGCACTTGAGCGATCGAGGCGGAGGCAACGGGGTCTTTATCAAACTGCGCAAAAAGTTTGGAGGTCGGTGCGCCAAGCGCAGCCTCGATCATGGCAGCAGCTTGGTCAGAGGGAAAGGGGGCGACGCGATCCTGCAACAGCGTCAGTTCATCCGCAATGTCGGAGGGTATTAAATCACGCCGAGTAGAGAGCACTTGGCCAAACTTAACGAAAATAGGACCAAGAGACTCAAGGGCCAGCCGAAGTCTCAACCCTCTGGGCATCGTTGGCCGAGAACCTAGCCTCACCACCCACAGCAAACGCGCGGCGAATGGATGGCTGATACCCGACAACACCAACTCATCGAGGCGATAGCGCAGCGCTACGACCATGATCCGAATTAAACGCGGAACGGACATCATTTGGAAAGGCCTCTGGAGCGCTCAAGCTTTTGAAGGCGTGACTGCAACAAGGATTGCAGATGCTCGAGATGATCCAGTGTGCTCAACAGTTGCGATTGGGTATGCGTCTGTGATGCCATGGCGGGACGACCCACCAGCACATCGGTTTCTTCGGACAGGTACTCAGCAAGATTTTGCGCTAGGCTTTTACCAAGGGTTTGCGCCACACCGAATGCTTGCTGGGCCCCACGTACGATGCGGCGAGCAGGCACATCACCCACCCATTGCGATAAGGCATCCTCTGGATCGGGACGCAAATCGCGTGCGAGTTCTGACATCACTTGCGCCAAGGCTGCCTGACCAGAAACATGCACATACTCGGCAATATCTGGGCGGCTCTGGGCGTTCAGCCATGCCAAAGGATTGAGTTTTTCGAGCTGAATCTCAAGCGTCACATCTGGTGACGCGTGTTCTGAAGCGTGTGCCAGCTGACCGTCTGAACCAATGCTCCAGTTAAGCTGGAAACCAGCCACGCATATCCGGACATTTTTTCCCGCATGCTGCGCCAAACGTTGCGCAGCCCAAACCTGCTGTCGAGTCAGGGTGTTGAGCGCCACAGCCATTGCTTGGACTGGGTGCATGGGAGAGAAACCAAAACGCGTGGCGGAAATACGATTCACCTTGATCAAACTAAAGTTAGTCAGCTATTTTAACGGTTGTCGCACCACATCCCAAGCAAAACGCCCGCATTTGCGGGCGTTTTGCTTGATTCACCTTAACAAACTAAGCGATCAGCTTGCTTGAGACACTGGCACTTGCTGAATACCAGCCAACAACCAGCCGCCTTGCTCAGGCTTAAACAGATTCCAGACCTCTTCAAAACGGAAAGCTTCGGCACCCGCCTGCTCTCTTAACATGCCCGAAAAACGCACGCTTGCCAAATGTCCGTCGCTGACTTTTTCAATACCAAGCAGTTCGGCATTGAGCAACACGACTTCTGTGTGGTTTTCTTCGATACGATCGCTAAGCTGCGCCTGCAACTCTTTCATCAAATCGTCCGTCAGGAAAGTACGCATTTCAGCGATATTGCCGCTGTCCCATACTTTTTGGATCGAGATGAATTGCTTTTTAGCTTCGGACAGGAAACGCTGCGTATCGAAATCAACTGGAATAAACCAGTTTTGATCAGGGGCCGGTGCATCCGAACCAAAGCCGGCTGCAGACATAGAGCCTGTTGCAGAAGCGGGCAGCGTTACTGGCGCCTGTGCGGCAGGTTCGATGCTTTCGCGCATCATGCCATTAGAAGGGTTAGACGTGTTGCCACCGATTGGCGCACCCGTTGAATAAGGGTTTGCACCCGCGCCTGCGCCCTGAGCAGCCGGCTGAGGACCGCGCATTCTGCGCAGAATGAACATCACGCCAAAAATCACCACACCGGCAATCAGCGCCATGACCAACATGTCGCCAAAGGCGCCAGCTAAACCGAAGTGCGACAACAGCGCGGCGATACCAAGGCCGGCAGCAATACCTGCCAAGGGGCCTAGCCATTTCGACGCGCCTGAAGCGGCACCTGCAGCAGCGCCTGCGGCGGCTGGAGCGGCGGCGGTTTTCTGCGTGGCGCTTGAGGCCGCTGCAGGTTGGGCGGTATTTTGATTACTCACGTTGCTGGACTGACGACCTGAGTTGCTGCCTTTACCCACGCGAGCGGCTTCAGCATCGAAGGTCACAGCGGTGAGGGCAAACCCACTCATTGCCACTAATGCAGCGGCAAAAAAACGAATCAAGGGACGGGACATAATGTGCTCCTAGGCGATTGACGCCTGAAAGTAAAAAACAAAAGTTCTACACAAACTGAATTTTAACTGAATCTGACAAAAAGCTGAACAAATTTCAACATCGGAGGCATCTCAGCCCATTTTGATGCCCTCATGCAACGCCGTCAGCCCCGCCGATAAATTGAAATACTGCACGCGCGATAAACCCGCCTGCTCCAACATACCCTTAAGCGTTTCTTGATCGGGATGCATGCGAATGGACTCTGCCAAGTAACGGTAACTTTCAGCATCGCCTGCGACTTTACTGCCCAACCAGGGCAGCACATTAAACGAGTACCAATCATAAACGGGGGCTAGAGGCTTAGAGATGTGAGAAAACTCTAGGACGAGAAGTTTCCCACCTGGGCGCAGCACGCGTTTCATTTCTGACAAGGCGCGATCCTTATGCGTCATATTCCGCAAACCAAAGGCCACGGTCACTCGGTCAAAATAATTGTCTGGAAAAGGCAAATGCTCCGCATCACACACCGCACAAGGCAGCACGACGCCGTCATCGAGCAGTCTATCGCGCCCAACGCGCAACATCGAGTCATTGATATCCGTGAGCCAAACCTCGCCTTGCGGGCCGGCCTTCTGGGCAAAAGCGCGTGCAAGATCTCCGGTCCCTCCGGCAATATCGAGCACCTTCATGCCCGGTCGGACAGCCGCACGTCCAATGGTGAAGGACTTCCAGACGCGGTGCAGTCCAGATGACATCAAATCATTCATCACGTCATAGCGAGACGCGACAGAATGAAAAACCTGCGCAACCTTGCCAGCTTTTTCGGACTCCTCGACTGTTTTAAAACCAAAATGCGTCTTTTCTTGGGACATAGCCATTCACTCACATTCATTTAACGTCGAGTTTAATCTCTCAATAGCCTTTAGAGCGATAAAAGGCATAAACTGCTCAGACTTTGCCTCGAGGCGTCATACTGAAACCGAACACAAAGATTCGCATGTCCCCAACGACTTACACACTGCGCGCCCAAGGTGATCGCTGCCTTAGCATCGACTTTGGTGACACCATCCGCTTAGAAACCGGTCAACTCTGTTTATCCGCAGCCGCTACGCTCGGGCGCGCACAGCTTCAAGGTGTCACGGATATTGTGCCCTCTTACACCGCCGTCGCGCTTTACTACACGCCCGGCGTGGACCTTGGCGGCACAGACTTTGGCACGCTCTGCGCGCAAGTGCGTGACACGCTCAGACAAGATCTGATTCAAACGACGACCTCCCAGCGTCAGGTTGATATCCCCGTATGCTACGGCGGTAAACACGGCCCTGATCTGGCTGAAGTCGCAAAGAAAATCGGTGTGTCTGAACAAGAAGTCGTTGAAATACACACTCGGCCTGGCAGCATGGTGTTTGGCCTAGGCTTTTCTCCTGGGCACCCCTACATTGGCGTTCACGATGCAATGTTCGCGCTGCCGCGTCGAGACGTACCACGCACAGCCGTGCCGGCAGGCTCCGTTGCGATTGCCAACTGTCAATCCACAATCTATCCCACACTCTTACCTGGGGGCTGGCACATCTTAGGTGCCACGCCACTCAAACTGTTTGATCTCGCGCGTGCGCAGCCCTCACTGTTGCTGCCTGGCGATCAGGTCCGCTTCCTCTCTATTTCAGAGCAAGAATACGACCGCCTTGTCGCTCAACTCGCGCAGGTGGCTGCATGACAATGCATATCCTCAAGCCAGGCATGCTTTCTAGCTTTCAGGACGAAGGACGTACTGGTCGTCAGCCGCTGGGCGTTTCGGTTGTCGGCGCGATGGATCAACGTGCGCATCGACTGGCCAATATCCTGGTTGGTAACGAAACAGACTACGCGAGCCTGGAAATCACCCTCACGGGACCCACGCTGCAATTTACCCAGGCCTGTTGCCTCGCGCTCTGTGGCGCAGATCTTAGCCCAATGATCAACGGCAAACCGGTCGCGATGAACCGTCCCCTCGTGATCCGCCCGCAAGACACGCTTCAGTTTGGCGCCAAACAGCACGGCACCCGAGCCTATTTAGCCGTGTATGGTGGTTTTGCTATTCCTGACGTACTCGGCAGCCAAAGTACCTACCTGCGCAGCCACTTTGGAGGCTGGCAAGGGCGCGCGCTCAAGCGTGGCGATGACATTCCCTTGCTTCGTCCTCTCAATGAAATAGGTAAAGATGGAAAGGGCCTTGAGGCGCTTGCACTCGCGCTATGGTCAGTCAAACTTTACCTGCCAGGCGTGATTGCCGGCTCAACGCGTGCGCGCATTCGTCTGATCAAAAGTCAGCAGTGGGACGAGTTCACACCGGCCAGCCGTGAGGCACTACTGAACGCGTCCTATCGCATTAGTCCAGACTCAGAACGCATGGGCTATCGGCTACAAGGACCAGAAGTCCTCATGACAAAGCCGCGACAGATGATCTCAGAGGCGACAACATTTGGCACCATACAAGTACCCGCCGGTGGTCAACCGATTGTGCTGATGGCCGATCGACAAACGACGGGCGGCTATCCCAAAATCGCCTATGTCGCGACAGTCGACCTTCCCCTGCTTGCACAAATGGGACCTGGCGACACCATTCAATTTGAGCTTGTTTCTCTCGAAACAGCGCAAGCACTTGACGCGGCTCGAACACGTGCATTCAACGACCTTGCTCAGGCGCTCGCGCCCGTGCGATCATTATTGCTTAATCACTAAGGACCTCAATCATGTCACTGCGTATTGATTTGAATTGCGATATGGGCGAAAGCTTTGGCGCCTGGAAAATGGGCAATGACGAAGAAATCCTTCCCTTTGTTTCCTCGGCTAATATCGCCTGTGGTTTTCATGGGGGAGACCCTGCCACGATGCGCAAGACTGTCGCTGCCGCCATCAAGCATGGCGTGGCCCTCGGCGCACATCCTGGCCTACCCGACCTGCAAGGCTTTGGTCGTCGCAATATGGCGATCACAGACCAAGAAGCCTACGACATGATGGTTGTGCAGATCGGCGCGCTCGCCGGCGTAGCCGCCTCCCAAGGCGCGCGCTTGCGCCACGTCAAGGCGCATGGCCAGCTCTACAACATGGCCGTTAAAAACGAAGGTCTCACGCGCGCACTCGCACAAGCCACCTACGACGTCGACAAAAATCTGGTCTTTTTCGCCCTGGCCGGTAGTCAAATGATTCCTATCGCCGAGTCAATCGGCCTGCGCGTGGCCAGCGAGGTATTTGGCGATCGCAATTACGCGCCTGATGGTACCTTGAGCCCACGCAACCAGCCTAACGCCATGATCACAGACGTGCAGCAGTCCATCAAGCAAGTGCTGCAAATGGTCGAGACCAGCACCTTAACTGCCAATGACGGCACCATCGTCAATGTGCGCGCGGATACTCTGTGCATTCACGGCGATCAGCCTGGTGCAGTGACCTTTGCCAAAGCCATTCGCGAAGCACTGCGTGCCAAAGGCATCGAAGTCGGCGTGTAAGTAAAACCTGCCCACGAAAAAGAGGTCGTCCGAAGACGACCTCTTTTAGACACACGGTTCAGGATCTCTCTCGCGCAGTCTCAATTACACCAAGACGCGCTCGATGCCACCATCATTGGCTTTCTTGACGTAATCTTCGAGCCAGTTTTCACCCAAAATGTGCTTGGCCATTTCGACAACGATGTAGTCTGCCTTTGCACCACTGTCTGCTTCGAAACGGGATAAGCCCTGCAAGCATGATGGACACGAGGTCAACACTTTGATCTCTCCCTCAAAGCCATCTTGGCGTAACGTTGCATCATTCTTGACGAGCTCTTCTTCCTTACGGAAGCGGACCTGTGTTGAGATATCGGGGCGTGTGACGGCCAAGGTTCCGGACTCGCCGCAACAGCGCTCAGTCTTGATCGCCGTGTCACCCACCAACGAACGCACCGTCTTCATCGGATCTTGTAGCTTCATCGGTGTATGGCAAGGATCGTGATACATGTAGCGCGTGCCTTGGATACCTTCTAGCTTGATATCCTTTTCAAGCAAATACTCGTGGATATCAATCAAACGACAGCCTGGGAAAATCTTTTCAAATTCATAGCCTGCCAACTGGTCGTAACAGGTCCCGCAGCTCACCACCACAGTTTTAATATCAAGATAATTCAGCGTGTTGGCGACACGATGAAAGAGCACACGATTATCCGTGATGATCTGCTCGGCTTTGTCATTCATACCATTGGCGCGTTGCGGATAACCACAGCATAAATAGCCTGGTGGCAATACCGTTTGCACACCCGCATGCCACAACATCGCTTGCGTAGCTAAGCCAACTTGGGAAAACAAACGCTCCGAGCCGCAGCCTGGAAAATAAAATACAGCTTCAGTATCAGCAGGCGCTTGTGGCGGACGAATAATCGGAACGTAATCCGCATCTTCGATATCCAACAGCTTACGTGCCGCCTGTTTAGGTAAACCACCAGGCATTTTCTTGTTGATAAAGTGCACCACCTGCTCACGCAAGGGTGCCTTGCCCACTGTTGCAGGAGGCTTAGCCGTTTGCTTGCGGGCAAACTTGGACAACAAGTCGCTCGCCATGCGCTGAATCTTGTAACCCACACCCACCAGCGCGACGCGGGTCGCATTAATCGTTGCGGGATCCTTGGCGTTCAAAAAGAACATCGCAGTCGAGGTGCCTGGATTAAAAGACTTGCGGCCCATGCTGCGTAATAACGCGCGCATGTTCATGGAAACATCGCCGAAGTCGATATCCACAGGACATGGGTTGTAGCACTTGTGGCAGACCGTGCAGTGATCGGCCACATCCTCAAACTCTTCCCAGTGCTTCAAACTGATGCCGCGACGCGTTTGCTCTTCGTATAAAAAAGCCTCGATCAGCAGCGAGGTCGCTAAAATCTTGTTGCGTGGCGAATACAACAGATTGGCGCGTGGCACATGCGTGGCGCAGACGGGCTTGCACTTGCCGCACCGCAAACAGTCTTTGATCGAGTGACTGATCGCACCGATTTCACTGCGTTGCATGATGAGAGACTCATGTCCCATCAAACCAAAGCTTGGTGTCCACGCATTGCGCAGATCCGCGCCAGGCATCAGTTTGCCTGCATTGAAATGGTCGTTTGGATCGACACGGCGCTTGTAGTTTTGAAAAGGCAACAACTCAGCATCGGTCAAAAACTCATACTTAGTCAGTCCAATGCCATGCTCACCTGAGATCACGCCATTCAAGTCACGGGCGATTTGCATGATGCGCGCAACCGCTTCATTGGCCTCGCGCAACATTTCATAATCATCAGAATTCACAGGGATATTGGTATGCACGTTGCCATCACCGGCGTGCATGTGCAAGGCGATGAACACGCGGCTTTTGAGCACACGGTCATGTATTGCCTGCATCTCTGTCATGACAGGCGCAAAATCTGTGCCGCCGAACAAACCTGCAAGATCAGAACGCACTTCGTCTTTCCATGAAATGCGCAGCGTACGATCTTGGACGACATCAAAGAGACGCGCGTCTGGCTGCAAACCCAAGCGTTCAACCATCAGAGGCTCAAGAGGGCTCAGTCCATGCAAGGCTAAATGCGTCAGCGCCTCGGAAAGCGGCATATCCAGATGTTCAAGCACCCACTGCCAGCGCGCACGCACACGCATCAAGTTGTCGACCGCTTGGCGACGACGCTCATCGAGAGACTCCTCGAGTAAAGCACCCTCCTCGCTGCCACGATCGAGCTTGGCAATAGGCAGCTCGCCTTCGAGGGCGGACTGCAGCGCGTCAAGCAACTTAAGCTTGTTATGCGTCGATAGCTCGATATTGATGCGCTCAATGTGATCCGTGTACTCACCCATGCGCTCGAGCGGAATCACCACGTCTTCATTAATTTTGAAAGCGTTTGTGTGGCGAGCGATCGCAGCGGTGCGCGCGCGATCCAGCCAGAATTTTTTACGTGCATCCGCACTCACCGCAATAAAGCCCTCGCCATGGCGTGTATTTGCCAGGCGCACCACTTCACTCGTTGCGTGTGCAACAGCAGCTTCGTCGTCGCCCACAATGTCGCCGATCAGCACCATTTTTGGCAACACACCACGCTTACTCTTTGTGGCGTAACCCACTGCACGTAAATAGCGCTCATCCAAATGTTCCAATCCCGCAAGCAATGCGCCACGCGCACGACCCTGGACATCCAGATAACTCTTGATTTCGACTATTGAAGGAATGGCATCGCGGGCTTGTCCAAAAAACTCCAGACAAACCGTACGCGTATGCACCGGCATGCGATGTAGCACCCAACGCGCCGCAGTAATCAAGCCATCGCAGCCTTCTTTTTGCACGCCGGGCAAGCCAGAGAGGAACTTGTCTGTGACGTCTTTGCCCAGGCCCACTTTACGAAAACGGGCGCCCTCAACCTCTAGGACTTCGGTACGCAACACCCGCTCTCCTGCTGGAGCGCTCCCTTCTGACCACTTTAACTCAAAGCGAACCTGACCCGCCTCATGGATTTTTCCAAGATTGTGCTCGAGGCGAGTCACGTCTAACCAATTACCTTCGGGGTCGACCATTCTCCACCAAGCCAAGTTGTCGAGCGCAGTGCCCCACAACACCGCTTTTTTTCCGCCCGCGTTCATCGCAACGTTACCGCCGACACAAGAAGCATCCGCAGAAGTTGGATCGACAGCGAATACAAAGCCTGCTGCCTCAGCGGCTTCGGCTACGCGCTTGGTCACAACGCCCGCGCCCGAGCGAACCGTCGCGACCTGCGTGTCCACGCCAGGCAAGCTACTCATTTCCACGCTACCAAGCGTATCAAGCTTTTCTGTGTTGATAACGGCAGAGCGCCACGTCAGAGGAATTGCGCCCCCTGTGTAACCCGTGCCACCGCCCCGCGGCACGATCGTGAGTCCGAGTTCAATACAGCCGCGCACTAAGGCCGCGATCTCATGCTCGTCATCAGGCGTCAACACAACAAACGGATATTCGACACGCCAATCCGTGGCATCCGTCACATGAGAAACGCGCGAGAGTCCGTCGAACTTGATGTTGTCTTTGGCGGTGATCTTGCCCAGCACCTTTTGTACCTGACGCCGTAAGCGCGTAGTTCTTTCGAACTCCTCCTCAAAGGCAAGAACAGCGCTGCGAGCGCGCTCGAGCAAACTCGCTACTTTTTCATCGCGATCCGCGTCATCTGCCATCCGACGGCGATCAATCTCAGCCAGTCGGTGCGTGAGTGCCTCGATCAACAGCTTGCGCCGCTTTGGGTTGTCGAGCAAATCGTCCTGCAAATAGGGATTGCGCCGCACGACCCAAATGTCACCCAGCACTTCGTAGAGCATGCGGGCTGAACGCCCTGTCTTGCGCTCACCGCGCAAATCAGACAATAAGGCCCAAGCATCATCGCCCAACAATCGACACACGACTTCTCGATCAGAAAAAGAAGTGTAGTTGTAGGGGATTTCGCGCAAACGCGACTGTGCGTCCTGCGAAGGCTCAGCATGCAATAGATGGCTTGGAAAAGGGGCGTTCATAGGTCTCTATTCATTTGGTGGCCCTTAAAGAGTTATTTTAAGTCATCGTAATAGGGTAAACACAATAACCCTTCAATAAAAGGGCCCCCAAGCACCCTTAATTTGGGCCAATGGCCCAACCGAACGCCCAAGCAAGCACCACATAGCGTCCAAATTTACCGATTGCCATATATATGGCGCACTGCCAGAAAGACAGGCGCAACCAGCCGGCCACCGCGCACAAGGGATCGCCGACGACAGGTAGCCAGGCTAGCAGCAACACGGGAGCACCAAACCGGTGAACCCACATTTCAGCCCTTGCCCGCGCAGGAGACAGCGAAGGGGCGCCCACGGACTTGAAATCGCCTTCACTTGCCGATTTTGGCGCTTGATCGTGTTGGCGCTGTCGCCACCGCCCAAATAATCCATGCGCACCCGCGCCCATCCCGTAACTCACCACCCCTCCTAGGGTGTTCCCTACAGTCGCTACGCCAATTGCCACCCAAAACATGTCTGGCACTGCGCTGATATAGGCAAGCAAAACAGGCTCTGAACCCACGGGCAAGATTGTCGCCGCGAGCAGGCTCATCGTAAAAACAGCAGGCAATCCCACTCCCGGCGAAGCCAGCCAGGCCAATAGCTCGTGAATCAGTGCGTCCAGAACAAGCTCCAGTCAATACAAAGGTGATCTAACACTACTTTAGATCCGAAAAATATCCACGTGGGATAATGCCCAATCAGTATGCAAGTCAAATCAGGAAGACTATGACCACGGATTATCTCAGACGTATTCTGACCTCCAAAGTGTATGACGTAGCGGTCGAAACACCGCTCGAACTCGCTCCGCAACTTTCCCAGCGGACCGGCAACACGATTTTGCTCAAACGCGAAGACACGCAGTCCGTCTTTAGTTTTAAGCTCCGAGGCGCTTATAACAAGATGGCCCACTTACCCAAGGCTGCTCTTGCCCGGGGTGTCATCGCCGCCTCAGCGGGCAACCATGCTCAAGGCGTTGCTCTGTCTGCCAAAAGACTGGGTTGCAAAGCCGTGATCGTCATGCCCACCACCACTCCAGGTGTCAAAATTGATGCCGTCCGCGCGCTCGGCGCAGAAGTCGTGCTGCACGGCGACAGCTTTACCGAGGCATATGGTCACGCGCTGATTCTGGAAAAAAAACAGCATCTCACTTTTGTTCATCCTTTTGACGATCCTGATGTGATCGCAGGCCAGGGCACCATAGGCATGGAAATTTTGCGTCAGCATGCCGAGCCCATCGAGGCAATTTTTGTCGCCATTGGTGGCGGTGGCCTCATTAGCGGAATCGCCGCCTATGTCAAACAAATCCGCCCTGAAATCAAAATCATTGGCGTACAAACCGTCGACTCTGATGCCATGGTGCGTAGCGTAAAAGCGGGTCGGCGCATCACCTTAACCGAAGTGGGATTATTCTCTGATGGCACGGCCGTCAAGCACGTGGGTGTCGAGACCTTTCGACTGACACGCGAGCTCGTGGACGACTTCGTGCTGGTGGATACTGACGCGATCTGCGCAGCCATCAAAGATGTGTTTCAAGACACACGCAGCGTGCTTGAGCCAGCAGGGGCCTTGGCACTCGCTGGCGCTAAACAATACGCCAGCGAACACAAGCTCAAGGGCAAAACGCTGGTCGCGATTGCCTGCGGGGCCAATATGAATTTCGACCGTTTGCGTTTTGTCGCCGAGCGGGCTGAAGTCGGCGAAGCACGTGAAGCCATATTTGCGGTCACGCTTCCTGAACAAAGAGGAAGTTTCAGAGCATTTTGCACGCTTGTCGGCAACCGAAACGTCACCGAATTCAACTATCGCATCTCGGACGCCACCTCAGCCTACGTGTTCGTAGGCATTCAAGTGTCAAACTTGGCTGAACCCAACAAAATCGCCAGCAATTTTCGCAAACACGGTTTTGACACGCTCGACCTGACCCAGGACGAGATGGCGAAAACACACTTGAGACACATGGTGGGTGGGCGCTCTAACCTCGCAGGCAATGAGCTCCTATACCGCTTTGAATTTCCCGAGCGTCCCGGAGCGCTGATGCGTTTTCTAAACTCGATGAAACCCGAATGGAACATCAGTTTGTTTCACTATCGCAATCAGGGGGCTGATTACGGTCAGATTTTGATCGGCATCCAAGTCCCGCCTGGCAGCAAAAAAGCGTTTAAAGCCTTTCTTGAGGAGGTTGGGTACCCCTACTGGAACGAATCAAACAACCCAGCCTATAAATTATTTTTATAAAACCCCTAGGCTTCAAGACCGCCGCAGCATTCTCGATTAGTTGCCGCCAAACTGACACACGCTAAAAAACGGTGTGTCTGTCGCAGCGATTTTGGCGGATCCACCGAGATCTGGCAGATCAATAATGGCAGCAGCCTCGACGACATTGCCTCCAAGCAGCTGCAACAGCTTGATGGCGGCCAGCATCGTCCCGCCTGTTGCGACCAAGTCATCCACAAGCAGCACACGTTGCCCGGGCTTGACCGCGTCCTGATGAACTTCGACGGTAGCATCGCCGTACTCGAGGCTATAGGGCTGCGAGACAGTCTTGTGGGGCAGCTTGCCTTCTTTGCGGATCGGGGCAAAACCAACGCCCAAGGCATAGGCAAGTGCGCTGCCGAAAATAAATCCCCGCGCATCTATTCCGACCACCAAGTCAATGCGCTGGCGCATGTGGCGATAGACAAAAATATCGATCAGCGCACGAAAGGCTCTTGGGTCTTGCAACAACGGCGTAATATCGCGAAACATCACCCCCTGCTTGGGCCAATCCGGAACTGTCCTGATCAGCCCTCTCACGACTTCCATCGAGTCCTGGTAGGGGGGAATGATGGGCATAATCATTAGATGTCGCTCCGCATGGGGTGCTTCGTTTACAAGAATGAATAGTTTAAGCCGCTTTCACCCGAACAGCCTCAGAAATGCGCAGGGCTTTCGCGCGCGCCGCGGGGACGGATTCGTCGGTGGCTAAACCGACACCCATCCGACGCTTTGCAAAGGACTCAGGCTTGCCAAACAAGCGAAGATCCGTGCCTGCTTCCCTTAACGCTTCTGCGATACCTTCGTAACGGACTGCTTTTGCCTCAATCCCGCCGTAAATCACACTACTAGCCGCTGGCGAACGCAACGATGTATCAACCGACAAGCCCAGCAAGGCCCGCGCGTGCAATTCGAATTCGCTTTGCGCTTGAGACACCAAGGTCACCAAACCTGTGTCGTGCGGGCGCGGGCTGACCTCTGAAAACCAGACTTGATCACCCGATACAAACAGCTCTACCCCAAACAATCCTTGGCCACCAAGGTTGTCAGTCACCTCTCGGGCGATTTGTTGCGCGCGCTCAAGGGCCCGCGCTGACATCGGTTGTGGCTGCCAACTTTCAACGTAATCGCCACCGACCTGCAAGTGCCCGATGGGTGCACAAAAATGGGTTTCAATTGTTCCATTTGCACCACGAGCACGAACCGTCAAGAGCGTAATTTCGTACTCAAAATCAATAAATCCCTCAACAATGATCCGACTGCCCTCTACGCGAGCGCCTTCTTTAGCAATATTCCAGGCAGATTCAATATCCTCTGGACCTTTTAAAACCGACTGCCCTTTTCCAGACGAAGACATGACGGGCTTGACCAGACAGGGAAAACCTACGATGCGCGTCGCCTCCGCCAAAGAAGCTAATGAGTCCGCAAATTGGTAAGGAGAGGTTTGTAAGCCCAGCGTTTCAGCCGCGAGCCGACGAATCCCCTCACGGTTCATAGTGAGCTGCGCTGCTCGTGCAGTCGGGGTGACACGGACCGTTCCTGTCGCCTCCAACTCCACTAACAAGTCCGTTGCAATCGCCTCAATTTCCGGCACGATCAGATGGGGTTGTTCTTTTTCAATGACTGCCCGCAAGGCGACCTTGTCCGTCATTGCCACAACATAAGCCCTATGGGCCACTTGTTGCCCAGGCGCGTTGGCGTACCGATCCACCGCGATGACTTCAACCCCCAAGCGCTGGAGAACCAAGATGACCTCTTTGCCCAACTCCCCGGCGCCCAGCAACATGACCCTGAGGGCAGCATCTGTCAGGGGCGTGCCAAAAACAGCCGCATAGGGTGCAAGGGCTGCTGCAGGGGACGTCGAGGCGAGGTTCATGGGCGTAGTCATGGAGAATCCAAATGAGGGAACAAATAAAACAGGCGCCAGAGTGCCACAGCGCGCAACCCGGCGCAACCAGTGCGAAAAGACGCATGGCGTTGCCGAAACGATTAAACTTAGGGTATGTCACATTTGCCTACATTCAAAATCCAGTCGCCCCCCGCGCCCAACGCACCAAGCGCTGAGTCATGTTCTGCTTTGCATGCAGTGACAGCGCTTGCCTCCGCTCAGCGCACCCTGACGCTCGAAGCCCAAGCAATCATCGCGCTCAGGGATCGCTTAGACGGTCAGTTTGCAACAGCGGTCGAATTGATTTTGGGGTGCACTGGGCGCATTGTCGTGTGCGGGCTAGGCAAAACAGGTCACATTGCGCGGAAAATCGCAGCAACCTTTGCTTCGACGGGAACACCCTCTTTTTTTCTACATGCGGCTGAAGCCATTCACGGCGATATTGGCATGCTCGGCAGACAAGACTTGCTCATCGCACTGTCTTATTCGGGTTCAGGTCAGGAAATGTTGACCATTCTGCCGGCAGCGCACCGACTGGGTGTCAAAGTCATCGCCATGACTGGCAACGAACAATCCGAGCTGGCCCGGCTCGCCGAGATCCATCTCAATATCAGCGTATCTCAAGAGGCTTGCCCACTCAATCTGGCTCCAACCTCCAGCACCACCACCGCGCTTGCGCTTGGCGATGCTCTTGCCGTTGCCTGTCTCGAAGCGCGCGGCTTTGACCACGAAGACTTCGCCCGCTCGCACCCTGGTGGTGCTTTAGGCAGACGCTTGCTGCTCCGCGTCTCAGACGTCATGCGCAGGGGTGAAGCCATTCCCACCGTCACGACAGAGGCGACCGTTTTTCAAGCCCTAGAAGAAATCTCACGCAGAGGCATGGGAATGACCGCAGTGTTAGACACGTCTGGTTCTGCCGTCGGAATTTTTACCGACGGCGACTTGCGCCGTCTGATTGAACGCAAAGGTGACGTGCGAAGCTTGAACGTCACAGAAGGTATGAGCCGCAACCCCCGGCACATCTCCGCTGAGGCCTTAGCCGTCGACGCCGCCGCTTTGTTGGATCAATACCGACTCAACCAGATGTTAGTGTCAGATACCAACGGCAAGCTGCTCGGCGCCTTGCACATGCATGACTTAATGGCCGCCAAGGTGGTCTGAGACAACATACGATGAATCGACCCAACCTGATCCCTCATCCAGCAGAGTCGCTCGTACTCGCCCGCACATCCTCCGTCCTGCGCGAACGCCTCGCGCGCATCAAGCTGATGGTCTTTGATGTGGATGGTGTACTGACAGATGGCAGTCTTTGGTATGGCGAACAAGGCGAAATCCTAAAGCGCTTTAACGCACTCGACGGACACGGACTGAAAATGCTCACAACAAGTGGCATCAAGGTCGCACTGGTCACGGGTCGCGAGGGACCAATTGTTGATCGTCGTGCCGCCGAACTTGGTTTGGGCGATGTCATTCAAAACGTACGCGACAAGGCTGCGGTCCTGTCGGAGCTGGTATCACGTTACCACCTGACGTTTGAAGATTCAGGCTTCATGGGCGACGATCTGATTGACTTGCCGGCGATGCAGCGTGCAGGATTTGCCGCGAGCGTGCCAGAAGCGCCCGCTTATATGACGCAGACCGCGCATTGGGTCGCCGCAAAATCAGGCGGCAAAGGCGCCGCCCGTGAATGCTGCGACTTGATTCTTGCTGCCCAGGGTCGCTTGGGACACTTTTTCCAGCCAGGCCGCTTCGGTTCGGGCGCCATTCAATAATTCGAGCTACATGAAAGAACGCGCTTCAATTGTTGTCTCGCTTTTCATCCTCACACTGTTGGTGATGGGGACATGGTGGGCGGCTGAGTACTCTCAGCGTGCCGTCCAAATCGATCCGCCTGTGCGCCTGACACACGAGCGAGACACCTGGGCAAAAAAAGTGGTGCTGGTGCGCACCGACCCCAAAGGGATCGTGATCCACCGTCTCGAAGGCGACCTGATGGAGCACTTTCCTGATGACAAGTCCTACGAGCTCCAGGCGCCCAGAGCCTATGCACTCAAAGAAGAAAATCCACTGACTGTTGCCACTTCGATCGTCGCTTTCATTTATGATGAGGGCGACAAAATCGTGATGCGCGGTGACGCTGTGTTGTTGAGGCTAGGCGACGCCGAACGTCAGCCACTGAACTTTCGAAGCGATGAAATTACAATGCTGGTAGACAAAGATGTGGCCTACACAGATCTCCCTGCGGTAGCAACCAGCGGTCGCTCAAAAATGACTGGTGTGGGCATGCGCTTTAACAATGCCACCCAGCAACTGGACGTGTTCAAATCGACCGATGTCGACATCGCCCCTAAAGACCAGCGCGAGGGTACGGAACCTCCCGCACAACGAGCCAGCCCATGATTGTTAATCGTCATTTCCGCTTTTTTCTTACGTTCATCACCTTAGGCTTACTCGGTCTGAGCTTGACTGCACAGGCACAAACGCCTGTGACAAAACCTCTCACTCCAGTCGAAGAGCCGAGCACAACCATTCTCTCCGACACGCTACGCTACGATGACACCAAACGTGAAAGTACCTTTACAGGTAAAGTTGTCATGACACGTGGCTTGTTGACGCTGAGTTCAGACGTGCTTTCCATGCGCGAGGATAGCGAAGGGCACCAGTACGGCGTTGCCACCGCCGACCCAGGCAAGCGCGTGTTTATCCGTCAAGTCCGCCCCGAAAACTTTGAGGTTCTTGAGGGCGTTGGGCTTAAAGCAGACTATGACGGCAAAAATGAGACCTTTGATTTGATTGGACAGGCGGTTGTCACCCGCTACATTTGCGGCAAGCATTTTGATACCGTGAGCGGTCAACAAGTCCGTTACAACCAAAAAACTGACGTGTATCAGGCCTTTTCTGGCCCAGATTCATTCAATCCAGATGGCCGCGTCCGTTCTGTCGCGCAGCCTAAAGCCCGAACAGAGGCCGCTGTTGCAGCCTGTCAAGCTGCGCAAGCGAGTACGCCAACGCCTGTCTTGACACCCGCCCCGCCCCCCGTTGTTTCTCCCGGCCGTTAAAAGTTCTCTGATTCCCATGCAAACATTGTACGCCTCGTCTAGTCCTGATTCGCATACGCTCGCCACCCCCGGGCAACTGACCGCGACAGGTCTGCGCAAATCCTACGGCGGTCGAATGGTAGTACAAGACGTCTCCATTTCCGTCAAAAGTGGCGAAGTGGTCGGCCTTCTTGGTCCAAACGGTGCAGGTAAAACCACAAGCTTTTACATGATTGTGGGGCTGGTCGCGGCCGATGCGGGTCGGATCGAAATTGACGATACCGTCATTAGCAGTATGCCGATTCACAAACGCGCAAGACTAGGATTGTCCTATCTGCCTCAAGATGCCTCCGTGTTTCGTCGCCTCACTGTCGAAGAAAACATTCGTGCCGTGCTTGAGCTACAAATCGATCATGAAGGTAAAAAATTTTCGACAAAGAAAATTGAAGAGCAACTCGATGCCTTACTCGAAGAACTACAAATTACACATATTCGTCGTAACAGCGCACTGTCACTGTCTGGGGGAGAGAGGCGGCGCGTAGAGATTTCACGTGCACTGGCGACTCGACCGCGTTTCATCCTGTTGGACGAACCGTTTGCGGGCGTTGACCCGATCGCCGTCATTGAGATTCAGCGCATTGTGCGCTTTCTCAAAAGCCGTGGTATTGGCGTGCTGATTACAGACCACAACGTCCGTGAAACCTTGGGTATTTGCGACCGAGCCTACATCATCAGCGAAGGCAAAGTCCTGACAACAGGTCAGCCCAATGACATCATTAACGACGCCTCTGTTCGTCGCGTGTACTTGGGCGAACACTTCAAAATGTAAGTCAAATAGAAGACCGTTGCAGATCGTCCGTGTATTTCTGCTGCGCCGCAACGTCGAAAGTTTTGACTAAGCTTCCTATATAGGGATTTTTCCCCTTGATTTCTACGCGCAAGTCACTAAACTGAACTTATTGAAACTTTAAAAAGGAGCAACCGACGAGAAAACTGCTGTATGTCTATGCACATAGATAGATCCCTTTTACGGAGATTACGCAATGAACCTAAACATTACTGGTCATCATCTTGACGTCACCCCAGCTATACGGGAATACATCCAAACAAAGATGGCGCGCATCGTGCGACATTTTGATCACGTGATCGACGCACAAGCCATCCTGTCGCTCGAGCCACTCAAGCACCGAGCGGAACTCACACTCCATATCCCCGGAAAAGACATCCACTGCGAAGCATCCGAAGATAATCTTTACGCAGCCATTGACCTCCTCATGGACAAGGTTGATCGCAAGGTTCTTCAACACAAAACGCGGACTCAGCACCACCACCATCTTGCCGTTAAGCGACAGATGTTTGAGGCTGCATAAACCTTAGGCCATATCCCCCTTTTGGCGCATCAAAATGCCTACCCCTGCGGTGGGCATTTTTGTATCCCCTTTCACAAAAAAGACATGTCTCTCCAGACCGCAGTGCAGCATATAATTATTCGCATGGAACTTTTGTCACGCATTTTGCCTGTCCGCAATATCGTGCTCGACCTTGTGGTGACCAGCAAAAAACGCGCCTTCGAGCAGGCGAGCCTGTTATTTGAAAATAACGACGGGATTGAACGTGCAGCCGTTTTTGAAAGTTTATTTAACCGAGAGCGCTTGGGCTCAACAGGTTTGGGCGGCGGCATCGCTGTCCCGCACGGTAGGGTCAAAGGGATCAAACATCCTGCCGCCGCATTTTTTAGGCTGGCTCGACCGATTTCCTTTGATGCCCCTGATGGCGAACCTGTCAGCCAATTGCTTTTTCTCGTTGCGCCCGAAGCCGAAACACAACAACATCTCGATATACTTGCGGAAGTCGCTCAACGCCTCTCTGATACTTCCCTACGAGAGCGTCTGGTGACAGAAACTGATCCGAAAGTCGTACAACAGCTTTTAACCACTGGCCACACCTAAATATTCACGCGGCCAACCGCTTCACCCAACATCGGAGTCGCTATGCTGACGGTGCAGGACCTGGTAAATGATAACGTTAACGACATTTGCTTCAAATGGGTCGCAGGGCAATCCGCTGCAGATCGTCTGATTCCCGACAATGGCATGGCAGCGGCTGACCTGATCGGTCACCTCAACCTCATTCACCCGTCGCGCATCCAAGTATTTGGTCGTGAGGAAATGGATTACTACACGCGGTTTGGTACCCGTCGGCGGGTGCATCACCTCGAAGAGTTGCTCGCAGGCGGTGTTCCGGCGATCCTACTCGCCGACAACCTTTCCGCCACGGAAGATCTCATTCAAAATTGTGAAAATAGCCATGTTCCGTTGCTATCCACCACCGTGCCCGCTGCCGAACTGATTGACCTGTTGCGGATCTACTTAAGTCGACGACTCGCACCCACCACCACAGTCCATGGTGTCTTCATGGATGTACTGGGTCTCGGCGTGCTGATTACGGGCGAGTCTGGTTTGGGTAAAAGCGAGCTTGCGTTGGAGTTGATCTCTCGTGGGCATGGCTTGGTTGCGGATGATGCCGTCGAGTTGTCACGCACGGCGCCACACGTCATTGATGGACACTGCCCTGAGCTGTTGCGCAACATGCTTGAGGTGCGCGGTTTGGGACTTCTGAACATCCGAACTATTTTTGGTGAAACCTCAGTGCGACGCAAGATGAAACTTAAACTGATCGTGCATCTCGTACGCGCCACTGCACAGGACAAGTTTGAACGTCTTCCGCTCCAAGACACGACACAAGACATGCTCGGCTGTCCGATTCGTAAAGTCATGCTTCAAGTCGCAGCAGGCCGTAACCTAGCCGTGCTCGTTGAGGCGGCGGTTCGCAACACCATTCTCAAACTTCGTGGTATCGATACGCTTGCCGAATTTATGGAGCGCCAATCCGCTGCAATCGCGCAAGGTCAGGCCTAATATGCCACAACTCAAAATCGTTTTGCTGACCGGCATCTCAGGCTCAGGAAAGTCCGTTGCGCTGCGCATGCTCGAAGATGCAAACTATGTTTGTGTGGACAACTTGCCGCTCAAATTTCTCCAAGAGTTCATCACCTCCATGCGTGATGACGCGGCAAAACGTCTCGCCGTCGCGATTGATATCCGCTCTCCAGGCGAATTAGCGGAAATACCCGCGATTATTAACGCGTTAAACGAAGCGCGTACAGAGTTTCGCTTGATCTTTTTAGATGCCGATAACGAAACGCTGGTGCATCGTTACTCGGAGTCACGCAGGCGTCATCCGCTATCAGATCGTCTCTCGCAAAAAGGCTTGAGTGCCTCGCTTGAGGAATGCATTCAAATGGAGCGGGATCTGCTTAGCGATCTGCGTGATTTGGGTCATGTGATCGATACGTCTGGGATGATGCCTGGACAGCTCCGCGCTTGGATACGAGAACTTGTTCATGCCGACCGCAGTCCACTGCTCCTGACCTTTGAGTCTTTTGCCTTCAAAATGGGCTTGCCACACGACGCTGACTTAGTCTTTGATGTGCGTTGTCTACCTAACCCACATTACGATCCGGCGTTGCGCCCCTTGACCGGCAAAGATCAAGCCGTTGCAAACTGGCTCAAAGGCTTTGCTGAGGTCGAGACGATGGTTGAAGACATCGAGGGTTTTATCCGTAAGTGGCTGCCCCGCTACACCGAGGATACGCGCAGCTATCTCACTGTGGCAATTGGGTGCACGGGCGGCAAACATCGCTCTGTCTACATCGTCGAAGCGCTCGCCAAACGTTTTGCTCCTCAGCAGCAGCTTCTCATCCGTCACCGTCACCAACCTGAGATACCTGGATGAGTATCAGTGGCTATAGTCTCTGGCGCTTGCTGAGCCTGTGTTTGCTTTGCGGACTGATCGCCGCCTGTGGGGCCCGAAAGGGAGGCGGGTATTACAAGGATGATGGCCCAGGAGACAATCCACCTGCGAATCTCGATCGCGTCCCAGATGCCGTACCAAAAATTGAACCTCTCGCCCGCGGCCCCAACCGCCCCTACACGGCACTGGGTAAAAGCTTTACACCCGACACAAGCGGCGGCCCCTACCGTGTAAAAGGTCGTGCCTCTTGGTATGGTCGCAAGTTTCACGGCAATCCCACCTCAAACGGTGAGCGTTACGACATGTACGGCATGACAGCCGCTCACCCAACACTGCCCATTCCCAGCTACGTCCGCGTCACCCGAGTCTCAACAGGCAAGACTGTTGTGCTACGCGTCAACGACCGAGGCCCCTTTCTCGCAAATCGCGTCATTGACTTATCCTATGTCGCAGCCTACAAACTCGGCGTGTTGGCCCCCGGCAGCGCCGAGGTGCTTGTCGAGCGCATCATGCCAGATGAAATTCGTGGCTGGCGCGCGCAAGCACCGACAGCATCACCTGCGGCAGCTCCTGACATGCCACCACCAGCGTCCAATCAGACGCCCTCAGCCACCGCATCAGCTATCGTACAGCCCAACGCAGCCAGTACTGGGATTTTCTATCTGCAAGCGGGTGCCTTCAGTGATCCTGCTCGTGCACAAGCCTTAGCCTCGGAGCTAAATGGAAAAGTACCTTCCGATCTCGGTGCGACCGTCAACATCGAACAAAGTTCAGGTCAGTTGTACCGCGTGAGGATTGGTCCCTTTGCGAGCAGAGACGCAGCCTCGCAGGCGAGCGAACGCTTGAGAAACAGCTCGGGTTTACCGACTACGCTTTCTGCTCAATAAGCCAACGTTACTCGCGTTGTGCCTTGCGCGCCAAGGTGCGTGCATACAGGGCGTCCCGAGGCTGTCCGGTCGCCTTGGCGGCAATCCGAGCCACATCCCGCACTGACAGCGTCTCAAGCAGAGCATCTAGCCAGGCATCGACCGAAGCGCTTTCTTCTATCTCGAGTTCCACAGTCTGCACCACTGCCTCGGGGTGAATAATCACCACATATTCGCCCTGCTCTCTATGAGGATCCGCAACCAACCACGCAGCGGCTTCTACAAGAGGCATCGTTGCAAGCTCTTCAAAGCGCTTGGTCAGCTCGCGCGCAAACGTCACGAGACGCATTGGTCCCACAACCTCCAGCACGTCGTGGATACTGGCAATAATTCGGTGTGGCGCTTCGTAAAAAACTGTCGCAGCAGGCAGCTGCGTCCACTGCCTGAACCAACGCTGTCTGGCCGAGGATTTTGTCGGCGCAAAGCCCGCAAAGACAAAGCCAGGCGAGGCATCCGTTGTCACACCTGTCGCCATCAGCGCCGTCACCAATGCACTGGCGCCAGGCAAAGGAATGACCCGCAAACCCGCCTTTCGAACGGCTTGCACCACTAAACCACCTGGGTCACTGACAGCGGGTGAGCCCGCGTCTGAGACGAGCGCAACTCGCTGTCCAGACTGGATCCGGCTCACAATGTCTCCGGCCGCACTCAGTTCGTTATGGCGATGCGCCGCCATCAACGGCGTGCCAATTCCCCAGGCTTCCAGCAAGTTTCTGGTGGCGCGCGTGTCCTCTGCGGCAATGACGTCTGCCCTGTCGAGTGCGTGCCAGGCACGCAAACTCAAATCCCCCAAATTACCGATGGGTGTCGCCACGACATACAGCGCATGGGTGGGCCATTGTTGGCCGTCCATGCGTCCGCTGACACGACCCCACGCATCGGGTGGGGCTTCGGAGAGGTTTTTTTCGGATATTCCGGATTGGCTGACATCATTCATTGTGTCAGTGTAGTCCGCTAACTCACACTCCGTCACGCTTCAGATTGCCTCATGACCCATCCCTGCCTCACTGATCAGACTCCCTTCGCGATTGCACACGCGGCACAAAAGCGCGCAATCCTTGCCAGACAACGCAAACAACGCCGCCTTGCCCTTAAAAGCAAAAAATACGACCTCGCCTCTTTTGCCGTTTTACCCAAACGCAGCCCAAGTCAACAAATTGGTGATCGCTACGAAGCACTTGCCTGGGAGGCACTCAGCCAGGCGGGCTGCAGTCTGCTTGGCAAACAACTCCGCTGTCCAGTAGGCGAACTCGATCTTGTCGTGCGCGACGGCCAGACACTTGTGTTTGTCGAAGTGCGCTATCGAGCCAGCCAGCGCTTTGGAGGAGCCGCCGCGAGCATTACCCGCGCCAAGCAGGCGCGCCTTATGAAAGCGATTGACTGGTGGCTCCCCAAGATGGTCAAAGCAGCCTTTTCTGGCAAAATGCCACGTTGTCGCATCGACCTTGCCACGTTCGAACAGGGAACCTTGACGTGGCACAAAGACGCCGTGCGCCTAGACCAAGATAAGTGAGATAATAAAGTTTCCAGAACTCGCCTACTACCATGGATCTCGCCCACCACCTTTCTGCCCATTTTGAGGACAACATTGCTGCCACCCGACGCAGCATGGAAACGCTTGCTGAGCCCATCTCGCAGGCCGTTGACCTTTGTTTTGGCTGCGTCACCAACAACGCAAAAATTTTAGCGTGCGGCAATGGAGGTTCTGCTGCCGATGCTCAGCACTTCATCGCGGAGCTTGTCGGCCGCTTTGAGCGCGATCGACTGCCCCTCGCGGGCGTCGCACTCAATACAGATACCTCCATCATGACAGCCGTTGGCAACGACTACGGTTTTGAGCAGATTTTCGCGCGCCAAATCAGCGCGCTCGGGCAACCCGGAGATGTGCTGGTTGCGATCTCCACCAGCGGAAACTCAGCAAACGTCCAGCGCGCGATTCAAGCCGCACACGAGCGTGAGATACGCGTGATTGCCCTGACAGGCAAAGGCGGCGGCCAGATCAAAGACCAGTTGCTCGACAACGATATTCACCTGTGTGTCCCGCATGATCGCACGATGCGCATTCAGGAAGTGCACATCTTACTTTTACACATTTTGTGTGACGGTATCGACACCCTATTACTTGGAGATCCTGCATGAATCTACCTCGACAGTTCATCCGTCCTTTGATTGTTTGCGCAGCGCTTCTCGGAATAGGATCTACGTTGACAGCTTGCGTCCCGCTGCTCATCGGCGGCGTCGCGGCTACAACGGGTATGGTTGTGGTTGATCGTCGCACCGTCGGCCAACAAGTCGAGGACAAGTCTATCGAGCTCAAAATCGGCGGCCAATTCCGCTCAGACTTTGGTGATGCAGTCCGATACACAGTCACCGCATACGATGGTGTGGTGCTACTAACCGGAGACACCATCAGCAGCGAATTTAAAACAAGAATGACTGACATTGCGCGCAAGGTGGAAAACGTCAAGTCGGTCTCCAACCAAATAGACGTCGTTAAACAAATGGCCTCCTTTGGCGTCGTCACGAACGACATCTGGATCACCTCCAAGGTCATGACAATGTTGGCCACTACCAAAGACGTTCCTTCACGTACGATTGTTGTCACGGTAGATCGAAGCGTGGTCTATCTCATGGGACTTGTCACACAAAACGAAGGCGACTTAGCGGCTAAAGCGGCCTCGCAAGTCAGCGGCGTCAAACGTGTGGAAAAACTATTCCAGATCGTGACCCCTGCCGAAGCTAAACGACTCGATGGTGCAGCACTTGTCGGCAATAGCACGAGCGCCACATCCACGACACCGCTAGGTGAAAACACCTCAAACGCTTTAGGTGGGATGAGTGAGAATACCCCTCCTTCTGGTGGTGCACAGGCGATGCCCATCCAATGAAAAAGCTCATTGCACTGTTTGTCTTGGTGGCAGTAGGGGGGCTGACGACGTGGTTGATCAGCACCCGCGCCACCCCCGCACCTGATGTCACATTTACCACCCTCTCTGGCCAGCCAATCAAACTCGCTGACCTGCGTGGCAAAGTCGTATTGGTTAAATTCTGGGCGACGAGCTGCGTCAGCTGTGTCGCTCAGATGCCTGACAACATCGCCAATTACAACGAGTATCACCCCAAGGGCTTCGACATCATTGCTGTGACGATGCAATATGATCCGGCTAATTACGTGATCAATTTTGCCGAAACGCGCAAACTCCCTTTTACTGTTGCGCTGGATACACAGGGCAAGCTCGCAAAAGCTTTTGGCGATGTCAAACTGACACCTACGGCATTCTTGATTGATAAAAATGGCAATATCATCAAACGGTATTTAGGTCTCTATAACAAAAACGAGTTTCGTCAGTCGATTGAAAAAGCCCTCGCGGGTTAAGTCTGCCCTTTTTAAAATAATATCAACTCCTTGCGCTTTCTTCACCCACTCTCACTTGTTGCCTCAGCCAAATGACTAGTCAGCCCGCTTCTGCTTCCATGCCTCCAGAAATCGTCGCAAAAGTACTCTCTGAGAGCCTTCCTTACATCAAGCACTTTCATGGCAAAACAATTGTCATCAAATACGGTGGCAACGCAATGACCGAAGAGGTCCTTCAGCGTAGCTTTGCGCATGATGTTGTCTTGCTCAAACTGATTGGTCTCAATCCGATTGTTGTGCACGGTGGCGGTCCGCAAATTGACGAAGCGCTTCGACGCATCGGTAAAAAAGGCACCTTTATCCAAGGCATGCGCGTCACCGATGCAGAGACCATGGAGGTTGTTGAGTGGGTGCTCGGAGGTCAGGTTCAGCAGGACATCGTGCTGATGATCAATGAGGCGGGCGGAAAAGCGGTAGGACTGACCGGCAAAGATGGCTGTCTCATTCAGGCCCGCAAAAAAATGATGCCTAACAAAGATGACCTTGCGAACCCAATAGATATTGGCTTTGTGGGCGATATTGAACACGTTGAGCCCGCTGTGGTCAAAGCCTTGCAGGATGACCAGTTTATCCCGGTGATTTCTCCCATCGGCTACGGCGAAGACGGCTTAGCCTACAACATCAATGCCGACGTCGTCGCAGGAAAAATGGCTGAAGTCTTGGGTGCTGAAAAACTGCTTATGATGACTAACACTCCAGGTGTGCTGAACAAAGATGGCCAACTGATGCGCAGCTTGTCAGCTAAAACCATTGATGCTCTGTTCGCCGATGGCACGATCTCGGGCGGTATGCTCCCTAAAATCTCCTCTGCGCTAGATGCTGCGCGCAATGGGGTAAAGTCTGTTCACGTTGTTGACGGTCGTGTGCCGCATTGTTTGCTACTCGAGATCCTGACAGATCGCGGTGTCGGCACGATGATCACGTCAGAGTGATTCAAAAGCGGTTTGCTCCCCATGCACCCCTTCGCACGCGGCGCGCCCGCGTGCATACGCCTGCGCGCACGACTCAGATTACCCAGAGCAAAGATCGCGTCTGGCTCTTTGATCTTGACAATACTTTGCACGACACGTCGCACAAGATTTTTCGTGAAATCAATCTTGGGATGACGGCTGCAGTGATGGAAAGTCTTGCCGTCGATGAGGCGACCGCCAATCAATTGCGCACGACGTACTGGAAGCGTTACGGTGCCACAATGATTGGCCTTGTCCGCAATCACGGGGTCGATCCACATCAGTTCCTTCATCGCAGCCACGATTTTGACGTCGGGCCTTTGGTCAAAGCTGAGCGTGGCTTAGCTCAAAAACTACGTCGCCTTCCCGGGCGCAAGATTCTCGTGACCAATGCACCCGTGCACTACGCACGCGCGGTCATGAAACATTTAAAAATTTTGCACTGCTTTGACGGCTTTTGGGGCATCGAACACATGCAACTGCAAGGACACTTTCGCCCAAAACCGTCAGTTTCACTCATGCGGTACATCTTGGCGCACGAGGGTATTCATCCAAAACGCGCTGTACTCGTCGAAGACACCACAGCGAATCTGCGCGGCGCCAGACAGGCTGGTTTGAGAACAGTCCATGTTTTTCACCCTGGCACACCTTTTGCAAAGGGCAAGCGGGGGCGCCCCAACTATATAGACTTGCGGGTAAACTGCGTGGGTGATTTACTGCTTCAAAAGCGCACACTCCAGGGCGTGTGACACACAATGTCGTATCTGCCCCCTCAACCTTAACGCTCCTTCTGGACAAACGTGTATGTCGGTTAAAACGGGCGAACGCAAACACCAGATTCTGCAAACACTCGCAGAGATGCTTGAACAGCCCCGTGCCGCGCGTATTACCACCGCAGCACTTGCTGCGAAAATGCAACTCTCCGAGGCCGCGCTTTACAGACATTTCGCCAGCAAGGCTCAGATGTTCGAGGGCCTGTTCGAGTTCATCGAAACAACGATCTTTACACTCGTCAATCAGATTATCGCCAACGAGCCCAACGGGGTCGAACAGGCGCGCAAAATCGCCATCATGCTAATGACCTTTGCAGAGCGTAACAAAGGGATGACGCGGGTGTTATCTGGAGATGCCCTTGTCACTGAAGACGAAAGACTTCAGGGACGCATCACCCAAATTACAGACCGCATCGAAGCTGTTTTTAAACAATCTCTGCGTCAAGCGATCACCTCCGACACATTGAACCCTACCGTTGAAATCACACCACTCGCGGCGGCCTTGACGCATATTGTTTTGGGAAGCTGGTTACGGTTTGCACAAAGCGGATGGCAAGCGACACCCTCGACACATATGCATGCTCAGTTCAGACTGCTACTTGATCCTCGCCCTTAAGAACGGTTTGCGCAGACTAGGCACAGCGGATCGCGCTTCACGCGCACGCTGTGCCAATGCATATCAAAGGCATCCAGCATCAGCAAGCATCCCTTGAGCGTTTTGCCGACACCGGCGATGACCTTGATCGCCTCTGCAGCCTGCATGCTGCCAATAATACCCACGAGCGGCGCAAATACCCCGGTCGTCGAGCAGCTCAAGGCTTCGATATCTTCGGCCTCAGGAAACAAACAGTGATAGCACGGTGCCTCTTGATCTCGTGGATCAAAGACGCTGATTTGCCCATCAAATCGAATCGCGGCTCCTGAAACAAGAGGTGTACGATGCTCAACACAGGCTCTGTTGATCGCGTGGCGCGTTGCAAAGTTATCCGTGCAATCCAGCACAACGTCTACCGTTGCAATCTGGGCTCTTAAATCTTCTGCCTCCATCCTCGTGGTGCGAATCTCGACCACAATATCAGGATTTAAAGCCAGCATGGTCTGACGTCCGGACTCGGCTTTATGCAAACCGATCCGCGCGTCCGTATGGAGGATTTGACGCTGCAGGTTACTCAACTCAACGGTGTCGTGATCCGCCAAAATGATCTGTCCGACGCCAGCCGAAGCGAGGTACAAGGCTGCAGGAGAGCCCAGGCCTCCTGCTCCAATGACTAGCGCACGCGCAGCCAGTAATTTTTCCTGACTTTCTATGCCAAACTCATCCAACAAGATGTGCCTGGCGTAGCGCAGAAGTTGGCTGTCGTTCATTTGCCTTTTACAGCACCTCCAGCAGGCTCAGTGCTAGCGGTTTTTGGGCGCGGCACAGCCTTTTGGATGGGCTTGCCTTCTAGGAAGTTCAAGGCTTGATTCAGTTGGAAATCTTCTGGTGTACCAAACTGGAAAATCTTGTCGGTATCTGCCAGAGGGGGCTCTTCTTCTTTAGTCTTTGGCTCGGGATCAGGCTGGCCGTTGCGGTTGTTCGTGAGGTGACGCTTGAGATCCGCCTCTCTTGACATGCGGAACAAATCACCCTCAGCCGTATCTGCAACCACAATATCAGGCATGATGCCTGTGGCCTGAATCGAACGACCCTTAGGTGTGAAATAGCGCGACGTTGTCAGCTTGATGGCTGTGGTATCAGAAATAGGCAACACCACTTGTACCGAGCCTTTACCGAAAGTGCGATTGCCCATGATAGTGGCACGCTTATGGTCTTGTAGGGCGCCTGCGACAATTTCTGAAGCGGATGCTGAGCCAACGTTCACTAAGACGACCATCGGTACTGTTTTGACCCACGCAGGCAAACCGGCCAAGTAATCATTTTCACCGCGTGCATAGTCTGCGGGGTTGGACAAATACTTTTGCTTTGAATCAGGCGCGCGTCCGTCTGTCGACACGACAAGCGTATCTGGCTTGAGAAATGCCGCAGACACACCAATCGCACTCGTCAGCAAACCACCGGGATCGTTACGCAAATCCAAAATCAACCCACTCGGCGCACCTTTCTCTGCAAGCTCTTTCAAGTGACGCACCAAGTCGGCACCTGTTTTTTCCTGAAACTGGGCGATCCGCACATAACCAATATTGTCCTGAAGCATTTTGCTTCGCACGCTACGCACACGAATGGTGTCGCGGACAATTTTGATGATGATTGGCTGTGCCTGACCCTGACGCGCAATGGTTAGGGTAATAGACGTCTTGACTGGGCCGCGCATCATCTTGACAGCGTCCGTTAAGGACAAGCCTTTCGTTGAAGTGTCATTAATTTTAGTGATCACATCGCCTGCGCGAATCCCGGCACGGGCGGCAGGTGTGTCCTCGATAGGAGAGATCACTTTGATCATGCCATCTTCAGTACCCACTTCAATTCCTAGCCCGCCAAACTCACCTTGGGTGGAACTCTGCATTTCTTTAAACGCATCCGCATCCAAATATGCGGAGTGTGGGTCCAAGTCAGACAACATGCCTGAAATTGCGCTGCTGATCAGTTTTTTGTCGGGAACGGGTTCGACATAATTATTTTTAATCGCAGAGAACACGCTAGAGAACTGTCTGAGCTCGTCAAGCGGCAAGGGTGAGCCGCGCTGTGCCACCGCGCTCAATCCTAAGCTCAACAGCACGCCTGCGATGACGCCGACGGACACTAAACCTAAACTACGAATTTTTCGAGTACTCATACACATTCCCGAGTTGAATGCCGATCAAACTTAAACAAAACTAAAGAAAGCGTAATGGTCTGCGAAAGGATTAGCAATCCCAAACCCGCAAATAATCAGCGAGACAAAAACATCAGGGGATCGACAGCTGCACCACGATGCCTGATTTCGAAGTATAGGGCCGAATCTACCTGTCCACCCGTACTCCCTGCAAGAGCAATGGTCTCTCCTGGGCGTACCGAGTCACCGACCTGCTTAAGCAAACTCTGGTTATAGGCATAAACGCTTAAGTATTGCTCACCGTGGTCCAAAATGAGCAAATTGCCGAAACCCCTCAACCAATTGGCATAAACGACTGTTCCGCCCCCTACCGACTGGACTGGCATGCCGTCACCTGCCTTGATGAGCACGCCACGCCACATCCCTCCCTCAGGCCTATCTGTCCCAAATCGCGCCATCACGCTCCCTCTTAAGGGCCAGCGCAAGCCTTTTTTGAGCCCTTCACCAGACTGGGGTGTTGTAACAGCCTCAGTCGTAGAAGCCGACTGCGTTCGCGCCTGTTCTTGGGCTGCAAGGCGGGCACGTTCGATTTGCTGCTCTTCTTGGGCCGCAAGCGCCTGGGCGCTGCGCTGTTGCTCATCCCTTCGGCGCGCTTGCTCGGCACGTTTGGCCTCCTCCGCACGTTTGGACTGCTCTGCCAACCTCGCCTGTTCAGCACGCTTAGCTTCTGCTGCGCGTTGAGCCTCAAGCGCGAGACGAGCTTCTTCGGCTTTTTTCGCAGCTTGAATCTGCCCCCCAAGGCTATCGATTAAGCCCCCTAAGCGCTGATCGTCTTGTCCCAAACGAACAGCCTCGGAGCGCTGCGCCTGTATTTGTCCCTCTACGCGCGCGAGCACCGTGGCACGCTCCTTTTGTTGAGCCTCTAAAAGACTGCGCTGCTGAGTGGTTTCCTCGACAAGTTGCGCCACTTCTTTTTGACGCGCATCCAAGCGCGCTTCGAGTTCGGCCAAGCGCTCGATTTCAATCTTGAGCTCGGCGACCACCTTGGCACGCGCCTGCGAGATATAGTCGAGATACGTCAAATTGCGACTCAGCTCCTGGGGATCTTCACCAGACAGCAGCGCAGTCCAAGGCGATAAGCCGCTTGCGTATTGCTTGCGCAGCTGATCTGACAGCTCATCGCGTCGCTGCGCCAGTGTGGCCTGTTGACGCACAATCTGTTTTTTTAAACTCTCGAGCTCAGTCCGTGCCTTTTTAAGCTGGGCTGCCAGCTCACTGAGCCGCCTCGTTGTATGAGAAATGGCGACCTCAGAGGCCTTGAGCGCGTCCGCAGCTTCTTTGCGCACGGATTCACGGGCATCCAACTCCTTTTGCAGGGCCTGGATTCGTGTGCGTAAGTCAGTCCGTTGTTGTTCGGCAGCGCTGCGCTGATTGGCCAAGTCTTCAGTCCCAGGCGCAGCCAAGCAGGCACCCACCAAGGCCAACCCGGCCATCGCTGCGCACCACACCTGAAACCACACACGCATGCGGCTAATCCTTTTTGGCTTTGCCCTGTGCCGCGACGGCGGCCATTGCGGCCTCGATTTCGGCCGGGTCGCCCAAGTAATAGTGCCGAATCGGACGCAAATCCTTGTCGAGCTCGTATACCAAAGGCTGTCCCGTTGGAATGTTCAGATGGACAATGTCCTCTTCGGAAACGTGATCGAGGTGCTTGATCAGTGCGCGCAAACTGTTGCCATGCGCTGAAACCAAGACCCGTCGCCCGGCTTTGATTGCAGGTGCAATCGTCTCTTCCCAAAAAGGCAATACGCGCACAACCGTGTCTTGCAGACACTCTGTTGCAGGCAACTGCTCGGGCGTTAAGCGGGCGTAGCGGGCGTCAAACTTTGGATGTCGGGGATCATCCAAACCAAGTGGATTTGGAGCAATCGCATAGGCGCGACGCCAAATCAACACCTGCTCGTCGCCGTATTGGGCAGCTGTTTCTGCCTTATTCAGGCCTTGAAGTGCGCCATAATGGCGTTCATTGAGCCGCCAGTTGTTGTGGACAGGCAAATACATCGCGTCCATGGCGTCCAACGCAATCCAGAGCGTTCTGATAGCACGCTTGAGCACGGAGGTAAAAGCGATGTCGAATGTGTAGCCCTGCTCCTTGAGCAGTTGGCCCGCTTTACGCGCCTGATCCCGGCCGAGATCGGTCAGATCGACGTCGGTCCAGCCCGTAAAACGATTTTCGAGATTCCATTGGCTTTCGCCGTGACGCATCAGTACAAGTTTATACATGGCAGACACAGGTTAAAGTGTGGTTAAAACATCATTTTATAATTGTCTGGGTCATATCTCATAACTCACCCCGATTTTGGGGTGTAACTGCCTTTTTGGAAACACCGTGGATTTCTTTTTCAGTCAAAATAACCTGTTACTCATTGGCGTGGCGCTTGGCTCTGGTATAGCGCTCGCTTGGCCCATGATTCAAAGCAAGCGCGCGGGCGCGACCATCACCTGCACAGAGGCTGTGCAAATGATGAATCATCAGCATGCCATCGCCATCGATATTCGTCCGACTGAGGCCTTTAGCTCCGGCCACATTCTGAATGCTCGCAGCATTCCTGCCGCAGAAATCGAGAAAAAAGCAGCCAACTTACCAAAAAACAAACCCTTAATTGTGGTGTGTGATTTCGGTCGAGCCTCAGGAAGTGCAGCTGTGCGCCTACGCGCACTTGGTTTTACTAACGTAAATGTGCTAGGGGGTGGTATCCGCGCTTGGTCAACCGCTGGCATGCCGCTCACCACTAAATAATCCTTTCTGGAGTCTTGCACATGAATAAAGTCGTGATGTACACCACTGGCTATTGCCCTTTTTGCTCCCGTGCGGAAATGTTGTTAACGCAACGCGGTGTCTCTGAAATTGAAAAGATTCGGATTGACGAAGACGTTGCACAACGCACGCTCATGATGGAACGAACCGGTCGGCGCACCGTGCCTCAAATCTATATTGGTGAAACCCATGTAGGCGGTTTTGACGACCTGGCCGCGCTGGATAAAGCAGGAAAACTCCTACCCTTGCTCAATGGTTAATTCCTTTTAATTTTTTATGATTTCTTAGCGATTTTTTGCTTCATTTCACCTCATTCACTCATCGCTTTTTCAAGCCTTTACTGGAAAATTTCATGGCCGAACAAAATTCCTCCGCTGACAACACACCTTCATTCAATATGCAGCGTGTCTACCTCAAAGACCTTTCGCTTGAGATGCCAAATGCACCCAGCATCTTCCTCGAACAAGAAGCACCCGAGGTCGAGGTCTCGATCAATATTGGCGGCCAGGCGCTGGCTGAAACAGTCTTTGAGTCAACCGTTACGGTCACAGTGACAACACGTATTAAGGACAAAGTGTTGTACCTTGTTGAGGCCACACAGGCTGCGATTTTCGAGATGGTCAATATCCCTGCCGAGCAAATCGATCCCTTGATGGGCATCGTGTGCCCCACCATGCTCTACCCTTACCTTCGTTCTAACGTCGCGGATGCGATCACACGTACATCGCTACCGCCTTTGCACTTAGCAGAGGTGAATTTTCAAGCCCTGTACGAACAGCGCATCGCGCATGCTGCCCAAGAAGCAACTGCTGCGCCTGCAGACTCAGGTCTAATTTTGCCTCCTGGCGTGACCCGTCAATAAAGTCGTTCTCAATGTTGGACCTTTGGCGGCTCGGTTAAGCAATGCATATGCAAAAAACTGAACATCCACCGCGTCCTGTCGCGGTGCTGGGTGCGGGGGCATGGGGCACCGCGCTCGCAAGTGCGGCGAGTCAGCACGGGCCCACCATGCTGTGGGCGCGCAGCCCTGCACTCGCTGAACAGCTCAGCACTAAAAGGGAAAATACCCAGTACTTAACGGGTATTAAGCTGCCTGATGGTCTTTTATTTACTGCAAACTTAGACGAAGCCCTCGTTCACGCCCAATCCAACGGCTCAGTGGCCCCTGGATTATTGTTGCTCGGCGTGCCGCTAGCAGGCCTGCGCGCGCTGTGTCTCGCGCTCAGCGAAAGGCTATCTCCGCTAGCTGCCCAGACTGCTTCACAACGCCAGACACTCGCAGGAATTGTCTGGACGTGTAAAGGCCTTGAGGCCGAAACTAGCAAACTCCCGAGCGAAATTGCACTAGAAGCCCTCAGTGCCATCGCCGACATCCCCACTGGCGTGCTCTCAGGCCCTTCTTTTGCACGCGAGGTCGCGCAAGGCCTGCCCGTCGCGCTCACAATCGCCAGCCGAGATGCGGCGCTGCGCCGCGCAACGATCGCAGCCCTCCATGGCGGCTCAATGCGCGTCTATGCCAATCAAGATGTCATCGGCGTCGAGGTCGGTGGAGCACTCAAAAATGTCATGGCCATCGCGTGCGGTATTGGTGAAGGCCTTGGGCTCGGCACTAATGCACGCGCAGCACTCATCACGCGAGGCCTGGCCGAGATGACCCGTTTTGGTGAGGCCCTCGGTGCCCAAAGTGCGACGTTTTCTGGCCTGACCGGTCTCGGCGATCTTGTCCTGACCGCCACAGGTGACCTGTCACGAAACCGGCAGGTCGGTATCGCGATCGGTCGTGGCCAGTCTTTAAAAGAAGTGCTGGCGACGGGCCAAACAGCCGAAGGCGCGCGATGCGCACAAGCGGTTCTCAGGCGCGCCACTCAGCTTGGCGTCGAGCTTCCCATCACCCATGCCGTGTGTGAGGTGCTTTTCGAGGGCGTTGCACCCTTCGAAGCCGTCTCACGACTACTCTCACGTGTCGCCACGACTGAATGACCAAATAGGTTTCTCCATGACTTTCGCGCCTCGCCTTTGCACGGCCTTGCATGCGCGACGTGCGCATTGTTTTATTCAGCGCCTCGTCCCTTTTCTGGCAATGCTCGCCGTCATTTTCACGCCTTGCGCCAATGCGCAACACGCTTGGCCTTCAGCGCGACCGATTCACTTGATCGTCCCTTTCCCAGCCGGCTCCTCACCAGATCTGTTGGCACGGACGTTGGCTACGCCACTTTCCAAAACACTTGGGCAAAGTATTGTGGTGGAAAACAAACCTGGCGCCGGCGGTAACATCGGCACACGCTTTGTGGCTCGCGCGCCTGCAGATGGCTACACACTTCTTTACACCATCAATGGCCCACTCGTGACCGCACCTACGCTGTATAAAAAAACGCTTGGCTATGACCCCCTCAAAGATCTGGCTCCAATTACTTTGGTCGCAAACAGTCCAAACGTGCTCATCGTCCAGGCAGACTTTCATGGCAATACCGTCGCAGATTTTGTCCAACAGGCAGCGCAGCAAGCAGGGCGCTGGAACTATGGCTCCGTGGGGCCCGGTAGCGCTTCCCACTTGGCCATGGAATTTTTTAAAAAACAAACGGGGCTCGAGCTCGCGCACATCCCCTACAGTGGCTTTCCACAAGTAACAACGGCGTTGATCGCACAAGACATACACGCAGCATTCATGGTGCCTGCCATCGCTATGGCCCAAGTTAAAAGCGGAAAGGTCAAGGCCTTAGGTATCACGAGCCAAAAACCCATTGCGTCCTTGCCGGGCATTCTCCCGCTCTCAGAACAGGGATTTGCTGAGTTTGAGGCTATTTCATGGAATGCCGTGCTTGCACCTGCGGGGACACCCGCAACGATTCTTGAGCGACTCAATACAGAACTGGTGACACTCTTAAACAGTAACGAGATCCGAGATAAATTTGCGCTTCAATATTTTTCAGTGATCGGCTCAAGCCCCGTTGAGCTCACACAACGCATTCAAGAGGAACAGCGCCGCTGGGATGTGGTGATTGAGACCCTAAAGCTTTCTCTGGATTAAGCATGCCTCAGCCTATGAGGCCTTGTGTCAGACAGCGCCCACATAACCTTGCTGTCGCCAGGCCTCAAATACGACCACCGCGACGGCATTGGATAAATTGAGGCTGCGCTGCCCTCCCAACATCGGAAGACGAACGCGCTGAGCAGGCTCAAACAGCCCCATCTGGTCCGCTGAAAGCCCTGCTGTTTCGCGACCAAACACAAACACATCGCCCTCCTGCAAGCTGACCTCGCTCACAAGCTGTGTCGCTTTGGTCGTCATGGCGAAGACACGATTTGCAGGCGCACCGGTCGTCGCGATCGCAAGCGCGAGGCTGTCGTGCACTTTAACCGGCTGCCATTCGTGATAATCGAGGCCCGCACGCTTGAGGCGCGTATCGTCGATTTCAAATCCAAGTGGGCGCACGAGGTGCAAGCGTGCCCCAGTATTGGCACACAAGCGGATCACATTGCCCGTGTTGGGCGGAATTTCAGGCTGAACGAGAATGACATCAAACATAGGCGCTATTTTGCCAGAGTCCGAGCCGCGACTAAAGCCACCACCCCTTGAGCACCCGCGCGCAACAATGCCTCTGCGGCCTCCTCAAGCGTGCTACCTGTTGTCAGCACGTCGTCCACCAAGCCGACCCAACCACACGCCATAGGGATCTGTGCTTGATACAAACCGCGCACACTTTGCTGCCGGGCGCGCCAGTTCAATGTTTTCTGACTCGAGGTTTCGCGCGTCCGTCGACACCACGTCCCTCGTAACGGTACGCCACTTAAACTCGCCAGCTCGCGCGCAATCTCGCCTGCTGGATTAAAACCGCGTCTCAAGATGGCGTCACGACTCGACGGAATCGGCACTAAGGCCTGTAACTCAGGTAACCGTGGAGACGCGCTCTGCATATTGCGCCATAACAGTCGGGCAAAGAGCCCGGCTTCGGTGAGATGACCTTTAGCTTTATAACCGCGCATCAGCTGATCTCCGGGTGCCGCAAAGTAAATGCCCGCGATCGCCCGCGTATAGGTTCCAGGGCGCAGCACACACGTCGAGCAAAGCGGGCGTTCCGTCGAAGCGGTCTCAATTGTCATGGCCGCATCCTGATGTAAACACCGAGGACAGTGCTGCCGCGCCTCAAAGTCGAACCGGACTTCATTTTCGCAGGCCAGACAAAGATCGCCTCCGCGCGCCATCAAACCGCATAAGGGGCAAGGCGCGTGGAGTAATCGTCGAATTCTTTCTCGAATAGAGTACATTTTCATATCTCCTGCGCGCATTCTGCCCCTAGCGGCGCACGCCTTTTTTATGACTATGACAACAACATCCACCCCCAATCGCCTTCCCATCCATTCAGAACACGTGCTGCGTCAGTTCAATCGTCGGGGCGATCTCAGCGAGGCGCAGTTTTTATATGGCGAGGTGGCGCGCCGAATGGACGAGCGTCTCAGACTTGTCCGTTTAGCGCCCGAATGCATGTTGGACGCGGGCTGTGGTTCAGGCGCACAAATCCCTTTGCTTCATGCGCGCTATCCCGACGCACATTTGATTGGGCAAGACCACAATGCAGGCCTGCTCAAGCTCGCGCAGCAGCGCGCGCGCAATATTTATCCACATGGCTTGCGTGAATGGATGAGACGTTTACGCGGTCGACCTGCACCGGTTTCGTGGCTCACAAGTGATTTGGCACACACAAGTCTATCGCCCGAATCCCTTGATCTCGTGTGGTCTAACCTCGCGTTGCATTGGCATCCTGCACCGCACGAAGTTTTACAGGAATGGGGCCGCATCATTCGTCCCAATGGCTTAGTCTTTTTTTCTTGCTTTGGTCCGGCGACGATGCAGGAACTGCGTCAAGCACTGGTTTCGGCTGAGCTCACCACCGCCACGCCGAGCTTTGTCGATATGCATGACTTTGGCGACCTGCTGATTGAAAAGGGCTTTGCCGATCCTGTGATGGATCAAGATGTGCTCACACTCACGTATGAGACGCCAGAAAAACTTTTGCAAGACGTGAAGCGTCTCGGAGGCAACCCGGCCTCGGCGCGGCGCGCGGGCCTGACGTCTCGACATTGGCAACAGCGCTTGCTACAGGCGCTCGCACAACAGCGCCAGCCTGATGGCCGGCTGCACTTAACGGTCGAAGTTGCATACGGTCATGCTTGGCGCAGCGCCACCCGACGCGGCCAAGCAGGCGAAACACGCATCAGCGTGAGCGCGATTCAAAGAAAATCAGCCGACAAATGAAATGTAAGCCTTGTAAGCCATGTAGGTAGCCAAGCAAAACAACAAGTACGCAAAAATACGCTTGAGAGTCTTAACGGGTAAATTGTGCGCCGCACGCGCGCCAACAGGCGCCGTCAAGACACTCCCAATCGCCAACACAATCAAAGCTGGCCAGTAAATATAGCCCACCATTTCAAAGGGTAAGCCTTCTTTGTGCCAGCCTGACCAGACGTAACCAATCGTGTTGGCCAAGGCGATGGGGAACCCCAAGGCGGCCGAGGTCCCGACGGCTTGGTGCAAGGGCACGTTACACCACACCATGAATGGCACTGAGATAAAACCACCTCCCGCACCCACAAGGCCGGAGACAAAACCAATCGCGCCGCCAGCAGCAGACGTACCGACCTTGCCGGGCATCTGGCGCGAAGCCTTTGGTTTCTTGTCTAGCAACATCTGGAAGGCCGAATAGCCCACAAAGATCGCAAAAAAGAGCGCGAGCCAACTGGTTTTGAGAAAAGAGAACACCGCAGCACTTGCGATCAATCCACCTATTACAATGCCAGGCGTCAAGGCAGCGACCAAGTCCCAACGGACAGCCCCCTTTTTATTGTGCGCACGCACGCTAGAAACAGAGGTGAATAAAATACAGGCCATCGAAGTCGCAATGGCTGCGTGCACGATCAGCTCAAGAGGTAAGCCTTGCCATGTCAGCAGCAATGTTAAAAAGGGGACAAGCAGCATGCCACCGCCGATACCCAACAAACCGGCGGCAAAACCGGTGATACAGCTTAGAATGGCTAGAGCCAGAATAAATAATAGATCCATGAGGTGATACTCGATCTCGACGCTAGGAAAGTCGCTCAGTATACTGATTGGATCATTGGTTTGCCCGCCACCACCGAATTTCTAAAAAGACAGCGCCATGGACTCTCTCGATACCGAAGTGTTGAAACATGCCCAAGAATGGGTTCTGGCTGGTCACGAGGTCCATCTTGCCACCGTCGTCAAGACTTGGGGCTCGGCTCCGCGTCAAGCGGGTTCGATGCTGGCTGTCCGTCAAGATGGTCGGGTGGTCGGCTCAGTTTCTGGCGGCTGCATTGAGGACGACTTGATTGCGCGCGCCCAAGAAGGGCGCCTGCCAAACAAGCCCGAGTGGGCACGCTACGGCGTTTCACAAGATGAGGCAGCACGTTTTGGCTTACCGTGCGGTGGTACCTTGCGCCTGGTCATCGAACCTCTCGCACAAAGCACTTGGCTCCAACACGTGGTCCTCACCACAGAAGCGCAACAGCTCGTGGGTCGCTGGCTCGATATGTCCACGGGGGTATCTACGCTCACCAATGCGAGACCGGGTCAACTGACCGAGGTCAAAGAAGACGGCTGCCACTTCGTCTATGGCCCACATTGGCGTTTACTGATCATTGGCGCAAACCAAACGGCCCGAGCATTGGCGCAAATCGCGACAATGCTTGAGTTTCAAGTCATCATTTGCGATCCGCGCGAAGAGTTCACCGCGGATTGGAATATGCCGAATGTCACGTTGCAGTCGGGCATGCCTGACGATGCGGTGCTCGCCATTCAAACCGACTCGCGCACAGCGATCGTCGCGATCACCCATGACCCCAAGCTCGACGATATGGCTTTACTTGAGGCCTTAAAGTCCGATGCCTTTTATGTCGGTGCGTTGGGATCGGTCCGCAATCAGAGCAAGCGTCGCGAACGACTGCTGAGTTTTGATTTGTCGGAACAAGAGGTCGATCGGCTACACGGGCCAGTTGGCTTGCCAATCGGTAGCCGCACACCCGCTGAAATTGCCGTAGCAGTGGGCGCTCAACTCGTACAAGTGAGGCGAAAGCTTGAGGACGCACGCGTCGGCGGACTCAACCAACCTCCCTCTCCCTGAGCGTAAAAAACTTCCCAGAAAGGGTGCGCAGCGTTAGTTGCTACGCTTGCGAGACTCAATGCCGAGTTGCTTGAGTTTGCGATAAAGGTGCGTACGCTCAAGTCCAGTTTTTTCTGAAACGCGCGTCATGCTGTTATTTTCGCGCGCCAGATGGTACTCAAAATACACCCGCTCAAACGCATCGCGCGCTTCGCGCAAAGGCTGATCGAGTGTGATGTCACCCAGCAAACTGTGATCGACAGGCTCTGTGACGGCTAAGGTCTCTGATTCAGGCGAAACCTCCACTAATACGGGGGCTGCGTTGCTCGGCACTGCAACTGGAACAAACGTACCGTTCGCCGACTTTGCGACAGGCAAGCGCCCGCGCGCCAATCCTGCCGAAATTGTTTTTAACAACCGCTGCAACGTGATGGGTTTTTCAAGGAAATCAATTGCGCCAATACGCGTCGCCTCGACTGCCGTGTCGATCGTAGCGTGGCCACTCATCATAATCACCGGCATATCCAACAAACCCTGTGAGCCCCACTCTTTGAGAAGCGTCACACCATCTGTGTCAGGCATCCAGATATCGAGCAAGACGAGGTCCGGACGTCCGCGCAAACGAGCAGCACGTGCTTGGGCTGCATTTTCTGCGAGCTCGATTGTGTGCCCTTCGTCATAGAGAATCTCGGAGAGTAACTCGCGAATTCCCACTTCATCATCGACTACCAAAATCCTAGCCATAAATCTTTCATCACCCCTTAGACGTAAGCATTATCGTTGCCTTATGGCGAGCCGTCCAGCGGTCTGACCAGCTGCGTCAACAAAATCGATACTTTTGCGCCACCTTCTCGTCGATTAGACAAATCAATTCGGCCCTGATGCTCGTCAATGATCTTACGAACAATCGCTAATCCGAGACCCGTCCCTTGAGCTTTAGTCGTCACATAGGGCTCGAAAGCACGCTGCAATACCTGCGTCCCAAAGCCTGGACCGCTGTCCGACACCGTAAATCTTAGTGCTGGCGCGTCAGGACTTTCAGTATTTTCCCGACTGCCATCATGGATAAGCTGTGTCGTCACCTCAATGACCCCGCCCTCTGGTTTTTCAACCAATGCATCTCGGGCATTGGCCAAAAGATTATGAACAACTTGGCGTAACTGCGTCGGATCACCCAAGACAAGCGGCAAGCCTGAATCTAGAGAAACTTCCAAATGCCAAGCATGACGCTCATCTCTTACCATACCATCTATTGGATCCCAACCATAAAGACCGAGCACCTCATCCACTAGCGCATTGAAGTCAACCGGCACCATCTGCAGGGCAGGCTTACGCGCATATTCTTTAAAATCATCCACCATGTGCTTGAGCGAGCTGACTTGATTCACGATGGTATTGGTCGCTCTTTCGAGAAGCGCCGCGTCCTGTGGCTCAAGCTTGTGGGCAAGCTTCATTGCCAGGCGCTCCGCAGACAACTGAATCGGCGTCAGTGGATTTTTAATTTCATGTGCCAAGCGTCGTGCCACCTCACCCCAAGCCACGCTTCGATTCGCGGACATCACCTCGGTGATATCGTCAAACACCACCATATAACCGTTGTCTCGACCATCAATCAATAATTGCGTGCCACGTGCCAGCAACGTTAAGGTATAGAACTTTTTGTCATCACTCAAATCTGGAAGTTTGAGTTCAAACTGCTCCTGCCAGTGGGTTCGCTCAGACCCTACTGCCGCGTGCTGAGAAAAAGCCTGACGGATCATGCCAGCAAAATCAAGCATGCCTTCTATTGTTTCCAGCGGACGTCCAGGCGCTGCCCGCAAATCAACGCTGAGGATGGCCTGAGCGCCTTCGTTAAACGTCGTCAAGCGAAACTGTTGATCAAATACCAGCACACCGGCGGACAAGTTTGACAGCACGCTTTCTAGGTAAACGTTAGAACGCTCTAACTGAGCACGGTTAGTCTCCACCATCCGCCGCGCCTCTTCGAGCTGACGCGTCATGTCGTTAAATGACCGCGTGAGCTGACCCACCTCATCTTTGGTTGGCGGCTCGGGAAGCGGTCGAAAGTCCCCAATACTCACCGCTTGCGTACCTGCCGCAAGGGTGAGCAAGGGTCGAACTAGTTTTTTAGATAGATATAACGCCACGGCAATCGATGCAAATACCGCTAGTAAAAGTGCCAAGGTCAACGTTACTGCGAACAAATTGCGCAAGCTCTGACGCGAGAGTGCTAACTCTTGATAATCAAGATAGCCTTTCTGAACTTCACGGGCATTTTGAGCAATCTTTTCAGAGACCGGCTGCGTCAATTGCAACCACCGCGACTCAGCCGTGACGCCGAGTGTCGATTCGGGACGCTCAGGCGATCCCACGGGCACAATCACGCGCAACAGCAAGCCTGCATCACCTAGGTTTGCCGTTGGATCATCTGAGTCTGCCCCTGAATACCCGCGCGCTGTGCGCAGCTGGTTCAATACAGGCGCAGGGGGCAGCGGGGGTAACAATGTACCGAGATTATCCGTTGAAAAGGCAACTAACCGCCCACTCGTTGTAAAAACCATCGCATCCATTGCGCTATTGGTCTCGCGCAGACGCGTTAAAACGCCCGCAATCTCAGGATCGGGCGTATTGCTGAGGTCAGGCGTCATAGAGCGCGCACGGGCATCGAGTTGCCCTAACTGAGCGTCAAGTGCTGCACGGCCAAGTGCCAAGCCTGACTCAAGTGCCGTATCCACCCTCACGTTGAACCAGGACTCGATGGAGCGGGACATAAACTGCAGCGATACGGTGTAGATCAGCGCGCCAGGCAATACGCCAATCAATGCAAATGCCAAAGCAAAACGGGCGGTTAAGCGCGAACCGAACTGCCCCACCGCAAACTGTCTCGCCAGTCGAAATGTCAGCCCTACCACCCAAACAAACAGGCTGAGCGCCAACCCACCATTGAGCCAAAGCAGCAAAGTCTGATATTGAGCCAAGAGCGACGCATTGCCCGTCGACCACGCCAACAAAATAAACAGCACCACTGCGCTGATAATCCCGACACCAGAGATCAGTCGCATCAGAGGATTCATTGCGTCGCCTCGCCCTTACGCACAGAAAAGTCAAAAGGGGCCCAGGGGCTTGCGAGCGACCACGCTCCGCGATTACGGGCGTCAAGCTGTAATGGTCTCGCTAAATGAGAAGTGTCCAGTCTGATGCGCACCAAGCCATCGTATTGGGTATTAGGATCAAAGCGATCCAGCGGGGCCACGGGCCAGCCTCGGACTTTTTCCAAGACTGCTAACGCCTCTTGAAGTGAGGCGACGGGTAAAAACAAATCACCCGTTGCAATACGCCATTGTTGGGTCAAGGTGTTGTAGGACATGCGGCGGGTCAGTGACGTCTCGACAATCTGTCGGTCCCACCACCACCAGCGAGGTGACGTAATTTTCACATCCAAGGTGAAATAAAGGGGCACACCCCGTTCAGCCGCCTCCATCACGATTGGGCTGAGCTTGAGGTTGATATCTAAATCCATCGCGAGATGTCCCTCACCAATCAGAGGTTCGATGCGCTTGATCTGCGCCTCCGCTGCTGAGGCCACTTGTAAAAAGAGTGCGCACCCCCCCAGGGTGAGCATCGCGAATGCCCACCTTAGAACAGTCAAACACCTCATTTCGGCCATCATGTGTTCAATGCCTAAGCTTTTCGAGTAAACAACGCATAAAAGAAACCATCGTAGCCCGCAGGATGTTCCGCATCAGGCAAACAAGGCAAGAGCTGTCCTGGCGCACTTAACCTTTCGGCTTGCGCGTGACGTGCTGCAAACGCCTGCGCCTGCTTTTCGCCTTCTTCAGGAAAAATCGAGCATGTCACCATTAACAGTTTGCCACCTGGTGCGACCACACTCCAGAGTGAGTCCAAAATTTCTCTGGCCAACTTAGCCGTTTGCTCAACGTCTTGGGCACGACGTAACCAACGAATATCAGGGTGACGGCTAACGATTCCCGAAGCTGTGCAGGGTAGTTCCGCCAAGACCGCATCAAAAGGCTTGCCATCCCACCAGACATGGGTTTTGATCGCACTCTCAGCAACCAGGCGAATGCCGCGCCGCATCAAGCCTAGACGCTTAAGATTTTGATGGACACGCTCAAGTCGTACCGCATCGACATCAAGCGCCGTTAAATCAACCTTTGCCAACTCTAGCAAATGAGCAGTTTTACCGCCCGGTGCCGCACACGCATCCAGCACTTGCATGCCATCTTTGACGTCCAGCATGGGGGCAGCAAGTTGAGCCCCCGCGTCTTGGACAGACCACCAACCCTGCGCATAACCGGGCAAGGACGTAATCGGCCTAGGAATATGCAACACCAGTCCCGCCTGGCCAAAGGCGGTTACTTCAATATTCTGCTCCGCAAAGGCTTGTAGAACCGCCTCGCGTGTTGTCGCACGCGTATTGACACGTAACGTCAGCGGCGGATGGGTATTGGCCGCCACTAAAAGCGCTTGCCAGTCCTGGGGATAGGTTTTTTGTAAGTGCGCGATCCACCACCGGGGATGGTTCCACTTTGCTTCAAGATCGTTCGCCACTTTTGCCAATATGTCGGCACGCTCGCGCTGAAATCGTCTCAGTACTGCATTGACCAAGCCCTTAAACGAAGCGGTCGAGCGATGCCATTGCGTGGCCTGGACCGCCTGATCAACAAGCGTGTGTGCACCGTAGATCGGCGTGCCTTCGGTGGGCGTCTCGTCTTGGGCACGCATGGAGGCGTCCAAAAGTAGCAAGCTCAGACCAATGAGTGCATACATGGTCGCACTGGGCGGCTCACGGTCAACCAGCGTGCGCCGTAACGCTTTGGCCAGGCCCCAGTGACGCATGGCATAAAAAGCAAGTGCTTGCGCGCCAGGTCGCAAATCTGGATGGACGTCAGCTAGCGCTTCGGTCAGAGACTGACCGGACTCCACGGCAGCAACAGAACTGGCCGCGGCCAGCAGAGAATGAGATAGGGCAGGTGTGACTGGGTTCATCCCTTGATTGTAGGGTCTTTGGCGGGTCTATTTAGTGAGGGAAGGCACATCGTTAGTCGCAAAGACGGTTTTGGCCGCCTTGCAAGGTAAAATCATGACCTGTTTAATGCGGGTTACGACCCGCTAGGTCACTCATGATGTCTTCGCCCAAAGTCGGTTTTGTCAGTCTCGGTTGTCCCAAAGCACTTGTGGACTCAGAACGCATCCTCACGCAATTGCGTACAGAGGGCTATCAGATCGTGCCCGACTACAACAATGCTGATGTGGTCGTGGTCAATACCTGTGGTTTTATTGATAGCGCCAAAGCCGAGTCGCTCGACGCGATTGGAGAAGCGATTGCTGAAAATGGTCGCGTCATTGTGACGGGCTGCATGGGCGTCGAAGAATCTGTGATTCGAGCTGTACACCCAAGCGTATTGGCGGTCACAGGTCCACAACAATACGAGCAGGTTGTGCGCGCAGTCCACGAAGCTGCCCCGCCAAATGCCTCGCATGATCCCTTTTTAGATTTGGTGCCCCAACAAGGCATCAAGCTCACGCCTCGCCATTACGCTTACTTAAAAATTTCCGAAGGCTGTAACCACCGCTGTAGTTTTTGCATCATTCCTTCTATGAGAGGTGACTTGGTCAGCCGCCCGGTCGGTGATGTGTTGGAAGAAGCCCAGCGGCTCGCCAAGGCTGGTGTCAAAGAGCTGCTCGTGATCTCACAAGACACGAGCGCCTATGGCGTCGACGTTAAATATCGCAGCGGCTTCTGGAACGGCCGTCCCGTCAAAACACGCATGACCGAACTGTGTTCCGCGTTGTCTGAGCTCGGAATCTGGGTGCGCCTGCACTATGTCTATCCCTATCCGCATGTCGACGAAGTCATCCCCTTGATGGCCGAGGGCAAGATCCTGCCTTACCTGGACATTCCTTTTCAGCATGCCAGCCCACGCATTCTCAAAGCCATGAAACGTCCCGCCTTTGAGGACAAAACCATGGCGCGTATTCATCGCTGGCGCGAACAGTGTCCGGACATCACCTTGCGCTCAACTTTTATTGTGGGCTTCCCCGGCGAAACAGAAAGCGACTTTCAGTATCTGCTGGACTGGATGTCAGAAGCGCAACTTGATCGCGTCGGCTGTTTTCAATATTCGCCCGTCCAGGGCGCACCCGCCAACGCGCTCGACGGTGCCGTGCCCGACGAAGTCAAACAAGAGCGCTGGGATCGCTTTATGGCGCACCAACAAGCCATCTCGACCGAGCGTCTGGCCAAACGCGTGGGACGTGAAATCGATGTCCTGATTGACGAAGTCGACGAAGATGGTGCGGTTGGACGCTCAAGCGCCGACGCCCCCGAAATTGATGGTAGCGTGTTCGTCGAAAGCGACACGCCTCTCAAACCCGGCGATCTCATCCGCGCCCGCGTGACCGACTCGGACGAGTACGATTTGTGGGCTGAAAAGATTGGATCTTGAGGTAATGCGCGTCGGTTTTGCTGGAACGCCTGAGTTTTCAAAACTGGCCTTGCACGCTATGTTGAAAGCGGGATTTGAGGTACCGCTTGTGCTCACGCAACCAGACCGTCCCTCTGGGCGCGGGTTGAAACTGACCCCAAGCGCGGTCAAGCAACTGGCGCTCGAACACGACATTGCTGTTATCCAGCCTCGCAGTCTTCGGCTTGACGGTAAATATCCCGAGGAGGCACAGGCGGCGCAACTTGCCCTGCAAGAGGCGCAGCTTGACGTGCTGGTGGTTGCCGCCTACGGTTTAATCCTACCGGCCTGGGTGTTGCAAATGCCTCGCTACGGCTGCCCGAATATCCACGCGAGTCTATTGCCACGTTGGCGTGGTGCGGCCCCGATTCAACGTTCGATTGAGGCCGGCGATCGTCAGACAGGCGTCACTATCATGCAAATGGACGAGGGTCTCGATACTGGCGCGATGTTGCTGGTCGAGCCCTTAGAGATCGAGGCGCACGACAATGCGTCCAGCCTGCACGACAAACTTGCAGACCAAGGTGCACGTCTCATTGTGCAAGCATTGCAAGGTTTGCCCGCCGGCACACTCACCGCCACAGCGCAACCCGAGGCCGGCGTGACGTATGCTTCCAAACTCGATAAAGCAGAAGCTGCTCTAAATTTACAGGCCCCCGCTGAACTGCTGGCGCGTCGCATCCGGGCGTTTAACCCCGCACCAGGCGCGACGGTCAAACTACCTGGCATCGCCGAGCCGGTCAAAGTCTGGGATGCCATTGCATTACCCCACCCCGCACCAAATGCCCCGCTGGAAAATAACGGTGACGCACGCGTATTACACGTCAGTGCCGAGGGGATCGATATCGCCACGGGGCAAGGAATACTGCGCTTGTTAGCGTTACAGCGACCGGGTGGCAAACGTCAGCCCGTATCGGTATTTATTGCCGGGTGGTCGGTGACTTCTCGGTCAGCTTGAGCAACAAAATCGTCGCGGACAAAACAAAAGTAATGATGTTGGCGATGATCATGGGCATTGATTCGATCAAAATCCCATACGCCAGCCACAAAACAATGCCCGTCGTAAACATGACATACATCGCTAAAGAAATCGATGCGGTATCGCGAGACTTAATTGTTTTAATCGTTTGCGGAAGAAATGCCGCAGTTGTCAAAAATGCGGCGATGTAGCCAAGGATTTCACTATGCATGTGGGGGCTATACCCGTTCCAGTTCGCGTTGCTCTTTGCGCAGCTTGGCTTTAAGGCGTGTTTGCTTCAAGAGGGACAGGTGCTGCACAAAGACTTTACCATTCAAATGATCTATCTCGTGTTGGACACAGACGGCTAATAGTCCGTCGGCATCGAATTCGTATGTTTCACCTTGCAAGTTGAGTGCCCGCACACGGATTTCCGCTGGACGATCCACCTCATCATAGACACCAGGCACCGACAAGCAGCCCTCTTCGTAGCTCTTTTTTTCGTCGCTATAGCTCAAGATCTCAGGGTTAATCAGCACACGCAAATCATTTTTTTCTTCGCTGACATCAATGACCACCACCCGATCATGCACGTCGACCTGGGTCGCCGCCAAGCCTACACCAGGTGCTTCGTACATCGTTTCAGTCATATCAGCGACGAGTTTGCGAATACGCTCATCCACCACGCGCACGGGTTTGGCAACCGTATGCAAGCGCTTGTCGGGATAGTTCAAAATGTTAAGCAGAGCCATAGCGAATAACCATGTATTTACACAACTTGTCACAATTTTAAATTAATAACGCCCAAAATTCGATGTAACCCGCATGATCACGCATGATTCCGCATGATTTAAGTGGGATTTCTGGGACACTTTTATCCTTCTGGTGGTCTCGGTCTGTGTCAGACTCGGCTTATGCCTCACACACTCTCGACCGAAATGCTCACAGCGTGGCTACGCCTGAGTATGACCCCTGGACTGAGCCCCATTTCAGCGCAACGCCTGCTGAGTCACTTTTCTTGTCCGCGAGCGGTCGAGCGCTGTTCGCCTCAACAGCTCGCAACCCAAGTACCAAAAGCAATTTACGAGGGCTTGCTCGCGGCGAGAGGCGAGGCGGTCACGCTTGACATTCACCAAGCACTTAAATGGGCGCTCGAGCCAGACCAGTTCATTCTGACGCCTGACCAAAGCGATTACCCAGCACAACTTAAGCACACCACAGATGCTCCTATGGTGCTCTATGCAAAAGGCGACCTTGCCCGATTAAAACAGCCTGCCCTCGCTATTGTCGGCGCGCGCAATGCCACCGCTGACGGACTTGAGCATGCAAGCGACTTTGCCTGCACGCTTGCCCGTCATGAGTGGTGTGTAGTCAGCGGCTTGGCGCAAGGCGTCGATGCCGCCGCTCACCGAGGAGCCCTCAAGGCAGGTCTGACAGGTGGCGGCACGATCGCGGTCCTCGGCACCGGAGCAGATGTCGTCTATCCCCGCCAACACGCCGAGCTCGCGCGTAGGATTCTCAACGCGCGCGGCTTGCTGCTCACGGAATTTCCTCTCGGTACCCCGGCACGACCGCATCACTTTCCGCGTCGCAACCGAATTGTGGCGGGACTTTCGCATGGTGTATTGGTAGTCGAAGCTGCACTCAAAAGTGGCTCACTACTGACAGCCAAACTAGCGGTCGAAATCAACAGAGACGTGTTTGCGATTCCGGGGTCGATTGTCTCGCCCCTCTCTCGCGGACCGCACGCCCTCATTCAAGAAGGCGCCAAACTCGTCGAACGTGCCGAGGACATTCTGGATGAACTGAGTGCATTCAGTCCGCCGGCATTTGCTTTCACTGAGCGCTCCTCATCCGAAACGCACACAACGGCGTTGACCTCAGACGCCGCCTCCAAAGCCGAGCCTTGCTCACCTGTCTGGGACGCAATCGGCTACGATCCTGTTACGGAGGACACTATCCAACAGCGGACAAATATGTTGCCTGCGCTCTTGCAATGCGAGCTGCTCTCTCTTGAGTTAAATGGTGATATTGAGCGCCAACCCAATGGTCGGATTGTTCGAACACGCCGACGGTCATAAACAAGCGATTCATCCTATGCCTATTCTTTTTCTACAGTCAAAAATATGGCGCGACGCTTTAGTCGCCCTCACCCTTTTGCTCGCGAGCGGTCTTGCCGCTGCACAACACTGTGCGACCACGATTGAAAGCGACGATGCGCTACGTTTTACGCCAGAAAAAATCGAGATTCCTCTTTCCTGCAAAACGTTCACGGTGACGCTTAAACATACCGGTCGGCTGCCGAAGCTAGCGATGGGACATAACTGGGTATTAGCAAAGCTCAGTGACTTAGACGGCGTTGCGCGCACGGGCATGCTCGCAGGCGCCGATCACAATTATGTCGATCTAAAAGATACTCGGGTCCTCGCACACACAAGCGTGGTGGGAGGCGGAGAGTCAGCGTCTGTGACGTTTGACGTCGCCACGTTGTTGCCGGGCGAGCGTTACGGATTTGTCTGCACGTTTGCCGGGCATTCTCCGCTGATGCGAGGCACGAACGTTCTCAAGTAAAGCGTGAGCGTCAACACCTGAGCTGTTAGGCCGGATAGTCTCTTGCACCAAAAATCGCTGAGCCCACACGAATTTCCGTTGAGCCTTCTTCGATCGCAAGCTCAAAATCTCCGCTCATGCCCATCGACAAACGATCCAGTTCGATACCCGCGATCCCCTCTTGTCGAGCTTGGTCTCGCAACGTGCGTAATTGCGCGAAACAACGGCGCACAGCACTTTGATCTTCGGACAAAATCGCCATCGTCATGAGTCCACGTACACGCAACGTCTGAAAACCACTGAGTTGTCGCAGAAATGGGATGAGCTCAATCGGGTCGAGTCCAGCTTTGGTCTCCTCTGGAGAGGTTTTCACTTGGACGAGGACATCAATTGAACGTCCCTCTAGTTGAAGTCGACGGTCTAGTGCCTCAGCCAGCTCCATCCGATCCAAAGACTGCAACTCATGTGCGAGGCGGGCGACCTCTTTTGCTTTGTTGGTTTGAAGCTGACCAATTACCACCCACTGGACATCGCAATCGGCTAACAGGGGTGCTTTCTGGCCGATCTCTTGTGTACGATTTTCTCCAAAACGTTTGTATCCAAGGCTGACTGCGCGCCGGATCGCTTGATCGTCAAAGGTTTTACTGACGGGGAGGAGTGTGACTTCGTCTGGCGCGCGTCCTACGCGAGCACATGCTTGGGCCATGCGTTGCTTGATGTGTCCGATACGCTCTGACATCGCGGTGGTGGCTGCGTCATTTAGTTGGACGGATTGCAGCGGATTTGGGTTCATGCGTTTGGGCTTTATATGTAGTGTGTCTGTTGACGCTTATGTTACGCCATTGTGTTTAGGATTTATGTCGGTGCTTGCTTGGGCCAGGGTGGTTTAAAAGGGTGGGCACGGTGGACGGGTGGGCGTTGCCCACTACCCTTAAAAGGAACATGCAAGCGCGTCGACTCCGAACTCGCCCCTTCGGGCCTCAGACAGACGGAGTCGATTGAGCGCCTGCATGCCCCTTTTAAGGCTCGTCCTGACGTGCCCACCCTTTTAAACCACCCTGGCCCAAGCAGTCTTGCGCGGCCTGCTTGCTGGGGAAGCGTCAAGGAAAGGCCGAGCGGTATGCGCAGCTGGCCGCAAATCGGCTCCTCCTGTCTGAGGCCCATAGGGCCGAGTTAGGAGCCGATCAGCCAGCAAGCGTACCGCGAGGGAAGTGGGCAACGCCCACCCGTCCGCCGCTCCCTAGCAAGCAGGCCGCGCAAGACTGCTTTTGCCCAATACCCCAAAACCCATAGCCCCCCCTCCACGACACCCCCACATTCCCCTACAATGTGCCACGTTTTTATTCAATCTAAACGCGAACAAAAAAATACCGCGAGGCATGAACATGTGGGACGTAGTCGTAGTCGGGGGTGGTAACGCCGCCCTGTGTAGCGCTTTGATGGCCCGAGAGGCCGGTTCAAGCGTATTGATCCTTGAAGCCTCCCCCAAAGAGTGGCGAGGCGGCAACTCCCAGCACACACGCAACTTACGCTGTATGCATGATGAGCCGCAGGGTGTATTAGTAGATTCCTACCCCGAAGAAGAATACTGGCAAGATTTGCTTAAAGTGACCGGAGGCCTCACCAACGAGAAACTCGCTCGCATGGTCATCCGCGAATCAGCCACCTGCCGCCCTTGGATGGAGAAGCACGGCGTACGTTTTCAGCCATCCCTTTCTGGCACCCTGCATGTCGCCCGCACCAACGCTTTCTTTATGGGCGGCGGCAAAGCACTTGTAAACGCCTATTACCGCAGTGCAGAAAACCTCGGTATCGATATTCTGTATGACTCCCCCGTTGATGACCTTGAAATTAAAGACGGTAAATTTATCGCTGCGCGCGTTGGCGACAAACGTTACGAAGGTCATGCAGTGGTGTTAGGTTGTGGCGGCTTTGAGTCAGACCGCGAATGGCTGCGTGAAGCTTGGGGTCAAAACGAGCGCGGCGAATGGCCTGCCGATAACTTTTTGATTCGCGGTACCCGATACAACATGGGTGTTGTACTTAAAGTCATGATGCGCGAAGGCGCAGACACAATGGGTGATATCACTCAAGCGCACTGCGTGGCAATTGACGCACGCTCACCTCTTTACGATGGCGGTATTTGTACGCGCATCGACTGTGTCTCACTTGGCATTGTTGTCAACCGCGAAGCCAAGCGCTTTTACGACGAAGGCGAAGATTTCTGGCCAAAGCGTTACGCGTTGTGGGGACGCTTGGTCGCGATGCAGCCCGGACAAATTGCTTATTCAATTATTGATGCTAAGTCAGTCGGTAACTTTATGCCGCCCGTGTTCCCGGGTGTTAAGGCAGACTCACTTCCTGAACTAGCAAAAAAGCTAGAACTCGACGTGGATACCTTTATGGAAACAGTCAACAGCTTCAACGCAGCGTGCCGTATCGGCACTTTTGACCACACCATTCAAGATGATTGCCACACCGAGGGAATTACACCCGAGAAAACTCACTGGGCACGTCCGGTCGACAAAGGCCCGTTCTTTGGCTATGCAGTAAAGCCCGGCGTCACCTTCACGTATTTCGGTCTCACGACCGACGAAAAAGCGAGCGTATTCTTTGACGGCAAAATCAGCCCCAACATGTTTGCTGCCGGTGAAATCAACGCCGGCAACGTACTCGGCAAGGGTTACACCGCTGGCGTCGGCATGTCGATTGGCACAGCATTTGGACGAATCGCAGGCACACAAGCCGCACTCGCCGCAGAAAAAATGAAAGAAGGAGCATCACAACATGCAGCAGCTTGAATCCCTGACCCGCGAAGCACAAAACCTCGCGGGTGCGTCTGAGCACTCTGTGACATGGCACAAAAAAGGCATCAGTGAAAACGAAGCCGAACTTGCGCGTCAAATGCAAATTTGTAACGCTTGTCGTTACTGTGAAGGTTTCTGTGCAGTGTTTCCTGCCATGACCCGCCGTCTTCAGTTCGATAACAAGGCAGACCTGAACTACTTGGCAAACCTTTGTCACAATTGCGGTGCCTGCCTACACGCCTGTCAGTACGCGCCGCCTCACGATTTTATGGTCAACGTCCCGCAAGCGATGGCCAAGGTTCGCTTGGAAACGTATACGGACTTTGCCTGGCCCGCCTCAATGGGTGCGTTGTACAAGCGAAATGGCCTGACCGTTTCCATGGCAACAGCCTTTGGCTTAGCCTTATTTTTGGTGCTAGCCCTCATTTCGAAAGGTACCCTTTGGCACGAACCTCTTGCCGGCAACTTTTATGCCGTGTTTCCTCACAACACACTAGTCGTACTTTTTGGTTCGGTATTCGGCTTTTCTATCTTGGCACTTGGCATAGGATTGGTGAGATTTTGGCGTGAAATCACACCCGGACAAGTCAGTGGCGTAGCTGTTGGTGAGGCCGCACATTACGCACTGAAACTCAAGTATCTCGACGGCGGTCACGGCGAGGGATGCAATGATGAAGACGACAAGTTCACCTTGCGGCGTCGTATGTATCATCACTTTACGTTTTACGGCTTCATGCTTTGCTTCGCTGCCACCTCAGTTGCCACGCTCTATCACTACGTCTTTGGATGGCAAGCACCCTATGGCTATACCAGCTTGCCAGTGATTCTTGGCACCCTTGGCGGCATTGGTCTTTTGATCGGACCCGTTGGCTTATTTTGGCTCAACAAAAACCGCTCACCCCTGCATGGAGACAAAGCGCAACAACCGATGGACCGAGGCTTCATCGCACTACTCTTCTGGACGAGTCTGACAGGGCTCGCGTTATTGGTTTGGCGTGACACCAGTGCGATGGCATTGCTCTTAGCGATCCACCTAGGTGTTGTGATGGCCTTGTTCCTCACCATGCCATACGGCAAGTTTGCTCACGGCTTTTACCGTTGCGCAGCACTCCTCAAGTCCTCCATTGAAAAGCGCATGCCAAACAAGCTCTCACTGGGTTCTGATTGATCTAACGTAAGGCCCTCTCAATAGAAAAAGCTCGCTGCGTCAATCTCTTACGCAGCGCGCTTTTTTATGCAGCGCGCTTTTTTAAAATCCAGCCGTCTTAGAGCCAAACATGCGCCTCAAGCCCAGCCACTGCTGGGATAGAAAACTACGCCCGTAGTCTCTACTACCCGCTTCGGGCTCTTGATCATGGATCCCGGTTTTGGCATAGCCAGTGTTGAAGCGTGCCGTACCAAATAAAATATCCCAAATAGGAAAGAGCACGGCAAAATTGTGGCCGCGCGCGGGGCCTGCCGTGGACTCGTTGTACTCAATCGAATGGTGATAACGGTGAAACTTTGGGCTCACCAGAAAACGCTCGCCGATTTTTCCAAAAGAAAGGCGAATGTTTGCGTGAGAGTAGCTTTCCACCAATTGCGTCAGCACGACGATCAAAATAAATTGACCTGGCGGCACACCGATCAGTTTGGCGACGAGCACAAAGACGGTGCTGCGCAAGACGCTATCCAAGAGATGATTGCGGTTGTCGCTCCACATCGTCATTTGTCGCTGGCTATGGTGAACAGCATGCAGACTCCAAAACCACGCAAAGCGATGTTGGGCACGATGGTAAAAATAATCCACTAAGTCAAATATCAAGATGTACATAATCAAACTCACCCATGCGATGTCGGTCACACCAGGCCAAATCTGATCAACGTGGAAGGTCGAGATACCATGCAAGCTTGCCTGGCCGAACAAAAAATCCCAGATCGGTTGAATCGAAAAAAACAACACCAATCGAAATAAACCCAAGCGGTGAATGAGCGTATAAAAAATATCAATTCTGATCTGCTGTCTGTCCACGACTGGCTCTGCAGGCCTCCAACGTTGCAAGCTGCCGAACACCACTGCAATTAAAATGATCTGCAATACACCGATAAGCAGCCACATTGAGCCATCGAAGGCGTCCTCTAGCAAAGCGCTCAGGTCTAAATAAAAAAACACTGGCTGAATAATGGCTTCAAATAGCCATTGATGGACGGAGTCAAATAGGTCTTCGGCAGTTTTTATCATTGCATGCGCTCGGGGTTTTTCAATACAGATTGATAGGATGGATGCACATCCATCGTTGCAAAACAAAATCCTTTGTCCTTCAGGCCTTGAATCAGTGGCTCAAGAACCGCGGGTGCCCAAGGATCTTTCCTCGACCAGATGCCTAGGTGCGCTAACAAAATATCGCCACTCCGAATGTTTCGCAACGCTTGGTCTAGCAGTTGTTGATTAGGATACTTTTCACTGGACAGCTCGTCACCTAAAAACCCTGCTGGCGACCAGCCAACGTGGGTATAACCACACGCCTCGGCGGCCTTAAGCAAGGCGGGTGAGGTGCGGCCACCTGGTGCTCTGAAGAGTGGCAACATTTGTTTACTCGTCATTTCTTTAAACCGCTCGTCCGGACGTTTGAGCTCTTGGCAGTAATCTTGGGCGGACCAAATTTGCGATTTACCCTCGAGCGGCCCCGCACTTGCTCTAACTCTGAACTTCCCATCAGGTAAATCAGCCTGCCAGTAAGCATGGTCATAGGTATGCGAGGCAAACACGTGACCTTGCTCACTCATTTTTTTCCACCATGGTGCCCAAACATCGTCCAGACTTCCGCCCCCAGTGCGTGTGCGCTCATTCGCTAAAAAAAATGTCGCGCGCACCTTTTGTCTGGATAGCACCTCCTCAACAAAAGGGGCAATTTCCATATGTCCAGTATCGAACGTGAGGTACAGCGGCTTTGCGCACACAGCAGGCGCATTTACAGGCTCGATTGCAGGCTCGAGCACGAATGCGTTGCCTTGCTCAAGCTCTGTTTGTGCGACAACTGTCAGTGCGGTTGTGCTCGACAGCACCATACACAGCCATGACAAAAAATGTCTAATCACGGCTCGCATGATTCAAGGTCCACACGCCATGCGGAGATTTACCGACAGGAATTTGTTTGACGACAGCTTTTTTCTCAATATCGATGACGGCCAAACGCCCAGCCCATCGGGCGGTGACCAACAGCGTTTTGCCATCCGCCATCATCTCCATGCAATCGGGTCCTGCTGGGGTGCGATATGTATCCACCACTTTGAGCGTTTTCCAGTCAATGCGGCTAATCGTATTTTCGGTTCGATTACTTACAAAAACGTGTTGCTTGTCACCTTGTGAACGAAAAGCATGGGCACCTTTGCCCGTTGGAATCAGGGTTTTAAGTACCGCCTTACCGTTCGACACGTCATACGCCTCTACCCCGGCGGCACCTGTCAAACCAATCAACAAGGTTTTGTCGTCGGGCGTCAAATATAAATCGGCAGGTGTTTTGCCAACCTTAATCGTCCAGAGACGTTTTTGAGTGGCGAGCTCAATCGCGGTGAGCTCGTGACTATCTTGTAACGTAATGTAAGCAATTTTGCTTTTGCTATCGATCGCAATGTGACTCGGTGTCTTGCCTGCTGAAATTCGCTTGACCAGGTTGAGCTTGAAGGTCCCGCCTTTGTTATCCCACGTATAAATATCGACGTGATTCAAGCGGTTCGCAGCGGTCACGAACCATTTCATATCAGGCGAAAAACGCAAGTGATACGGATCCACAATCCCCGTCATGGTGTGCTGCACTTGAGCCGTCTTGGGATCCAGAAAAGTAATGGAGTCGCCCTCGGCGTTAGCAACCATGACAGATTTGTCGTCTGGCGTCAGGTAAAGATGGTGAGGCTCTTTGCCAACTGGGACACGCTTGATCTCTGTCCATGTCTTTGGATCAATCACGCTGACATCTGCATTGAGTGAATTCAACACCAGAATGGGCGAATCTGCTTTAGCCCATGCCGCAGGTGTATTCCCTAAAAAGGCAGCGGTTGCGATAGCGCAGAAGCTTAAGGACCGACGAATAAAAAGATCAATGTTCATGTGCTGCCAGAGGCTAAAAATATAGGGGAAACGTAAGTTTCTATTTTCGCACAGGCGCACTAAAAAGCTTGCATGCTTTAGACAAACATACGTAGAAAAATGAGGCTATCCGAGCTGATGCACTTTGATACAGGAATAAGGTACCCAAATTGTCAAAATCGAGACAGACTCTGATTCTGTGCAATAAAGAACTGAACGCTTAATTTTGACAGTTTTTTAGAGAAAATCACTAAAATAGAGACTCTTTGGAGGCACTATGCGCGAACTTGATCGTATTGACCTAAAGATTCTAGACGTCCTGCAACGCGACGGACGCATTTCGATGACTGACCTCGCAGAGCGGGTCAATTTATCCGCTACGCCTTGTTCCGAGCGTGTTCGCAGACTCGAGCGCGAAGGTGTGATCATGGGCTATTACGCCCGGGTCAACCCAACCGCACTTGGGAAAAACCTACTCGTATTTCTTGAGATCAAGCTTTCAGCCAAGTCTGACGATGTCTTTGAAAAAGTAAAGAAAGAACTCAGTTACGTCCCTGAGGTCATGGAATGTCACCTTGTTTCCGGCGATTTTGATTACCTCATCAAAGCACGTCTCTCCGAAATGAATAAGTACAGACAATTGCTTGGCGAAATTCTTAAACGTCTACCGGGCTCTGCCGAGTCCAGAAGCTACGTTGTCATGGAAGAAATCAAAGAGACACTCTACCTGGCCGTTGATCGCTAAACCCGCTCCAGCGTGCGGACATACTCCCAAAGGACTTCGTTGTCAGAGGTTGCGACATTAAAGCGGAACCAGTTCGAACGTCGATCGCCAGGATGAAAATAAGAACCCGGCGCAAGCCAAATCCCCTTTTTTAAGGCGCGCGTTGCAACTTCCGCGCTTTGCTCTGCTGCAATCGGCAACTGCGCCCACAAAAACAAGCCCGCTCTAGGCTGTTGAAAAATCTGCATCTTGAGCGACTGCATTTTTTCAATGACATTCGTGTGGGCCACGTATAACTTGTGTTTTAAAAAATCAAGGTGCCGCTCGTAGTGCCCTTCGCTCAACACATTCGATACGATGCGTTCTGTGACCTCCGATGAGGTTAAGCCCACCGCCATCTTGGTACGCGCAAGATCTGCCAGTACCTCTGCGTGCGCCGCGACATACCCGACACGCAGAGTAGGCGTGATCGTTTTAGAAAATCCAGAAATATAGATGACGCGATTTAAACCCTCTATCGCCGCTAGGCAAGGCGCCTCAGACGGCGCAAGCTCTCGATAAATATCATCCTCAATGACCCACACGCCCTCAAGCGCGACCATCTCTAGCAAGCGTTGAGCATTCGGCGCAGACAAGGATGATCCGGAGGGATTTTGCAATACGGTGTTGATGAAAATTGCTTTAGGCCGTGACTCTTTTAGGACGCGCTCAAGCTGTTCAAAATCGAGACCATCCGCCGTGCGTGCCACGCCAATCACCTTGAGACCCGCCAACTGCAAGATCTGTAAAAGATTGCAGTAGCATGGGTCTTCGACCACCACAGTATCACCCGGCCGCAATAGCGTTCGCACGACCAGATCCAGCGCTTGCGTCGCACCCTGCGTCAACAATAAATTTGAGGCTTCTGCTGGAACAGAAATGCGTCGCAACGAAGTGGCGATTTGCTCGCGTAGTAACGCCATCCCAAAGGGGTGACCATAACCGCCAAAACGCGGCCCCGGCACACGACTTAACGCACGCAGCGCATGCTGCAGCCCACTCTCATTAATCCACTCACCGGGTATCCAGCCACAACCCGCCTTGGTGGGGACAGAATGATCCGCAAAGACATCTGACAGCAGCCACGCTGCATTGAGGCTTGGTGCGGACCAGACCGGGGATGCCGTCGGCAATGCCATGCGCGCATCCGCGACGCGATAGGCAGAACCTCGGCGGGCGCTAAGACGTCCCGCTGTCACCAACCGCTGATACGCCTCCGCTACTGTAAAGGCGCTCAAGGCGTGCGTTGCGGCCAACGCACGCACAGAAGGCAAAGCGTCACCGACTCGCAGTGAGCGGCGCTCAATGGCCCCGTTGACCGACTCCACAATCTGCTCCACCAGCGTCCTAGAAGACTGGCGATCGAGCGTGAGCGAAAAAGTATTGGCCATGCCTCTTATTCCGTTGCAAAACAGTACAGTTATGGGCGGATACACCCAAATTCAGTACAGTTTGCCACAAACCACAGCAACTGTACTGGCAATTTTCTTTACAGAACCGTTACAGTGGGACATTCGCTCGTTAATTGGAGATTTCCATGAACACTATTACCGAAAACGTTAGCCTGTCCAAAGAAGTGGACATGGAAAATTTCTGGATGCCCTTTACTGCCAACAAGCAGTTCAAGGCAGCCCCCCGTGTGTTGAAAAGTGCCAAAGGCATGTATTTCACGACCGTCGATGACAAGAAAATCCTCGACGCGAGCTCGGGCCTCTGGTGTGTCAACGCTGGCCACTGCCGCGACGAAATTATCGAAGCTGTGCACAAGCAGATGATGGAACTGGACTATGCGCCTCCGTTCCAGATGGGTCATCCCATCGCCTTCGAGGCGGCCAAGGCCATCGCCAACATCATGCCTGCCGGTCTCGATCGCATCTTCTTTGCAAACTCTGGCTCCGAAGCGGTTGACACAGCGCTCAAAATTGCCTTGGCCTATCACCGCGCACGCGGCGACGGACAACGTACACGCCTGATTGGTCGTGAGCGCGGCTATAGCGGCGTCGGTTTTGGCGGTATTTCAGTAGGTGGCATTTTGGCCAACCGCAAAGCCTACTCGGGCGCGCTGATCCCTGGTGTCGATCACATTTCGCACACACACAACTTGGCTGAAATGGCCTACAGCAAAGGCCAGCCAGCCTGGGGTGCGCATCTTGCCGACGACCTCGAGCGTCTCTGCGCCTTACATGATCCTTCAACGATTGCAGCGGTAATCGTTGAGCCCGTCGCCGGTTCGACAGGCGTGTTGGTGCCACCACAAGGTTATCTGGAGCGCTTGCGCGAGATCTGCACCAAGCACGGCATCCTGTTGATTTTTGATGAAGTCATCACCGGCTTCGGCCGCTTGGGTAAAGCCACGGCCAGCGAATTGCTCGGCGTGACACCCGACATCATCACCATGGCCAAGGCCATGAACAACGCTGCGATCCCAATGTCCGGTGTTGCCGTCAGTCGTCACGTCCATGACGGTATCGTCAATGCGGGTCCTGGTACATCGATTGAGTTTTTCCACGGTTACACCTACTCTGCCCACCCTGCCGCTGCTGCAGCATGCTTGGCGACGCTGGACATCTACCGCAACGAGAAACTGTTTGAGCGCTCCTTGGCCCTCGCACCGAAGTTCGAAAAAGAAATCCATGCGCTGCGTGGCGAGCCTTTCGTCAAAGACGTTCGCAACTTCGGCCTGATGGGCGCGGTTGAGTTGGAGTCACGTGATGGTGCGCCCGGTGCGCGCGCCTACGACGTGTTCCTCAAGTGTATGGAAAAAGGTGTGTTGGCGCGCTTCACAGGCGACAACATGGCCTTCTCACCACCGCTGATCGTGAGCGAAGGTCAGATCGAAGAAATCTTCTCGACCGTCAGAAAAGCATTGCACGAAACCGCCTAACGCAGGCGGCATTACGCAAAGGGGCGCCTCGAGCGCCCCTTTATAATTTCCTCTATCTCTCTTTTTTGGAATCACTCGTCTCATGAACTGGCAACTGCCCTTCCAATCTGGTCGTCAACCCGTCCTCGCGCGTAATCTTGTCTCCACATCGCAACCGCTCGCTTCACAAGCGGGTGCCGCTGCGTTTGCGCGCGGTGGTAACGCCATTGATGCTGCGCTCGCCGCAGCGATCACGCTGACCGTGGTCGAGCCCACGATGAACGGGATTGGTGGTGATGGCTTTGCGATCATTTGGGACGGCAAAGCGCTCCACGGCCTCAATGCCTCTGGTCGCGCGCCAGCAGCTTGGACACCTGAGCGCTTTAAGGGTATGGCCACCATGCCGCATCGCGGCTGGGAGTCCGTCACCGTACCTGGCGTGGTTTCACAATGGGTCGAACTGTCCAATAAGTTCGGCAACTTGCCCTTCGAAGATTTATTTAAAGACGCCATCCGTCATGCACGCGAAGGCTTCCCCGTCAGTCCAGTGATTGCACGTCAGTGGAAAGATCAGGCCGCTGAGCTGCACGTCCAGCCTGGCTTCACAGAAGCCTTCATGAAAGATGGCCGCACACCCGCCGCTGGCGAAATCTGGAAATTCGCAGACCAAGCCGATACGCTTGAAGATATCGCGCGCACCAAAGGCGAGTCGTTCTATCGTGGCCGCTTAGCAAAAATGATCGCTGACTTCGCCCGCGCGAACGGTGCTGTGCTCAACGAAGCCGATTTAGCTGCGCACCGTTGTGACTGGGTCGGCACGGTCTCGACCAGCTATCAAGGTTATGACGTGCATGAGATTCCGCCAAACGGTCAGGGTCTCACCGCCTTGCTCGCGCTCAACCTTCTCGAGCACCTGCCTTATGCGCAAACCAAACCTGGCTCAGCCGAACGCATGCACCTCGAAGTCGAATGCATGCGCGCCGCCTTTGCGGACTTGTTTGAACACATCGCTGATCCAGACTTCATGAAAGTCACCGCCAAAGATTTGCTCAGCAAGTCCTATGCCAAAGAGCGTGCCAAGCTGATCGACCCCAACAAGGCTGGCACTTATGGCCCAGGCCAACCTCCTTCAGGCGGAACCATTTACTTGTGTACTTCGGACGCCGAAGGCCGCATGGTGTCCTATATCCAGTCAAACTTCAAAGGCTTTGGCTCAGGCGTGGTTGTCCCAAAGACGGGTATCGCCTTGCAAAACCGTGGCTGGGGCTTTGTCACAACCCCCGGACATCCCAACCTCGTGGGTGGCGGCAAGCGTCCCATGCACACCATCATCCCCGCGTTCATCACGCGCGACGGCAAGCCCTCTATGGCGTTTGGCGTGATGGGTGGCAACATGCAAGCCCAGGGACATATGCAAATGGTGTTACGTCACATCACTGAGGGTTACAACCCACAGGCCTGCTCGGACGCGCCACGCTGGCGCATTAACGACGCGGGCGATCTGACTGTCGAAGCTGCGGTGAGTCCTGCTGTTGTTGATGCGTTGCGCGCCATGGGTCACAAGCCTATCGTTGCCCCTGCAGACAGCCTTGACTTCGGTAGCGCCCAATTGATCTCGCGCCTTGATAGTGAGGGCAACCAAGCACCCTACGCCTATGTCGCAGGCTCTGATCACCGCCGTGACGGCGAAGCCGTCGGCTACTAGGAGACACACAGTGCAACGCTCAGCAGAGTCTATTCATCAACACGTTCAGTCGCTGCTGAGCGAGTATCAGTGTCCTTATCAGTTTCATGAAGTGCGAGCGGTCTTCATGGGAGCAATCGCAAGCCCCTATGTTGTCGACCCACTCTTTGAATTAAGTGCCTTGTGGGATGGCGAGTTTCCTGAGCTCCCCTCTCAAGAAAAGCTCGACGAGGTCACCAAAACGTTTCTTGAAGACTTTTGGGGATTACTCGCAGCATATGGCAAAGAAGATGCCGCACAACCTTTCAGCCTGACCGCTTTAAATAAAGCAACATCTTTAAGCGAACTGAAAGCGCACGCGCAATTACGTGGTGAAGAACTCGATGCATTTCTCACTGGATTTTTTCAAGACCAGGAAAATTTGGAGCTTGATGAAGATATCGGTGACAGTCTGGACATTCTCGAAGAGCTTGTGCAGATGTACACCGACATCGTCAATATGGAAGAGAGTTCCCCGCTCAGCGCTACGGAACTCTCTGATATGGCAGACAACTTACTCAAGATGACCGATATGGCAGAGCTTGAGATGAACAATTTGATTGTGAGTTGCGCTTAGTTGATCCGTGGCAGATTTGCGGCTTTAATCGCCTTGCCCATTTCTACATATCCTGTCTGCAACGTCTCCTCATACTGCTTTCCCGTCAAAGGAGAGGGATCGACACCTAGACCTTCAAGACGCTTTGCAACATCTGGATTTCTGACTGAATCAAGTGCGGCGGCCTGAAGCTTATCGACCACGTCTTTTGGCGTGCCTTTCGGCACGGCAAGCCCCATCCATGAGTCAATCTCGACATTAAACCCCTGCTCTTTCATCGTCAGTACATTAGGCTGTTCCACCCAACGCATTGGGCTTGCAGAGGCGAGTAGGCGTAACTTGCCACTGGTAATATGCGGCAAAATATCAGAGGGGTTTTGAACAATCACTTCCACCTGACCGCCCAACAAGGCCGTCACTGTTTCAGTCCCAGACTTGTAGCTTATCTGCTCAAATTTTCCGCCCGCGATGCGACCTAACTCAAACATAGCGAGATTGTTTGGTGCAGAAGGCGAACCAAAGAAAATGCCCTGACCTGTCTTTGCCGCGGCGACAAGGTCTTGTAAATTTTTATACGGTGAATCCGCGCGAACTGCTACGCCGTAACGAAAGCGACCAAAGCCCGCCACGAACTCAAAATCATTGATGGTGTATGTCAGATTCATCAAATGCGGCATGATGGCAACGGTAGAGTACGTTACAACACCCACCTGATAACCGTCAGGTTTTTGTTTGGCGATATATGCGGGCGTTAATGTTCCGAGTGCGCCAGGTTTGTTCTGTACGATCACGGGCTTTCCAAGCGGCGCCTCCATACCTTGCGCCAGCGCGCGCGAGGCCACATCCGTTGCACCACCGGCGCCAAAGTTGACGATCAATGACACCTCGCGTTGCGGAAAGCTTTGTGCATTCGCCATACCCGCACTGGCCAACAATGCGAATCCACCTAACGCCAATTTCATTTTCTGAATCATGTTTGCTCCGTTGTTATAAGTATTGCGATGTATGTCATCGCTTACGACATGAAAAAACCACCATTGATATCGATCGTGGCGCCATTAATAAATCCACTACTTTCTGCACATAAAAATGCAACCGCCTGACCCACCTCCTCGGGTGTACCAATTCGCCTCACTGGAATCTGCTCCGCATAACGACGGTTGACCTCTTCGCCTGCTTGCAACGCCATTTCCGTCAAAATTCTTCCTGGTGCGACACAGTTTGCCGTGATGCCGAAAGGACCCATTTCCGTGGCAATCGCACGCGTCAATCCAAGTACGCCTGCCTTAGAGGCCATATAACTTGGGCCGGCGACCACTGATTTTGAGCGTCCTGCCAGCGATGAAATACTGACAATTCTTCCGTACTTTAGTTCTTGCATATCCGGAATAAACGTCTGACACATGCGCATCACCGAGGTCAGGTTGACCTCGATCACCTTCGCCCACTCTTTAGGATCGAGTTGCAATATGCCACTTGATTTACCGTCAGCTTGCTTGGGTGAAATACCTGCGTTATTTACAAGCACCGATACTTTGCCTAGCGTTGTTTTGATTGTTTGATGCAAGCTTGCGATGCCACTGTCGTCCGTGACATCTAAGGTGTACGTCAAGATGTTTGCCGCATGTTCAGCACCCACAAGCGCAGCCCCGTCAAATGGCTGGCGATCCACCATCACCACGAAATGCCCGCTGTTTAATAACGCTTTCGATGTCTCAAGCCCAATGCCCTGTCTTGCGCCAGTCACTACTGCGATTCGCTTTTGTATCATTTGATCACCGCGGCATCAGGTGTATAGAAAGTAATGGGTGGAAATGCATTTTCATCGCACATTACTTCGATGAGGGTTGTACATGTATTTTTCCTCGCTTGCGCAAGCGCGCCTGCCAGTTCTCGGGGATCCGTCACTCTAATCCCCTCACATCCACTATTGCGCGCAATGGCCGCGTGATCGACAGGCGTGAAATGCACAGCGGAAGTGTGATCGCCAAATTTCACATTTTCCGCATGCTTCTGATAGCCCAAGATTCCATTGTTGATGAGGATCAGCGTGACCTTTATCCCCATTCTCGCTGCCGTCTCAAGCTCTGACCACACGTGACCAAAACCACCATCACCGACCACACAAAAAACTTCTTTCTGCGGCTGTGCCACTTTGACACCAAGCGCCATGGGAAAGCCCCAGCCTAAGCCTGCCAACCCTCGCGGGGTGATAAACCGCATGCCCGCTTTGAGTGAAACCAAGAAGTTTGCGATCCATATTGAGGAGTAACTCGCATCCGCGACGACGATGGCGTCCTCGGTCAACTGGGACTGAATTTCCTGCATGATCCGCTCAGGTCGGATCGGTGTGGCATCGGATGTTCTAACCGCTTCTGACTCTTTCAAGTAAGCCGCACGCCCTTCAGCGATTTTTTTCTCGAGCGCAGGGCGTGCATTTTTCCTGACCGGACTATTGAGCACCTTGAGTGCGTCGGTCAGTGCCGACAAGGTCAGGTGCGCATCACCGACCAATCTCTTTGCTTCATAATTACGTCCCACCTCGTTACCATCGATATCGAGATGAATAAACGTTGCCCCTTTTGGATACAGCTTCCACGAGTCCGTACCGTTTTGATTCGTGCGGGTTCCCACCAACAACACCACATCCGCCTGTTCAATGCGTGGACGTTGAAAGCGTCCTGAGCCGTTCGGACCCAAAAAGTATGTCATGACACCCACCGAAAGCGGATGTGTTTCATCCACAACGCCTTTCCCCATCACCGTTGTTGCGACGGGCAAATGACATTGCTCTTGCAATGATGCGAGTGCTTGATGCGCGTGAGATAAATGCACACCTCCACCAGCAATGACGATAGGATTTTTTGCCTTAGCAAGCAATTCAGCGGCTTCCGCAATCCGTTCAGGTGAGGCTGCAACGCGATCAAGTGGGTAGTAGCCCAGTGCATATGATCTCTTAGCCGCACCGTAGGGTTGCAGCAAAATGTCGGCAGGCAACATCAGCACGACAGGCCCAGGTCTGCCTGTACATGCGGCCGTCATGGCTTGATCAATATAGTCTTCGATGCGTGATACATCCGTGACGCGGCGTACCCATTTGGTGACAGCCGTAAACATCCCGATATGATCGAGATCTTGAAAGGCATTGCGATCGGTATGCTCTGCGCTGACGTCTTGCACTAAAGCTAAGATTGGGATCGAAGCTTTCAAGGCCTCCGCGAGAGGGGGCACTAATAGCGCCGCAGCGGGCCCATTTTGCGCGGTGACCACGCCGACCTTACCACTGACTCTTGCGTATGCATCGGCCATATAACCGCCGGCATTCTCAGTTCTGTATGCGATCTGTCGAATGCCTTGCTTCTCCGCTACGAGGTTCACCATACTTGGCAAACTTTGGCCAAATATCGTATCGACGCCATGGCGTTTTAACGCACGCACAACCGCATGTGCACCAGTATCGTACGCCGTCAAGCCTGAAGCACGCAGGGGAGACAAAGAACTCGTCATTTTTATTCCAATCAGGTCACAATCTAAACTTTATAAAAGATTAAGACCCTTGTGTACACTTATTTCACAAGCATACGTGCATTTATACGCGACCCGTCATCCGTGCACATTCTCTTTGTAGACTCTCTTTGCAATCATCGAAAGCACGGACATCATGGATGACGTCGCAATCGCAAAGGAAAATAGACCTGAGAACGCAATATAGAATGCAACAGATTTCCAGCCCACTGGAAGCGTATCTGAATAGATGCCCAATGTCGTATAACTACTGCCAGCAAACAGCAGTGCGAGATGAATGTCACCGATTAATGTATTCGCATAGAGTGCAACTGTCCAAATCAAGTTGGCTGCATTCAAGACATTAGCTGAACCACCATAAGCAACAGAAATAAAATGAAGAGCTTCGTTGAGTTTTCATGGATTTATCATTGAAACCGCTTTTTAGTAGTTGCCTAAAATCCCACGCGATAACTTTATACCTAGGACCTCTTGAATAGAGGTCCTTCACTACTTACTCCACCGTCACACTCTTAGCCAGATTCCGAGGCTTATCCACATCGGTCCCCCGCGCACATGCCGTGTGATAAGCCAGCAACTGCAGCGGCACGGTATGTAAAATCGGCGACAACAAACCATAGTTTTCGGGCATACGGATCACATGCAAGCCCTCACTACTCACAAGCTTGGTACCCGCATCGGCAAACACATACAACTCGCCACCGCGCGCCTTCACCTCTTGAATGTTTGACTTGAGTTTTTCTAACAATGCATCATTGGGTGCAATGGTGACCACGGGCATCTCATCTGTGACAAGCGCCAAGGGACCATGCTTGAGCTCGCCCGCAGGATAGGCTTCAGCGTGAATGTAGCTAATCTCTTTCAGCTTGAGTGCGCCCTCAAGCGCGATGGGATAGTGCATGCCACGACCGAGAAAGAGCGCATTCTCTTTCGCCGCAAAACGATCCGCCCAAGCCATGATTTGTGGTTCGAGTGCGAGCACTGCACCGATGGCGACAGGCAAATGTCGCAATGCCTTAACGTACAGGGATTCTTGCTCTTCGGTGAGTTGGCCGTGCACTTGTGCAAGCGCCAAGGTCAACATAAACAATGCGGTGAGCTGCGTGGTAAATGCTTTGGTAGACGCCACGCCGATCTCTACGCCTGCACGCGTGATGTAAGCAAGCTTACACTCACGGACCATCGCGCTGGTTGAGACATTACAAATCGTTAAGGTCTGATCCATCCCCAAACTACGCGCATGTTTCAAAGCCGCAAGTGTATCGGCCGTTTCACCTGACTGCGAAATCGTCACCACCAGTGTCTTAGGATTGGGGACGCTATCTCGATAGCGATACTCGCTCGCGACCTCGACAGAGACCGGAATTTTTGCAACCGACTCGATCCAGTATTTTGCGGTCAATCCCGCGTAGTAACTCGTGCCACACGCCAATATCAGCACTTGATCGATGTCTTTAAAAACTTTGTACGCCTGATCACCAAACAACTCTGGCGTAATCGACTCAACGTCCTCAAGCGTATCGGCAACAGCGCGAGGCTGTTCAAAAATCTCTTTTTGCATATAGTGGCGATAGGGGCCAAGCTCCGCTGCACCCGTATGCACATGTACCGTGTTGATCTGACGCTCGACAGGCTTTCCGGCTTGGTCCATGATCCAGACATTGCCTAATTGCAGGTCTGCAACATCACCGTCTTCGAGATAAATGATTTGATCTGTCGTACCGGCGAGTGCAAGCGCATCCGAGGCCAGAAAGTTTTCACCCTTGCCACGTCCGATGACCAGAGGTGAACCTTGGCGTGCCGCCACAATGCGATGCGGCTCATCACGACAAAACACAGCGATCGCATAGGCCCCATGCAAACGACGTACTGTCTGTTGCACGGCCTCAAGTAAATCACCGGCATAGAGGTGACGCACGAGATGCGCAATCACTTCGGTATCCGTCTGACTTTCAAAGACATAGCCGACCGCCTGCAACTCAGCACGCAATTCTTCATGGTTTTCAATGATGCCGTTGTGCACGAGCGCGATACTTGGCTCTTCTTTACCAAGCGAGGAAAAATGCGGGTGCGCATTGCGCGTCACGGGCGCGCCATGTGTTGCCCAACGCGTGTGCGCGATGCCTGTAAATCCTGTGATGTGCTGAGCCTTGATGTCCATCTCGAGCTCAGCGACGCGCTCGGTGCTACGGGCACGCCGCAGGCCACCGTTTTCATATACAGCTACGCCGCAAGAATCGTAGCCACGGTATTCAAGCCGATTGAGACCTTCGACCAAAATGGGGGTGATGTCGCGCGAAGCGACGGCGCCAACGATGCCGCACATAAACGTTCTCCTGAGAAAGGTCTATTGTGCTCAATTTGAATAGAAATTTTATTTCATTTAAATATTGTTAATGAAATAAATATACTATTCGCTAATTTCATGAAATATAATTTCATGTAATAACTTATTCCTTAGGACTAATCTACTCAATCATGACGCTCGACACCTTAGACGACCTCGATCGACGTATCCTCAATCAATTGCAGCACGATGCCAGTCTGACCAATCAGACGCTGGCCGAACGGGTACACGCCTCACCCCCCACTTGTTTGCGCCGTGTTCGTCGGCTCACTGAGCTTGGCGTGATTGCCAAGCAAGTCGCGATCCTGGATCCCTCCAAACTTGGCAGCACACTGACCGCCATCATCGAGGTCACACTTGATATTCAGTCGGCTGAAAGTCTGCAGGCATTCGAAGAAACCGTATTGAGCGAACCCGCGATTTTGCAGTGCTATCGGGTCGCGAGCGGTCCGGACTTTGTTTTGATCGCGCATATTCTAGATATGCCGGCCTATCACGCGCTGGTGCAGCGCGCACTAACCGCTGCGGCCAATGTCCGTAATGTACGTACGTTTTTTTCGGTACACCGCAGTAAATTCGACACCCGCATTGCACTTGATCAACTTCGCTGACACTGCGGCGATTCTTATTCAATACGCGAAGCGCGAGTATTTGCCGAACGGTTCAGCGAAATGGTGAGAACCACAACTATTTACAACACGCCCTCAGCTCATTAAATGTTATTCAGCCTTCTTAGAGCAACACTCAAGCACCTGACTGATGACTGGTTTAGAATTGATTATCTAATTTAACAAGGTAGGTCATCACGATGCTGTCCCTACAAGTTCCCTCAAACTGGCGCACTGCTGATCTTCAAAACGATCAGAGCTGGATTCTCCACATAGACGATCAGGCGCGCGAGGAAATGATTAAAACAGTTATTGATATCGCCGATCCAAACAAGAGCTTGTTTGACTATCACCGGACTGATTTTGCGTGGAGTCGTACGTGCGAGATCCTTGCGGATGCACTCAAAGAGGTAAAGCAAGGACGCGGGATTGCCTTGATCAAAGGCTTACCAAGAGAGGCACTGACGGCGCATCAGTTTGAAATTCTGACTTGGGGCCTAGGCCTGCACTCTGGTGTACCAAGACCTCAGGGTAAGGAGACGCAATATATTTCCGCGGTCCGCGATGCAGGCACTTCTTACCGCACGGGGACTGGCAGAGGCTATTCCTCTAGTGCGGATCTTGATTTCCATACGGACTCTTCCGATACGATTTTTCTAAGTTGTTTTAATAAAGCCGTCTCTGGTGGGAAAACCATCATTAGCAGCTCGATGGCCGGGCATGATGTCATGGTGCGCGAATATCCAGACCAGGTGAAATGGTTGTACGAGCCGATTCCGTTTAGTCGGCAGGGTGAACAAGCACCTGATGAAGGTCCGTATGTGATGCAACCCGTTTTTTCAGAATGTCACGGCAAATGGTTTGGTCGCTGGAACTGGAACCGCGTGCGGAGTGCCCAAAAAATTGAAGGTGCACCTCAACTGTCGCCCGAGCAATATGCTGCACTTGAGCAGTTTGATCAGGTGATGCGTCGCCCCGATGTTGCTTTTGAGATGTGGCTCGAGCCCGGTGACGTACAAATTATTAATAGCCACGTCACCTTACATTCACGGACCGAGTTTACGGACCATGATGATCCAGCGCTCAAACGACTGTTATACCGCCTTTGGATTGCGCCACCAGATAGTGAGCAGTTGCCTGAGTGCTGGCGAGACTTGTACCGAAGCTGTGAGTCAGGCACGGTCAGGGGTGGAATACGCGGCTTTAAACATGATGAGCGCTGTACTCAGTTTGAAGCGCGTCAAGCCAGGGATTGCGGGATGCACGTAACGGGCTAAGCAGAGCAAAGAATTTTCAGTACACCTTTCAACGAATAAAATATTTACAAATAATCACTCGAAACTAACCTTCATTTACCTATCAATCATGCGCCATGGCTAGTCTGAAACAACTTGAATACTTCAGAGCAGTCATGCTGTATGGCTCTATCAATAGAGCCTCGAGTCATTTATGCGTCAGCCAACCTGTGGTCAGTCGTGTAATTTCGCAGCTTGAACGTACCATCGCGCTAAAGCTCTTTGATCGCAAATCATCGCACCTCGTTCCCACGCAAAATGCGTTAGTTTTAAATCGATATTGTGATGACATCTTCGAGAAAAAAAATCGCCTTGACTCCGTGATCAAGTCACTGCAGATCCAGCACATTGATCGGTTAAAGTTTTGTGCAGCGCCAGCATTGTGTAGCGCATTTTTGCCAAAGGTGATCGCTTCCTTTAACAGAGACGTGATGATTTCGTTTGAGTCGTCCATGCTCAAAGACCTCGAATCAGATATCGAATCAGGAACCTTTGAGTTTGGATTTTCCGTTTGGCCGATTATTTCGCACAGACTTGAATGCAAAGCCATTTCTAAAAGTGACTTCGTTTTTTTATGCCATAAAAAAAACAGCCTTAGACACAACAAAACCATCAAATTCGAAGACTTAGTCGATCAAGAATTTATCTTTACCAATCGCAATATGCCAATTGGTGAATACATTGATCGCAAACTACAGGAACAAAATATCACGTTCAAAAGGTATCTTGAGGTTGATCGAGGCGACTTTATTTGCGCCATCATCAATGCAGGTCGTGGTGTGTCAATCGTCAATCGTCAGGCCTATGATCCAGAACAATGGAAAAATATTTGTTCCGTCGAACTAAATGATCCGATCAACACCCACATCTACCTATTAACGCCCAAAACGATCGCTCTCTCTCCTGCCGCCACAACATTTATAAAGCATCTGCAGACATTCTTGACTGAATGATATTGCCAGATGTCACGCACTCCAGTTGTTCAATGACTCTCCGTTAGCGGCTAAACCAGATTTCCACTTGCTCAGCCACCATGTGTACTGGTGCGGCCACTCTGCAAAACCCTCATTCACTCCCATCTGTTCTGCAGCTTGATGCGGCCAGAAAGGATTGAAAAGTGCCTGGCGTCCGATTGCGATCAAATCTGCGAATTTATTTTGCAATAACTCCTCTGCAAGTTCAGGGGTCCTAATCAGCCCCACTGCTTCAGTTCGGATATCAACCTCAGCTTTGATACGACGCGCAAATTCAGCCTGATAGCCTGGCTCACGCTTCAGATTTGAATTCGTCGCACCAGCAACAAGGTTACCTCCCGATGAGCAGTCAATCACATCAACACCAATTTCCTTGAGGTGACGGGAAAGCTCAACGCTATCCTCGATTTCCCACCCCCCTTCTATCCAATCAACCGCTGAGATTCGGACAAAGAGGGGCGTTCCTTCCGGAAGGGCCTCTCGCACAGCTTGTGCTACTTCCAAAGGAAAGCGCATCCGGTTCTCCAGACTGCCACCATATTGGTCATGACGTTTATTTGCGAGGGGGGAGAGAAAACTTTGCAAAAGATACCCGTGCGCCATATGAATTTCGATGATCTCAATACCCACCTCCACGGCACGTTTAGCCGCATCACTAAACGCCTTTACCAAAACTTGAATATCCTCCGCCTCAAGTGCGCGAGGCGCGGACCAACCCTCGGCGAATGGCGCACTTGATGGACCAACGGGTGTCCACGTTTCATCTCCATTGTCGATGTTCTGCTGTGTCAAGGGTCCGTTGCCCTCCCAGGCCCGCTGTGTACTTGACTTGCGTCCTCCATGCGCAATCTGCAATGCAGGCGTTGAGCCTTGTGACTTGATGAAGGAGACTAAAGACCGCATCGCCTGAGCATGTTCGTCAGACCAGATCCCCAGACAGCCATTGGTAATTCTTCCGTCACGGATGACGGATGCTTGCTCGATGAAAACAATACCTGCACCACCCATCGCAAATTTAGCGTAATGGTGCGCATGAAAATCATTAAATAATCCATTTTGGGCACAATACATGGCCATCGGTGAAATCACGATTCTGTTACGTATCGTCACGTCACGAATCTTAAGCGGTGAAAATAACATTGGCTTCTGCGCTGACATTTCATTTTCCTTACCGATCAATCGGATTGAGATTATTTAACACTTAGGGAAAAACGATGACCGATTTTCCTGTGACCTGTTGATCAAACAAACGGTAAGCCTCGTCTACTTGACCGAGCTCCCAGCGATTTGAGAATAGCTTCTCAACGTCGACCTGATGCTTTGAAACGAACGCTGCGCATTCATCCTGCCATGATTTTGAGAAAGTCCAGGAACCGTAAACACGTAGTTGTTTCCTAATCAAATGATCCGTCACATTTAAGGAAACCTTGCCGCCCATTCCAACAAATGCGACCTGTCCCCAAGCACCTGCACAGCGCAGCGCGTCCAAGCCGCCTTGATCTGAACCTGATGTCTCAACGACATATGGCACACCCTTTCCATGGGTTAATTCACTCACTGCATCCCACGCGTCCACTTCACCTGAATGAATCGTGATAGCCGCACCTAATTTTTTGGCCTCAAGCAGCCGAGCTTGATTGATATCAATGGCAATCACTTCTCCGCCCATGGCAACAACGAACTGCGTGACGGCCTGACCAACCGGCCCTTGGCCCACAACCACGATTCTTGCGCAGTTTGCATAGCCTATCTTCTTTAACGCTCCCCAAGCCGTGCCACTCCCGCAGGAAATAGCGGCACCTACTTCGAAGGACAGATCCTCAGGGAGTTCTATGAGCGTATCGGCAGGCACTTTAAGATAACGGGCGTGCCCGCCATGTGCAGTGAGTCCATAACTCGCTTCTTTATCGGCACACATATGCGTCCAACCTGTCATGCAGTCTGAACAGCAGCCACAGCCTTTGTAGTGATGCACCATCACGCGTGACCCGAGCCGCGCAACAGGCGCCTGGACGGCACTCCCCTTAGCCATCACAATCCCGCATGGCTCATGGCCAGCGATAATCGGACCTTGCGGCAACTTGCCTGTGAAAGTTCCTCGATAGTTCTTAAGATCGCTTCCGCATATGCCAGAAGCTTTCATCTCGAGGACAACCTCATTCGGTCCGGGTGATGGATCCGGAAAATCAATCAACGCTACCGTCTTGTTACCTGGAAACACAGCACCCAACATGATCTTGTTCCTACGTACATTGAAAGACTCATGTTATTTCGCTATAAGTTTCATGGGTTTCTATTCCGTTTAGATCTATGCCTTTAAGACATAGGGGATTTCACGGGTTTTATTGAACTTTTATCGATTGAAACTCGACAGTCCCCAGCCTGCGCCCATCTTTCAACCCGCCAAGCACATCGTCCGCGGGGCTTAAGCACAAACACTTTCAGCTTGAATGAGTGCCTGTAGCGAACGAACCTTACTTATAGCGTCACCTCATATCCAAACAAGTGCAAGTTCTCATTTTGCGTTGAGTGATTAAGGGTAAACACTTAAGTGCGAAGTCTCAATTAAACGTATAGGATTGAAACGTATACAAATGAATTCATAAAAATAATTATTCGATCCTTTTATTTTGGAGCAGACAAAATCATGAAATCACACATACTCGCCAAAGGGCTATCAGCTTTGGTACTCGCAGTAGCAGCCCCGCTCGCCTTTGCTCAAGACATCCCAAGCCAAACATGGCGTTGGGCACACTTTGCGCCACCCGCTTGGGGTTCAGCGCAAGCAGAGTTGCTTTACGCGAAGGAAATTGAAGAGAAATCAGGTGGCAAAATCAAGTTTCAGTTTTTTTGGTCGGGCTCACTCTTTAGTTTTGGTGAACTCTTTGGTGCGGCCAAAAAGAATGCTGTCAACATCGCCAGTATCGTTCCTACCTACCACCCGTCCGACTGGCCGATGATTGGTTTATCCAACAGCCTTCCGATGGTGTGGGATGATGCACCGACCGCCATGAAGGTTCAGGAATACCTGTTCAAAAATAATGATGCCGTTAAACGCGAACTTGTAAAGAATGAGCTAACGCCCATTCTGTTGCATGGTCTCCCGCCCTACCGTCTTCAGTGCACGACGCCGATTCGTACCCTCGCTGACCTAAAGGGCAAGCGCATCAGAACCTTCGGTGATTGGCCTCCGTATATTATGGAAAAGCTTGGCGCCGTCCCAGTCAATATCCCACTTGGACAGATCTACGAGGGACTTCAAAAGGGCACGCTTGACTGCGGCTATAACCCAATCGAAAACGCAGGCTTTCTCAAACTCTCAGAGGTTGCAAAGTTTTGGAGTGACATCGACTTCGGCGCCATTGCCGCTTACTCGTCCTTCATGAACACTTCACGCTACGAAAAGCTGCCACAAAACGTCAAGAAAATTATGGACGAGGCTGCAATCGTCGCGACTAAGTTTGAAGTGAATAACTTTGACAAGCTCGAAAAACAGGGCATTGAAGCAGCAATAAAAGCTGGCGTCACTATTGTCAAGTTTGAAGATCAAGCCAAGCTCAAAGCCATGTTCCCGGACATGCTGCAAGTTTGGGAAGAAGCCATGTGCAAGAAAGGCATGTGCGATGACGCCAAGAGCGTTGTAGCCGATGTCCGGAAAGCAACCGCCGCCGCAACAAAAAAGTAGGTTCCCAATGACACAGACCGATCCAACCTCCCTGCAGCTTTACAGGGCGTTGGACAGGGTCTCAGCAACCATGGTCATACTGGCCATGGTTGTTTCGGGCGCCTCTGTCGCAACAATCATTGCTGTGAACTCGATCGACACTCTCGGACGAGCATTTTTTAACAAACCTATGATGGGTGCTGTCGAAATCACAGAACTCTTTCTCGCCATGTGCATTATCTTGGCGATTCCGTATGCGCAAAGAAAGCTTGCGCACATCGAAATCGATATGTTTACGCAACGCTGTGGCCCTGCACTCAAAAAAATCTTTTTATTCATCGCGATCGTACTGACTGTCTTGGTTTTTTTCATGCTGATGGTTCAATCTTACGAAAGCGCAAAAGCCTCTGTCAAAACATTCGAAACTTCAGCAGGATTTCTAAGCGTGCCAGTTTGGATCGGAAAAATTTCCGTCACAATTGGTTTTGGTATTGCTTTCTTGGAATCCTTGACTCAACTCTTCGCTTTATTCCTCTTTGGACGTTTGTCCACTGAAGAGTCAAAGCAGGTCGCACACTAAAGCCTCATGGAACAACTCCTTCTCGCTATCACCTGCTTGGCAGGCATGCTCTTTCTATTAGGTCTGGGTGTGCCTGTTGCGATCGCGATGCTCACTGCGTCATTTATCGGTCTCACGCTCAGTGCGGGCATGGATTTTGCGCTCACTAATTTCATGACACTGCCTTATGCCGCGGCGAGCTCCTTTAACTTTGCCGCCATTCCCACTTTTGTTGCGATGGGGATTATTTTCGGTAAATCAGGACTTGCAGCCTCACTCTTTAAAGCAGCCGATATCTGGCTAGCAAAAGTACGAGGAGGTCTCTACATGGCCGTCGTGGTCGCTTCGGCAGCGTTCGGCGCGATCAACGGCTCTACGATTGTTGGCGCAGCGTTGTTCACCAAGATCGCCCTGCCTGAAATGATCAAATTGGGCTATGACAGAGCAACCTCCGCTGGTTGTATTGTGGGTGCAGGTACTTTTTCTGCAATGATCCCGCCTTCCATTACGATGGTGCTCTATGGACTACTCACGAACGAATCGATCGGCAAAATCCTGATCGCAGGCATCATACCGGGCATATTGACCGCAGCCGTTTATCTGATCGGCATCTTTGTCATGATCCGCATAAAGAAGCATTGGGCGCCACCCGTGACGCGCTCCTTTACCGTTAAAGAAAAAGTGCAGAGTCTCACCACGCTGTTTCCTGTGGCACTCGTCTTCATGATCATTGTCGGCGGCATTTATGCGGGCATTGTCGCACCCGCTTCAGCCGGTGCGATTGGAGCGCTGAGTGCGCTCATCATTGCTATAGCAATGCGCAAGTTTAAGTTTCTTGACTTTACGGAGTCGATGAAAGAGACGGCCGTAACAACAGCCATTTTATTTTTTATCGTCATTGGTGGCTTAGCCTTCTCACGATTATTACTTGTCACCGGCACCGTCGACGCCTTGCTTGATGTGATTAAGACAAACGAAATTCCACCTTGGGTGATCATGACGGTCATCATCCTAATTTATCTTGTTCTCGGATGCGTGATGGACTCGATTTCAATGATGGTCATGACGGTTCCAATTGTGCACCCCATTGTTGTCGGACTAGGATTTGATCCAATCTGGTGGGCAATCATCATGGTGAAGCTCATTGAACTATCCGTCATTACGCCTCCTGTCGGCCTCAATCTTTATGCCGTCCAGTCGTCCTCTGATGGACTGGTCACCACCAGCCAAGTATTTAGAGGCGTCACGCCCTTTATCATCCTAGAGTT
>Ga0247837_1000098_pt1 | contig 154878 bp, 157 predicted proteins | sample LaCtaG_2_FD_187115 | JGI IMG/M metagenome (GOLD analysis project Ga0247837, IMG submission 187115) | Freshwater microbial communities from meromictic Lake La Cruz, Castile-La Mancha, Spain - LaCruzMarch2015_14.5m | ecosystem: Environmental > Aquatic > Freshwater > Lake | place: Spain...
GCCCCATTCTCCAGTCCAAATCCATTGCAGTCACAAGGATCTGGGCAGATTCATGGGCGTCCGTGGAGAGATCAGGTCGCGATCTACGCGCAACAGGCTCCTAGGCCAGCTGCCGCGGACCTCGCTGCCCACGCTCGCCCTGGCCCTTCTGCTGATCGGGCTGCTGATCGGCTTGCCGCGCGTGGCGCCGGATCTGCCCGCTCCCCTGGTGGCGATCGCCCTGGCGATCGGGGTCTCGGCCCTGTTCGGCCTGGAGCGGTTGGGGGTGGACACCGTGGGCCCCGTACCCGAGGGCCTGCCCCCCTTCACCCTGCCGCAACTGGCTCTGGTGGGGCAGATGTGGCCGGCGGCGGCCGGCATCGCCTTGATGAGCTTCATCGAAAGCATTGCCGCCGGCCGCGCCTTCGCGGGCCGCAAGGAACCCCAGCCCCAGCCCAACAGGGAACTGTTCGCCCTTGGCCTCGCCAACATCGGCGGGGCGCTGCTGGGGGGGATGGCCGCTGGCGGCGGCACCACCCAGACCGCCGTCAACCGCCAGGCGGGCGCCCGCAGCCAGCTGGCCGAGCTGGTCACGGCGGCAGCGGCGATGGGAACCCTCTTGCTGCTGGCCCCGTTGATCGCCCGGCTGCCCCTGGCCGCCCTGGGCGCCGTGGTGGTGGTCTATTCGGCTGAGCTGATCGCCCCCGCCGATTTCCTGGCGATCCGCCGGGTGCGGGTCACCGAGTTCCACTGGGCCCTGATCGCCTTCGCTGGCGTGGTGCTGCTCGGAACCCTGCGGGGAATCCTGGTGGCGGTGGTGGTGTCCCTGCTGGCGCTGGCGCAGCAGGAAATGAACCCCCGGGTGTATGTGCTGGCCCGCAAGCGGGGCACGGATGTGTTCCGACCCCGGTTGGGCCACCACCCGGCCCATCCCGATGATCAGACCTGGCCGGGCCTGCTGCTGTTGCGGGCCGAGGGCCGGCTGTTCTTCGCCAATGCCCAGGCGGTTTGGGGCCAGATGGAGGCGCTGATCGAGCGGGCCGAACCCAGGGTGGTGGTGATCGATTGCAGTGCCGTGATCGACATCGAATACTCGGCCCTCAGGCTGCTCACCGAGGCGGAGCGCAAGCAGCGGGACCTGGGCGTCAGCCTCTGGCTGACTGGGCTCAACCCGGGCTGTCTGCGGGTGGTGCGCCACTCCGAGCTGGGTTCGGCCCTCGGGACCGAACGCCTGTTCTTCAACGTCGAGGGCGCGGTGGAGCGCTATGAAGCTCGCCAGGACCAACAGCGATGGCCACCTTCCCCCGAACCTGCCGCTGCTCAAGCGCCGCCATCGCCTCCGGAACATCCTCAAGAGGGCAGCGGCGATCGATGAACGGCACGATCTTGCCGGCAACGAGCAGATCAGCCAGGGTCTGCAGATCGGCCGGATTGGGATTCGAGGCCAGAACCCGCACCTTGCGACCGCTGGTGCGGGAGATCCAGGGCCCCTGCCAGAGCATCACCTGGAAGAACCGGGCCATGGAGCCGCCGACCAGCACGTAGGTGCCCTTGGGCGCCAACGCCGGCAGGAGGTCCGCGAGGGGGCGATAGGCCGCGTTGTCCAGGATGAGGTCATAGCGGGGGACGCCTGCGGTGAAATCCACCTCGGCCGAGTCGATCACGTGGTCGGCGCCGATGGAGCGCACCATGGCCATCTTGTGGGCGCTGCAGGCGCCGGTCACCTCGGCTCCGAAGGCCTTGGCGATCTGCATGGCGAAGGAGCCCACCCCGCCAGCAGCCCCGTGGATCAACACCTTCTGCCCCGCCTGCAGCTGGCCCAGATCGCGCAGGCCCTGCAGGGCGGCCAATCCTGAGCAGGCAACGGTGCCGGCGGCCTCAAAGGAAATCGCGTCGGGCTTGGCGACCAGGGCTGCTTCGGTGGCACGGGCGTACTCAGCGAAGGCGCCAAAGCCGCACACCGAAAGATCACCGAACACCGCATCGCCCACCTGGAACCGGCTGACCCCCTTGCCGACGACCTCCACGGTTCCGGCGACATCACAGCCGAGCGTCCTGATCTTCGGTTTGCGCAGGCCCCCGTAGATCAGGCGAATTATTAGGAAGGGTTTGCCGCGCATCAGATGCCAGTCACCGGCATGGACGGAGGTGGAGCGCACCCGGATCAGCAGCTCCTGCTCACCGATCGTGGGCAACGGAACGGTCTGAATCGAGAGCACCTCCGATGAGCCGTAGATCTCCTGGGTGATCGCCCGCATGGTGGGGGCGGAAGGGTCTGGGTCGGTGGCCTGGCAGTTGCTTGTTGCTGGCGCTTGCCACATGCCCTGATCCGTCATCGTCGATTCCGGACTTACGCCGTAAGTAAAGCATACAGCGTAAGCTCGACCCATTCGGGCGGACTGGGCTTGAAGGCGGAGAACCTGGCGGAGCCGAGCCGTCCGGGGAGGATCGCCCGGCTGCCCCTCAGCCGGGAGCGGGTGCTGGCGGCAGCCCTGGAGATCGCCGACCAGGGGGGACTCGGGGGGCTCACGATGCGGAAGCTGGCCGAAGCGCTGGGCGTCAAGGCCATGTCGCTCTACAACCATGTGGCCAACCGCGAAGCCATCATTGACGGCCTCGTCGAGGTCGTGGTCGGCGAGATCGCCCTGCCGGCGATCGGTGGCGACTGGAAAGCGGCGCTGCGGGAGCGGGCGACCTCCGCCCACCGGGCCCTGGGGCGCCATCCCTGGGCCGCGATGGCCATCCTCTCGCGGCTGAACACGGGGCCGGCCATGCTCCGCTACGTGGAGGCCACCCTCGGCTGCCTGGTGGCGGCGGGGTTCACCCTGGAGCTGGCCGACCACGCCTGGAACGCCATCGACAGCCACATCTACGGGTTCACCCTGCAGGAGTTGAACTTCCCGATCGAGGCGCAGGAGTATGCCCAGATGGCGGCCGCCTACCTGCCCGAGCTTCCCGCCGATCGTTACCCCCACCTGAACGGGCTCACCCACGAGGTGATGGAGCGCCGCTACGACGGGCTCCATGCCTTCGGCTTTGGGTTCGAGATCATTCTCGAGGGCCTGGAGCGAACCCTGGAAGGGCTGGCCGCGGCGTCCAGCCCCGCATCACCAGCAGGCCGAGCAGCACCAGGGCCGCCGGGATCAGGCCGATGCTGAGCCGGATCATCACCAGCGCCAGCTGGGGTTGCTCCAGGGTTCGGCCCGCCACAAAGCCACTCCAACTGAGCAGGCTGCCAAGCAGGAACACCGAGACGGCACTGCCCAGCTTCTGGGTCAGTACCATCCAGGCGGTGAACAGGCCGGCGGGGCGCTCGGGATCGGCATCGATCGCATCCGGCAGCAGCGACCAGGGCAGCAGATAGGCGGTGGCGGCCCCCAGGCCCATCAGCAGCACCACCAGCATCAGCAGCGTGAACTTGAAGCCGTTGGCGAGGCTGGCCAACGGCGCCAGAGCCGCATCGAGGGGAACGAGCCCCATGGCCAGCACGCCCATGGCGATCCAGAGGCCGCCGCCCCAGAGCAGGGCACACAAGCGGCCACGGCGGGCCGCCAGCCGGCTCCAGAGCTGCAGGCCAGCCATGGCGCTGAGCTGGAAGGGGATCAGCATCCAGGTGCTCCAGTCCATCGGCACGTGCATCACCTCGGAGAGGTAGAGCAGCGACACCGGCTGCATCAGCTGCAGGGCACCCCACAGGAGCAGATACAAGCCCACCACCCGCAGAAAACGGCCATTGCGGCGAATCCGGCGCAGCTGGGCGGTGATCGGCTCGGGCAGCCCCGATGGCCGGCGACTCACCCGGGCGGCCGGCGCCAGCCCCCAGCAGCACAGCAGGGTGCCCACGATCGCCACCGCGCCGCCGGCCACCCCCATCCAAAGGAACCCGGGGGCACCATGGCCGACCAGCAGGGCCCCGAGCAGCAGGCCCACCAGGCTGCTGAGGATCGAGCCGGTGAAGCGGGCCGCGTTGAGGCTTGTGCGCAGCTGGGTGTCTTCGGTGAGCTCGGTGGCGAGGGCGCAGTAGGGCAGGTTCACGCCAGTATAGGCGGCCATGAACACCACCGAGATCAGCACGAACCAGCCAAAGCGCAGCAGTTCGCCGCTCCCCGGCGGGAACCACCACATCAGCGCCATGCTCACCCCGAGCGGCAACGCACTGCCGATCATCCAGGGAAGCCGTGGCCCCAGGCGGCTGCGGGTCCGATCGCTCAGCCAGCCCAGCAGCTGGTCGCTCACCGCATCCCAGGCCCGGCCGACCATCAGCACCAGGCCAGCCAGCCAGGGGGGCAGGCCGGCGATCTGGGTGTAAAACACGAACAGGTAGAAGCCGATCAGCGCCGCAGCCATGCCGGTGCCGGCGTCGCCGATCCCGTAGGCAAGCAGTGTTCGCCGCCGCAGGCCCGCCGGCAGCGCCAGTAGATCGATCGACTCGGCCATCGCGGCGCGTTTCCTGGGGCCTGGGCATGTTGGCCCCAGGATGGGCAGCGATGCCGCTGGGCGGGCCCCAGCCAGGAGTGCTCAGTAGTATTTGATGCTGCTTTATGCGCCATTAAGAGTTTGCTGAAAAACCCTGCAATCTCTGCGTGAATGGATCAACAGCCCCATTCGTTGATGCGAGGCCAACAGGAGCACAGCGGCTTCTTGCTCTCCTAACGTCTCGATCGAGGAGCGGATCCCGACCAGTCATCCGCTCAGGCGGATTCGCAAGTTGGCGGATCAGGCTCTCGATCGGCTCCATCCCACCTTCTGCAGGCTGTACGCCTCAGAAGGACGACCATCGGTTCCACCAGAGCAGCTGCTGCTGGAGCAGCTCCACTACAACCTGCTGTTCCGCTGGTTCGTGGGCTTGAGCCCCGACAATCCGATCTGGCATCCGACCACATTCACAATTACCGAGGCCGCAGGCCGAGCGTGGCGGAGCCACTAGAACCGTGATCGGCTCCTCACTGACGACGTCATAGGGCTGTTCCAGGAGAAGCTGAAGGGAGCTCCGGAGGTCAAACCGCTGCTCAGTGACGACCACTTTTCCGTGGACGGCACGTTGTGCTTCAGGTCTGGGCGTCACACGCCTCCTTGAAGCGGATCGATGGCCAGGAGGATCCTCCGCCTCCGCCCACAGGTCCTGGCGAAGGATTCGGTGCACCCAGAGAGGGAAAGAAGCGGGCCAAGGGCGACTTTCGCGGCATCAAGCTCAGCAATGAGACCCACCACTCCAGCACGGATCCTGTTGACGCAGTCTTCTCCGAAGGAGTGGCCTTGCTGGCCCGCAAATCCAATGCCCATCCAGCGCAGCGGAGCTACCGGGGACATGTGCTGATGGACAACCGTCATGACCTGATCGTCGATTGCCGCGTCACACAGGCCACGGGCACCGGTGAGCGGGATGCCACCAAGACGCAGTCTTCTCCGCAGGAGTAGGAGATGGCAGCAGACCTCGCCTGTCCGACGACAATCTGGTTGAGGGGTCGCGCCAAACAGGTTGACCGCTCCTGAGGGGGTCTGCTGAATCCGGTTGCCATGCGCAGGGCACCGGGCCATGCCTGCTCCCCTCACCGCCCAACAGATTGCGCTGTACATGTCCAAACGACGAGCCGGTGGCCGCCAGGAGGTGGCTGCCGCGGCGGCGGGCATTTCGGTGAGCAGTGCGCACCGCATTGATCACGGCCGCCTCCAACCCAAAGCCTCCCAACCCCGTGGTCGGCGGCGCCCAGACCCCTTGGCCGAGGTGTGGGAGCCGCTGCTTCTGCCGCTGCTGGAGCGCCATCCGGCCCTCACGCCCACCACGCTGCTCGAACACCTGCAGGAGCAAAAGCCAGATCAGGACTGGAGTTCTCTCAAGCGCACCCTGCAGCGACGGGTCCGGCACTGGAAGGCCCTCCATGGCCTGGCGCCCGAGGTGATGTTCCCGCTGGCCTACCAGCCCGGAGAGATCGGCTTCTGCGACTTCACCAGGGTCAAACGGGTCGTCATTACCTTGAGAGGAGAGCCCTTTCCCCATCTGCTGTTTCACTACCGCCTGGCCTGGAGCGGCTGGGCCTATGGCCAGGTGATCCACGGCGGCGAGAGCTTTGTCGCCCTCTCAGAGGGGCTGCAGAACGCCCTGGCCGCCTGTAGTGGTGTGCCACGAGAGCTGCACACCGATCGGCTCTCGGCTGCCAGCCGCAACCGTGACGGCAGCTACGCCCTCGACATCACACCCCGCTACCAGGCGCTTTGCGCCCACTACGGCCTCGCCCCCAGCCGCAACAACCGCGGCGTGGCCCATGAGAACGGCATTGTCGAGGCACCACACGGCCATGTGAAACGGCGCTTGGAGCAGAAGCTGCTGCTCCGCGGCAGCTGCGATTTCGACGAGCCCGCCGAGTACAACGAGTTGCTCGCTGAGGTGTTCAGCGCCCTCAATGCCCCGCGCCAGCGGCGCTACGAGCAGGAACTCGAGCATCTCGGTGCCTTGCCGGCCTTCCGCTTTGCCGACTACGAGCTGCTGGCGGTGCGGGTGCGGAGCACCAGCACGGTCGAGGTGCGGCAGGTGATCTACTCGGTGCCGCCCACCCTCATCGGACGCCAGGTCACGGTGCGGCTCCACCATGACCGGCTGATCGTCTACCTCGGCAGCGACTGGGTCTGCCAGCTGGCCCGCGTCTATGGCACCGGTAGCCATGGCCCCAGGGCCTGGTGCATCGATCTGGAGCACCTGATCGATGGCCTGCGCGCCAAGCCGCGGGCCCTGCTCCATTGCCGCTACCAGCGCCACCTCTTCCCCGACCAGCGCTGGTGGGACTTCTGGCAGCACCTGCTCACCGGCGGGGACCGTGATGCGGCAGCCCGCTTGATGGTCGAGGCCCTGTATGTGGCGGTGCGGGTGGCCTCGTTTGAGCTGGTGCTCGCCTTCCTGCAGCAGGCGCAGCAGCGCCAAACCCTCTCCCTCTCTGGCCTGCAGCAACGCTTCCGCGTACCGCCTCGCCGCAGCGCTCTACCTGATCCCGTCATTCCCCAACACCTGCTGGCCTCCTATGACCACCTCCTCCCCGGTGCCCCGCTCAGCAGCTGTAGAAGCGGCCCTGCCGCTGCTGCTCAAACAGCTGAAACTCGCTCGCTTTCGCAGCCACTGGCAGCCGCTCTCCCAGCAGGCTGAGGCCGAGGGCTGGAGCCCCGGCCAGTTCCTTTATGTCCTCTGCGAGCAGGAGTGCGATCACCGCCAGATCGCACGGCGCCAACGGCTGCTGCGGGAGGCCCACCTGCCCTGGCAGAAGGGCCTTGATGGCTTTGTTCACCAGCACCTCGAGCCCAAGCACTGGCAGGAACTGCAGGTGCTCTCCCGCAGCCACACCTGGCTGCTGCAGGCAGAAAACCTGCTGCTGTTCGGCCCCAGTGGCGTGGGCAAGACCCACCTGGCCATCGCCATCACGATGGCGATGATCGAGCAGGACCAGCCCTGCCGCTTCTTCCCGGCTACCGCCTTGGTGCAGTTGCTGCAGAAGGCCAAGGCCAGCTACGAGCTGCCGGCTGTGATCCAAAAGCTGGATCGCTACGCCCTGCTGGTGATCGACGACATCAGCTACGTGCGCCGCAGCGAGCTGGAGACCTCAGTCCTGTTTGAGCTGATCTGCCACCGCTATGAGCGCCGCTCGCTGCTGGTGACCTCCAACCAACCATTCCGCGAGTGGGACACGATTTTCCCAAGTGGATCGATGACCGTGGCCGCCGTGGACCGGCTGGTGCACCACTGCCACATCGTTGGCATCAAAGGCGAGAGCTACCGGCAGAAGCAAGCAGCTGCAAGGGTTTCCAGCGAATCCAGTGATCCGCCTACGTAATTGACGCGGGCGTCATGGCCGTCACGATCAATGGAAGCGGCAACCCAGCGCACCAGAAGCACGGCGGCGACACGAAAACTGGCCCACCCGCGTTGAGGTCGACGCCGGAAGGAAAACTTGATTGACGCCTGACGACAACCTGGTCACGATCCAGATCCCCACTGAAATGGCAGGCTCCAGTGGACCGAAAACAACCACCTCTACCGGTCAACCAGATTGACGCCTCCCGTCAACCTGATTGACACGGGACACCTCGCCGGTGCCCACCAGAAGACCGTCGGCGCAGACAAGAACGACGACACCAAAGGATTTGTCGCTGAGATGCGGCGGATCGGTGTCACGCCCGACGTGGCCCTGAACACGGCCCGCAGCGGTGGCTCAGCCATTGATGGCCGCACCGCCCGGCATGAGGGCTACGCCAAATCGATCAATGCCCGCCGGGGCATCGAAAAAATCTTTGGCTGGATCAAGGCATTCGGCGGCCTGCGCCAGTTCAAGCTGCGGGGCCGGGACAACGTCAGCGCCGTGTTTGGCCTGCACGTGATCGCCTACAACCTGATCCGCCTGAGCAACATCCTCTTGGCGCAGCCTTCTCCGCAGGAGTAGCGCTCAAGATCCCGCAAGCTCTTGCTGCCGCTCAGGATTCCCAGCACCGCTACCAGCAATAGGTACCAGGCAGGAATGCGGATCCCGCGCCGCATGCGTGAGTCCGGGATTGCCTGCAGGAAGCTGATCAGATCAAGATCGGTTGCAGCAGTGGTGGCTTCTGGCACAAGGGGGCGATTCCACCGACCAAACCCGATGCAGGCAGCTCAGGCCAGAGCGCCTGTGACGCACTTTGAAGCAACCCTGAGTTTACTGCCGTCATCCGGAGCCCCATTACACCTAATTGTGAACAGCTTCGGTTGCCATTGGCAACACCGGGAAGGCCACAAGGACAATCGAACCGCGTCGCGTGGTGGAGCATGGTGATGAAGAGGACATGGACGACAAGACTTTTCGATACCAAAACAACTGTGGGGACCTTGCTTCAGAGCCTCATCGCAGGGGCCGATCGCTATCGCCTCGTCTTCATAGCGCTGCTTCTGCTGCAGTTCGTGGCCTACAGCTACTTCTTCACAGCGATGACGTTCACGGACCATACCTTTCCCAATACCATGCTCTATGGAGAGTATCCAACCTTCAAGACATCAAGTGAAGGCCGATGGCTGGCCGATCTGATCATCCTGGCTCAGGGCGGCAGCGGAGTCCAGTCCGTGCAGATGATCGGTGCGGCGATGCTTCAGGCATTGAATGGCATTCTTTTTGCCAGGTTGGTGGGGCTGCAGGGCAAGTCATATGTCTTCCTGCTGGCTGGAATTATATGCCTTTATCCCGCTTTTCTTGACTATTACTCGTTTGCCGCTGACCACATTTCCTTCGTGATTGGCGATACGTTTGTGATTCTGGGCTCGCTGGTGTGGGTGCGCAGCAGGCATGACTCAACGCGAATTCTGGGCACCTCCACCTTCTACTTTTTGGCCTTATCAACCTATGCTCCGAAGATTGCTTTGGTCAGTGTCTTCACGCTATTTAATCTGGCCCTCATGTTAAAGGTTCATGCGGTCCGGCGTGAGGTTCTACTCACCCCGGCTCCCTTACTGCTGTCGGCTGTGCTGTTCTGGCTAGTCTCGAAGGTCGTGGTCACAGATCCGATCGCGCAAAGTACCCATGTCAACGGCATGGGTGAGGCGATTGGACAAATAAGTGTATCTTACTCAAAATTCTTTGACTATCTAGCCTCCGGTGTGGGCGGTGTCCCCAAGGGAGGAGTGCTCGGCCTGATTCCCCTGATTCTTGTTGCCCTGGGTTTGATCGCTCTGCTGGCCAGGTCGGGCAGGGATCAATCTGCTCATTTAGCCCTTTTCGCCGCGGTTCTTTTGGTTCCGGTGGCGGTGAATGGTTCCAATATCGTCAACAGTTTAACTCCCTCTGATGCAGGCAGGTTCTACGCTGCCTACGGTTACGCGCTCTTTTTCCTTCTGGGGCTTGCACTGCAGCCACAAGCGCTTCGCTGGGCAGCTCTGCCGTTGGCCTGGTTGCTGCTCTGGTTCTTCCTGGTCTTCGGCACCCAGGCCTCCAATGCCGCCCAACTCAAGACTACCTATGAACTCAACATGATCAATCGGATCCTGGTTAGGGTTGAGCCCTTACTGGGCTTGCCGACGAAAGACCGGACAGCTCTTGTGGTCATCGGACGCTACCCACCCTTTCAATTTGCGGACTTTGTGCGCTGGCCACCCACAACAGACGCCCCTAGAATGAACAAAGAGGCTTTCGCCCTCTTTCGCCAGACCGAGATCCTGAATTTTTTCTTGGGCAACGAGCAGTTCCGGCAACCCACCACTGAAGAACGGAAGAGCGCCGTCCTTCGAGCGGTCTCAAAGAATGTCAAGCCCTGGCCTTCGGCAGGCTCGGTTTTTCTCGACGGGAAGACCGTGATTGTCACTCTGCAGAGCTACGGGCCGGATGTGCCGGTGACCTGGTCAACCGAAGACCGAAGAGCGGTGAAGGAACCCCGCTCAGGGCGTGTTCCAAACAAATCGGGATGAGGCGGCGTAGTTCCAGACGAACACCACCAGAATGCCTGCCAGCTGGGCCCAGAACGTGTTTCGGGACACGAGGCTGTAGAAGGAGGAGGCCACGCCCACGTTGGCCAGCACCGGCAAGGAGGCAACCAGCAGGAACTTCAGCAAACCCTGCAGCAGGGCCAGTCCCTGCTGTCGCTGGAAACGGAACGTTAGAGCGTTGTTGATCAGATAGTTCGACGTGGCTGCAGCCACCACCGCCATGGGCAGAGCCTGCTCAAACGGAAATTGCAGTCCTGCCATCAGGAACTGAACCACGAGCAACTGGACCGCCACCCCACTGAAGCCCACCAGAGCGAAACTGATCGCACGGCGAGGGATCGATCGCAGCAGCAGCGTGTGCAGCATCGAGACCCCCAGATCCCAGACGATGGCCAGGTCCAGCTTTGAAGAACCGGCGATGCGGGCCTTGAAGCACAGCGGAATCTCGCTGACCTGCAACCGCCCTTGGCTAATCGAGAGCAGCTCATAGAGAAACTTGAACCCGTTCACGTCCACCCGCCGCACGAACGGCAAGGTTGGCTCCGGTCTGAGGGCGAAGAAGCCGCTCATGAAATCAGTGAGTCGCCGATAGCCGGGCAAGCTGAAGCGGGCGATCGTGTTCGCCCAGTTGGAGTTACGGGTGCGCATCGGGCTCAGCCCATGGATGGCGGCATCGGCGTGAAAGCGACTGCCCACCACCAGATCGTCGCCGGATTCGACAAGAGCCCTGACAGCGGCTTCAACCGCCGCCGGTTCATGCTGGCCATCGCAGTCCATCACCACGACCACATCGCCGGTGGCATCGAGAATCCCTTCCTTGATGGCACTGGCCAGGCCTGCCCGTCCCACCCTGCGGATCAGGCGCACCGCTGCTTGCCGGTGCGCCAGTTCCTTGATCAGATCAGCTGTTCCATCGGCCGAATCATCGTCGACGAATAGGATCTCGAGAACAAAGTGCTGCTGGAGTGGGAGGAGGTCCTCCACAATCCTGACGATGTTCTCCCTCTCGTTGTAGGTCGGGAGGACGATCGACAGCCGTTCTGGGTTGGCGTTTCGGTTGTGCGGCATCAAGGCCCCCAATGGAAACACCTGGACCAGGCTTCCGGACGCCCAGCAGGAAAGGATCGGTGTGTCTGTTCCTGGTGAAAGAGTCGGTGTCGCACCGAGCCTTAGAGCGCCTTCGCCCTTGCCACCACGTTCTCCACGGTGAAGCCGAACTTCTCCAGGCAGACGCCACCGGGTGCGGAAGCGCCGAAGCGATCCACCGAGATCGTGTCGCCATCGAGGCCGGCATATTTGTGCCACCCGAAGGAGCCGGAGGCTTCCACCACCAGGCGCTTGCGCACGGCGGCCGGGATCACCGACTCGCGGTAAGAGGGCTCCTGCTCCTCGAACAGTTCGACGCAGGGGATCGACACCACCCGTACGTTGCGGCCTTCGGCCCGCAGCACGGCGGCCGCCTTGACGCACAGGTCGAGCTCGGTGCCCGAGCCGATCAGGATCAGCTCGGGTGTGCCCTCGCTGTCTTCGAGGATGTAGGCCCCCTTGGCCACCTGCGCCGCCGAGGAGTTGGCCTGGTTGGCCATCGCCTGGCGGCTGAGGGCCAGCACGGTGGGGCGCTTGCGGTTGGTGACCGCCACCTGGTAGGCGCCGCTGGTTTCGTTGCCATCGCCTGGGCGGATCACCAGCAGGTTGGGGATCGAGCGCAGCGAGGCAAGGGTTTCCACCGGCTGGTGGGTGGGGCCGTCTTCGCCCAGACCGATCGAATCGTGGGTGAGCACATAGATCACGCCGAGCTCGCTGAGGGCCGACAGGCGCATCGCCCCCACCATGTAGCCCGCAAAGACCAGGAAGGTGCCGCCGTAGGGAATCAGGCCGCTGCCGTGATAAGCGAGGCCGTTGAGGATCGCGGCCATGGCGTGTTCCCGCACGCCGAAGTGCAGGTAACGGTTGGCTTCGCCCCCTTTCTGGAAGCTGGCTTCCCCCTTGATGTCGGTGAGGTTGGAGTGGGTGAGGTCTGCCGAACCGCCGATCAGCTCAGGGAGGCTGGGGCCGATCGCGTTGAGGGCGTTGTAGGAGTGCTGGCGGGTGGCCAGACCCTTGTCGGAGGGAGTGAAGGAGGCCAGCTTGGCATCCCAGCCCAGGGGCAGCTCGCCCCGCAACATCCGCTCGAACTCGGCCGCTTCGCTGGGGCACTGGCGGCGGTAGGTCTCGAGGGTGCTGGTCCAGTCCGCTTCAGCGGCGGCGCCACGGCTGATCGCTTCACGCCAATGGTCGTAGGCCGCCTGGGGCACCTCGAAGGTCCCGTAGCTCCACTCCAGCGCCGCCCGGGTGAGCTCGGCCTCATCGGCCCCCAGGGCCGCGCCGTGCACACCGGCGGTGTTGGCCTTGTTGGGGGAGCCGTAGCCGATCGTGGTGGTCACCTTGATCAGGCTGGGGCGGTCAGTGACGGCCTTCGCCGCCTCGATCGCCCGGGTGATCGCCGCCACGTCGGTGTTGCCGTCTGCCACGTGCTGCACGTGCCAGCCGTAGGCCTCATAGCGCTTCATCACATCCTCGGTGAACGACACCCCCGTGTCGCCGTCGATGGTGATGTGGTTGTCGTCGTACAGGGCGATCAGCTTGCCGAGGCCCAGGTGGCCGGCCAGGGAGGCGGCTTCACTGGAGATGCCCTCCTGGTTGCAGCCATCGCCCATGATCACGTAGGTGAAGTGATCCACCAGCTCGGCGCCGGGCCGGTTGAACTTGGCCGCCAGGTGCGCCTCGGCGATCGCCAGGCCCACGGCGTTGGCGATGCCCTGGCCCAGCGGACCGGTGGTGACTTCCACCCCCGGCGTTTCGAAGGTTTCCGGGTGACCCGGGGTCTTCGATCCCCACTGCCGGAATTGCTTGAGGTCTTCCAGCCCGACGCTCTGGTATCCGGTGAGGTGCAGCAGGGAATAGAGCAGCATGCAGCCGTGGCCGGCCGAGAGCACGAAGCGGTCGCGGTTGAACCACTTCGGATTGCTGGGGTTGTGGCGCAGCACCTTGTCCCAGAGGGCATAGGCCATCGGTGCCGCACCCATCGGCAGGCCGGGATGGCCGGAATTGGCCTTGTTGACCGCATCGATCGCCAGGAAGCGGATGCTGTTGATGCAGAGGGTGTCGATGGACAGGGTGTCCACTGCGGGGGCGGCGACCATGGCGGAAGAGAAGTGGGGTGGTGAGGGTTTCCTCTGGGGGAGCGGAACGGACGTTCAGCTCATCCGGCGGAAGGCAAGGCAAACATTGTGACCGCCAAACCCGAAGGAGTTCGAGAGCACGACGTCCAGTGTCTGTTCCCGCGCCTGGTTTGGCACGACATCCAGATCACAGGCCGGATCCGGATTGTGGAAATTGATCGTAGGGGGCACCAGGTTGTGGCCGATCGCCATTACGGCCGCCACCGCCTCGATGCCGCCGCTGCCGCCCAGCAGATGACCCGTCATCGATTTGGTGGAGCTCACCGGGATGGCCAGGGCCCGGGATCCCAGGGCCGCCTTGATCGCGGCGGTTTCGTTGCTGTCGTTGGCCTGGGTGCTGGTCCCATGGGCGTTGACGTAGTCCACATCGTCGGGAGTGAGCCGGCCGTCGGCCAGGGCCAGCCGCATGGCCTCGGCCGCCCCCACCCCGCCAGGGGACGGCAACGTGTAGTGGTAGGCGTCACAGGACATGCCGTAGCCCACCACCTCAGCGAGGATCTCAGCCCCCCGGGCCCGGGCGTGGTCGAGGCTTTCGAGCACCACCATGCCGGCGCCCTCGCCGATCACGAAGCCATTGCGCTCCCGATCGAACGGCCGGCTGGCCGTGGCGGGATCGTCGTTGCGGAAGGAGAGCGCCTTGGCGCTGGCGAAGCCCGCCACCCCCAGCGGTGTGATGGCCGACTCGGCTCCGCCGCACACCATGGCGTCGGCCAGGCCGAGCTGGATCAGGCGGTAGGCATCGCCGATCGCATTGGAGCCGGCCGCGCAGGCGGTGGAGGCCGAAGTGCTGGGCCCCTTGGCGCCCAGGGCGATGGCGGTGAGCCCGGCGGCCATGTTGGGAATCATCATCGGCACGCAGAACGGGCTGACCCGATCCGGTCCCCGATCGGCAAGCACATGGGCCTGGGTTTCCATCATCAGCAGACCGCCCACCCCGGAGCCGATCGACACCCCGACCCGCTCCGGGCGGCCGGCCTGGATCGCAAGCCCGGACTGGGCCACGGCCTCCTTCGCCGCCACGACGGCGAACTGGCAGAAGCGATCCCAGCGCTTCGCTTCCTTGCGCTCGATGCTGCCGCTGGGATCGAAATCCTTGACCTCCGCCGCAAACCGGCAGGGATGGCGGGACGCATCAAACAAGGTGATCGCTGCCACCCCGTTGCGACCGGTGCGCAATCCGTCCCAGTACTGGGACACGCTGTTGCCGATCGGCGTGACCGCGCCCAGGCCCGTGACCACGACGCGGCGGAGACCCTCCACCATCAACAACCTCAGGCCTGCTTGTCCTGGATGTAGGTGACGGCATCCCCGACGGTGGTGATGCCTTCGGCGGACTCGTCGGGAATCTCGATGTCGAAGGCTTCTTCCAGGGCCATCACCAGCTCCACGGTGTCAAGGGAGTCGGCGCCCAGATCGTTCTGGAAGTTGGATTCGGGCTTCACCTCAGCAGCATCGACGCTGAGTTGCTCGGCAACGATCGAGCGCACTTTCTCGAAGATCGCTTCCTGGGACATGACCGATGTGTGGGAGGCCGCATCCTACGGGTCGCCCCGCTCGGCCCCTGGACCGTTGATGAAAAAGAATGACGGCCCGGCCCGGGCGAGGCCGACAGAGCAGCAGGTCTGGGTACTTTGGCCCCACGCCGTTCGCTTCCTGGCAGGGCATGTCCCATTCCGTCAAGATCTACGACACCTGCATCGGTTGCACCCAGTGCGTCCGTGCCTGCCCCCTCGACGTGCTCGAGATGGTCCCCTGGGACGGCTGCAAGGCCGGCCAGATCGCTTCATCACCCCGCACCGAAGACTGCATCGGCTGCAAGCGCTGTGAAACCGCCTGCCCCACCGATTTCCTCAGTGTCCGCGTCTATCTCGGCGACGAGACCAGCCGCAGCATGGGCCTGGCCTACTGAGGTTCACTCACCCGACGGTCCAGCCGATCGATCCTGCAACCCGGCCTTTGGCCGGGTTTTTTTCTCTGTCCCGATGCAGGCCGATGGCCAGGCTTCGGGATGATCCTTTAGAAACAGCCCTAATCCGGCCCATCGGCCATGTGTGGCATCGTTGCGGTGATCGGCTCCAGGGAGGCAGCTCCGCTGCTGCTTGAAGGCCTGCGCCAGCTGGAGTACCGGGGTTACGATTCCGCCGGACTGGCCACGGTGGAAGTCACTCCCTCCCAACCCGGCAGCCCGGCTGGCCATCTCACCTGCCTGCGGGCCGAGGGCAAGCTGGTCAACCTTCAACACCGCTATGAGCAGTGTTCGGCGGCGGGCCACTGCGGCATCGGCCACACCCGTTGGGCCACCCACGGCAAGCCCGAGGAGCGCAACGCCCACCCCCACCTCGATGGCAGCGGCCAACTGGCGGTGGTCCAGAACGGCATCATCGAAAATCATCGCCAGTTGCGCGAGCAACTTCAAGCCACCGGCGTCGTCTTCCACTCCGACACCGACACGGAAGTCATTCCCCATCTGATCAGCCAGCACCTCGGCCAGCTGCGCGCCCGTGGCAGGGTCGCCAGCGGGAGCCTGTTGCTCGAAGCCGTCCAGCTGGTGTTGCCTGAGCTGCACGGCGCCTATGCCCTGGCCGTCGTCTGGGGCGAAACGCCCGGCGCCCTGGTGGTGGCGCGGCGTCAGGCGCCGCTGCTGATCGGGCTTGGCGAGGGGGAGTTCCTCTGCGCCAGCGACACGCCGGCCCTGGCGGGCTTCACCCGCACGATTCTGCCGATGGAGGATGGGGAGGTGGCCCTGCTCACCCCCTTGGGCATCGAGCTCTACGACGAGAACGGGGAGCGGGTGCAGCGCACCCCCAGCCTGCTCACCGGCACCGAGCACGTGGCGGACAAGCGCAGCTTCCGCCACTTCATGCACAAGGAGATCCATGAGCAGCCCGAAACGGCCGCGCTCTGGGTGGCCCGTCATCTGCCGGAGCCGAGCCGGGCGCCCGGCTCGGCCTCCCTGGTGGCCATGCCCCTGCCGGACAAGGTGTTCGAGGGGGTGGAGCGGATTCAGATCCTGGCCTGCGGCACCAGCCGGCATGCCTCCCTGGTCGGTGCCCATCTGCTCGAGCAGCTGGCTGGAATCCCCACCCGCGTTTTCTATGCCAGCGAATTTCGTTACGCACCGCCGCCCCTGGCGTCCCACACCCTCACGATCGGGGTGACCCAGTCGGGGGAAACGGCCGACACCCTCGCCGCTGTGCTGATGGAGGAGGAGCGCCGCGGCCTGATCGCCGATCCCGCCTTTGCAGCCAGGCTGCTGGGCATCACCAACCGCCCCGAAAGCTCCCTGGGCCGGCTGGTGCCCCACATCCTCGACATCGGCGCCGGCATCGAGGTGGGGGTGGCGGCCACCAAAACCTTCCTGGGGCAACTGCTCGCCTTCTATGGCCTGGCCCTGGCCTTCGCCGAACGCCGCTCCAGCCGCAGCCCCTCCCAGCTCCAGGCGCTGGTGCGGGGCCTGCGGGCCCTGCCTGCCCAGCTCAAGGAGCTGGTGGAGGACCACGATCGCCGGTGCGCCGACCTGGCCCATCTGTTCGCCGATACCCAGGATGTGATTTTTCTGGGGCGCGGCATCAACTACCCCATTGCCCTGGAGGGTGCCCTCAAGCTGAAGGAGATCAGCTACATCCATGCCGAGGGCTACCCCGCCGGTGAGATGAAACACGGACCGATCGCCCTGCTGGACGCCAGAGTGCCGGTGGTCTCCATCGCCATGCCCGGTGTGGTGTTCGACAAGGTGCTCTCCAACGCCCAGGAGGCCAAGGCCCGCGATGCCCAGCTGATCGGCGTGGCTCCGGACGGCCCCGACACTGCCCTCTTCGATGTGTTGCTGCCGGTCCCGGCGGTGGAAGAGCTGCTCTCGCCCCTGCTGACCGTGATCCCGATGCAGTTGCTCAGCTACCACATCGCTGCCCACCGCGGCCTCGATGTGGATCAGCCCCGCAACCTGGCCAAGAGCGTCACCGTGGAGTGAGCGCCCCTTCCCTGACGCCCCTGCTCTCCGTGCGCCTGCTCGCCCTGCTGGCCGCCCTGCTCGCCCTGCTGGCCTTCTTCGCCGCCGGGGAGTTCGCCCTGATCCGGCTGCGCCCGAGTCGGGTGCAGGTCCTGGCGGCCGATGGCCATCCCGGCGCCCGCTCGGTGGAGCGGCTGCAGGGGCGGCTGCGCCGCTCCCTGCTCTCCACCCAGCTGGGTGCGGCCCTGGCCCTGGTGGCCCTGGGCTGGGCCGGCCGTGGGCTCGCCGTCCGGCTGGACCCCCAGACCAGCCGGCCCTGGATCGACGTGCTGGTGTTTCTGGTTCTGGTCAGCCTGGCCACCCTGCTCGGCGGCCTGCTGCCCAAGGCCTGGGTGATGCATCACCCGGAAGTTTCGGCCCTGCGGCTGGCGCCCTTGCTGGAGTCGGTGAATCGCACCCTCTCGCCGCTGCTCTCCGTGCTCGAGCGCCTGGCCGATGGCCTGCTGCGGCTGCTCGGCCTGCCGCGCAACTGGGATGCCCTGGTGCCCGCCCTCTCGGCCGGTGAGCTGGAAACCCTGATCGAGTCCAACAGCGTGACCGGCCTGCTGCCCGACGAGCGCAACATCCTCGAAGGTGTGTTCTCCCTGCGGGACACCCCGGTGCGGGAGGTGATGGTGCCCCGCTCCGGCATGGTGACCCTGCCGCTGGATGTCTGCTTCGCCGAGATGATGGAGGTGGTTCATGCCACCAACCACGCCCGCTTCCCGGTGATCGGGCAGTCGCTCGACGATGTCCGGGGCGTACTCGACCTGCGCCGGCTGGCCGAACCGATCGCCAGGGGCCAGCTCCAGGGCGACACCCCACTTGCTCCCTTCATCTCTTCGGTGCCCATCGTGCAGGAAACGGCCTCCCTGGCCGAGCTGCTGCCGCTGATCCGCAGCGGCCAGCCCCTGCTTGTGGTGGTTGATGAACACGGCGGCACCGAGGGTCTCGTCACCGTGGCCGACCTTACCAGCGAGATCGTCGGGGACGAGGACACCCCGCTATCGGGGCAGGCCGACGTTCAGCAGATCCATGACGACAGCTGGCTGGTGGCCGGCGATCTGGAAATCTTCGATCTGAATCGTCAGCTGGGGTTGAAGTTGCCCGAGTCGGACGGTCACCACACCCTGGCCGGCTTTCTGCTCGAACGGTTGCAACACATTCCCGCCCCTGGCGAAAGCCTGCGCTGGAAGGGTGATCAGTTCGTGATCAGCGCCATGGATGGCCCGCGCATCGAGCGGGTGCAGATCACCAGACGAGCCCCGGACGAGGCAACTCCAGACCCCAATGGTTGATCATTGATAATGGCGTCAACGGTGGCAGGACGTTCGCTTTGACCCGTGTGCACGTGAGGCGATGAGCACCGATCCCATCGCCCCGGTCAAGGTGGGCGTCATCGGCATCGGCAACATGGGTTGGCACCATGCCCGTGTCCTCAGCCTTCTGCGCGATGGCGAGCTGGTGGGCGTCGCCGACCTCAATGCCCACCGCGGCGAACTGGCGGTAGAGCAGTTCGGCTGCCGCTGGTTCGCCGACTTCCAGGACCTGCTGCCCCATGTCGAAGCGGTCTGCATCGCCGTGCCTACCCTGCTGCACCACCGCGTCGGCATGGCCTGCCTGCGGTCCGGGGTGCACGTGCTGATCGAAAAGCCGATTGCCGCGAACCAGCATGAGGCCTCGGAGCTGATCCACGCTGCTGAGACGGCCGGCCGCCAGCTCCAGGTGGGTCACATCGAGCGCTTCAACCCCGCTTTCCGCGAACTGCTCAAGGTGGTGGCCAACGAGGAGGTGGTGGTGCTGGAGGCGCGCCGTCACAGTCCCCACGCCGATCGCGCCAACGATGTTTCGGTGGTGCTGGATCTGATGATCCACGACATCGACCTGGTGCTGGAGCTGGCCCAGGCGCCGGTGGTGCGGCTGGCGGCGGTGGGGGGGCGCAGCGCCGAGGGCCCGATCGACTACGTGAACGCCACGTTGGGCTTCGAGAATGGCGTGGTGGCCAGCCTGGCGGCCAGCAAGATGGCCCATCGCAAGATCCGCAGCCTCAGCGCCCACTGCCGCGACAGCCTGGTCGAAACCGATTTTCTCAACCGCAGCCTCCACATCCACCGCCGCGCCCATGAATGGGTGTCAGCCGATCAGGGCGAGCTTCTCTACCGCAACGACGGCTTCATCGAGGAGGTGAGTACCACTTCGATCGAACCCCTGTATGCCGAGCTGGAGCATTTCCTCCAGTGCGTGCGCGGCTGCGAGATCCCGGCGGTGAATGGCCAGCAGGCTTCCCGGGCGCTGTTGCTCGCCAACCTGATCGAGCAGGCCGTGGATCAGCCCTCGCTCTGCATGACGCTCGACGTCCCGATCTGAACGGGGTCTGCCCCGGCGCTCTCGGTGAGGTCCCGCAGGGCGAGCATCTGCCAGCGCCGGCAACTGGCCGGCGAGGCCCGATAGAAGCGATCCCAGGCTTCCGCTTTGTGGAGGGCGTAGTCCTCGGCTGACTGGTCCGGGTGGCTGTGCTGCCAGCCCACCCGCACGGCGTGGCCGATCACCACATCGAGGGCCAGGTAATCATCGACCTGCACGGCTGGATTGGCGCCCACGAACGCCACCAGCGAGAGCAGGGTCTCGGAGCAGAGCTGCCGATACTCCGAGGCTTCAATCTTGCTGAGCAGGTGATCGACCAGGGAGGCGAAATTGCGCTCACCGGGGGTCTTCTCCGAGATCAACGGTGCGCTCTCCAGGCGGTTGCGACGTTCCAGCTTGTCGCCGATCACCAGGCCGCGGCAGTGGTGCAGCAGGTCCCAGATGCCGGCATAGAAATCCCTGGGAACCCTCTGCAGCGCCCCAAGCCGCTGGCGGTGCTGCAGCCAGCAGACTTTCCCCTCCGGCAGGTCTTCGAGCGGGGCGGGCACATCCCAGCGCACCCGGCCGCTGATGTGGAGCTGCTCCTTGCGCCGCAGGGCCTCCCGGGCGTGGTCCACATCGGCGAGCACGGCCCGCAGGCGACGGCGGATCGCGTGGGGGGGGAGACTGCACAGCGCTTCGAAGGCGTCATCGGGGGTGAGGTCCCGTTCGGCGGCCAGTTCGCCGGTGAGCAGCAGCAGCAACTGGCCCAGTTGCAGGGTGAGGCTGCCTCGGAGCAGAGCGGGTTCCTGCCTGGCCAGGCCATCAAGGGCGAGCAGCAGTTCCTGCTGCACCATCCACTCACGGCCGTCTTCGCCGCTGAAGCGCTGGATCATGGCGCCGATCGCCCCGCTGCCCTGGGGTTGGGTGATCAGGGAATCCCGGGTGTAGTTGCGACCCACCACCAGTTGCTTCTGCAGCACCAGCAGGTCGGTGAGCGCATCCTCCAGCTGGGGGTGAACCAGCTGCATGAGGCCGGCGCAACGCCGCACCACCGACCAGTTGGATTCCGCCAGGCTGCGGCGGTAGACCTCCTCCACCAGGGCCAGCAACGTCACCGGCCCGCCGCACGACGGGCCCTGCAGGATCGCGTTCTGGCCGAGCCTTCGCACCAACTGGTCGAGGAGCTCGGCCTGCTCGCTGAGGGAGGTGCTTCCCCAGAGCCGCTCGGCCAGGTCGGCCATCGGGATCTCTTCGAGCTCCTTCTCTTGCTGAAGCGTGAGTGGGTGCTGGCAGGTGCTGCTGAGCAGCACCGGGCCCGTGGTGTTCGGCTCTGCGGCTGGGACGCTGGCCGGGGCGGGCAACGCCACCCAGCAGGCCTCCTCGGCGAGGGCATCGAGCCGGTCGAGGCGCACCGGCACCCCCTCCAGCTCGCCGCTGGCCAGGGCCAGACCCAGCCGGATCACCGCCGCGGGATCACGCTGGAAGGGTCCAGCCGCCACCGGAATCACCAGCAGGGGATGGCCGTCGCCGCGCCAGTGGCGCTGCAGCAGCCGCAGTTCTCCGAGCACCGTGTCGGCGAGCTGCTCCGGGTCATCAACCAGGTAGAACGTGCCCTCTTCCAGGACCGCCGGCAGGAAGGCGATCGGTCCGTCGCCATCCCGGTAGATCCGAGCGGTGGCCATCGTTTCCATCCGCACGGGGGGGTGGCCGCTCAGCCCGAGCGCCGCGTTGGCACCCACCTGGGCCATGCGCCAGGCCAGGTTCTGGGAGCTGGCCTGGCGCACCGCCGTTCCCTCGCCGCCCACGGGCAACCCCGCCGCCGCCAGGGCCGCCGCGATCGCTGGAGTGGCCGGGGCCAGGGCCACCAGCACCCGCTCCGCTCCGGCTGGCCTGGGTTCCCGGCGGCCACACGGGTCGATGTCTGCCGGCTGGATCAGCCCGTTGAGCAGCAGATCACCGAGCCAGGTGAGGCTCTGGGTCCAGAGCAGGGGGACGTTGGCATTGGCAAGGCGGGCCTGGCTGCCGGGCTGGCGCCGCTCCGCCTCGATTGAACCGGAGGGCACCAGATAGAGCTCCGGCAGCAACGGGACTCCGTCCACCTCCACACACACCGAGGTCAGGCGCCGCCGCCAGCTCCAGGCTTCCTCCCAGCGCAATTCACAACAGGCCGTCACCAGTTCATAGGCGAAGAACAGCGGCCATTCGCACTCGATCGCCTCGAACTGGGCCAGTTCCTCCCGCTCGTAGTGGAGACGGCGGTGGTCCTCCACCACCGTCTGGTGGCCATCACGGCGGAAGCGCTTGTAGCCATAGATCCCCCCCAGGTCGCGGCGGATCTTGCTCCGGGTGCGTTCCAGCAGCTGGGGATCCTCCACGGCCCAGGCGGGGTAGCCGATCACCGAGAGGCAGGCACTGTCGACCTCCTTGCTGGCCGATTCCCGCGGGAGCAGGGCCTGCAGGGCGCGGCCCAGCCTCATCAGGGGCGGCTGGGGGACATGGAGGCCACTGCTGCCATCGCCGTGGGGGCCGTAGAGATCGAGGCCATCGAGGGCTTCCAGCGCCGCCTTGACCAGCCCGATCGAGCTGGCGTTGCGTTCCGGCTCACCATGGTTGCCCTTGTCGCCTCGCTCCCAGATGCCGTAATCGGCCACCCGGTAGGCCCGGGCCACGTAGTAGACGAGATTCTGCACAAAATCCCGCTCATGGTGGTTATGTACCACCACCAGGCCGGCGCGGGTGAGCTGGGCCAGCTGGAGCAGGTAGAGCGCGGTGGCATCGAGCTGGAGGTGACCCCAGCCCTCGTCGGCCACCACAGGATCTCCTCGGGAGGTGTCGTACTTGGCGTGGATCGCGTCGAGACGATTGAGGCTGTTCTTGAAGCGCTCCACCTTGGGGGCCTGGCGCATCATCGCGACCAGCAGGCCGCGCATCAGTTGGATGACCCGCTGCTCCAGCTCGAAGACCCTGGTGGTGGGCCCGTCCAGCCGGCGGTGGGCCAGGGCCAACCCCCAGACGCACTGGATCGAATAGACACAGTCGCGCACCCATGCATCGCCGTAGTTGCCGTGCACCGTGTGGGCGGTGCTGGCCGGCAGCAGGCCACTGACCGGGTGCTGACGCACCAGCACCACCCGCTCGATCTGGGCGTCGAGCCGGCTGAGCAGGACCCGGGCCTCGGATTCCGGCAGGGCACGGGGGGCGTTGTGCGGCGGGACCGCTGGGGAGTCAAGCCCTTGGCCAGCTTCGTTCAACTCTGTTCCGTTAGCACTGTTGGCCATCCTGCCGCTGATCTGCTCCAAGCCATGGCGCCACCGCAGATCACGCCGGTACTCTCCTTCCATTCTCCGGCGGCCCTGAGGGTCTTCAGCAGCGATGGCGACGGAATCGGTGCAGGCGCCAGTGGGGAGAAGCCGGGTGCTGGGCGTTCCCGTGAACGTTTTCCCCGACGTGTTCGACGCCGCCGTGGCCCTTCAGGCCCGCGGTGGGGGTCAGATCGTCACCCTAAACGCTGAGATGACGATGGCGGCCCGGGAGGACCAGGCCCTGGGTGCCGTGATCGAAGCCGCCGAGCTGGTCATTCCCGATGGAGCCGGTGTGGTCTGGGCGCTCCGACGCCAGGGGTACCGGGTGCGACGCAGCCCTGGTATCGAGCTGGCCCGCCGGCTGCTGGCCCATGCCGCCCAGGTCGACTGGCGCGTCGCCCTGGTGGGGGCCAGCCCGGAAGTGATGGCTTCCCTGGTCCAGCGGCTGCGGCTGGAGTTTCCCGGCTTGAACCTGGTGTTGGCGATCGACGGGTACCAGAGCGCCGAGGCCTGGAGCGGCCTGGAGCGGGAGCTGCTGGCGGCCCACCCCGATCTGGTGCTGGCCGCCCTGGGGGTGCCCCGCCAGGAAAGCTGGATTCAGCGGCTGCATCAGGGGCAGCCGGGGCTGTGGATGGGTGTGGGCGGCAGCTTCGACGTGTGGGCGGGCATCAAACAGAGAGCCCCCGCCTGGATGGGAGCCCTGCAGATCGAATGGCTGTTTCGGCTCTACCAGGAGCCCTACCGCTGGCGACGGATGCTTGCGCTACCGGCCTTCGCCTGGGCGGTGCTCAGCGAAAACCCACCGAGGCCTGCCAGACGAAGGCCAGCAACAGGAAGAAGAGGGGAATGATCGGCAGGATGTCGACCAGGGGACCGAACGCCTGGTAGGCCTCAGGAAGCTGGGCCAGCGTGAGGAGAGGCATCCCGGTGATAACAGCCATCCCTGGTGCTGAAAACAAGATTTGTTCGGACGCTACCACGTGTGTGCTGCCGCGGAGCCGGGCTCCCAGGGAGCGAAATCCTCTGCAAAACAACCAGCGCCGATCGCCGTGGCCATGGCCGTGGTGAAGCGGATCAGATGGGTGAGGTTGTGCAGGCTCAGCAGGGTGCGGCCCAACATTTCCCCGCTGCGGATCAGGTGGTGCAGGTAGGCGCGGCTGTGGTGGGCGCAGGCCGGGCAGCGGCACGTCGGATCGAGAGGCGTGTGGTCATGGCGGAAGCGGGCGTTGCGCAGGTTCCAGCGCTCCGCCCCCACCAGGGCGGTGCCGTGGCGCCCCAGCCGCGTCGGCAGGACGCAATCAAAGAGGTCGATCCCCTGGGCCACGGCGATGGCCATTTCCCGCAGGCTGCCGACCCCCATCAGATAGCGGGGGACACCCTCCGGCAGCAGGGGAGTCACCATCCGAACGATCCGGTGCATCTCCTCCACCGGTTCGCCGACGCTGACCCCGCCAATGGCGATGCCCGGCAGGCCCATGGCCGCCACGGCCCGGGCCGATTGGTCCCGCAGGTGGGGATGGGTGCCCCCCTGCACGATGCCGAACAGCGCCTGATCGGGGCGGTCATGCACGGTCATGCAACGCTCCAGCCAGGCGTGGGTGCGCCTGTTGGCCTGCTCCGCCTCGGCTTCCGAGGCTGGATAGGGGGGGCACTGGTCGAAGGCCATCACAACATCGGCCCCCAGGGCCATCTGAATCTCCATGGAGCGTTCCGGCGTCAGCGTGATCCGGGCGCCATCCCGGGGGGAGCTAAACACCACGCCCTGGTCATCGATCCGGTTGAGGGCCCCGAGGCTGAACACCTGAAACCCACCCGAATCGGTGAGCAGGGGGCCCTCCCAGCCCATGAAGCGATGCAGGCCGCCCGCTTCGGCCACCACCAGCTCACCGGGCTGGAGATGGAGGTGGTAGGTGTTGGCCAGCACCATCTGGGCGCCGGTTGCCGCCAGCTGGGCTGTGGTCACCCCCTTCACCGTGGCGGCGGTGCCCACCGGCATGAAGCGGGGCGTTTCGATCACACCATGGGGGGTGTGAAACCGCCCGCAACGGGCCTGGGTTCGCGGGCAGTGCGCGGTCCGCTCGAAGCGGAATCCATCCGTCCGGTTCAAGGGTCGGCCGCTGCCCTGATGGGGATCCATGGTGGGCCCAGGCGGCGGTGGGTTGAACTTAAGGGGTGCCCCCCGGTTGCGATCCACCCGTGAGTTCCCCGTCCCCCAGGCCTGCAGGCGCGCCCCTCTGGTTGCGCGACCTGGCCGGGGCCTGGGTGTTCTACAGCGTGCTGCCGGCCTGGCCCCGGCTGCGGCCCCGCTTCGAGCGCATCGCCCGGTTCGCCCCCTGGATCGGCCTGGTGCTGGCGGGCCTGCAGGCCCTGCTCTGGGCGCTCACCGAGAGCTGGCTGGCGCCGGCCGCCCAGGTGGCCCTGGTGCTGGCCCTGGACCTCGTCCTGACCGGCGGCCTGCACACCGATGGCGTCATGGACACCGCCGATGGTCTGGCCGCCGGTGAGCGGTCCCTGGAGGCGATGGGGGACAGCAGGGTGGGGGCCAGCGGTGTGCAGGCTTTCGCGGTGCTGCTGTTGCTGCGGAGCGCTGCCCTGCTCAGCCTGGCGGGGCTTGCCCCAGCCGGGGAGGTGGCCCTGGCGCTGATCTGGGCGGCGGTGTGGGGCCGGATCGCCCCGCTGCTGGCCATCGCCTGGTTCCCCTATCTGCGCCCAGCCGGCACCGCGGGCTTCCACCGCCAGCATTGGTGCGGCCTGGCCAGGGAGCTGCGGCCGTCGCTGCTGCTGCTGGGGGTGCTGACCCTGCTGGGGGGAGCGCCCAGCTGGGCGGGGCCCGGCTGGTTCTGGCAGGGGTGGTTGGGGCTGCTCCCGGCGCTGCTGGTGCCCGTTTGGCTGGGTCGGCGGCTGGGGGGCCACAGCGGCGATTCCTACGGAGCCTGCGTCGAGTGGAGCGACAGCCTGGCCCTGCTCCTGACGGCCCTGGCCCTCTCAGGCTGAGGGGAGGGCTGGGGGCAACTCCAGGCAGAACGCGTTGCCCTCCGGCGGCAGGCTGGGATCGAGGGCGCTGGGCGGCTGGACCAAGCGCAGCTCACCGCCGAGGTTGCGGGCCAGCTCCCGCGCCAGGGCCAGCCCCAGGCCCGAGCCCGAGCGGCCCTGGGACCGTTCGCCGCGCACCCCCCGCTCGAAGATCGCCTGCCGCTCCCCGGCGCCGATCGCAGGACCGCCATCCCAGACGCAGAGGCTCAGACCGGCTGGATTGCCTTCGGGATCGCCTTCGCCCTGCTGGCAATGCAGCCCCACGGCGGCGCCTTCGGGGCTGTAGCGGAAGGCGTTCTCGAGCAGATTGGCCAGGATCTCGGCCACGGCGGCACTGTCGCCGCGCCACTCGGGCCGCCGCTCGGGCCCCGACCAGGAACGACCCTGGAGGGAAGCGGTGGCCGCGGCCCGCATCAGCAGCGGTTCCAACCGTTCCTGGAGGGGCTGCGGTTCGCCGGAGCTGAGCGCCGGGGGCAGAAGCAGGGGTCTGGGATCCGCCGCGCCGGGGCCAAGGCTGGGGGGTTGATCGAGGCTGTCGATGGCATCGACGTAACGGTTGAGCAGCCGTTCTTCGGCCAGCAAGCCTTCCACCAGGGAGCGGTTGGGGGCATCGCCCTCGAGCCGCCGCTTCAGCAGCTGGCCGAAGGTGCGCAAGGCGGCCAGGGGGTTGCGGAGCTGGTGCACCAGCAGGCGCAACTGCTGGCTCTGAAGCTCCAGCCGGCGCTCAAGCCGCTGCTGTTCGTGGTCGAGCAGGAGGGCTTCGGTGAGGCAATGCGCCACCGCCTGGAGGCGGCTGGTCAGGGATGGCGGCCAGGGCAGCTGGGTGGTTTCCACCCGCAGGGCCCCCAGCAGAATCCGCTGCCGCCGCAGCGGGAACCAGCGGCGCTCGGCGCTGGGCAGCAGCAGGCTGGGATCCTCCTCCACCGCTGGGAAGGCCACCGCCGGCAGGGCCCTGACCTCGCTGGGCCACTGGCCGACCGGGATCAGCCCGGGCTTGCCGTCGGCACGGGGCAGGGCCAGGTAGACCACCAGGGAGCTGAGCTCGGGACGGTCGGCAAACTGGGCAAGCTGATGGCCGAGCAGCGTCATGAAGCGGGCCGAGACCTCCATCAAAGACTGGCCTTCACCCCCATGGAAGCAATTTCAGCTCCCATGTTGGAAATCAGTGGAAAAGCCTTAAGATTTGGGTATCGACCAATACTTCGCAATCCGCGAGCCGGATCTCCATGCGAAGCAGCGGCGGCATCGGTTGCTCATTCCTTGCAACGGAGGCTACAGCAGAGGCAGACACGTCCCTCCGCTGTTCGGTGGCTTGCTCGTCAGGTCATCGCGTCGATGTTTCCGTGGAGGCCGGGGAGTCCTTGCCCAAGGAACCCCCGGCCAAACCGGCCTACGGCTGAAAGTTGTTTGGGAGTCGCCAGGCCCCCCTCATGGAGTGCCCGGTCACCTTGGCTTGCCACGGCAAGTCCCACCCTCAACCCATCCTCCTCCGCCTCCCCCAGGGAGTAGTTCCATGTCAAAGAAGCGCAAGCGGATCAGCCGCCGTCGTCTCGCCGGGCAGCGCGTGCTCGCCCACATCCCCACCCACAACCTCGAGACTGGTGAGCACAAGCCTGTCACCGCGGCGCGTCGGTTCATTGCTGAGAGCGGCCTCCTTGCTCCCGCCCTGCTCAATGTGCGTCGGAACGAGCACACCACCGATCGCTTTTTCTGGGGCGAGAAGGGTCTGTTCAGCGCCCAGTATGCCGAGGAGAATCACTTTCTCTTTCCTTCTTTGCGGTTGATCGTTGATCAGATCGGTGAAGAAGCGCTCTTCGCGGGTCTTGAGTCCACCGGCTCCGACGACTGGGAAGAGATGGAAGAGTACGAGTACGCCTTCGTCTGAAGCGTCAGCGGATCCCCCCGGTTCAAGGCGAGCCGGGGGGATCTTTCCATCGATCCGCCAGGAAGTCCCGCAGGGCTGGGAACAGCGTTGGATCGATCGTGTGTCCGCCGGCAAACCGCAGCAGCTCCGCCTGGCCTCCCCCCTGCCGCAGGAGACGCAACACCTCGGCACTTGCCGCCACAGGCACCACCGGGTCCTGCTCCCCATGGGTCAGCAGCACCCGGCTGAGTGGGGTCTGCGGCGCCCATCCGGGGTGGGGATAGCCACTGGAGGCGATCAGCCCCGCGACCGGCAAGCCACTGGCCACATCGAGGGCCATGGCCGCGCCCTGGGAGAATCCCAGCACCACCGTGCGCTCCAGGGGCAGGCTGTCGCTGAGGGCCAGCAACCTCTGCCGCAGGGCGTCCCGGGCTTTTGGCAGGCCAGGCCATTCAGGCTCCTGCAGGTCGTACCACTGCCGACCCACCCCAAGGGGATGGGGCTCAGGTGCCCGCAGCGCCACAAGCTCGATCTCCGCACCGGCAAGCTGCTTGCCGAGATCCAGCAGGTCATCGGCATCGGCCCCCCAGCCATGCAGGAGCACCAGACGGCGCTCCGCTTCAGTCGGTCCTTGGCGCAGTTCGTCTGTGGTCATGGGTGGGGGAAGGCGAGGGTTCGCTGGGTAGGTTGTGGCGATCCCGTCCTGCGATCGCGATGGCACCCACGGCGCTCCTGAGTGTGTCGGATAAGGAGGGGGTGGTGGCGCTGGCCGAAGCGCTCCATCACACCCATGGCTTCCAGCTGCTCTCCAGCGGCGGGACCGCGACGGTGCTGGCGGCGGCAGGGCTGCCGGTCACCCGGGTGGCCGAGCACACCGGATCCGCCGAGATCCTGGGCGGGCGGGTGAAGACGCTGCACCCCCGGATCCATGGCGGCATTCTCGCCAAACGCCACGACCCGGCGCACCAGGCGGACCTGGAGGCCCAGGCCATCACACCGATCGATCTGGTGGTGGTGAACCTCTACCCGTTCAGCGCCACCGTGGCCGATCCCGCCGTGAGCTGGGAGCAGGCCATTGAAACCATCGACATCGGAGGGCCGGCGATGGTGCGGGCCGCCGCCAAGAACCATGCCGACGTGGCCGTGCTCACCCGTCCAGCCCAGTACGGCGGCTATCTCAAGGCCCTGGCGGCAGGCCAGCTGGATGAGGACTTCCGCCGCCAGCTGGCGCTGGAGGCCTTCCGCCACACCGCCGCCTACGACACCGCCATCAGCCGGTGGCTTCAGGAGCGCCTGAACGGCGCGGACGAGGCCCTGAATCTGCAGTTGCCACTCAGGCAAACCCTGCGCTACGGCGAGAACCCCCACCAGAGCGCCCGCTGGTTCAGCGCGCCGCAGGCGGGCTGGGGCGCAGCCAGGAAGCTGCAGGGCAAGGAGCTCAGCACCAACAACCTGCTGGACCTGGAGGCCGCCCTGGCCACCGTGCGTGAATTCGGCTACGGCGAGGGCGCCGCTGGCCCGCTCCAGCCTGCCGCCGTTGTGGTGAAGCACACCAACCCCTGCGGCGTGGCGGTCGGCGGCAGCAGCGCCGAAGCCCTCGGGCGGGCCCTTGACGCCGACCCCGTGTCGGCCTTCGGGGGCATCGTGGCCCTGAACGCTCCAGTGGATGGCCAGGCCGCCAGCCTGCTCACCGGTCTGTTCCTGGAATGCGTCGTCGCCCCCGCCTACAGCCCCGAGGCCTTGGGGCAACTGGCCAGCAAGACCAACCTGCGGGTGCTTGAGCTCACCGCCGCGATGATCGAGCGCGCCTCCCACCTGCAGGTTCGCAGCGTGCTTGGCGGGGTGCTGCAGCAGGACCTCGACGACCAGCCCGCCACCGAGGAGGCCTGGCGGGTGGTGAGCCGCCGGGGGCCGAGCGATGCGGAACTTGAGGATCTGCGTTTCGCCTGGCGCCTGGTGCGGCACGTGCGCTCCAATGCGATCGTCGTGGCCGGCGGTGGGGTCAGTCTTGGGATCGGAGCTGGCCAGATGAATCGGGTGGGCTCGGCGCGGCTGGCCCTGGAGGCGGCTGGGGAGCGGTCGGTGGGGGCCGTGCTCGCCAGCGATGGCTTCTTCCCCTTCGATGACACGGTGCGGCTGGCGGCCAGCCATGGGATCACCGCGGTGATTCAGCCGGGCGGCAGTGTCCGCGACGGGGACTCGATCGCGGCCTGTGATCAGCTCGACCTGGCGATGGTCACCACGGGCCGTCGCCATTTTCTTCACTGAACGGCGGGGCGGCAGCCGCCAGTTGTAGCTTCGCTGCCAACGCCCCACCCGATCGATGCCGGACGCCCTCGCCTACAACCTGAACTTCCTCCATCCCCTGCTGATGTGGTCGTTGCTGGCTCTCTCCGGCTACGCCCTGTTTCTGGGGATCAAGGCCAAGAAAACCCGTACGGCCGACCCCGAGCAGCGCAAGGAACTGATCAAGGGCAAGTACGCCCAGCGCCACTACGTGATCGGCAGCCTGGTGTTGGCGATCATGGTGCTGGGCAGTTTCGGAGGCATGGCCGTCACCTACCTGAACAACGGCAAGCTGTTCGTAGGCCCCCACCTGCTGGCCGGCATCACCATGGTGTGCCTGATCGCCGTGGCCGCCTCGCTGTCTCCACTGATGCAGCGGGGCAACCTGATCGCCCGCAAGGCCCACGTCGGTCTGAACATGACGGTGATGACCCTGTTTCTCTGGCAGGCCGTCAGCGGCATCGAGATCGTCAACAAGATCTGGACGAACCGCTGAGCCTTGATGGCTCCAGCCCGGGGAGCAGCTGTCCAGAGCTCCGGTTCAGAACGGCGCCCGACGGCGCGGGGGGCAGGGAAGAGCGTGGGTGGCGTGGAAATCCTCTTGGACTTTCCAGGTGAGCTTGCGGGAAACCTGCCGCACGATCTGACGAAGCAGGTGATCGCCGCTCGACTGGACCAGACCCTCCGGCAAGAGCCCGATCAAGGCGGGCAGCCTGATCCACACACTCAGGTCGAGGTCCCAGAGAACCTGGGTGACCGGCCCAAGCTCGCCCGTGAGCTGGTCCAGCCGCAGGGAGGCGTTGAAGTCGACGTCATAGACCTGCTGGAGGGAGCCATGGTCCTCGGCCAGGGGAACCGTGCCGATCCGGTAGATCCCTTCGCTCTGGGGCAGGAGTTCCAGGGCGATCGTGGGCTCCACCTCGAACCCGAAGTTGCCGAATCGCCCCAGGGTGAGGGCATAGCTGTTGTGACCCAGCGGCAGCACCTTCATCGGCGCGGCACAGCGCCGGAACCAGCCGTCGTGGTGGTCGAGATAATCCGCCACCACACCGGCCTGCGCCCGCATTTCCATCAGGTCGGCGAACTGGCTGGTGTAGCGGCGAACACGGGGATCTTCCCCGTTGCGGAGCGGGGCCGGGGCCACAGCGGCAGCAGCGTTCCAGGACTGGGTGGGTGACAACAGGCTCAGGTTCTCCCCCCTGCCCGACAGGGAGCTCAGATCAACGTGGGCATGGCTGGCAATCTAGGCGCGATGCCCAGGCCTGTCGGCTGCGGCTGTGACAGCGCTCAGCTGTCGCAGAGGTCCATGAGGTGGCGAATCACATCTTCCACGACGCGGTCGGGGGTGGAGGCCCCGGAGGTGATGCCCACCCGCAAGGGGCCAGCCGGAAGGAACGGTGTCACCACTTCGAGATCCCCTCCCAGGGGCATGTGCTCGATGCGATTGCCGGGCCCGATGCGCTCCGGCGTATCGATGTGGAATGAGCGGATGCCGCGGCTGATCGCGATCTCCTGCAGGTGGGTGGTGTTGGAGGAGTTGTAGCCGCCGATGACCACCATCAGATCGAGCGGTTCATCCACCAGGGAGAACATGGCGTCCTGGCGCTCCTGGGTGGCATCGCAGATCGTGTTGAAGGCCAGGAAGTGCTCGTTGAGTTCCACCGGGCCATGGCGTTGCAACATGGCGCGCTCGAACATCCGGCCGATTTCCTCGGTTTCGCTCTTGAGCATGGTGGTCTGATTGGCCACCCCGACGTGGACCAGGTCCACGTCGGGGTCGAAGCCGGGCGAACAGGCCTTGGCGAAATGCTTCTGGAAAGCCTGGCGATCGCCGTTGCCGAGGATGTAATCGCAGACCATCTGGGCTTCTGCCAGGCCGAGCACCACCAGATAGGTGCCGGCGAAGGAGCTGGTGGCGAGGGTTTCCTCGTGCTTCACCTTGCCGTGGATGATCGAAGTGAAGGCGTGCTTCTTGTGCTTCTCCACCGTGTTCCACACCTTGGAGACCCAGGGACAGGTGGTGTCGACGATGTGGCAGCCCCGCTCATTGAGGAGTTGCATCTCCTGAACGGTGGCACCGAAGGCCGGCAGGATCACCACATCGCCAGGGCCCACCTCGGAGAAATCCTTCACGCCGTTCTCCACCGCGATGAAGCGCACGTTCATCTCGCGGAGGTGATCGTTCACCGATGGGTTGTGAATGATCTCGTTGGTGATCCAGAGGCGCTCGGTGGGGTAGTGCCGCCGGGTTTCGTAGGCCATCGCCACGGCCCGCTCCACCCCCCAGCAGAAGCCGAAGGCCTCGGCGAGTCGCACGGTCAAGCGCCCGTGACGCAAGAGATCGCCGTTTTCACGGATGGTGGCGATCAGCTCGCTCTGGTAGGCCTGCTCAAGATGGCCGGCCACCTCCTCGGCCCGGCCGAAACCGCGGCGGTTGTAGCGCTCGGAGTGGTGCAGCGAGCGTTTGAAGGCACGGGTATCCATGGGATCGCCGGCAAGGTCCGCCGACTCTATGGGCGGGGCTGGGCCATTGGCGAAAAAAACCCACGGCTGAGGCCGTGGGTTGGGGGTGAACCATTGAACCTGTTGGATCAGCTGGAGGCGGAGGCGAAGTCGGGGTAGGCCTCCATGCCGTGCTCGCCGATGTCGAGTCCTTCGATCTCCTCGGGCTCCGTGACCCGGATGCCTCCGGAGAGAGCTCCGAGCACCGACCAGACGATCCAGGAAGCTCCTAGGGCGAAGATGCCGTAGGCGATCAGGCCGAGGATCTGAAGGCCGAACTGGGCAAATCCATGACCCAGGAAAAGCCCCTTGTCGTTGTTGAACAGGCCCACCGCCAGGGTGCCCCAAAGGCCACAGGTGCCGTGCACCGACCAAGCGCCGACTGGATCATCGATGCCGAGGTTATCGACGATGCTCACGGAGAACACCACGATGGTGCCGGCGATGAAACCGATTACCCAGGCAGCGGGCATCGAGTAGGCGTCACAGCCGGCTGTAATGCCGACCAGGCCGGCCAGGATGCCGTTGATTGTCATGGTGAGATCAGGCTTGCCCGATTTCAGCTGGGACACCAGGGTGCCAGCGATGCCGCCGCCGGCGGCCCCCAGGGAGGTGGTCACGGCGATGTAGGGAACCAATTCGTTCATCGACAGCACCGAACCGGGGTTGAAGCCGTACCAGCCGATCCAGAGGATCAAGCAACCGAGGGTGGCGATCGAGAGATTGTGGCCCGGGATGGCCTGGGGTTTGCCGCCAACGAACTTGCCGACCCGGGGACCAAGAATGATCGCGCCTACGAGCCCGGCCGAAGCACCCACAAAGTGCACCAGGGTGGAGCCGGCGAAATCGATGAAGCCAAGCTGGTTGAGCCAGCCGGCGGCGTTCCATTTCCAGCTGCCGGCGATCGGGTAGATGAAGCCCACCAGAACCAGGGAGAACACCACGAACTCACCGAACTTGATGCGCTCGGCCACCAGGCCCGAAACGATCGTGGCCGATGTGCCTGCGAAGGCCACCTGGAAGAGGAAGTCAACGCTGGGAACCAGCAAGCCGTCTTTGACCATCTCCGGGGTGACGGCCGGATCGAAGAACAGTCCGAGTGGACCACCCTTTCCGTAGAACAGCCAGCCAGGAACAACGGCTTCGCCGTACATCAGCGAAAAACCGATCACCCAGTAGGCCGTGACGGCCAGGGCGAAGACGATCAGGTTCTTGGCGAGGATGTTGACGGCATTTTTCTGCCGGCACATGCCGGCTTCCACCATCGCGAAGCCGGCGTTCATGAAGATCACCAGGATGGCGGCGATCGTCAGCCAGAGGTTGTTGATCAGGAAGGCTGGGGTGAGCTCGGGCAGTTCGGCCGCATGGGCGGAAAGGTTGAAGATCCCGAGGCCGAGCAGGGCCAGGGGAACACAGGCCAACCAGGTCAGGGTGCGCTCGCTCTTCAGGCCCCTGATGCGGCTCGCCAGCAGGGCGGGGGCCTCCAGCAGGCTGGCCTCGGAGAGTCGCCTTGGAATTCGGCGAAGGGTATCTGGAATGGCAATGGTCATGGGGTTTTCACTGGCAAAGGAAGGTACACATGCATTTGGTGACGCATGACAGCGTTCCATCGCCGCCCAAAGTGAAGGTTGTCGGGCATTTACCAAGTAATCACCGCTACAAAAACACTGAATTCCTTGCTCATCCCCTGACCTCGGGGCCCCGCTCCTCCACGGAAGCCACCCCCAGCCAGGTGACGGCGGTGGCCTCGAAGCGATACCGGCAGGGCAGCACCTCCACCCCCTGGGCCACCGCAGCACGGAACAGCTGCCCGTAGCGGGGATCGGCGGAATCACCGGGCGCAAAGCGCCGCACATCCCAGCGGCTCAGGCAGGGCAACAGCACGGCGCGGCTGCCGGGCAGCAGGGCGGCGAGTTCGATCAGATGCTTCTGCCCCCGCTCGGTGACGGTGTCGGGGAAGAGAGCAAGGTCGCCGTTGCTCCAGGTGGTGTTCTTCACCTCCACGTAGATCGGCCGGGGATCGGCGGCGTGCGCCGACGGGGTGAGCAGCAGATCGATGCGGCTGCGTCGGCCGGCGCCGTAGGGAACCTCCGCCCGGATCGAGGCGATCGGGCCCAGCCAGGGCTCCAGGCAGCCGGCCTCGATCGTGGCTCTTACCAGGCGGTTCGGCAATGCCGTGTTCACCCCCACCCAGCCAAGCTGGCCGCCGGCACCGATCACCTGCGCCTGCTCCCAGGTCCAGTCCAGCTTGCGCTCGGGCCTGGGGTCGTGTCTGAGGCGCACCAGCCCTCCCGGCCTGAGCACGCCTGTCATCGGGCCGGTGTTGGGGCAGTGGGTCGTCACCACTCTGCCGTCGGTGAGTTGCACATCGGCCAGGAAGCGCTTGTAGCGCTTGAGCAGCACCCCCTCGACCAGGTTCTCCAGGGTCAGGATCTGGGTTGGCATGGAGCTCGGCCGGCCGGCCATCCTGCCGGACCGAAGGGGAGAATCACCCCGTTGACCCGGCTTCGGAACGGACTGGATGGCGAAATCCCTGCGGCGCATCGCCTTGATCGTGGCCCTCGCCACCGCCTTGAGCAAGGTGGCCGGCCTGCTGCGCCAGCTTGTGATCGCTGCCGCCTTCGGCGTGGGGGCCGCCTACGACGCCTACAACTACGCCTACGTGCTGCCCGGCTTCCTGCTGATCCTGCTGGGGGGGATCAACGGTCCGTTTCACAGCGCCATGGTGAGCGTTCTGGCCCGTCGGCCCCGCCAGGAGGGGGCCCATGTGCTGGCGGCGATCAACACCCTGGTGGGGGTGGGCCTGCTCGCCGTGACCGTGCTTCTGGTGCTGGCCGCCGATCCGCTGATCACCCTGGTGGGCCCGGGCCTGGAGGGGGAGCGGCATGCGATCGCCGTGCTGCAGCTGCGCTGGATGGCGCCGATGGCCCTGTTCGCCGGGTTGATCGGTCTGGGCTTCGGAGCCCTCAACGCCGCTGACGTGTTCTGGCTGCCCTCGGTGAGCCCGCTCGTCTCAAGCGTGGCGATGATCGGTGGCATCGGCCTCCTCTGGTGGCTGCTGGGCCCGGAGATCAGTCTGCCGGCCACGGCCGTGCTCGGCGGCGTGGTGCTGGCGGGCACCACCACGCTCGGGGCGGTGCTGCAGTGGCTGATCCAGTTGCCGGCCCTGGCCAAGGAGGGGCTGCACCGTTTTCAGCTCGTCTGGGACTGGCAGCACCCTGGCGTGCGCGAGGTGCTGCAGGTGATGGGGCCGGCCACCCTTTCCTCGGGGATGCTGCAGATCAATGTGTTCACCAGCCTGTTCTTCGCTTCGGGGATGGTGGGGGCGGCGGCCGGTCTGGGCTACGCAAACCTGCTGGTGCAGACACCGCTGGGCTTGATCTCGAACGCGCTGCTGGTGCCGATGCTGCCGGTGTTCGCCCGGCTGACGGCCCCTGCCGATCGCCCGGCCCTGGTGGGGCGCATCCGCCAGGGGTTGATGCTCTCCAACGCCAGCATGTTGCCGCTCGGGGCCCTGATGGTGGGGTTGGCCGGCCCGATCGTGGCCCTGATCTACAAGCGGGGGGCCTTCGACGGGGATGCGGCCCAGTTGGTGACCAGCCTGCTGATCGCCTATGGGGTGGGCATGCCCGCCTACCTCGGCCGCGACGTGATCGTGCGCGTGTTCTATGCCCTTGGCGATGGCACCACGCCGTTCCGTTTCTCACTGGCCGGGATCGGCTTCAACGTGATCTTTTGCTGGTTGTTCGTCGGCGGGCCCACCCCCTGGGGGCTGCAGCTGCCGGGATTCAACTTCGGCGCCGCCGGGCTGGTGATGGCCACGGTGGCCGTGAATGTGCTGACCTGCCTGGGGCTGCTGCTGGCCCTCCAGCACCGCCTCGGCAAGCTGCCCTTGCGCCAATGGGGCCGCGACAGCCTGATGCTCCTGCTGGCCGCGGCGGGGGCCGGGGTGGCCGCCTGGCTGCTCTCCAATGGTGTGCGCTGGCCGGCCGGCCTGATCGGCCAGCTTCTGCAGTGCGTGCTCAGTGCTGCCTTGGCCTTTGGGATCTACGGACTGCTGGCCGCAGCGGCCCGGGTGCCTGAGGCGCTCGAAATCGGCCAGCAGATGCTTCAGCGCCTCAGCCGTCGGTCTTGAGCCGCACCTGCCGCTCCTCCCGCACCTGGACGGGAATCTCCAGGTGGCTGCGACCAACCATCTGGGGACCGTCCACCGAGAAGATCCTGGCCTCGATGCCGAACTCGCGGAAGGCGGTTTCGAGTTCCTGGATCAAGGCCTTCTCCACCTGGGCTTCGGCGTCCACCACCTTGCCGATCAGGCGGCCACCGAGCCGGCCCATGCGCTGGCGAACCACCTCACGGGCGTTGGTGACCTCGATGACCAGCATCCAGCGCCTGCGGCAGCGGCAACACTATGGGGGAATGGGCGTTCCCGCCAGGCTTGTTGCCGATCGCGTGGGGCGGATCGATCGCCGCTCCGGGGGGCACTCAGCCGCAGAAGGGCTCCAGCACATCTTCGAGATCCCGCAGCTGGCCGGGCGGAATCAGCCGTGCCAGGGGCAGTCGGCCGGCTCCCCCGCCGATCGGCACCTGGACGGCTTCGAGGGCCTGGCGGGCGCAGACGCCCGAACCCTGATCCAGCCGAGCGGCGCACTCGATCGCCAGGGGATCGGCCAGGCCTGCATCGCCCAGGTAGAGATGCCAGCCCGCCACCTGGATGTAGAGCCGGTCAGCCAGGGCCAGGGACAGTTCCTTGAGTTGCTCCGCCTTCAAGCTCAACGTTCGAGGTCCGATCCGATCCTCACGATGACGCACCGGGGGCTAGGGGTTCGCGCAGGCGCCAGACGATGACCAGGTGAAGCAGCAGCCCCGCGCCCCAGCCCAGGGTCAGCCAGGGGAGGTGGTGCCAGGGATGCCGCAGGCCCTGCACGAACCAGAGGCCGCTGTTGATGGCCGCGAACAGCCCGCCGTGCACGCAGAGATTGACGACGCGCTCGAAATGCCGGTAGGTGGGGTCGGCGGGGTCGGCGGGTCCGTACCAGCGGATGGGCATGGGGAAAAGCGTGGGGCCCCGAGGGTGTCACCCATTCTCGCCGGCCTGGTCTGTGGCTGCTCTCATCCGCCGGCGAGAGTTGACGGATGGGCCCCCCATGCGGTGAGAATGTTGGTTCAGGCGCTTGTAGCTCAGCGGATTAGAGCATCTGACTACGGATCAGAGGGTCGGGAGTTCGAATCTCTCCAGGCGCGTCGTTCACCGTCCTTCGGGGCGGTTTTTTTTGGCTTGGACTGAAGATCAGGTGCTGGCTGCTGGATTGGTGGGGCTGGGGCGGTCTGAACCTGCCAGTTGTTTCTTACGATTGCTCAACACCTGGCCCAGTGCGAAACGATGACGGATTCCCCCGCTGCGGCACTGAACCAGACCCTGGCGGCCGGTGACCCCGCCATTGCCGCCCTGATCGGCAAGGAGCTCGACCGCCAACGGGCCCACCTTGAGCTGATCGCCAGCGAGAACTTCACCTCCCGGGCCGTGATGGAGGCCCAGGGTTCGGTGCTCACCAACAAGTACGCCGAGGGCCTGCCCCACAAGCGCTACTACGGGGGCTGCGAGCACGTCGACGCGATCGAGGAGCTGGCCATTGCCCGGGCCCGCCAGCTGTTCGGTGCCGCCTGGGTCAACGTGCAGCCCCACAGCGGCGCCCAGGCCAATTTCGCCGTGTTCCTGGCCCTGCTGGAGCCCGGCGACACGATCCTGGGCATGGACCTGTCCCACGGCGGTCACCTCACCCACGGTTCACCGGTGAATGTGTCGGGCAAGTGGTTCAAGGCGGTGCACTACGGCGTATCACCCGATACGGAGCAGCTCGACTTCGCCGCGATCCGCCAGCTGGCCCTGGAGCACCGCCCCAAGCTGATCATCTGCGGCTATTCGGCGTATCCCCGCACCATCGACTTCGCCGCCTTCCGGGCGATTGCCGATGAGGTCGGCGCCTTCCTGCTGGCCGACATGGCCCACATCGCCGGCCTGGTGGCCGCCGGGGTCCATCCCAGTCCTGTCCCCCACTGCCATGTTGTCACCACCACCACCCACAAAACCCTGCGGGGGCCCCGCGGCGGCCTGATCCTCACCGGCAACGCGGACTTCGGCCGTCAGTTCGACAAGGCCGTCTTCCCCGGCAGCCAGGGTGGGCCCCTGGAGCATGTGGTGGCGGCCAAGGCGGTGGCCTTTGGCGAAGCCCTGCAGCCCGGCTTCCGCACCTACAGCCGCCAGGTGGTGGTGAATGCCCAGGCCCTGGCGGCCCGGCTGATCGAGCGGGGCGTCCGGGTGGTGTCCGGCGGCACCGACAACCACATCGTGCTGCTGGATCTGCGCTCCGTGGGCCTGACCGGCAAAGTGGCCGATTTGCTGGTGAGTGAGGTGAACATCACCGCCAACAAGAACACGGTGCCCTTCGATCCGGAATCCCCCTTCGTGACCAGCGGACTGCGCATCGGCAGCGCCGCCCTCACCACCCGTGGCTTCGACGGGGAGGCGTTCATCGAGGTGGCCGATGTGATCGCCGATCGGCTGCTGGATCCGGAGAATGCGGTGGTGGAGCTGCGCTGCCGCGAGCGGGTCAAGGCGCTCTGCACCCGCTTTCCGCTGTACGGAGCGTCCAGGGTCCCCCAGCCAGCCTGACCTCGGTCCCTAGGCTCCCTTCCACCACAGGACCGTTCATGGCCAGCCTGGCCGCCCTTTTCAGCAGTCCGCTCCAGGTGGCTGTTGTCACGTTCGGCATCGCCGCCCTGCTCACGGCCTTGATCGTGCCGCTGGTGCGGCGACTTGGTTTGCGTTTCGGCCTGATCGACCGTCCCGATCCGCGCAAGCAGCACGCCGTGCCGATGGTGCGCCTCGGCGGTGTCGGCATGGTGGCGGGATTTTCGCTCGCCCTGGCGATCACCTGGGCCCTGGGTGGGTTCGGCAGTCTCGAGCCCGCCAAGGATCAGCTGATCTGGACCACCCTGGCCGGCGCGCTCTGCTTCTTCGTGATCGGTCTGGCCGACGACCTCTTCGCCCTGCCTCCCTTGCCTCGCCTGGCTGGCCAGGTGGCCGTGGCGATGGCGGTGTGGAGCCAGGGGGTGCGGATCGGAGCGATCGATCTGCCGCTCGGCCTGGGTGTTGTCGGGGGGGGATCCGCTCTCAGCCTGCCCGATGGGCTGAGTCTGGCTGCCACCGTGCTTTGGCTAGTGGGGATCACCAACGCGATCAACTGGATCGACGGCCTCGATGGCCTGGCGGCCGGGGTGGGCGGCATCGCCGCGATCGGCCTGCTGTCGGTGAGCTTCAGCCTGCAGCAGAGCGCGGCGGGTCTGCTGGCGGCCGCCCTGGCCGGGGCCTGCCTGGGGTTCCTGCGCCACAACTTCAACCCCGCCCGCATCTTCATGGGGGATGGCGGCTCCTACTTCCTCGGCTTCGCCCTCGCGGCAATCAGCATCGTGGGGCCCGCCAAAGGCCTCACCACCGTGAGCCTGCTGTTTCCGGTGCTGATCCTCTCGCTGCCCCTGGCCGACATGTCGGCGGTGATCATGGGCCGGCTGAGCGAGGGCCATTCACCCTTCTATCCCGACCGCCGTCACCTGCACCACCGGTTGCTGCGGGCCGGCTTCAGCCATCGCCGCACCGTGCTGCTGATCTACGCCTTCACCCAGTGGCTGGCGGCCCTGGCCCTGGTGGCGGCCAACGTGGAGATGCGCTTTCTCTGGTTGGCCCTGGCCACGGCGGTGCTGATCGGAGCCTTGACTGGTTCGCGCCGCCACTGGCGGGCCCAGGAAGCGCAAGGGTGTCGGGTGGCCCGGGAAGCCGGCCGCCCGACGCCAATCGATCAGCCCAGGCCGTGATGGCTGCCAGCGCCGAGATCCTCTGCATCGGCACCGAGCTGCTGCTCGGCACCATCCTCAATGGCAACGCCCGCTGGCTGGCCGAGGAGCTGGCGGCACTCGGCATCCCCCACTACCGCCAGACCGTGGTGGGCGACAACCGCGAGCGCCTGATCGAGGTGGTGCGGGAGGCGGCCGGGCGCTGCAGCCTGCTGATCTGCACCGGTGGCCTCGGCCCCACCCCCGACGACCTCACCACCGAGGCCCTCGCCGCCGCCTTCGGCGCGCCGCTGCAGGAGCGGCCGGAGGTCTGGGTCGACATCCAGGCCAAGCTGGCGGGCCGCGGCCGGCCGATCGCGGCCAGCAACCGCAAGCAGGCCCTGCTGCCGGAAGGGGCTGCCCTGCTGCCCAACCCCACCGGCACAGCGCCAGGGCTGATCTGGAGCCCACGGCCGGGCTTCACGGTGCTCACCTTCCCTGGTGTGCCAGCGGAGCTGCGGGCGATGTGGATCGGCACAGCGGTGCCCTGGCTGCGGGACCAGGGTGTGGAGGGGGGGGTGTTCGAGAGCCGGTTGCTGCGCTTCTGGGGAATCGGCGAATCGAGCCTGGCCGAGCAGGTGGCCGACCTGCTGGAGCTGGCCAACCCCACCGTGGCCCCCTACGCCGGTGCCGGAGAAGTGAAGCTGCGGCTCACCGCCCGCGCTGCCACGTCGGAAGCGGCACGGCAACTGCTGGCGCCGGTGGAAGCGGACCTGCGGGCCCGCACCGGCTCGCTCTGCTTCGGCACCGATTCCGACAGCCTGGCTTCGGTGGTGCTGGAGCGGCTGCGCCAGCGGGGAGAAACCCTGGCGGTGGCGGAATCCTGCACGGGCGGTGGTCTCGGCGGGGCCCTGGCGGCGGTGCCCGGCGCTTCCGATGGCTTCCTCGGAGGCGTGATCTCCTATGCCAATGCCATGAAACAGATCTTGCTTGGTGTTCCGGCCGAACTGCTGGCGACCCATGGCGCCGTCAGCGACCCGGTGGCGATCGCCATGGCCGAAGGGGCCCGCGCCGCCACCGGCAGCACCTGGGCCATCGCCGTGACCGGCATCGCCGGCCCGGGCGGTGGCAGCGCCGAGAAGCCGGTGGGGCTGGTGCACATCGCCGTGGCAGGACCCGACGGCTGCCGCAGTGAGGCGGCGCGCTTCGGAGCCCAGCGGGGGCGCACCTGGATTCAGACCCTGACGGTGGGAGAAGCCCTGAATAGGCTGCGACTCAGACTGCAGGCGAACCCATGAAGCTTGGCTACGTCATCGTCTACGTACCGTCCGTCCATGCCGCAGTGACGTTCTTCGAAACGGCCTTTGGCCTCCAGCGTCGGTTTCTGGATGACTCCGGCGACTACGGCGAACTCGAGACCGGGGCAACAACCCTGGCCTTCGCTTCCCATCAGCTGGGTGAGGCAAACCTCGGTGCTGCCGGATTCGTGCGAGCGAACGAGTCGGAGCGGCCGCTCGGCATGGAAATCGCCCTGGTCACCGCCGATCTGGAGGCGGCCCATGGGCGGGCCCTGCGCAACGGCGCAACGGAACTGTCCGCTCCTGCGGCCAAGCCCTGGGGGCAGTCCCTCTCCTACCTGCGGACACCGGAAGGAGTCCTCGTTGAGCTGTGCACGCCCGTGACCCCTCGGTTTTAGGGTGCTTGCATCAAGGGGGGTCACGGTGAGCGCCGGCACGCTGTACGACAAGGTGTGGGAACTGCACCGGGTGGCGGATCTGCCCGGCGGCTCCACCCAGCTGTTCATCGGCCTCCATCTGATCCATGAGGTGACCAGCCCCCAGGCCTTCGCTGCCCTGCGCGACCTGGGCCTCGGCGTGCGGCACCCGGAGCGCACCGTGGCCACGGTGGATCACATCGTGCCCACCACATCCCAGGCCCGGCCCTTCGCCGATTCGCTGGCCGAGGCCATGCTGCAGAGCCTGGAGCGCAACTGCGCCGAGCACGGCATCACCCTGCACGGCCTCGGCAGCGGCCGCCAGGGCATCGTGCATGTGATCGCTCCCGAACTCGGCCTCACCCAGCCCGGCATGACCGTGGCCTGCGGTGACTCCCACACCTCCACCCATGGGGCCTTCGGCGCGATCGCCTTCGGCATCGGCACCAGCCAGGTGCGCGACGTGCTCGCCTCCCAGAGCCTCTCGATGAACAAGCTCAAGGTGCGGCGGATCTGGGTGGACGGACAGCTCCAGGGCGGTGTCTACGCCAAGGACCTGATCCTGCACATCATCCGCACCCTCGGGGTGAAGGGGGGCGTGGGCTTCGCCTACGAATTCGCCGGCCCGGCGATCGAGGCGCTCTCGATGGAGGAGCGCATGACCCTCTGCAACATGGCGATCGAGGGGGGAGCCCGCTGCGGCTACGTCAACCCCGATGCCACCACCTTCGCCTATCTCCAGGGCCGCCCCTGCGCCCCGGCCGGCGAGGCCTGGCAGCGGGCCGTGGCCTGGTGGAGCGGCCTGGCCAGCGGTCCCGAGGCGAGCTTCGACGACGAGGTCCGCTTTGATGCCACCGCGATCGCACCCACGGTCACCTGGGGCATCACGCCCGGCCAGGGCATTGGCGTCGATGAGGCGGTGCCCACCCCCGAGCAGCTCGATGCCGATGAGCGGCCGATCGCCGCGGAGGCTTACCGCTACATGGACCTGCAGCCGGGCATCCCGATCGCCGGGGTGCCGATCGATGTGTGCTTCATCGGCAGCTGCACCAACGGGCGCCTCAGCGATCTGCGCGCTGCGGCGGCCGTGGCGCGGGGCCGCCATGTGGCCGAGGGAATCCGCGCCTTCGTGGTGCCGGGCTCCGAGCAGGTGGCCCGCGCCGCCGAGGCGGAGGGGCTCGATCAACTGTTTCGCGCCGCCGGCTTCGAGTGGCGCGAGCCGGGCTGCTCGATGTGCCTGGCGATGAACCCCGACCGCCTGGAAGGTCGCCAGATCAGCGCCAGCTCCAGCAACCGCAACTTCAAGGGCCGCCAGGGATCGGCCAGCGGTCGCACCTTGCTGATGAGCCCGGCCATGGTGGCCGCCGCCGCCGTCAGCGGCCATGTGGCCGACGTGCGCAGGCTTCTGGCGGCTCCGACCAGCCCCGTCGGCACAGCCCCCGAAGTGCTTTCCGAACCCGTGCTCTCCGCCGCCTGCCAGCCTTGAACGTCCCCAGCTTCCCGATCGGTCCGGTGAGGTCCGTGGAAGGCACCGCCGTGGTGCTCAGCGGCGACGACATCGACACCGACCGGATCATTCCTGCCCGCTTCCTCAAGTGCGTCACCTTCGGGGGCCTCGGTGAACAGGTGTTCGCCGATGACCGGCTGGAACGCGGCGGGGCCCACCCCTTCGATCTCCCCGAGCACCAGGGGGCCAGGATCCTGCTGGTGAACCGCAACTTCGGCTGTGGCTCCAGCCGGGAGCACGCCCCCCAGGCCCTGATGCGCTGGGGCATCCGGGCCCTGCTGGGCGAGAGCTTCGCCGAGATCTTCTTCGGTAACTGCCTGGCCCTGGGAATCCCCTGCCTGCAGGCACCCCATGGCCGGATCAAGGCCCTGCAGTCCTTTGTTGAGGCCAATCCCTCCACGGCGTTCCGCCTGGAGGTGGACGCCGCGAGGCTCCACAGCGGCGACGGGCAGGCCTGGCCCCTTGACCTGGCGCCAGGGCCACGCCAGATGCTGCTCAGCGGCCAGTGGGATGCCACAGGCCAACTGGTGTCCCATGACCGGGAGCTGCTGGACACGGCGGCCCGGTTGCCCTATCTGAATGCTTTCTCGACCGACTGAGGCCGACCCCTGGTGAGGCCGCCGCTCAGAACAGGCCGCCGCGGGGCTGGCCCGGGACGAGCGGCTGGTACGGAACGAAGGGCACTCCGGTGCCCTTGAAGCCGAAATCGCCCAGGGTCACCCGGATCCCGCCCAACCCCTCATAGGGGCTGTAATAGACGCTGAAGGCATAGGCCCGCCGCTGCCAGCGCAACTCCACGAACGATCCCGTCACATCGCCGTAATTCTCGGATCCCCCATCCACATTGAGGCCGATGCCACCATTGAAGAGCAGGGGACCGGCGAGCTGCTGGGTGAGGCCGATCCCCACCGTGCCCAGGTCGATGGCCTGGTCGAAGCCGAACGGACTCTGGCCCTGGCGCACACCGATGCCCCCCGTGATGGTGAGCTGGGTGAAATCGAGGAAGGGTTTGCTGAAGTGACCCAGGGTGAGGGTGGGGCCACCGGAAAAGGAGAGCACGTTCTGGTTCGTGCCATCGCCGAAGTAGGCCAGGTTGGCCGAGAGGTTGGTGTTGATCGTGAGTCCCGGCACGATCGGCACCGGCGAATAGCGCAGGGCTCCATCGCGGGTCGAGGGCAAGGCCGTGCCAGTCCAGAGCGAGAGGGAGCTGTTGATCGCGCCGTAGGCGTTGGCGCGCCAGAGCTGGGCGAAATTGTTCGACTCGCTGCCGTTGACGAACGCATTGCTCTGGTAGTTACCCGCTCCGACCCGCCAGAAATAGCTGTTGGAGAGCCGACCCCAGGCCGGCAGCACCCCCGTTTTCTCCAGGGAGGTCCCATAGGCGGAATACACGTCCTGTTCACCGAGCGAGCCATTCCAGATCCGGAAGCGATAGGCGGCGAACAGCCGCGCCACCGTGTCGCCCACCACCGGCAGGCGCACGCTTCGCCGCAGCTCTCCCCAGCTGCGGGTGCCGTTGGCGATGTTGTCGGGATTGAAGGTGGAAACATCGAGGTTGAATTCGCTCTGGAAGCCGAGGAGCGGCGTGCTGAGGCGAGCCTCGAGGCCGAACAGATCCGCGAGTGTGGTGTTCTGCTCCACGGTGGAGGAGCCAGCCGGGGCTCCCGGCAGGGGATAGCTGTCGGTGGTGCCCTGGTAAGCCCGCTGCAGCAGGAACTGGGGCTCCAGTTGCAGCGTGCCTGTGGCGCCGATGCCGATCGGCTTGAGCCGGCGGCCGATGTAGAAGCCGTCGCGATCCTTCTGGTCGGAGCCCAGCACCCAGCGGTTCTCCACCTGCTGCTCCTTGCGGATGCGGGTGCTGGTGGTCACCGGGATCGAGAGCCGATCCTCAAACTTGAGGCGGTTGCGATTCGAGCGGATCCGGATGTCACCGTTCTTGTCCTGGACGGCCACCACGTTGTCGGCATCCATCCACACCTGGGCGGGGGTGAAGGGGTCGTTGCTGAAGCTGGCCCGGGTGGCCCGCCAGCCGGTGCTGGTCACCGTGATGCGGGGAGCCTGGAAGCGCAGGCGCGTCAGGGTTCCCTGCACAAGGCCCTGATTCTGCTGGCCCCGCAGACGGCGCACCTGGGGGGGGGTGGCCGGGCCGAAATCGTTGTTCTGCTGGGTGTCGGTCAGGTCTGTGCCGCCGGGCAGGCCAAAGCGGCGTTCCGATTGCAGACCAACCCGCGCCTCCACGTCGGTGACCCGCTGCTTGACCTTGGCGATCGCCTCCTCCCGCAACCGATCCTGTTGGCGCAGGGCGCCGAAGGAGCGGGTGGCTGACGCCCCGGGCAGTTCCGCTGCCGGCGCCAATGGGGCGGGTCCGGGGGCGAGTGGCAGGGCCTGATCCGGCGGCGCCCCGCCCATCGCCGTCTGCTCAAGGGCCTCGGGCAGCGAGCGCGGCCGGTCGGGAGGCTCGGGGCCGCGGTTGGCACAGCCCTTGGCGGGCAGCATGGCGGCCTGGGGATAGGGCTTCACGGCCAACGACTCGCCGAAGCGGTAGCGCAGTCCCAGCAGATAGGCGTTGCTGCCTTCCTTGACGCCGTTGTAGATGCCGAAGGCGCCGGAGCGGTGGTGGATCCTGCCCACCAGCGACCATTGGGGCGACAGGGAGCCTTCCACTTCGAAGGCCAGGTAGTTGAGCAGCTGGGACGCCTTGTCGCGGTAGGTGCTCTCGAAGTTGCTGAGGCTGGTGTTGAGGCTGACGCCCTGCACCACCCCCAGGCTCAGCCTGGGCAGGAGCCAGGCCCGCAGGCCGATGCCGGCGGTGAGCTCGCCGAAGCTCTGGGCAGCCGTGTTCAGGTTCGAGCTGTTGTCGGTGGTGAAACGGCCGCTGAAGCCGCTCCCCCTCTGGGCGGCGGCCCAGTGCCCCAGGGCATTGAAATCCAGCTCAAGGGCAAAGGGCCCCGATCGCCAGACGCGTCGCTGCAGGCCCGCGCCCAGCAGAGTCTCCTGGCGGAACTGGCCGTTGAACAGGAAGGTGTCGCCGAAGTTGGCATCGAAGAGCCGCCCGCCCCAGAGGGTGGTGGCCCAGGGATGGGGGTGCCAGTCGGGGATCGGCGGCAGCGTTGCTGGACAGGCGATCGGCTCGGCGGGTGGCAGGGGCACCGAAGCCTGCTGCTCGGGATTGAGGTCCACCTCGCTGGTGGAGAGGTCCAGGACGCCATAGACGTCCTCCATCTCGCCGGTGCCCTCGATCAGGCTGAACCGCAGGCGACTGGCCTGAAAAAACTGGCTGCCGCGCTGAAAGCGCACACTGCCGCTGGCATAGACGGTGCGGTTCGTGGTGTCGTACTCGATCCGCTCGGACATCACCCGGCCGCCCGCCACCAGGGCCTTGACGTTGCCGGTGGCGACATAGCGCTGGATCAGTTGGTCGAATCCCTGCCGGTCGGCGGTGATCTCCAGGGTTCTTGGAGGCGCCTGCTGCGGGTCGGAAGCGGACGCCGCTGGAGAGCCTGTTGCGGGGACGGCTGGTATTGCTGCAGCCGGTTGTGATGCCTCCTGTTTTGTTGGAGCCGGTGGGGGGGATGGACCGGGTTGATCCGAAGGGATGGCGGCAGCGGGGTCGCTCTCCGGCCGATTGGGCGCAGCCTCCTGGGCTGGCGGGGCCACCACCTCGATGGCTTCAGGACTCAGGGGGAGAGGGGCCGCCTGGGCCGCGCCACTGGCTCCAAGCAGGCCAGCGGCGCTGATCAACCCGATCGTCCAGGGGATGGGCTTCGCCGGGGGCACCGCAGGTCCTGAGCAGCGGCTGATCCTGCCACGTCACGGCAGCCGGCCCCCCTTGCAGCGGCCAGGATTGGCGGTGGTGAGGCTCAGTCCTCGAGATCCTTGCGGCTCGGGGTGCGGCTGGGGTCGCTGGCCAGAAAGCCGAACACGAAGATGCCGATGAAGAAGAAAACGACCGAGTAAACCGAGATCTTGAGAGCGAGCATGGTCCGTCCGGCGGGTGACAGGGAGTGACAGGCGCCAGGTGGGCCCTGAACGACCCTTCGGCAGCGGCATCATCCTATGGGTCACCCGTGGCCCGAACCGATGCCGCAAGGCCACCAGAGCGTGCTTCCCCCCTCGATTGAAACGATTCAGTCACGTTCGAGGCTGGATCTGCTGCCCCTGTGGCAACGCCATGGTGCCGAGGAGCTCACCAGCGCCGAAGCCTGGGGCCGTCTGCATCGGCCCGACTGGCACCGCCGCGGTCTGCTGATCTGGCCCCGGGGTGGCCGCGACCTGACCCTGACCCTGGAGCTGCCCTGCCCGCCGGCCTGGCGTGAACGCCGCCCCTGCCAGGCCCGCCTGGCGCTGCGCTGGTGGGCCATCCGGGCGGAGCTGCGGCTCGACGGGGAGTCGGTGCATCGGGGGGATCTCTATGACGCGGCTTGCCGCTGGTTGCTGCCCCGCAGCTGGTGGCACGGCGAGCCGCTGCGGCTTGAACTGCGGCTGCGCAGCCCCCTGCATGACGACGGCGCCCTGATCCAGAGCCGCATCGAGCTGGAGCCGCTGGAGGCCTCCGACAAGGATGGGCTGCTGGCGGCCCCGGCCCTGGAGCTGGAGGCGTTGCGGCTGGGCTTCGAGCCCGAAGGCCCGGGTTCGGCCTCGCCCGACGCAGGCTTCCATGTGCTCGGCCATGCCCACCTCGATCTGGCCTGGCTCTGGCCGGTGGCGGACACCTGGCAAGCGGCGGAGCGCACCTTCCGCTCCGCCCTGGCGCTGATGGAGCGGCACCCCCAGCTCCACTTCGGCCATTCCACCCCGGCGCTCTACGCCTGGCTGGACCAGCATCGCCCGGCCCTGTTCGCCCAGATCCGCGCGGCGATGCGGGCCGGCCGCTGGGAGCCGCTCAATGGTCCCTGGGTCGAAACCGACTGCGTGCTGATCAGCACGGCTTCCCTGCTGCGCCAGTTCCAGGAGGGCCAGGCCTACAGCCGCCGCACCTTTCCTGAGTGGAGCCACGCGCTGGCCTGGCTCCCCGACAGTTTCGGGTTTGCGGCCGGGCTGCCGGCGGTGGCCGCCGCCAGCGGCGTGCGCTGGTTCTGCACCCACAAGCTGGCCTGGAATGCCACCAACCCCTTCCCGCACCGCCTGTTCCGCTGGCGCAGCCGTTGCGGCGCCGAGGTGCTGGCCCTGATGACGGCCCCGATCGGCAGCGATGGCGACCCGGTGACGATGGAGCGCTATCGGCTGGAATGGCAGCGGGCCACCGGACTCGCCCAGGCCCTCTGGCTGCCGGGGGTGGGGGACCACGGCGGCGGACCGACTGCCGAGATGCTGGAGCAGCTGGCGCTCTGGCAGGAGCAGCCGGTGGCTGCCCCCCAGCGGCACGGCACCCTGCGGGCCTACCTGGCCAGGCTGGAGGAGCATCGTGCCCAGCTGCCGGTCTGGCGCGACGAGCTCTATCTGGAGCTGCACCGGGGCTGCGCCACCAGCCGGCCGGATCAGAAACGCCACAACCGCAGCCTGGAGCGTCTGCTGCGGGAAGCGGATCTGGCGGCAGCGCTGCTCTGGGCCGATCCCGCAACCCAACCCGCCGCCGGCCGCTCCAGGGGCAGCATCGACTGGCGGCCGCTCTTGTTTCAGCAGTTCCATGACATCCTGCCGGGCACCTCGATCCCCGAGGTGTTCGAGCAGGCCGAACCCCAGTGGCGTCGCGCCCGGCGGCGGGCAAAGCGCCAGCGCGATCAGGCGCTCCAGGCCTGGTTGCCTGGCGACGGGACGCTGCCGCAAGGGGGGGGCGGCCAGGCCTGGTGGCTGGCTTGCCTGCAGCCCATGGCCGCGACGACCCTCACCATCCGTCTGCCGGTAGGCCAATGGTGGCGAGGCGACCAACCCTTGCCCCTGCAGGCGGCGCCAGGCGGCGGGAACTGGGTGCAACTGGCCGGAACGGGCGGCCTTGGAGCCCTTCCGCTCCTTCGCCAAAGCGGGCCAGCTGCCCGGGCCCCGGCACCGGCCCAGGCCTCAGACTCGGCCCCGACCCCGACCCCGACCCCGACCCATGCTGCCGCCATTGACGGGCCGGTGCGGCTGGAGCGGCTCGCAGCGAGCGACTGCGACGGCTGGCAGCTCGGCAATGGCCGCATCCGGGCCCAGCTGGGGCCGGCCGGCCTCGAGCAGCTCTGGGGCGCCGATGGCCTGCCCCAACTCTCAGCGCCCCTGGAATGGCGCCGCTGGGCCGATCGCGGCGCATTCTGGGATGCCTGGGACCTGGCCGGCGACCACCGCGATCACCCGCTGCCCCTGGCCTGGGAGCCGGGGCCCCTGGTGGCCGAGCAGGGTCCGCTCTGCTGCCGACTGGTCTGGCGCGGCCACTGCGGGGCCAGCGGGCTGCGGCTCGACCTGCAGCTCTTGGCCGGCAGCCCCTGGCTGGAGCTGACCCTGGGCGTCGGCTGGCGCCAACGCCACGAACTGCTGCGGCTGGAGCTGCCCCTGGCCCAGCCGGCCCAGCGCTGGGCCGCCGACACCGCCGGAGGCGTGCTGGAGCGGCCGGCCCGGACCCACACCGCGCGGGAGGCGAGCCGGTGGGAGGTGCCGGCGATCAGCTGGGTGGCCAGCCAGGCCGCCACCGGGGGGTTGGCAGTGCTCCTTGATGGGCCCCAGGGCGTCTCGGCCAGCCCCGAGCGGCTGGGGGTGTCCCTGCTGCGGGGGCCCACCTGGCCCGATCCCGGCGCTGACAACGGCTTTCAGCGCCTGCGTCTTGCCCTCTGCCCCTGCGTGGGGGGCTGGCGGCAGGCGGCAGTGCCCGCCGGGGCGGTGCGGTTCCGGGAGCGCCACTGGCTGCGGCCCGCGGCAGGGCCGATCCCGCAGGAGACGGCCACCGGGCCCATCCAATGGCTGGAGATTCTCGATCTTGGCGACACCGATCTCCAGCTGGTCGGCCTGCGTCCTGATCCGGAGGCGGCGGTGCTCCAGCTCACCGTGCAGAACCTCACGCCTTGCCGCCGCCAGCTGGCGCTCAGCCCGCCCTGGCAGGTGATCGAACGCCTCGAGGAGGGCGCAGTTGCCAGGACAGGCGTCGAACTCACCCGTCTGGCTCCCTGGCAGCTGGCGGCCTGGCGGATCAGGCTTCAGTCGTCGTGGTCGTCGAACGGATCGGTGAGCCCCTTCGACGGTGGCCCGAAGGCGAGGTAGACACCGAAACCGGTCAGGGCCAGCAGCACGAGCAGAACGGTGATCGCGATCGACAGGGCGGGGGAGGTTTCAGTCACGGTCGATGGCGTCTGGGGAGGAAGGCGTGGTGGGGCGGGTCGTAGGTGGAATCAACCTGGATGGATGAGCTGATTGGGGTCGCGACCCGTTCCGTCACAACTCTCGGCGCGGCCAGCACGGTGGTGCAACGGGAGCTTTACAGTAACGATTCCGACAACCGCGCCAGAGAGGTTCAGCCGTCATGGCCCAACGCACCCGCCTGGGAAATCTGCTTCGCCCACTCAATTCCGAGTACGGCAAGGTCGTGCCCGGCTGGGGCACCACGCCCGTGATGGGGGTGATCATGCTGCTGTTCCTGGTCTTTCTGCTCGTGATCCTGCAGCTCTACAACAAGTCGTTGCTGCTCGATGGGATCACGGTGAACTGGAACGGCCTCGGCTGATTCACCATCGATCCGGCCAAGGCCACTGCCCATGAACGTCTTCGGGATCGGTCTGCCGGAACTGGCCGTGATTGCAGCCATCGGTCTGCTTGTCTTCGGGCCCAAGCGCCTGCCGGAGCTCGGCCGCACCCTGGGCCGCACCCTCAAGGGCTTTCAGTCCGCCTCCAGGGAGTTCGAGCAGGAGTTCCGCCAGGCCATTGACACGGAAACGGTCAACGTCACCAAAGTGGACCGCGCAATCCCTGTTGCCAGCATGCTTCCCACCCCTGGGGCTTCTGTCAACGACCCCCCAGCGGCTGGGGAGCCGGAGCTGTTGAGCGGCGATCCGGAGCAGGGGTCAGCGGCCGGCCCTCCCAACCTTCCATCCAGCTGATCGCCACAGCTCCTCCCGGGGCCCGCCATCCTCCCGGGGTCTGCCATCTTCCCAGGGCTCGCCAACCCGCTTCCACCGACCCGAATGGCCACCACGCTGCCCCCGGATGGGGATCTCCAGGTGCTGGTCGGACTTGGCAATCCCGGGACCACCTACGTCCACACCCGCCACAACGTGGGCTTCATGGCCCTGGAGCGCCTGGCGAGCCGCAAGGGTGTGGCGTTTCGCCAGAACACCAAGCTCAGGGGTTTACTGGCCGACCTTCGCCAGGGTGATCGCCGGCTGCGGCTGCTGATGCCGACCACCTTCATGAACGAAAGCGGCAGCTCGATTCGTGCCACCCTCGATTGGTTCGGCCTGCGACCCGACCAGTTGCTCGTACTCGTCGACGACATGGATCTGCCCCTGGGACGGCTGCGGCTGCGACGCGACGGCGGTGCCGGAGGCCACAACGGCCTGCGCAGCACCATCGAGCATCTCGGCACCAATCAGTTTGCGCGGCTGCGGATCGGCATCGGTGCCCCGGCCGTTGATCCCGCCCTGCGCAAGGAGCGCACCATTTCCCATGTGCTCGGCCGCTTCGCCGCTGCGGAGCAGCCCATTCTCGAGGCGGTGCTCGATGAGGTGCTCTCCGGCGTGGAGCTGATCCAGACGGTTGGCTACGGGCGTGCCGGCAACCGGATCAACGGGTTTCAGCCCATCCTTTCCTGAGCGGAGCCCCGCCCTTTGCTGTCGTGAGCCGACTCCCCGCCACCACCGCCCAGCTGCGGGTCCTGCACCAGAGCTTCAGTCAGAAGCTGCTGGCAGGCGAGGTGGCCGCGGGCGGTTTTCAGTGGACGTTCCGCTGGGCTTTCGACCGCGGCGAATTGAGCGTGGAGCCCTCCCTCGGCCGCGCCCTGATCCAGGACGCCCTGCTGCGCTTCCTGCTCAAGGCCGACTACCAGCTCGAGCCCGGCAGCGACTATGCCTTCACCGTGCGGGCCAAGTTCTAGGCGTTGGGGGCCAATCCTCCGGGCTGACAGGGGTGATCGAGGCGATAGCCGAGTGCCCGCTCCAGCAACAGCTGGGCCACCACATCGTCCCAGGGGCGGGGCGGTTGCCGCAGGCCGAGGGGCAGCAGCCGCCTCCAGCCCCGGGCAGGATGGAGCTGCCAGTAGCGCGGCCGGGCCGCCAGGGTGCTGCCCCGTTCCTCCACCAGCAGCACTGGACACAGCGGCTGAAGCCGCTCCAGCCAGGCCGTGCTGCCGGTGCCGTTGCCGAGCACCAGGGCCGAGATCCCAAAGCCCGGGATCCAGGCGTTGAGCCGCTGCCACGCCTCGTCGGGGCTGACGACCAGGGACGCTTCGATCCGGCGCCGGCTGGAATCGGTGCGGACCAGACCGCACTTGCCAAGACCCGGATCAAGGCCGGCCAGGGCACCAAGGGCTGGCAGCTGGATCATGGCCGCCGCGGTTGGAACTGGGCGGCGGCGCTGGGACCTCCCACCCGGCGCAGTTCCAGGAAAATCGGGTCGGGGGTGTCCGAATTCCGCAGGGCCACGGCTTCAAGCTTGACGCTCTGGCCGCTGGGACGCTCGCTGAGCTCCCGGCCCAGCCGGTTGAACAGATTGACGTCGAACTGAACGCCATCGGCCACCGACCCCTGGCGCTGCGCCTTGGCGAAGGAGGCGGTGAGCAGAAGATTGAGGCGGTTGCGCACCTGGGTGGCCGAGAGCTCATCCCCCTCCAGCGCCGTGGTGGCCATCACATCCCCCTGGCGAATCACGGCGCGGTTGGGCCGCAGGTCGGGAAAGCCCAGCACCTGACGCTCCCCCCGCAGCACGTTGGCCGCCGAGAGAATGCTCACCACCCAGGAACCTCCCTTGCCGAGCAGGCCCTCCAGCTTGGCGATGTCGGCGCGGGGAACCAGCAGGATCTGGCTGTCGGCGGGTTGTCCGGGCAGCACCCGCTCGAAGGCCGTCTGGTTGGCCTGGCGCAGCAGGGCTTCGATCACCGGCCTGGCCTCCCCCGGCCGCTTCAGCGCCACCTTGGCGGTGGCGAGGGCCTGGCCGCTGCTGATCACCACATCCCCCCGGCGCAAGGCGATCAGCTTGGTTTCCAGCCCCTTGAGCTCGGCCTCCCCCGCTCGGATCCGCTGCTTGACCCGAGCCAGTTCCGCCTCGGTGCTGCGGATGTCCTGATCGCGGCCCTTGATCTCGCGGCTGAGGCGATCCCGTTCCCTGGTCAGGTCCTGCCGCTGGGTCTGCAGCGGTTGCAATTCGCGGCGCAGCCGCTGGGCCTTCACCTCCACCGACGCCAGCTGCTGACGGGCCTGCTCGCGTCCCCGCTCGGCCCGCACCACCCCCTGTTCGGCCAGGTGCTGGGCGGAGGCACTGCGTTGGAGGGCCTCCTGGCTGGCCCCAAGCGCGGCGGTGCTGCGATCCAGGGCGGTGCGGCCGTCGCGCAACTTCTGCTGCAGGCCATCGAGCTCGAACAGCCCCACCCGCAGGCGTTCGCTGACCGCCAGCATCAAGCCGAGTGAAACGGCGCTGATCAGGCTGCCGGTGAGCACCGTGATCAGCACGGCGGTTTTGCGGGGCCTGAGGTTGAACAGGCTGAGCCGGGCCTTGCCGACGCTGCTTCCCAGCCGGTCCCCCAGGGTGGCCAGCACGCCACCCAGCACCAACAGGGCAAGGATCAGCAGCCAGCCGGACACGGCCCACAGCAGGGGGACCCAGTATCGATGCCCGGCCGCCGCCGGAACACAGGTCGGCGCCGGACCATGGGCCGCTCAGCTGAAACGCTTGGCCAGCGCCACCGGATCAAAAACGGTGATCTTCTTGCGATCCACCTGGACCAGGCCGGCCTGGCGCAGGTCCCCGAGCAGTCGGGTGATCGTGACCCGGGTCGAGCCGATCGCCTCGGCGATCGACTGGTGCGAGAGGCGCAGATCGATCGTGATGCCGTCGGCGCCTGGCACGCCGAAATCGCGGCAGAGCACCAGCAGAAAGCTCACCAGCCGCGAGGACATGTCGCGATGGGTGAGGGTTTCGATCATCGTTTCGGTCTGCAGGATCCGGGACGAGAGGCCCTGGAGAAGCAGCAATCCCACGCTGGCGTCCTGCTCGATCGCCCGACGCACCGAGGTGGCTGGCGCAGCCACCATCTCCACGCGGGTAAAGGCCACGGCGTGGTAGAAGCGGTCGGATCGTTGGCCGGTGAGCAGGGAGAGAACCCCGAAGAGGCTGTTCTCTCGCAGCAGGGCCACGGTGATCTCCTCTCCGGATTCGTAGACCCTTGAGAGCCGGACGGCCCCACGGCGCAGCAGGTAGACCCGTTCGGCCGGATCGCCGGGAAAGAAGATCGTTTTGCCCCTCTCCACCGTTTCGAGCGTGGAGCCGCTCAGGCCACGCATCACCTCCAGCAGGGTGGCCGGTCCGTTGGCGGTGGGGGGCAGACCGCTGGAGATCGGCGCTGGGGTGGTGCTGGTGCGGCTGAATCCGCGCATAGCGCCGACCATGACGGCGGGACAAGTGGCTGGAAGCTAGGGATGGCCCCCAGCGCTCCCTGTATCGAAAGACACGAACCACTCGCTTCCACCCTGTCACGGAGCGGAAGGGCGGGCGGGCCAGGCGAAAGCGCTCCTTGAACTAGTACATCCGTTTGCACTAGGGATGGTGGCGACCGGCTTGTTTCGGGGCCTGCAGCCGCTACATTCAGCACCGCGGTTCCGAAGGGTGTTGATGACGGCCAGCCTGATCAAACCCTCCCTGGACGCCCGCCAGCTCCGCGCCGTCCCCGCCCTGGCCCAGGCAGAAGGCCAGTTGCAGGTGCACACGGCGCCGTTCCGCGGCAGCTTCGACGGGGTGTTCAGCCAGGCCCTGCGCACCGCCGGGCTGGGCAGCCGGGTGTTGATCAGCCAGTTCCTCAAGGGCGGTGTGGAGCAGGGACCCGACCACAGCCTCTGGCTCTGTGGGCGCCTGCAGTGGTTGAGGCCGGCGGTTCCCGCCTGCCTTGCCGGGCCGGCCAGCAGCGAGGAGGAGCGCGAGGCGGTCAAGCAGGTCTGGGCCTTCAGCCGTGGCGAGTTGCTGGGCGGCAACCTTGGCCTGCTGGTGCTCGATGAGCTTGGCCTGGCAATCGGCCTCGGTTACCTGGCGGCGGCGGAGGTGGAATCCACTCTCCAGCAGCGCCCAGCCCACCTCGATGTGATCCTCACCGGGCCCTCGATTCCGGATGGGCTGCTGGCCATGGCCGACCAGGTGACCCAGTTGCGCCGTGGTGATTGCCTGCGGGCTTTGCCAGGCTGTTGAATGTGGGCCCCTGGGGGCCCGCCCAGATCCGATGCTCAAGAACGACCGCTGGATCAACGAACAGGCCACCAACGGCATGCTGGAGCCATTCCAGGCCAGCCTGGTGCGGCATCTTGATCCGGAGGCGCGCTCCGGGCCGGTGCTCAGCTTCGGCTGCTCCTCCTATGGCTACGACCTGCGGCTCTCAGCGAAGGAATTCCTGATCTTTCGCCATGTGCCCGGCACGGTGATGAACCCTAAGCGGTTCAATCCTGCCAACCTGGAGCCGGCGCCGATCCACACCGACGCCGATGGCGATTTTTTCATCCTGCCGGCCCATTCCTATGGGCTCGGCGTGGCCCTGGAGCGGCTGCGGGTGCCGCCAAACATCACCGTGATCTGCCTGGGCAAGAGCACCTACGCGCGGCTCGGCATCATCGTGAACACCACGCCCGCCGAAGCCAGCTGGGAAGGTCATCTCACCCTGGAGTTCAGCAACTCATCTGGAGCTGATTGCCGCATCTATGCCCGCGAGGGCATCTGTCAGTTGCTGTTCTTTGAAGGTGACCCCTGCGAAACAACCTACAGCGACCGAAAGGGCAAGTATCAGCACCAGCCGGAGCGGGTGACGCTAGCGAAGGTTTGAGGGGGTGGGCCGAACAGCCGCCTTCGTGTGGAATGATCAGCGTTTTTTGCTGTTCCTTCGCGATGTAACGGCAATGATCACGGGAACAAGTACAGCAGAAACAAGGCCTGCGGCCAGGCCGTTGTTGTATAGGTTGAGCCCGGCATGGATGCCGCTGGTCGCAAGGGCCGCGGACGAGTGGATGAACCCGGCAAAAATGCCCCAAGACCAGCCGAAGCGCCCTGCAATCGGCGCCAAGGTGGTACCGAACAAGGCGGCGAGAATGATGGATGGGTCGCTTGCATGCCAGGGTTTGGCCAACGACCCGAACCAGACGCCCAGCATGATCGGCAGGATGTTGGCTGGGTGCTTTCCGAACGCGCCAAACCCAACGATCGTAAGAATTCCGCCGATCGTTGGCCCGTTCACATCCGCGCCAACCAGCAGAATGTAGCCAAGTCCGAGGAATCCGCACAAACCCATGTTCACCAGCGTCGCTCCGATTCCAGCGATCGCGATGAAGTCAGTGGGTGCCTGACCAGAATGCTTGGTCATCATGGCGAGCTTGCCCATGGACTGCCGGTCAATCCAGAAGCCGCCCAAGAGCATGGTTGCCAACAGGAGCGTGAGGAACAGAGCCAATGTGTGATTGTTCTCTGATGTCCAGATCATGACTGGATCCGGGACGAATCCATAAGACTTGTAGAGCGCAACCACCAAGATGCCGATAACTCCTGCCGAGAAACCGATGTTGTAGAGGCTAAATCCTGCATGGGCCTTGAACAACTGCGCCGAGGCGGGTGGCAAGACAAAACCCATGAGCAGGCTTGTGACAATCGCGAGGGGCAGGCTGAGTCGTAAGGGAATCGCTGTACTAAAAAGGATTTCGGAGAAAACAGGAGCCAACGCACAACCGAAGAATGCACTAGGAAGAGATGCAGAAAGCGAGTCTTTAGTGAATCTGGCATAGAGCATTGCCCCGCCAATTATTGGCCAGACATTAAGCAGATTCTTGCCAAAAAGTCCAAATCCAAGCAGAAGAAAAAGGCTGGCCAGCAAAGCACCTGAAACCTGAGCCCTTAACATGAGACAGATTGCGCAAGCCACAAGCGTCAGCAATCCAGCATTGACGAATGCGGCCCCTAATCCACCTATTCCGATATAGTCAGTAAGCAGCGCATCACGGGTCAAAAGGATTCTGATCAGTCCGGTCCAGATATCCTTAGGAGACGAAGAAAAAGAACCAAAAACAATAAATGCGGTTGCATAGAAAGCAACGATGCCGAGCAGGGAAGCCCTGGATGGCCGCTGGATCTCGGCGTCATGCCTCTTGGTTGCGATGACCATCGCGTTCTCCAACCTGCGGGGCGCGATTCCGCCCAAGGCTCTCAGGGAGCCAACCTTGCCTTATGCAATCGGCTCTTCTCGTACCACTCAGCAAACTGCGGTACCCACTTCTGCAGGTGAGGCCACATCAGATCACAAAGCTCACGAATCTCCTGCTGAGCATCGAGCTTGGCGCGTAGATCCAGAAAGTGCAGGAAGGCCCTGAGGGTGAAGCTCACTACGAAGTGCTGCCGGTAGTCGAACGGCAGGATGCCGCGGGCGTGCTCCTCCGCATAACCCGCATCAAGCAGATCACGGTAACGCGCCGCAGCAGCGTGGCAGAGCTCCAAATCAATGGCCCGCTGGGTTTCGTCGTAGATGTATCTCTTACCTTGCCTATCGTTATAAGCTCCCACAGGCCTCAGATAGAACACTTCTTCCAGTTCTAAATCACCATTAGCAGCCCTGTGAATCCTGTCGCCCGTATAGCGCATCGATTGCACATCGAAGCTCACCCCCACCCGGTGGGTGCGGGCCTGCTGCATCACCGAGTGGGGAAACCAGCCCACGTTGAGCACGATCTGGGCGTGCTCCAGGGGGCCGTAGTGGCCGCGCTCGCCGGCCAGCAGCCGCTTGATGCAGATCTCACCGGCCTTGGCTTCGTCGGGCCAGCCGTCCCGTTCATCGGCCACGAACCCTTCGCTGTAGTCCTGGTGCATCCCCGCGTAGACACACTGCTGGGGGTTCGGGGTGGCGGCGATCAGGCTGACCCGGAAGCGGGGATCCATGGACATCGGGGGCTGGGGATGGGTCAACGGGGGCCGTCAGCCGTGGCTGCGGGGGCCGGCCAGGGGTTCCTTGGCAGCGGCGGCTGTCTTGGCGCGATCGCCGCTGACATCGTCCAGCCGGCTGACCGTGCCGACGCCGGCCAGGCGCGGCAGGGGTTGATCGTCGATCAAGGCGGTGGCGATGCTGTCGAGTTCCGTGAAGCTGCGGCTGCCCAGGGAGCGGCCCACCGCCTGGCCACGCCGATCGAAGAACTCAAGCTGGGGGATGCCGTTCACGTCATAGCGCTCGATTTCGGGCGTCCAGCGGGGGTTGTCCACATTGAGCAGCACCACGTCGAGGGCGCCGCGATGCTTGGTTTCGATCGCTTCGAGAGCCGGTGCCATCGAGCGGCAGACCTCGCACCAGTCGGCATAGAACTCCAGGACCGTGGGGCGGCCGTTGGCCAGCGCCACGGGCAGCTCCAGGGAGCGGCGGGCCATCTGCTCCAGCGGTGCCTGGGGATGGAGGCCGCCGCGCAGCTGGAACAGGAGCAGCCCCAGGGCGGCGGCGATCGCCGCCAGCAGGATCCGCTCCCGCCTGCCCAGCAGGGCCGGCGCCGGATCGGGGCTGTTCGGCTTGGTCATGGCGCCTTCCCAGTCATGCGCTGCTGGTCTGCACTCTGGCAGCAGCGGCAGAGCCGATGTCGGGCCAAAATGGCCTCACGCACCGCCAGCCTCCGGTGAAGCACCGCCTCACCATCCACTTCCCCAGCGAGGCGGTGCACCAGCCGATCACCTACAGGCTGGCGGTGGATTTCGATGTGGCCGCCAAGATCCTCCGGGCCCAGATCGCTCCCAACCGCAGTGGAACGATGGTGGTGGAGCTCTCCGGAGACATCGACGAACTGGCCGCAGCTGAACTCTGGCTGGAGGAGCAGGGACTGGAGCTGGACCGGGCCTTAGGCGAAATCCGGATCGATCGCCAGCGCTGCATCGATTGCGGTCTCTGCACCAGCGTCTGCCCCAGTGGCGCCCTCAGCAGCGGCCAGCCCGATTGGCGGCTGAGCTTCGATGCCCAGCGCTGCCTGGTCTGCGAACAGTGCATCCCCAGCTGCCCGCTCGAGGCGATCGACCTGGTGCTGACAGGCCGATGCTGAAACCCCTTTCAGTTGGCCTGTTCAAATCGGTGCTGGGCTTCACCCTGCTGCCGCTGCGGGCTCCGCTGCTCCTGGTGCTGCTCGGGGTCAGTGTCTACCTGGGAATTCACTGGTCGTTGCATGAGGCGCCCTCCCTCGCCATGCACGGGATCTTGGGAGGCGCCCGGCAGCTCTATTGGTCGGCCGAATGCTTCCAGGCCGTCACGGTGGTGGTGATCTGCACGATGCCGGATCTGCTGCTGCGCCAGCTTTCGGCGGTGATGGCCGCCAGCCGGGTGATGACTCTGGTGGTCAGCTTGTTGCTGGTGACAGTCGCCGGCCTTTACTTGCTGAAGCTGAGCGCTTTGGCCGATGTGGTGATCCTGGCGGCCGCGGTGCTGCTGGCCCGGCTGGACCTCACCCGGATCCGGGTGGTGCCGCCACCGGTGATGGCTGCCATCGGCCTGAGCACCTACGTGATGGTGGGGGTTTGGCTGGGCCGCCTCTGGCACCAGTCCGGGGGGCTGCTGGGTCTTTAGCTGCCGGGCTTCTTGCAGCCCCGCTTGTCCAGCTGCTGGTAGGTCCAGAGACTGCCCAGCACCTTCTTGGCGTAGATGCGGGTTTCGGGGAAGGGAATGGCCTCCACCCAGAGTTCCGGCTCAGCGCGGAGCGTCGGTGTCAGCCAGGTCTGCACGGCAGCGGGGCCGGCGTTGTAGCTGGCGATGGTCAGGAAGGGGTTCCCCTGCCATTGCCGCAGCAACCCCGCCAGGTAACGCGCGCTCAGCTGGGCATTGAGCTGGGGCTGGCGCAGCTGGGCGTTGGTCACGGAGCGACCGGCCAACTCGGCGGCGGTGGCCGGCATCAACTGCAGCAGCCCCACGGCGCCGGCTGGCGAGGCCACCCCGGCGCTGAAGCGTGACTCCTGCTTGGCCACGGCCAGCAGCAGGGTGGGATCCAGGCCCGCGGCTGCGGCGGCTCCGGCGAAGACCGGGCCATGGCGAACCGGATGGAGCGATCGCTCCAGGGGAAGGGCGGCCGGGCAAGGGACGCCGACCCAAAGCAGGCTGGCCTGCTCCAGCTGGGCCAGGCCCATCCAGTCATCGCCGACGCCCTGGCGCAACCGGCCCTCCAGGATCAGCCGCTCGGGCGCAACGGGGGGGCGGTTGCCCCGCTGGTGCCGCCACTCCTCCCAGGCTTCGAGGGGCTGATTGAGTCGCCAGAGGCGATCCAGACCCAGCTGGCCGCTCTGTAAGGGCTGCCAGGCGGATGGCTGCAGGGCCGTAGGCGCTGCCGGGGCCTTCAGCCGCAGTGGGCTGCCCTCCTCCCCCAGCCGCACCGTGGCGCGCCAGCCGTAGTAGCCCCAGAGTGAGCGCAGCAGTTGCTGCTGCCAGCGGCGCCGGGCCTGCTCCGCCTGACCCAGCTGCTGTTCGGCATAGCCCAACCAGAACAGCTGCCGGACCGCCAGGGGGGTCGGCAACTGCTCGGGGTTCAGCGTGCCGAGCAGCTCAGCGGCCGCGGCCCACTCCCGCTTCAGGAGCTTTTGGCGGGCCAGCTCCCAGGCCAGATCCCAACTGGCCGGATCGGCCGGCCAGCGGGTCAACACTTGCCGCCACCCCTGGCCGCTCTCCAGGGCGAGGCGGGCCTGCACCGGCGCGGACTGCCGCAGGGCTGGCGGCAGTCCGGCCAGCAAGGCCAGGGCGCCCGGGCCCGGGCGCTGGCTGAGCAGGCGGCTGGCTTCGGCAGCCTCCCCACTGGCGGGTTGCCCCTGGATCAGGGCCAGCAGCCGCTGCTCCCCCTGGGCGGACTCCGCCTCCGTTCCCTTCAGCAGCGCCCGGCCCAGGGCCAGCTCGGTGCCAGCCGTGCCCCGCCGGCGGCCGAGGCAGCTGAGGGCCGCCGGCCCATCGCCCAACTGGGCCAAGGCGCCGGCGAGCTGGCTGCGCTCGTCGGGGCTGAGGCTGGCGGAGCTGGGGCCGCAGGCCTGGCGGATCCGCTGCTCGGCCCCGGGCCAGCGAGCGCCCCAGCGGGCCAGGTGCAAGGCTCCAGCGCGTCGTTCGGCCGCGCCTGGCCCCGCCTCCACCGCCGCGGCCAGGGCAGCGGGATGGGCGGGGAAGCGCCGCCACAACGTCTGGTGGTTGCGCGGCTCCTCGCGGCCGAGGGCGTAGAGGGCGTCGGCGGTGGCCGGGGCTGAAGGGAATCGCCGCAGCAGTTGGCGCCAGAGGGCCGTGGCCCGGGAGCCCTGGGCCACGGCCTCGGCGCTCTGGGCATCGCGTTTCAGCACCAGGGCGGCCAGGGGATCCGGCCCCCAGCCCTGGCCGGCCAGCAGGCTTTGGCGACGGGCGGGGTTGGCTTCAGCCCCGGAAACCAGCAGCAGGCTGGCCTCCCGCCGCCGTTGGGGGTCGGGATCCCACTGCCGGGTTCGCTCCAGCTGGGCCATGGGGGAGGCCGGGGTGGGCAGGGGCCGCAGCAGCAGGGCTTGGCGGCCGAGCAGCAGCAGGGCGCCGCTGCCGAAGAGGGTGAGGGCAAGGGTGAGGGGCCCCCGCGCCGAAACGTTGCTCATGGCTTGGCATTCTGGGGGGGTGCCAGTTCTGACCATGGGCCTGCTTCCGTCCCTGCCGCCCCGCTTCAGCAGCCTGCCGGGAGCGTCCCAGCGCCGCCGCGCCCTGGTGGTGGCCGCGCTGGCGGCCCTGGTGTGGGTGTTGCGACCCCTCTGGCCCCTGGTCGCCCTGCCGGGCTGGGTGGTGGGCGGCCTGCTGCTTTGGGCCGTGGTCGAACTGGTGCGCTGGGCCTGGTGGCCTCGCCGCAGCGCGTAACCTGCTGGCCAGCAACGGGTGCCTGGATGACCGAGCCGGCCAGCCTTCTAGTCGGCCCACCACTGGGCCATGGCCTTGCCGGTTTCGGCACCGATGGCATCCGCGGCCGGGTTGGCAGCTTGATCACGCCGGCCCTGGCCTTGCAGGTGGGCTACTGGGCCGGTCAGGTGCTGCCGCCGGAGCGGCCGGTGCTGATCGGGATGGACTCCCGCAGCAGCAGTCCGATGCTGGCGGCGGCCCTGACGGCGGGCCTGACCGCCGCCGGCCGCGAGGTCTGGAATCTGGGCCTCTGCCCCACGCCGGCGGTGCCCGGCACGATCCGCCGGCTCGGGGCGGCCGGCGGCCTGATGGTGTCCGCCAGCCACAACCCGCCGGAGGACAACGGCATCAAGCTGTTCGGGAGCACCGGCGCCAAGCTGAGCCGGCAGGAGCAGGAGGCGATCGAGGCCGGTCTGCGCGGTGATCGGACCGGGCACGGTTCAGGTTCCCATCCTGCCGAGCCCGCAGCCGATCATTGCGGCCCGGCCCATCAACGCGAGGACCTGTTGCAGCTCTACAGCAGGTCGCTGATCGAGAGCGTGGCCGGCCGCCGCCTCGATGGTTGCGCAATCGTGCTCGACCTCTGCTGGGGATCGGCCACCGCCTGTGGTGAGGAGGTGTTTCGGGCCCTGGGCGCCGAGCTCACCGTGCTGCATGGCCAGCCCGACGGCCATCGCATCAACGTGGGCTGCGGCAGCACCCACCTGGAGCCCTTGCGCCAGGCCGTGCTGGCGGCAGGGGCCACAATGGGCTTCGCTTTCGATGGCGACGCCGACCGGATGCTGGCGGTGGACGGCCGTGGGCGGGTGGTAGACGGCGATCAGATCCTCTTCCTGTGGGGCGGCGCCCTGCAGGAGGCCGCCCAGCTGCCGGACAACCGGCTGGTGGCCACGGTGATGTCGAACCTGGGTTTCGAGCGGGCCTGGCAGGGCCGCGGCGGCGTGCTGGATCGCACCGCCGTCGGCGATCAGCATGTTCATGCGGCCATGGAGGCCAGCGGTGCCGCCCTGGGCGGGGAGCAATCCGGCCACATCCTCTCGGCCCAGCACGGCATGAGCGGCGATGGCCTGCTCACTGCCCTGCAGGTGGCCACCTTGATCCACGGCCGCGGCGGCTCTCTGGCCGACTGGCTGGAGGGCAGCTTCCGTCCCTATCCCCAACGGCTGGTCAACGTCACGGTGCCGGACCGCCAGCGGCGGCAGCAGTGGCAGCACAGCGTGCCGCTGCGGGAGGCGGTGGAGCAGGCCGAGGCGGCGATGGCCGGCTGCGGCCGGGTGCTGGTGCGGGCCAGCGGCACCGAACCCCTGCTGCGGGTGATGGTCGAAGCGGCCGAACAGGAGCTCGTGGACCACTGGGCGACGCGCCTGGCGGCTCTGGTTGAGGACCAGCTCAACGCGGCCTGAGCAGGGCATCGGCGGCAAGCCAGAGGGCTCCATCACAGGCATCGCCCCTGGCGGCAACCGGCTCGGCCCCGGGCAGAGTGTGCTGGAGTTCGGCCCCATAGGCCGCGGCGAAGCAGGGCAGATGGGTGAGGGCGCCACCAAGGCCGCAGACCCGCACCTGTTCCATGCCAAGCGCCCGAGCGACCCCCTGCACCAGATCGGCCAGGCCCCGGGCCGAGGCAGTCAGCACCGAGCGGGCCTCCGGATCCCCTGCGGCCGCCAGGGCGTCCACCGTGGGGGCGAGCCGGGCAAAACCGGCCGCGCCGAAACCGGCATCCACCACCAGGGCCTTGATCCGCTGGGCCGTGATCTCCTCGGCTGTGTTGTCTTGAACCGTGGCCGGCAGGTCCAGTTGGCTCCAGAGCGACTCCCGCAGGGGGGTCATCGGCCGGCGGCCATCGGCCATCTCCAGGGAGAGAGCCAGGGCATCGCGGCCGATGTCGCAGGCGGAGCCGGAGCGATCCAGCAGCCAGCCCCAGCCACCACAGCGGTGCTCGCGACCCGCTGGATTCCGGCCCAGGGCGATGCAGCCGGTGCCGCTGATCACCACGATGCCCACACCCGGGCCCTGCCGATCACCGAGGGCGCCGCGCAGGGCCGTGCGCTCATCGCCCGTCACCAACACTCGCTGCGCTGGAAGGCCAAGGGCGGCGGCGGCCAGGGCCGCCCCCCTCTCCTGCACCGCCGTGCCCTGCTCGATCCCGCTCGCCCCCACCGTGGCGGCGGCCAGATCAGGCCGCCAGCCAGCCTCCCCCCCGGCCCGGCGCAGGCTGGCCGAGAGGGCTTCGCTGAAGCGCGCCTTTCCGCCGCTGGCCGCCAGGTGGCTGACGCCCGGACCCTGGCCCTCCCCCAAGATTTGGAGCTGTCCGTCGCCCTGGAGCCGGGCCAGGCGGCAGGTGGTGTGGGTCTGGCCGGCATCGAAGCCCGCCAGCAGGCGCCCCTCCCCTTCCGGGCCCTCAGCCATCTCGGCCCGGCTGAACGGCCAGGGTGGCCAGGCAGAACCAGCCGATCAGCTGCACCTCCGGGCGGAAGAAGATCGTGTCGGTGAGGCCCTGCACTCCGAGACCAACGATCGCTGCCACGCAGCCGAGGGCCGGCAGGGCCAGACCGGCCTCGCTTCGCAGTTGGCCCAATCCGCAGCGCAAACTGCTCCAGAGCAGGCCAAGACCGGCCAGCAGAGCGGGGATGCCCCCCTCGACGGCCAGCTCCAGGGGGATGGAGTAGGCGCTGAGGGCGTTGAACTTGGGTTGCTGGTAGAGGGGGTAGATCAGATTGAAGGCGTTGTTGCCCGGGCCGATTCCCAGCCAGGGGCGGTCCTGGACCATCTGCAGCGCCGCCATCCAGACATTGATGCGGAAGTTGTTGGAGCTGTCTTCGCGGCCGGCCACCAGGCTCATCAACCGCACCCGCAGCGGCTCCACCTGGGTGACGAGCACAGCCAGCACGGCCGCCGCTGCCAGCAGGAGCAGCAGGGGGAACAGGCGCCGCCAGAGGGCGGGCCAGTGGCGGGTCTGACGCAGCACCAGCAGCATGCCCAGGCTGCCCAGGGCCGCCACCATGCCCAGCCAGCCGCCGCGGCTGTAGGAGAGCACCAGGGCCACGATGCCGAGCACCAGGGCGGTGAGGGCGAAGAGACGGCCCCCCAGGCCCTTCCAGCGCAGCAGGGCCACCACGGCCAGGGGCAGGATCGGCAGCAGGTAGCCGGCCAACAGGTTGGGGTTCTCCAGGGTGCTGTAGATCCGCACCGTGCCCCGGGCCACCGAATTGGGATCCGACCAGCGGGCCAGGGCGGAGGAATCCACATAGAGCTGGCGGATGCCGATCACCGCCGTGACCAGCTGGCCGCCCAGCAGGGCAGCCACGACCCGGTCCCACCAGGCCGGGGCGGTGGCCAGCAGTTGGCGCGCCAGGGCGTACACACCCAGATAGCTGAGCAGCTTGAGCAGGCCCTTGGCCGCCGCGGCGGGCACCGGCGAGAAGCCGGTGGCCAGCACCGCCAAACCGACGAACAGCAGCAGCCAGCCACTGATCGGGCTGATCCGCCCCGGTGGGGTCTGCAGGGCCCAGATCACCCAGAGCAGGCCACTGGCGAGGATCAGCAGGCTCAGGCTGGTGCGGTTGAGCATCGGCAGACCGGCCATCAGGGCGCAGAGCACCAGCCCGGCCACGCCGCCCAGATGGCGCGACAGCCAGCCGCCGGGGACATTGGCCAGCAGGCCCTGCCAGCGCAGCAACCAGGGGATCGGCGGGGCGGGAGCAGCGGGGGAGGCGGCCGGCATCAAGGGCTAACGGCGATGGCCGGATTATGGGCCGATCCGTTGCGGCAAAACAGCACCCGGTACACCGGATCCCCCCGGCCGATCACCTGCAGCTCCCGTTCGGTGGGAACGGGCAGAGGGTTGGTGGGCCGCCAGGGCCGCGGATCGGTGGCGGGGCGCTCGAAGGCGCCGCTGGCCTCGGTGAGGGCCACCATCGGCTCGATCACCTCGGGAACATCGCTCTGCAGAAACAGTTCGGCACCGGGCGCGAGGGCGGCGGCGATCGCCGCCAGCAGCGGCGGTTGGAGCACGCGCCGCTTCTGGTGCTTCCGCTTGAACCAGGGGTCGGGAAACTGGATTGTCACCCTTTGAAGCTGCCCGGCCGGCAGGGCGGCGAGCCAGTCCTCGAGGCTCACGTTGGCGTTGCAAAACAGAAAGCGCAGGTTGGCCAGATCCAGGAGATGACGGTCGTTCTCGGCGGCGTCAACCAGCACCTGGCGGATCTCCACCCCCAGGAAGTTCCAACCCGGCTGCTGGGGGGCCAGCGCCAGCAGGAAGCGGCCGCGGGCGCTGCCGATGTCGAGATGCAGTGGCTGCTGGGGGTCAGCGAACAGCTGCCGCGGGGGCGGCAGGGGCCGGGGTTGCTGGTGCAGGCTGCTGAGCGGGTTGACGTGCTGGCGCACCACCGCTCACTCCCCGGCCGCAGGCGGATCCACTGGGGTGTTGGGCACCAGAAACCCCCAGCTGGCCGTGTAGCCGTGCAGATGGGTGTTGCCGGCCACCGGGCCGATCTCGCCGTTGCAAAAGGCTCCGGCGATCGGCAACCCCGGGAACTGCTCACGGCAGATCGTCACGTCGGCATTCGGCTGGCCGTAGAGCCCCTGTCCCCGGCCCAGGCAGGCGAACAGCAGGGCGGCCAGGGGGTCGGCGGCGCGCCGGGCCTGGCGCCGCAGCAGCAGCCGCGACTCCTGGCGGGAGGCAGTTGCATCACGGAGCTGGAACTGCACCTGCTGGCCCACCCGCAGCTTCTCGGCAACCGCCACGGCGCCGTTGCGGGGATCCACCCCCAGCAGGTTGCGCACCAGGAAGGCGGTGGGTTCGGGTTCGGCGCTGAGGCCAGAGAGGCTGAAACTGCTGCGGGCCACCCCCAGGAACAGGGAGTGCCGCACCAGCTCGCGCTCGGCGGGGGTGAGCGATTGCAGGATGCCCTGCAGGCAGTTCACAGGCGTGTTGCGTTCCTGGCCGCTGCTGAGCTGCAACACCACGTTGCGCTCCGCCTGCTCGATCTCGAACACCGGACCGATCGGCCGGCACCCCTGGGCCACCACCGGGTCGAGGCGCCACTGGCCACCGACCAGGCAGCCCACCGCGCCGCTCACCACCCGGTCTTCGAACAGCAGGGAGCCGTGGCTGGCGCTGTGGTGCCCTGCGATGCCCCCCATCTTGTCGACACCGGGAAAGCCGTAATCGATGCCGCTGATCAGGTCGTTGATGGCTTCGCTGGTGGGGTCGACGAACAGCAGCATCGAGCGCGCCCGGGCCGGATCCGCACCCACCCAGTCCACCCAGTCCTGGCTGTCGCCATCGAGATCGGGCAGGGCCTTGGTGTCGACTTCGAACAGCTGCAGCTCGGCGCCCGGCAGGCGCAGCAGGGTCACGCTCAGGGCGGGTTGCTGCTCCACCTCATGGGCCGCACCGCTGGCATCGGTGCCGACCACGCCACTACCGGCGCAGCCGATCCAGTGGCGGGCGTTGAGCTTGGCCTGCAGCAAGGGCAGCAGCCGTGGCAGGTCGCTGGCATAGCTGGAGGAGCAGAACACCAGGGCGAGATCGACGCCGCGCCGGGCACCCAGGCTTCGCACCACCTCGTCGACGGCCCCTTCGAGCGAGGCGTTGCGGGAGAGGGCCGCTTGGCAGAAGGCCGGGCCGTCGCCGCGTTGGAGCCAGGAAGGCAGTGTGAGCGCAGCCATGGCTCGGACCCTACTGCCGGTGCATGACTACGGATAATGGCGTTTCCCGTACCCCGTCTGTGCCCGATCCGCTTTATCGCACCCTGGTGTGGCTCGATTACCGGCTGGCGGTGGTGTTCACCGTTGGCGTGCCCCTGGTGCTGCTGATCTGGGCCGCGATCCGGCGGGAGGGGTCGATGGTGCGGCTGCTGACGATCTACTGGAAGGTGGCCAGCCTGCTGGCGATCACCGTGTTGCTGCTGATCGGCGGCAGGCCGCTCGGCTACGGGCTGGCCGTGCTGGCCCAGGTGCTGATGGTGGCGTCGGTGTGGTTCTGGGTGGACCTCAACGAGGAGCTGGCCGATCTGCCGCCCTGGCGCCCCCTGCCGCTGACGGTGCGCTGTTGGCGCTGGGCGCTCACCTTCTTCGGCCTGCTGGGCGCGGCCCTGAGCGCCTCGGGCCTGGGCTGCCTGGGCGGGCAGCTGCAGCGCCCCTTCTGCCAGGTGTGGCTGGAGGCTCCACGAGGGCTTCACCTGGGGGCGGCCCAGGTGGTCGGTTTCGTCTTCGGCGCCGACCTCACACCGCCGCTCACCGCCTTCCTCGGCTACGCGGGCCTGGTGGCCTACGTGGTGGGCCTGCTTCAGTGGCTGGTGGTGCGCCTGCCCCGGCAGGGTCGGGTGGCGGGGGGGTTCTGATGCCCCCGACCACCCTCGCCCAGCTCGAAGCCCTCAGCCGCTCGCGGCCGGACCGGGTGCTGAGGCTGCGGGGCAGGCTGCCGGCGGCTCCAGCGGACGGACAGCCCGATGAACCCAAGGCAGACGGCGAGCCGTTCGCGCTGCTGATCTTCCGCGGCTTCTCCAGCAGCATCACCCATCCCACCGCCTTCGACCCCGACCAGCCGGCCCTGCCGGCCGGGGCGGTGCTGGTCAGTGCCGAGCTGCTGAAAGGTCCCCTGGACCCCAGGGCCGAGGAGGTGCTGGCCGGGCCGCTGCCGGTGGAGACCCTGCTGGATCCGGCGGCCTGGCTATAGGGGACGGATTTCAGCAGACCCCCCTGTCCATGGCCCACCAGGCCTGGCGCAGGGTGTCGTCGGCCCCGAGGTTGCCCGGGAAGGTGAGCAGGGGCAGAGACGGGAAGCGGGGGTGATCGGCCGGCAGCCGCAGCAAGGAAAGCCCCGGCATCAGCTGGCCCTCCAGCCGCACCGAGCCCAGCGCCAGCCCTGCGCTGAGCAGCGCCTGGGTGGTGGTGCCGCCCTTGCTGATCAGGTAGCCAAGGTCGTCTGGAAGGCGCACGGCGACCCGGGCCATCAGCCCCGCCAGGGCCAGGCCCAGCTGCTGGAGCTCCTTCTTATCGCGGCAGGGATGCTCACCGCGACTGGTGAACAGCACCGGCGTCCGGCCGGCGCGGTGGTGGAGGGCCATCGCCGCCGCCAGCTCCAGCTCCAATTCCGGGCCGTGCGCGCGGCCCCTGAGCTCCGCCAGCAGCCGCGCCACCGGCAGCTCCACCCCGGCGCAGGTGGGCTCCGCCAGCAGAGCCTCCAGCTGCCGGTCGCTGAGGGGCACATGGGAGCCCACCAGCACGGCACCGGGCGCCCCACCCCGGCGCAGCGCCGCCAGGGCGCCGGGCGTGAGCGGCTGGGGTGGCAGATCCGCCAGGCCCTTCAAGAGGCTGGCGGCGGACTGAACCAGCAGTCGACGGGGGCGCGGCCCCGGCAGGACGGCCCGGTCTGGGGGCGCCACCACGGCCCGCACCGCCGCCCCCAGGACCTGGAGCTGCTCAGGCCGCTCTGCATCGACCACCAGAAACCGATTCCCCTCCAGCCCCTCCAGCCGGCTGGCCAGGTCCATCGCCCGCTGGGGCCGCAGCTCCTCCAGGCCGATCCGCCCCACCTCGCTCGCCAGGATGCGACCGCCGCTCTTCGCCTCGATCCAGTCGGGCAGAAAGCTGGTGCCGTAGCCGAAGCGGGCATCCCGACCGAAGGGGGAGCGGTGCACCGGTTCGCCATGCAGCAGGTGCACCCCCTCCACCGTGGTGCGCCCCCCCTCCACGAAGGCCGGCACCAGCAGGGTGGCATCGAAGGGACCGAGCTCCTGGTTGATCACCTCCACCTCCAGCGGAAAGTGGCCCCGCAGGGTGGAGTCCCCCCGGCTGACCAGCAGCCACCGGGACAGCTCCGCCTCCGCCAGGGCGGGCTTCAGGGCCCGGCAGATCTCCCGCACCCGCGCCGCCGCCGCCGCCGCCGCCATGGCCCTGGTGTCGGCCAGCAGAAACAGCAGGGGGGAGGGGTCCCGCAAGCCCGCCACAAGGGTGCGGTGATCCCAGCCCAGCAGCAGCGGGCAGCTGTGCACCGCCTGGGAGCCGGTGGGATCGTCATCGATCACGACGATCTTCAGCGCTGGCCCTCCAATCGCCATGGCACCATCGTGCCGTGATCACGCCCGAGCCCCACGAACTGGCCGATCTGGTGCGGCAGCTGCACGCCGCCGGCACCCCCTGGCTGCCGGCCGGCCTGGCCAGCCGGCTCAGCTGGGGACCGGCGGTGCAGGGCCCAGTCACCGTGGTGAGTTGCAGGAGCCTCAACCGCATCCTCGACCACGCCGTCGGTGATTTCACCGTGACCGTGGAGGCGGGAACCCCGTTGCGGGAGCTGCAGGACGCGCTGCGCAGCAAGCACCAGTGGTTGGCGATCGACTGGCCCTGGGGCAGCGAGGCCGATGGGGCGGGCGCCGGTTCGATCGGCGGCCTGGTAGCCCGCGGCCTGGCTGGTGGCCTCTGCCATCGCTACCTCGGTGTGCGCGATCAACTGATCGGCATTGGCCTGATGCGAGCCGATGGGGTCGCAGCCCGGGCGGGGGGCAAGGTGGTCAAGAACGTGGCCGGCTACGACCTGATGCGGCTGTTCACCGGCAGCTGGGGGTCCCTGGGGCTGATCACCGAACTCACCCTGCGCACCACACCCCAGCCTCCGCAACGGCTGGGGTTGCTGCTGCAGGGTTCCATCGAGCCGCTCGATGGGCTGCGCCGCTGGCTGCTGCGCTCAAGTCTCACCCCGGAGCTGATCGATTGGTGGAGCCCGGCCCTGAGCCGCCAGGCGGCCCGGGAGCCCCTCAATTCCCTGCTGCTGAGCCTGGCCAGCGTCAGTGCCGAGGCCCTGGCTGATCAGAGCGTCGAAATTCAGCGCCGCGCCGAAGCCCTTGCCCTCCACTGCCAACCGCTTGATCAGGAGCGGCTCGAGGCCCTGCGGGCGGTGGCCCTCGGCGAGAGAGGAGCCCTCGGCGAGACCGGCGACCAGGGATGGCTGCTGCGGCTGGGGCTGCTGCCCAGCCACGCGGCGGCTCTCTTGGCTGAACGCGGCCTCAGGGATCTGCCTCTGGTGCTTGGTTCCGGCAGCGGCCTCGGCTTCGCCTGGGCCCCGGCGGATGCCCTGCCGGCCTACCGGGTCGAAGAGCTGCGCAGGCTCTGCCAGAAACTCGGCGGCTTTCTCACCGTGCTGGAGCAACCCTCCCCCCGGGCCCTTCCCGCCTGGCAGGACGCCCCTTCCCGCCCGCTGATCGAGGCGGTGAAACGGGAGTTCGATCCCAAGCAACAGTTGGCGCGGGGCCGACTGCCGGGGGTGCAGGCGAGGCCCAGCCCGTGCGCTTAGTCCCTCAGCAGCACATAGCGGCAGCGCAGGTGTTGTTGTTCGCCGGGCGGCAGGTCCAGCCGCCGCTCGCCGCTGAGCAGTGCCCCGCGCGGCGCGGTCCAGGGCTCCAGGCAGACCATCGGCCGGGGCGGATCGGTCCAGACCACCGCCAGATCGAAGGGGGCTGTGAGCTGCAGTTCCACAGCAAAGCCTGCGGTGCGGTCCCTCAGCCTTACGGGTCCGGCGGGGTCGGCCAGCAGATCCACCCCCTGCTCCAGATGGGCCAGCTGCGCCGTGCTGTCGGCGGCGGCCATTGTGAGGTGGTTCAGGCAGCGCTCCGGGAGACCCTCCAGGGCCGTGGCCGCCAACGAGGACACGGCGAAGTAGGGGTGCAGGCCGAAGGCGAAGGGCAGCGGCCGATCCCCGCTGTTCTCCACCACCGCCGTGATCGCCAGGGCCGAGGGCTCCAGCCGCAACTCCAGGCTCAGGCGGAAGGGAAAGGGATACTGCGACCGGGTGGCGGCGCTGTCCCTGAGGATCAGGCGCACCCCGCTTTCGTCCGCCAACGCCTCCAGCGCCCAGGGCAGATCACGGGCGAAGCCGTGCTGCTTCAAGGTGAATTCCCCCTCGGGCAACGGCAGCCGATCGCCCGGCAGATTGCCGCAGATCGGGAACAGCACCGGCATCCCCCCCCGCACCGACAGGGCCGGATTGGCGAAGCGCTCCTGATCGAGATAGACAAGCTCGCGGCCGTTGCAGCGCCAACCGGTGAGCAGCCCGCCACGCTCAGGGACGACCCGCAGTTGATCGCCACTGGCTGGATCCTCGAATTCCCAGTGGGGATAGGGCGACGGGCGAAAAATCAGCGACATGGCAGGGTCAAAGGGGGGGGTCGTCCGGCTCGTCCTCAGGCTGGGGCCAGTTTGTCCAGCCAGTCCAGCAGGGCGGCATTCACCTGGTCGGGCACCTCGTCGTGGGGGCAGTGGCCGGCGTCAAGCACCACCTCGGTGGCCAGCGGGGCATGGCGCTGGAAGGCCCCCCGGCGGCCGGCGGCGTTGATCCAGGGGTCGCGGATGCCCCAGAGCAGCAGCAGCGGCGCCGTGAGCTGGGCGAACAATTCGTCGAGGGGCTGGCCGCGGGGAATGTCGAACACGGTGCGGAACACGCCGAAGGCACCGGGGTCGAGGGACGGCCGGCGGATCGATTCGATCAGGGCCTCATCCACGTTGGTGCGATCGATGTACACCTGGTTCAGGGTGCGGCGGATCGTCGAGCGCCGCCGCAGGTTTTCGAACAGCAGCCGCTGCAGCACTGGGCTGCCCAGCAGGGCCCCGCCGATCGTGCGACGGGTGATCGCGCCCCAGCCCTGCGGTTCGGCCTGTTCATCGCTGAACGGTCCGGCCGCGTTGATCAGCACCACCCCGGCCGCCTGGGCACCGAGGGCTGCGCCGGCGGCCAGCACGGCGAAGCCGCCGAGGGAGTTGCCCACCAGCACCGTGGGCCGGCCGATGCGCTCGTTCACGTAGGCCACGAGCTGATCCCGCCAGAGGGCACCGCCGTAGGCCAGGCCGGCCGGCTTGGAACTGCGGCCGAAGCCGAGCAGGTCGATGGCATGCACGTCGTAGCGCTCGGCCAGCACGGGAATGTTGAAGCGCCAATGGTCTGTGGAGGCGCCGAAGCCATGCACCAGCAGGATCGCGGGACCCACCGGCTCGGCCGGGCAGCGGCGGAGGGCATGCACAGCATGGCCCTGGTAGGTCCAGGCCTCCTGCAACGCCGGCAGGGGCTTGGGGACAGAGAGGGTCACCGCGGATCTGACTTGTTCATCGATGCTAGGAAGCGTTCTGCAACCTCCGCACCGTGGACGACTGGTCGAACTTGCTGCCTGGCATGGCGTTGTGGGCGCTGGCGCTCTACCTCCCCCTCTCGGTGCCGCTGGGGCGGTTCGAGGCCGCCCTGGCGGAAGGGCCCCTGGGGGAAGGCCTGCGCCAGATCGCCCTGCTGGTGAGCAGCCTGCTGCTGGCCGGGGCGGTGGGCGGTGCCACCCAGCTGGGCCTGAGCTGGGCGGCCAGCCTCGGCCTGATGGCCGTGCTCTCCGCCGCCTTCTGGACCCTGGCCTCACGCCGGGGGGACTGAGCGCCAGTCAAGCCAGGGCAGGCCAGGGATGATCGCAGCCGTGGCGGCCCGGTAGGCGGCGTAGCCGGGGTGCCTGGCGAGCAGGCCGCGTTCCTCACGCCTGGCCTTGCCGCCCAGCACCCCCGCCAGAGCCAGCAGCAGGGCGAGGTGGAACAGGCTGCCCAGGGCCAGGCAAATTCCCAGTGAGCCGATCAGCAGGGCCTGATAGAGGGGGTGGCGGCAGCGGCCATAGGCGCCGGTGGTCACCAGGGCCGCTCCGGGCTTCGGATCGGGCAGCGGGCTCAGGCTGTCCCCGAGGTTGAGAAAGGAGGCCGCCGCCAGGGCCAGGCCCAGGGCCAGGAGCCCCCATCCAGTGATGGCCAGAGAACGGGGCCAGGCCACCCCGAGGCTGGCTGGGGTCGGCAGGACCGGCAGCAGGTGCAGCAGGATCAGCACGCCCTGGGCGGCGAGCCACCATTCCCCCTGGCGGTTGTCGGCCAGACCGGCCCAGCTCAGGCCCCAACCCCGCAGGGGCTCAGGCAGGTTGTTCGGCAACGGGGTCCTTGCGGCTCAACACCAGTCTGAGCAGCACGGGAGCCAGGAAGGTGGTGCCGATCACCATCAACAGGATGGCCGCCTCCAAGGAAGGGGTGAGCAGGCCGGCGCTGGTGCCCAAGCCGAGGAAGATCAGGCCCACCTCGCCCCGGGGCATCATGCCCAGCCCCACCACCAGCCGGTTGGTGGGCTTGTCGCTCAGGAAGCTCCAGCCCGACACCAGCTTGCCGGCAATCGCTGCCACCAGCAGGAAGGCCGCCACCACCAGGCCGGCCCGGTTGGCGGGATCGGCCGGGTTGATCACCGAGAGATCCATGCTGGTGCCGATCAGCACGAAGAAGATCGTGGCAAACAGCGACACCAGGGGAACCACGGAACCCTGAATGGCCTTGGTGTGCTTCGAGGAGCTGAGGATCAGGCCGGCTGCAAAGGCCCCCAGGGCCGCCTCCAGCCCGATGGCTGTGGCGGCGAAGCAGCAGAGGCAGAGCACCAGGAAGGAGGCCACGATCACTTCGCCGGGGGCCTTGAGTCGATCGAGCAACCAGTCGAAGCCCGGGGCGGCGGTGCGACTCAGCACCAGGGCAACTACAACGAACAGGGCGGCGGCTGCGCAGAGCTTGATGATCGGACCCGCCTCCAGATCGCCCCCGACCCCCAAGGCCACCACCACCGCCAGGATGACGATGCCGAGGATGTCATCGAGCACGGCGGCACCGATCACGATCTGCCCCTCGCGGGTCTTGAGGTACTCGAGTTCGCTGAACACGCTGGCGGTGATGCCGATGCTGGTCGCGGTCATCGAGGCGCCGGCGAACACCGCTGGAATCAGATCCACATGGAAGATGGCCATGAGACCAGCCGTGCCCAGGGCGAAGGGGAGCACCACCCCGGCCAAGGCCACGGTGGAAGCCTGGGCCCCCACGGCGATCAGCTCATCCAGTTCGCTCTCCAGCCCCGTGAGGAAGAGCAGGGCATAGAGGCCCAGGGTGGAAATGCCCTTGAGGATGGGAAACGACTCCTCATAGATGCCCTGAATCTCACTGGGCGGGATGTCTGCCAGGCCGCCCAGGAGCCTGAGCATGCCGGCATTCAGTTCAGCATGGGTTTCGGGCGGCACCACGAGATGCAGACCGGAGGCGCCGATCAGCACACCGGCGATCAGTTCGCCGAGGATGCTGGGCAGCTGGAACCGCACCAGGAGTTCCGCCAGGGTGCGGGCCGCCACGAAGATCACAACGAAGCTGCCGACGCCGATGAGGGTTTCAGCCACCTCCACCTGGTGGTGGCTCAGTTCCAGAAGGATGGTCGGGACGATCATTCAGCCAGGGGGCCCCACTCAGGGGTGCCGGAAATTCTGGCGACCCTAAGGCCAGCCCCTGTTGCAGTGAGTCCATTCCCCACCGAACAGCCGAGGGAGCCGGCAGGCCGGGCGGCACTTGATCCGTGAATCCACATCAAAACCCGCCCTGATCTGGAGGCTTTCCGCTGAATGTGTTGGGGAAGGCATCTCTGGCTGACTGAGCTGCCTACGGTCCGTTTCTGCGCCGTCTTTCGTGATGACGATCAGCCCTCCGACCTCGCCAGCCGCCAGCGTCACCTCCTCTGACTCCGTTGCGCCAATAGGCCCCCAGCCCCTGAGCAGCGAGGAGGCGCGCTTGCTCGACGCCTGGTGGCGAGCTGCCAACTACCTGGCCGTCGGGATGATCTACCTGCAGGCCAACCCCCTGCTGAAGGAACCCCTGCTGCACGAGCACATCAAGAACCGGCTGCTGGGCCACTGGGGTTCGAGCCCTGGCCAGGCCTTCATCTGGACCCACGCCAACCGGCTGATCCGCGCCCACGACCTCGACATGATCTATCTGTCGGGTCCGGGCCACGGCGCCCCAGGGGTGCTGGGCCCCGCCTACCTCGACGGCAGCTACAGCGAGGTCTATCCCGACAAGAGCCAGGACGCCGAGGGGATGCGCTCCTTCTTCAAGCAGTTCTCCTTCCCCGGCCACATCGGCAGCCACTGCACCCCGGAAACCCCCGGATCGATCCATGAAGGCGGCGAGCTCGGCTACGTGCTCTCCCACGCCTGTGGCGCGGTGTTCGACAACCCGGAGCTGATCGCCCTGGCCTGCGTGGGCGACGGCGAAGCCGAAACAGGCCCCCTGGCCACCTCCTGGCACATCAACAAGTTCCTCAACCCGATCAGCGACGGCGCCGTGCTGCCTGTGCTGCACCTCAACGGCTACAAGATCGCCAACCCCACGATTCTGGCCCGGATCAGCCGTGAGGAGCTGGAGAACCTGATGCGGGGCTATGGCTGGAACCCGCTGTTCGTTGAGGGGCACGAGCCGCAGGCCATGCACCAGGCGATGGCGGCCGCCATGGATGCGGCCGTGGAGCAAATCCTGGAAATTCGCGCCCAGGCCCGCCACAGCGGTGGCGAGGCGATCCGGCCCGCCTGGCCGATGATTGTGCTGCGTTCCCCCAAGGGCTGGACAGGCCCTGCCGAACTCAACGGCAAGAAGCTGGAGAATTTCTGGCGCTCCCACCAGGTGCCGCTGCCGGCCCCCAACAAGGATCCCGAGCAGCTCAAGATGCTGGAGAGTTGGCTGCGGAGCTACCGCCCCGAGGAACTCTTCGATGCCAACGGCACCCTGATCCCCGAACTGCGGGCGCTGTCACCCTCGGGCCCGCGGCGGATGGGCTCCAGCCCCCACGCCAACGGCGGCCTGCTGCGCCGCAAGCTGCGCCTGCCGCCGATCGAGACCTACGCGGTGACGGTGGACCGCCCCGGCCAGATCGAACACGAGAACACCTACCCGCTCGGTGAACTGCTGCGCGACACGATCGTCCGCAATCCCGACTCCATGCGGGTGTTCGGCCCGGACGAAACCGCCTCCAACCGCCTGCAGGCGGTCTACGAGGTGAGCAAGAAGGTGTGGATGGAAGACATCCTTGCCGAGGACAGCGGCGGCAGCGAACTGGCCCGCAACGGCCGGGTGGTGGAGATGCTCTCCGAGCACACCCTGGTGGGAATGATGGAGGGCTACCTGCTCACCGGCCGCAACGGCTTCTTCCACACCTACGAGGCTTTCGCCCATGTGATCGCCTCGATGTTCAACCAGCACGCCAAGTGGCTGGAATCCTGCATCCACCACGCCCCCTGGCGGGCGCCGATCGGGCCGTGGAACTGCCTGATCAGCTCCACGGTGTGGCGGCAGGACCACAACGGCTTCACCCACCAGGACCCCGGCTTCATCGACCTGGCCGGCAACAAGAGCGGTGAAGTGGTGCGGGTCTACCTCCCGGCCGACGCCAACTGCCTGCTCGCGGTGGCCGAAGAGGCCTTCCTTGAAACCAACGTCTGCAACATCATCGTTTCCGACAAGCAGAAGCATCTTCAATACCTTTCGATCGAGCAGGCTCGCCAGCACGTGGCCAAGGGCATTGGCCTCTGGAGCTGGGCCAGCAACGACGACTGCGGCACCGAATCCGATGAACCCGATGTGGTGCTGGCCTGCGCCGGCGACATTCCGACCAAGGAGGTTCTGGCCGCGGTGGAAATCCTGCGCCAGGAGATCCCGCACCTCCGGATCCGCGTGCTGAACGTCGTCAAACTCTTCGCCCTCTCCGAGCCCAGTGAACATCCCCACGGGCTCTCCGATCGCGATTTCGACGGCCTGTTCACCACCGACAAGCCGGTGATCTTCAACTTCCACGGTTATCCGTGGTTGATCCATCGCCTCACCTACAGGCGCACCAACCACGCCAACATCCATGTGCGCGGCTACAAGGAAAAGGGCAACATCAACACACCCCTGGAGCTGGCGATGAACAATCAGGTTGATCGCTTCAACCTGGTGATTGACGTGATCAACAGGGTCCCCTCCCTTGGCTCCCGCGCCGCCCATGTGAAGGAGCGCATGAAGGAGGCGATCCTGGGACACCGGAGCTATGCCCACATCCATGGGATGGACTCCCCCGAGGTCACCGATTGGCGCTGGGGTCTGTCCACCGAATCGGGCCAGGCCTGATTCGGTCCGCTTGCTCCCGCAAGGCTGCTTCTCCCTACCCCTCCACTGCCCGTTCCGCCATGACCGCCTCCGCTCTGAGCCTGCCCACCCCGGGCTGCCTGAACGATCCGGAGCGCAACGGGCTCACCGCCGAGGGGGTGTTCGACAGCATGGCCGAGCACCTCTTCTACACCCTGGGCAAGCTCGCGCCGACCGCCAACCGCCACGACCTTTACATGGCACTCAGCTACGCCGTGCGCGACCGGCTGATCACCCGCTACCTGGCCGGTATCGAAGCGATCAGCGCCACCCCCACCCGGGTGGTGGCCTACCTCTCGGCCGAATTCCTGATCGGGCCCCAGCTGGGCAACAACCTGCTGATGCTCGGCATCCAGGCGGAGGCGGCCCAAGCCCTGGAGCGCTTCGGCCTCGGCACGCTTGAGGAGATCCTCGATGTGGAAGAGGAACCCGGGCTTGGCAACGGTGGCCTGGGCCGGCTGGCGGCCTGTTATCTGGAGTCTTTGGCCAGCCTGGAGATCCCCGCCACCGGCTATGGCATCCGCTATGAATTCGGCATCTTCGACCAGCTGATCCGCGACGGCTGGCAGGTGGAGGTCACCGACAAGTGGCTCAAGGGCGGCTGGCCCTGGGAGCTGCCCCACCCGGATCAGGCCTGCTACGTGGGCTTCGGTGGCCACACCGAGAAGTACCGCGACGACAGCGGCCAGTACCGGGTGCGCTGGATTCACGGTGAGCAGGCGATCGGCATTCCCCATGACGTCCCCGTGCTGGGCTACCGGGTCAACACCTGCGACCGGCTGAGGTTGTGGCGGGCTGAAGCGAACGAAAGCTTCGACTTCTACGCCTTCAACGTCGGCGATTACTACGGCGCCGTTCAGGAGAAGGTGAGCATGGAGAACCTCTCCAAGGTGCTCTATCCCAACGACGGCACCGATGAGGGCCGGCGGCTGAGGCTGAAGCAACAGCACTTCTTCGTGAGCTGCAGCCTCCAGGACATGCTGCGCAGCCTGGACCTGCGCGGCCTGCCCGTGAGCGAGTTTCCCGAGCACTGGGCCGTGCAGCTCAACGACACCCACCCATCGATCGCCGTGGCGGAGCTGATGCGGCTGTTGATCGACGAGAAGCACCTGGAGTGGGATCAGGCCTGGGCGATCACCACCAGTTCGCTGGCCTACACCAACCACACCCTGCTGCCGGAGGCCCTGGAGAAATGGGGCCTCGATCTGTTCGGCAGCCTGCTGCCTCGCCATCTGGAGTTGATCTACGAAATCAACCGCCGCTTCCTGCAGCAGGTGCGCCTGAAGTATCCCGGCAACGATCAGCTGCTGCGGAAGGTATCGATCATCGATGAAGCCGGCGGCAAGGCGGTGCGGATGGCCAATCTCGCCACGGTGGGCTCCCATCACGTCAACGGGGTGGCGGCCCTGCACAGCGAACTGGTACGCACCCAGCTGTTCCCCGAGTATGCGGCCCTCTGGCCCGACAAGTTCACCAACGTCACCAACGGGGTGACACCCAGGCGCTGGATTGCCCTGGCCAACCCCCGGCTGCGCCAGCTGCTCGATGAAGCGATCGGCCAGGACTGGGTGCGCGACCTCGACGGACTGCAGCAGTTGGAGCGCTTCGCCGACGACAGCGCCTTCCTAGAGCGCTGGGGGGCCACCAAGCTGGCCGTCAAGACCGATCTGGCCCATTACATTCACCGCCGCAACGGCCTGGTGGTGGATCCGGCTTCTCTTTTTGATGTGCAGGTGAAACGCATCCATGAATACAAGCGTCAGCACCTCAATGCCCTGCAGGTAATCGCCCAGTACCTGCGCATCAAGAACGGCACGGCGGGTGCCATGGCGCCCCGAACGGTGATCTTCGGAGGCAAGGCTGCTCCCGGCTATTACCTGGCCAAGCTCATCATCCGTTTCATCAACGCCATTGCCGAAACGGTGAATGCCGATCCCGATATGGACGGCAGGTTGCGGGTGGTTTTCCTGGCTGATTACAACGTCAAACTGGGTGAGCGGGTCTATCCGGCCTCCGATCTCTCCGAGCAGATCTCCACCGCCGGCAAGGAGGCCTCCGGCACCGGAAACATGAAATTCGCCATGAATGGCTCCCTCACGATCGGCACCCTCGATGGCGCCAACGTGGAGATCCGGGAGCGGGTGGGGGAGGAGAACTTCTTTCTGTTCGGCAACACGGCCTCCCAGATCGATGCCCTGGCCGAGGAGGGGTACTGCCCCTGGGAACTGGCCACCACCGTGCCGGAGCTGCCGGAGGTGTTGCACCTGGTGGAGCAGGGCCACTTCAGCAATGGCGATGTGGAGCTGTTCAAGCCGCTGCTCGAGAACCTCACCGGCCGCGACCCGTTCTTCGTGCTCGCCGATTTTGCCGATTACCTGCGCGCCCAGGCTGTCGTCAGCACGGCCTGGGCTGACCGCCAGCAGTGGAATCGCATGTCGCTGCTCAACACCTCCCGCAGCGGTTTCTTCTCGTCCGACCGCTCGATCCGCGAGTATGCCAGCCGGATCTGGAAAGCCGAGGCCTTCCCGGTCACGATCAGCTGTTCCATCGATGGCCAGGCGAATGGCACCAGCCCGGCAGCACCCTGAACCCGACCAGCTGGTGCTGGTGCTCAACGTTGGCAGCTCCAGCCTCAAGGCCTGCCTGATCGACAGCGGTGGCAGCCGCCTCTGGCAAGGGCAATCCGACTGGGCCCCCGGCACCGGCGGTGAGGGTCCGGCGGATGCCCTGGAAGCCTGGCTGCCGGAGGCCCTGGCCCCCTGGCTGGAGAGGATCGCGCTGGTAGGTCACCGGGTGGTCCATGGCGGCGAGCGCTTCACGGCGCCCACCCCGATCACCCCGGCACTGGAGGGGGCGCTCGAAGCCCTCGTGCCCCTGGCCCCCCTCCACAATGGCGCCGCCCTGGCAGTGATCCGCTGGATGCGTTCCTGGCGGCCGGCCCTTGCCCAGTGGGCCTGCTTCGACACCGCCTTCCACAGCACCCTGGAGGCGGCGGCCTTCACCTACGCGATTCCAGCCAGCTGGCGCGCCGCCGGCCTGCGCCGCTTCGGCTTCCACGGCCTGAACCACCAACACATCAGTGAGGTGGTGATGGCCCAACGGGGCCAGCCGGCCGGCCTGCGCCTGATCAGCTGCCACCTGGGGGCCGGCTGTTCCCTGGCGGCGATCCGGGATGGTCGCAGCATCGACACCACCATGGGCTACACGCCGCTGGAGGGCCTGGTGATGGCCAGCCGAAGCGGTTCGGTGGACCCGGGGCTGCTGCTGCATCAACTCAGACAGGGGCATGGTGCCGACCGGCTAGAGCGCGAACTGCAGCAGGAGAGCGGCCTGCGCGGCCTCTCCGGCGTGAGCGGCGACATGCGAGAACTGCGCCAGGCCGCCGCCGGGGGCCATGCCGGAGCTCTCCTCGCTCTGGAGGTGTTCCTGCATCGGCTGTTGCAGGGGATCGGGGCGATGGCGGCCAGCCTTGGCGGGGTGGAGGTGATCGCCCTCAGCGGCGGCATCGGCCAGAACGATCGGCAGCTGCTGGCCGATCTCGATGCGCGGCTCAACTGGCTCCAACCCATCGAGCTGCTTCAGGTGCCCGCCGATGAGGAGGGGATGATCGCCCGGCAATGCCGGCTGGCTACCCGCGATCGGGCAGATCGGGGGTCTGGTGGAGGAGACGGTTGAGGCGCAGGCGATCGGCGTTGAGGGGGTCGGGGGCCAGTTCTCCGGCCACCTCGCGAAACTTCTGCTCCACCTCTTCGGGCACGCGCACATCGAAGATGCGCTCCATCAAGGCTTCAATCGAGAACAGATGGGCGTTGATGTTCTCCAGATCGCCGATCGCCTGCTGCAGGGAGTCGGTGTCACCGGGATCGGTGGTGGCCCCGGGGGCCGTGGTCGGTCCGCTGGGGCCTGAAGCCTGTGCTCCGGGGGGGGGGGTGGCCCCTGAGGGCTCGCCTTCCCCATCGCCATGCTCCTTCTGCAACTCCTCCAGCACCCGGCCAGCAAGGGTGCGGAAGGCCTGCAGGGCAGCCCAGTTGAGCTCCTGCTGCTGGCGCAGGGTGGCGTGCTCGCGGATCAATCGGTCATGCTCCCGATAGAAACGCTGACAATCAGGGCATTGGCAGGCCTCTTCTGGCACCGAGCTCCCTTTTTCCTTCTGCCCCCATCATGGCATTGCGAGCCGGACCACGCCTTCAGGCCACTCCGGGGAAGGGTTCAATGTCACCGTCTCCGTCTTCGAGACGGATGGCGGCCTCCTCCTGCGCGACCGGCAGAGGGATCTCGATTGAACTGACCACCTGGATCACGTCCCGCAACCGCATCGAATCGGCAAACCAGCCCATCGCCTGCTCCATGTCGCCGTGGCGCTCGGCCTCGCCCGCCTGATCCTCATGGGCTTCCGATAACAAGGCCAGCCAGCAGAGGCAACGGGCCTGAACCACGGAGAGGTCAAGTTCGGCTGGCTGGCTGCTGGCGATGCGCTCGCTTTCCTGTTGCACCAGCAGCCGCAGCCGCAGATCGTGAAGCTGGGTCATCGGATGGGGACGACTGGGGCAACACTAGCTGCAGTGGCCGTAAAGAAAAGTGCACCACCTGTAGCGCATGCTACGGCGCTGACAACGGGGCTGGCGGGACTCGAACCCACGACCTACGGTTTAGGAAACCGTCGCTCTATCCGGCTGAGCTACAGCCCCTTGCTCGCCCATTATCTGCCTGGGCCGCCCGCAGGTGGCTCCCTACAGTCGATACCGAAAGCAGGCGAGGTGGTCGCAATCGGAGCGGGACATCGACCTTCGGGTTGGCGGGCCGGGTCCGGTTGAGGAAAGTCCGGGCTCCCCAATGGCCAGGCCTGCTGGGTAACGCCCAGTGCGGGCGACCGTGAGGACAGTGCCACAGAAACACACCGCCGATGGCCCCCTTGGGGCACAGGCAAGGGTGCAAGGGTGCGGTAAGAGCGCACCAGCAGCATCGAGAGGTGCTGGCTCGGTAAACCCCGGCTGGGAGCAAGGCCCAGGGACAACGGTTGGCCATGGCACCCGTCCCGACACAAGCGCGCCGCTCGAGGCCGCCGGTAACGGCGGTCCCAGATAGATGATCGCCCCGGCCCGCTTCGGCGAGCCGGAACAGAACCCGGCTTACGTCCTGCTTTCACCCCTTTGCTTTCAGCCTTTTCCGTGCCCTGCAGCAGCGCATGACGCCCCGGAGCCCCCACCCAGCCGCGCTCGGCCCGGATCGGCGGCCTCAGCTGCTGGCCTTTCTCGAAGCGATCGGCGTCATCCAGCCGCTCGGCCCGGGAGCGGCGGAGCGGATCGATCCCGATCTGGAGCCGATCGATGAGGCCCTCACCCACAGCTCGGCCGGCCTGCCCCGCAACCACGAACGGCTCGAGTTCCTCGGCGACGCGGTGCTGCGCCTGGCGGCTGCCGACCATCTGCAGCGGAACCATCCCGAGCTCAGCGTCGGGGCATGCTCGGAGCTGCGGGCCCAGATCGTCAGCGACCGCTGGCTGGCCGACCTGGGTGAGCGTTGCCGCATCGATTCGGTCGTGCGGCTGGGGCCCCTGGCGATCGGTGACCTGGCCGGGCGCCGCACGATCCGGGCGGAGGCCTGCGAAGCCCTGGTGGGTGCCCTGTACGAGGCCTGGGGCAATCTCAGCCCGGTGCACCGCTGGCTGGCCCCCCACTGGCAGCGCAGCATCGCCGAGCTGCTCGCCGATCCCCATCGCCACAACTGGAAATCCTCCCTACAGGAATGGAGCCAGGCGGAGGGAAAGGGACTGCCCCGCTACCGGGCCGAGGAGCGCAGCCAGGTCCACGGCGATCCCCGCCGCTTCGTCTGCCGGGTGGAGCTCCAGGGCAAGCCCCTGGGCGAGGGGTGGGGAGGCTCCCGCCGGGAGGCGGAGCAGCAGGCGGCGCGGGCAGCCCTGGCAGCCCGACCGTTCAGCCCTGCTCCAGAGCACTGAGCGGGATCGTCACCAGCTTGTCCCAGTTGCCCCCTTCGAACAGCACCGCGGCCCGCACGCCACTGATCCGCTGCACGAAACCGCGGTAGCCGTTGTAGATGGAGCGAACGTCGCGCACGGTGACGGTGCTCCCCGGCAGGATCGGCAGGTCGGCGGTGGCCATCGAAGTCGGTCCAGCGGGTGGGTCCATTATCGAGGCCGATGGCTGGAAATGGGCAATGGGCAGCGGCGACGAACCGGCGGGGAACAGGGCGGCTGAGGAGTGGCTAGTGGTGGGTCGCGTCGTCGGAGCCCAGGGGTTGCAGGGGGAGCTGAGAATGCTCCCCCGCACCGACTTCCCCGAGCGTTTCACCCGTCCTGGCCGCCGCTGGCTGCGCCTGAAGCAGGAGGAGCCGCGGCCGGTCCAACTGTTGAGCGGCCGTCAGTTGCCCGGCCGGGAGCTGTTCATCGTCCGGCTGGAGGGAGTCCGGAGCCGCGAGGCGGCCGAGGCCCTGGTGGCCCATGACCTGCTGGTGTCGGCCGAGGACCGCCCCAGGTTGGCCGAGGGGGAGTTCCACCTGCTCGAACTTCAGGGTCTGGAGGTGCGGCTGGCGCCGAGCGGCAGGCCGATCGGCACCGTGGTGGACCTGATCCATGGAGGCAACGACCTGCTGGAGGTCGAATTGAGTGAGGGGAAGGGGCGGCGGGTGCTGATTCCGTTCGTCGAGCCGATCGTGCCGCGGGTGGAGGTCAGCGAGGGCTGGCTGGAGATCACGCCGCCCCCGGGCTTGCTCGACCCCTGACATGCGGGAGAAGCGGTTCCCGCCAGCGGAGATCCTCCATACGATGCTTCCCAGTACGGACCTCTCCTCAATGGGATCAGCCGTTTCGCTGGTGCCGGTGATCCTCTGCGGTGGCACCGGCACCCGCCTCTGGCCGCTCTCGCGCGCCTCCTACCCCAAGCAGTACTGGCCCCTGGCCGGGGATGCCGACGACACCCTGCTGCAGCAGACCCAGCAACGGCTCGAAGGCCTCGCCAACCTGGGGGCGCCGCTGCTGATCTGCAATGAAGACCACCGCTTCATCGTCGCCGAGCAGATGCGCCAGATCGGCGTGGATCCGGCCGCCATCCTGCTGGAGCCAATCGGCCGCAACACGGCTCCGGCCATCGCCGTGGCGGCCCTCCATGCCAGCGCCCGTGGCGAAGACCCCCTGCTGCTGATCCTGGCCGCTGACCACGTGATCCGCGATGCCGCCCGGTTTCGCGCCACCGTCGAGGCTGGCCGCACCGCGGCGGAATCCGGCCAGCTGGTTACCTTCGGGATCGTGCCGACGGCACCGGAAACCGGCTATGGCTACATCGAGGCGGTCCAGCCCCTCCAGGTCGGCACCGATGCCGGCAACCTCCCCGTGCCGGTGCCGATCGCCCGCTTCGTCGAGAAGCCCGATCCCGCCACGGCCGAGACGTTCATCGCCTCGGGGCGCTTCACCTGGAACAGCGGCATGTTCCTGTTCCGCGCCAGCGCCATCCTGGCCGAGCTGGAACGGCTGGCGCCGGAGCTGGTGAGCTGTTGCCGCTCCGCCCTCGATCAGGACAGCGCCGACCTCGAATTCCTGCGGCTGGAGCGGGAGTCGTTCGCCAACTGCGCCAACGTGGCGATCGATGTGGCCGTGATGGAGCGCACCGCGCTGGGCGCGGTGCTGCCCCTGGAGGCCGGCTGGAGCGATGTCGGGAGCTGGAATGCCCTGTGGGAAACCGCCGACCAGGATGCCGCCGGCAACGTGCTCCGCGGCAGGGTGATCAGCGAGGGGTCCCGCAACTGCTATCTGCGCAGCGAGCACCGGCTGGTGGTGGGGCTGGGGGTGGACGACCTGGTGGTGATCGAAACCGATGACGCCGTGCTGGTGGCCCATCGCGACCGCGCCCAGGACGTCAAGACCATCGTGAAGCAATTGGAGGCGGCCGGCGCCTCCGAGGGCAAGGCCCATCGCCGCATCTACCGCCCCTGGGGCCACTACGACGGCGTGGTGGAAGGGGAGCGCTGGCAGGTCAAGAAGATCCAGGTCAAGCCGGGCGCCTGCCTGTCGTTGCAGATGCACCACCACCGCGCCGAGCACTGGGTGGTGGTCAAGGGCACCGCGGTGGTCGAGAAAGACGGGGTCCAGGAACTGGTGGGGGAGAACGAGAGCACCTACATCCCCCTCGGTGCCAAACACCGCCTCTCCAACCCCGGCAAGATTCCGGTGGAGTTGATCGAAGTGCAGAGCGGTCCCTATCTCGGCGAAGACGACATCGTCCGCTTCGAGGACCGCTACGGCCGCACGGATGCGGGGACGCCCCCCGCCCCCGCAGCGGTGCCGTTGTCCTGACCATGGCCTGAGGCGATCACCCGGCCGATCAGGCTGGCGTGGGTGAAGCCGCAGGTGCGCGCCGCCGCCAGGGCTGACTCCGCCCGCTCCGCCGGCACCGCTGCCAGAAGGGGGCCGCAGGTCTGGGGATCGATCAACAGTTCCTGCAGCAAGTCTTTGGGTGGCTGCGGCTGTGGGTGCCGTGAACCTGGAGCCGCGATCCGCACGGCTCCGGCCTGGATCAGCCCCAGGGCGCGGCGGTTGGCCGGCGCCAGGCTGCTGGCGAACCCCTGGGTCAATAACTCCCATACTCCCGTCAGGGCCGGGATGGCTGCGGGCTGCAGCGCCACCTGGAGCCCTGGCGCCGCCTCCAGCATTTCCGCCAGGTGGCCCAGCAGGCCAAAACCGGTGATGTCCGTGCAGGCGTGGCAGCCGTGGGCGGCCAGCGGCTCCACCAGGGGCGCCTGGCTCTGCTGCATCCGCTCCAGGGCGGCGTCGATCCAGGCCGGCCGGGCTGCCCCGGCCATGGCGGCGGCGAACAGCACGCCGGTGCCGATCGGGCGGGTGAGCAGCAGGGCATCGCCAGGCCGCAAGCCACCTTTGCTCCAGAACCGCCCCGGTGGAGCCTCCCCGTTCACCGTCAGCGCCAGGCTCAGGCCCTCGCCAGCCTCAAGCTGCTCCAGGGTATGGCCTCCCAGCAGTTCGGCGCCGAGGGGCTCCAGCACCGAGCGCACCCCGGCCAGGGTCTGCAGGAGCAGCTCCTCCTGCAGCCGTTCATCCGCCCTGGGCAGGGTCACCAGGGCCTGGGCACCCGTGACCCTGCCGCCACAGGCCCAGAGATCGCTGCAGGCGTGCAGGGTGGTCAGCCGGCCGTTGAGCCAGGGGTCTGCCACCAGGGCAGGAAAGCCGTCGAGGCTCTGCAGCAGGGATGCACCCGTGACTGTGGTTCCCAGCACCTGGGCATCCTCCGCACCCCTGGCTGGGAAGGAGCCGCCCCCAAGGGCCGCCAGCCGTGCCAGAGCCCGCACCAGGGGATCCGCCGGCAACTTGGCGGCGCAGCCCCGGCAGGGCATGGCGGCGGCTGGCTGCAGACCGCTGCCCATCGGTGCCAGGGAGGTGAAACCTGCCATGAAGCGGCAATCAATGGCGGTTTTCCAGCGCCAGAGCCAGGGACTGGGGCCCAGAGCCAGCGGTCCCCAGACAGCAACTGCCCGGGGTGGGGAGCCTTTGGTGGCATCGCCCAGCAACTGCAAGGCCCTTTGCTGGGGCCTCCAGCGGCGCAGGCGAGGGCCATCAGGGCCAAGGCTGCGCCCCAGGTTCTCCGCCAGCACCGGCGCCGCCCGGACCGCCCACACCCCACTGGGGGGCCGCGGCTCCGCGCGGATCTGGCCGCAGTCGCCACTGGCGAAGATGGCAGGATGCCCCTCCACCTGAAGGGTGGCCGTGGTGAGAACCCGGCCCGTGGCTGGATCTGCCGGCAGGCCGGCGGCGGCCAGCCAGGCCGGCGCCCTGCTGCCCGTGCAGCGGATCGAGAGGGCGCCAGCACCAGCGTCCGGGGCTGAATCCGCGCCGAGGTGGGACGCCGGCCACATCGGGATGCCGGCGGCCGCCAGCAACCGCTGGCCGCAACGGTTGGCGGCGGGGGAGCCCAGCCGCAGGCCCTCGGCTGCCAGCGCAAGCATCACCCGGCGGCGATGGCCGAGGCGGGCCCGCAGGGCGAGGGCCACTTCCACGCCGGCGGCGCCCCCACCCCGCACGACCAGGGGGCCGAGGTCGCCCGATTCGGCTGCCGCGGTCTGGGCCTGGCACCAGTCCAGAAAGGGCTCCAACGGTTTGATCGGCAGATCGAAGGCAAAACCGGCGGCGTCGGCAGGGGTCGTCACGGCACCGACATCGAGGCTGAGCCGGTCCCAGCGGATCGGGGGGCGACCCGCGAGCTGCAGGTCGCGGGTCACCAGGTCGAGGCCGGTGATCTCGGCGCGCACGAACGTGACCCCCGCCAGCTCGCAGAGCCGCCGCAGGTCGATGCAGCACTCCTGGCGACCGTAGAGGCCGGCGATCAGCCCCGGCACCATGCCGCTGTAGAGGAGGGTGCTGGCCCGGCTGACCAGGGTGACGATGGCGGCCGCTGGTGCTCCCCGCATCGCCCAGGCCTTCAACAGCAGGGCATGGCTGTGACCCCCACCGGCCAACACGAGGTGGTGGGTCGGGGGTGAGGGCATGGGTCAGTATCCGGTGGGATTGGCCTGCTGCCAGGCCCAGCCATCCCGACAGATCTCTTTGAGGCCCCGGCTGGTGCGCCATCCCAGCCGCTCGGCGGCCAGGGCCGGATCCGCCACGGTGATCGCCACGTCACCGGCCCGGCGCTCCACCAGCTGGTGGGGAATCGGATGGCCGCAGGCTCGCTCGAAGGCCTGCACCACCTCCAGGACCGAATGGCCCCGGCCACTGCCGAGGTTGAGGGTGAGCTGCTGGGGCGGCTCAGCGAGCAGGACATCCAGGGCGGCGCGATGCCCCTCGGCCAGGTCCATCACGTGGATGTAGTCCCGCACGCCGGTGCCATCGGGCGTGGGCCAGTCGTGGCCGAACACCTGTAGGTGGGGCCGCCGGCCCACCGCCACCTGGGTGAGAAAGGGAAACAGATTGTTGGGGATGCCACCCGGATCCTCACCGATGCGGCCGCTGGGGTGGGAGCCCACCGGATTGAAGTAGCGCAGGCTGGCGATGCGCCAGCCGGGTTCACTGGCGGCCACATCGGCCAGCATCCGCTCCACCGCCGCTTTGGTGAAGCCATAGGGATTGACCGGCGCCAGGGGAGCGGTTTCGGCGATCGGCACCGTTTCAGGCAGGCCATAGAGGGTGGCGCTGCTGCTGAACACGATCGTGCGGCAGCCGGCCGCCCGCATCGCCGCCAGCAACAGGCGGCTGCCACAGACGTTGATGTCCCAGTAGCGGAGTGGATCCGCCACCGATTCCGCCACCGCCTTGAGGCCGGCGAAGTGAACCACCGCGTCGATCGGCCCGCGCTGGCCGAAGACTCGCTCCAGAACCTCGGGGTTGCGGAGATCCCCTTCGATCACCTCCAGCCGTTCGGCGGCTGAGGGCCCAGCGAGCTCGACGACGCGGCGCAGGGCTTCCGGCGAGCTGTTCGAAAAATCGTCGAGGACCACCAGGTGGTGGCCAGCCTCCAGAAGCACGAGGCAGGTGTGGCTGCCGATGAAACCCGCGCCCCCTGTGATCAGCAAAGCTGGCATGAGCGTCGACAGTGCTGAAAAAACGAAATCCTATCAACCGACCGCTGCCCATTCTTTGGTAGATCGCAACAACAACGTCAGGTGATCGAAGCAAGAACTTCCATTCATTCCGGTCAAAATGGGGAATCGATCTGTTGAGGGCAATAGATCTGGTGGGAAGATGAATCTGGCGAGTGGACTGCCGATGTCATCGTCTCCCGCTGGCCCGTGGACGGGTGGCAGGGGAGTCGTGCCATCCAGGCGAATGGCTTCTTACCGACCAGGTTTTCTCAACCCAGCCGCAGGTCCACGGTTCTGCCGCCATCCGCCGGTGCTCGCCAGTCGGCTCTTCCTGGGCCGGGGGCCTCGCCGGGAGCCTCGATGGAGGGGGCCACGGGCATGAAGACCTCATCGCCAGCATCGAATCGGAAGGCAGCGATCGGCTCTGGCCCGCCTTGAAGGTCGGCCTCCCCCTTGGCTTCGATCTCCAGCCGCAAAGGCAGATGGGGCTCGATGCAGGGATGGAGGGAGGGGTAGAGGCTGCTCTGGCGATAGCGCAAACCCAGCCAGCCATCTCCGAGCGGCACTAGGCCACCGTTGAGCCGCAGGCGGTGGCTGCCTAGAAAGGCATGGTTGGCCCTGATCTCGAGGCGCTGCAGGGAACTGTCCACGAAACGGCTGGTGCTGCCGCCCTCCACCGGGGTGTCACAGAGCAGGGGCCAGGGCTCCAGAGCCTGGCGGATCTCGAGGGAGGCGTCGTCCCGTTGCCAGTCGAGCAGGAGCGGGAAGCGCCACTCCCAGAGTTGCCGGAACGGCTCCGCCTCAATGTCGAGGCCATCGGCCTGTAGCAGGCCGATCAGCCGCTCCAGATCGCTCCAGAGGGCGGCAGGAAGTTGTAGCTCATCCTGAAGCCGCTCACCGAAGGCTGCCAGGCCAGTGGGGCGATGGGCGGGCTCCAGAAGATGGGCGGCGATGGCACTCCAGAGCAGGGCGATCGCTGCGGTCCACTCCGGCCGAGGCAGGCTCTCGATCGCCCGGAATTCGATCAGCCCCTGGCAGCCGCCGCCCCAGGCGGGGTTCCAGAACTTGTCGAAGCTGATTTCGCTGCGGTGGGTGTTGCCGCTGCGGTCGGCATGGATGTGGCGGAGCGTTTCGCTGATCAACAAACGCTGGTCGCCCTCCGGCAGGGCCTCGATCGCGGCATGGGCCAGGTTCAGATCGAGGCGGCTGGCGCTGCCCTCATCCAGCCGCGGTGACTGGGAGGCGGGACCCACCGAGCGGTTGCCGAACAGATAGGAGAGGCTGGGGTGATGCTGCCAGAAGCGCAGAATCCCGACCAGCCAGGCCGGCCGGCTGAAGAAGGGATTGGCCTCCAGGCTCGGACCACCCCAGAGCAGATGGTTGCCACCGCCGGTGCCCTCCACCCTGGTGCCGTTCTGTTTCCAGGAGCGCAACCCCACCACTTCCCCCACTTCATCGAGGGTGTGGATCCAGCCGGCGTAGGCGATCCAGCTGTGGCAGACCGGCAGGTTCACCTCCAGCACGCCGGGATCGGCGGTCAGGCCCAGCACCTGCCAGTGGCCATCGACGTCGATCGGCAGCACCCCGCTCAGGTCGGGGCGGCTCCAACCGGTGGTGGCGGCGGCGATCAGCTCGAGCAGTTCTTGCAGGGGCTGCCGGGCCAGGGGAGGAAGGAACAAGCTCCAGCCATCGGGCTTGATCTCCAGGGTGAGCACCTGGCGCAGCACCCCAGGCGGGAAGTGCTGAAGGGGCAGGCGCAGGCCGGCCGGGCCGGCGGCGGGAAGGAGCTCGCGCAGGGGCTTGGCCAGGGGCCATTCGGCGGCCAGCCAGCCACACGGACCATCGGCCTGCTCGGGCTCGGCGATGTGGCAGAGCGGCACGGCCCAGACCCGGTGATCCGGGTCGAGGGGATCGCGCAGCTTGAGCGGATGCAGGGGACAGCCAAGGGCCTCACCGATCGCCTCGAGGAACTCCCGGGCCTTCTTGCCGGGCAGGGGTTTGGCCTTCTTGAGCGTCCTGGGCCGGGTGAGGGTCGGGAAGGAGGCGGGATCGCCGTCCTGGGGCCAGCGCACCACGGGGAGGCCATCGGGGCCGGTGATCAGCCGCAGGGCCCAGCGGGGATTCACCTCGCCGTCGTAGCGCTTGCCGGGGCAGTACATCAAGGTGCTGCCTGGCCACACCCGGCGCTGCAGCTCCAGGGCCAATGCCCTGGCGTAGGTGAGTTTGGTGGGCCCGTCGGCGGCCACGGTCCACTCGGCACCCACCGGCTCGAAGGGCACATAGGTGGGCTCGCCGCCGAGGGTGAGGCTGATTCCGGCGGCCTGCAGCCGGGCTTCCACCTCGGCCGCGGTGGCCATCATCCAGTCGCTTGTCTGGGGCATCAGGGGAGCCAGGTCCGCAACCACCATGTCAGGCTTCACCCATGGGGGCTGAGGGGATCAGGGTGCAGGCGGTGATCGGCATCGGCTTCACCTTCCAGATCCTCTCCGCGTACTCACCGATCGAGCGATCGGAGGAGAAGAAGCCGCAACGGGCGCAGTTCAGCAGCGACATCCGGCTCCAGCTGGCACTGTTCTGCCAGGCTTCATCCACCGCGTTCTGGGCCCGCCGGTAGTCACCGATGTCGGCCATCACCCGGAACGGATCCTGGGTGCAGAGGTTGGCGAGCAAGGGGTGAAAGAGGTCGCGGTCGCCCTCACTGAAGTGGCCGGAGCCGATCAGATCGATAGCTTCCCGCACGATCGGATCACTTTCCAGCCAGGGCATCGGGTGGTAGCCGTTGCGGTTGAGCGCGTCGATCTGCTCGGCGGTATGGCCGAACAGGAAGAAATTCTCGTGGCCCACCAGATCGCGGATCTCCACGTTGGCCCCATCCAGGGTGCCGATCGTGACAGCGCCATTGAGGGCCATCTTCATGTTGCCGGTGCCGGAGGCCTCCTTGCCGGCGGTGGAGATCTGCTCGGAGAGGTCGACGGCCGGGTACACCGTCTGGCCGAGGCTGACGCTGAAGTTGGGCAGGAACACCACCCGCATCCGTCCGTCCATGGCCGGATCCATGTTGACGATCTCGGCGATGCCGTTGATCAACCGAATGATGAGTTTCGCCATGGCATACCCGGGGGCTGCCTTGCCGCCGAAGATGAAGGTGCGGGAGGGCAGGTCCTCGCCATTGCGCAGGCGCAGATAGCGCTCGACGATCTGCAGGGCGGCCAGATGCTGGCGCTTGTATTCGTGGATCCGCTTCACCTGCACATCGAACAGGGAGGCGGGATCCACCAGCACGCCCAGCTGCTGATGGATGACCGTGGCCAGGCGCTGCTTGCCCTGGTCACGCACCGATCGCCAGCCCTCCAGGAAGGAGGCGTCATTGGCAAAGGACTCCAGCCGCTTCAGTTCGGCCAGATCACGGCGCCAGGTGCTGCCGATCGCCCCATCCAGGTAGCCCGCCAGGGGAGGGTTGGCCACGGCGATCCAGCGCCTGGGTGTCACCCCGTTGGTGACGTTGGTGAACTTGTCGGGCCAGAGAGCGGCGAACTCGGGGAACAGCTGGGTGCGAACCAGCTCGCTGTGCAGCTCGGCGACGCCATTGACCCGCTGGCTGCCGACCACGGCCAGGTTGGCCATGCGCACCCGGCGGTGGGGCCCCTCCTCGATCAGCGACATCCGCTCGAGCAGGTCGGGTTGACCCGGATAGCGGATGCGCACCATGCGCAGAAAGCGGGAATTGATCTCGTAGATGATCTCCAGCTGGCGGGGCAGCAGCCGGGCGAACAGATCCACCCCCCAGGTTTCCAGGGCTTCGGGCAACAGGGTGTGGTTGGTGTAGCTGATCGACGCGGTGGTGATCGACCAGGCGATGTCCCAGTCGACGCCATGGTCGTCGATCAGCAGCCGCATCAGCTCCGCCACGGCGATCGCCGGATGGGTGTCGTTGAGCTGAACGGCGAACTTGGTGTGGAACTCGGTGACCGCGAACCCCTGACCTTTGAGGATGCGGAACATGTCCTGCAGGCTGCAGCTCACGAAGAAGATCTGCTGGCTGAGGCGAAGCTGCTTGCCCTGCTCCATCTCATCGTTGGGATAGAGCACCTTCGAGAGCGTTTCCGACTGCATCTTCTGCAGCACGGCGCGGGTGTAGTCGCCCGCGTTGAAGGAGGCGAAATCAAATGACTCAGGCGCCTGGGCCGACCAGAGCCGCAGGGTGTTGGCGGTGTGCACCCCGTAGCCAAGGATCGGGGTGTCGTAGGCCACGCCCATCACCGTGGTGTCGCCGATCCTGACCGGGTAGGTCCATTCCGGGCGAATCACCTCCCATGGGTTGCCCTGCGCCAGCCAGGGGTCGGTGCTCTCCACCTGGTTGCCGCAGCGGATCTGCTGGCGGAAGATGCCGAATTCGTAGCGGATGCCATAGCCGATCGCCGGCAGCTCGAGGCTGGCCATCGACTCCTGGAAGCAGGCCGCCAGGCGGCCAAGTCCCCCGTTGCCCAGGCCGGGTTCCGGCTCTTCCTCGATCAGCTCCTGCAGGTCGAGGCCCAGTTCGGCGCAGGCGGCATGGGCGGCGTCCCGCAGCCCGAGGTTGACCAGGTTGTTCTCCAGGTGGGGGCCGAGCAGGTATTCGGCGGAGAGATAGCTGACGGTGCGGACATGGGCCTGGGTGTAGGCCTCGGCCGTATCGACCCAGTTATGGAGCAGTTGGTCGCGAACCGCCAGGGCCAGACAGCGGTAGTAATCGTGGGGGGTGGCCAGGGAGGGCGACTTGGCCTGGCTGGAGAAGAGGTGGTGGCGCATCCCCTCGGCCAGGGCATGCCCATCGGAGGCGCCGCGGGCGGCGCGGTCGGTGGGAGGGGCACTGGTCGTGGCCATGGAGCGGTATCGGACGTCTGGATCCTTCATGCTGCGGGAGGCGCCCTCGACGCTGCTCCAACGGTTACCGATTCCTGTTCATCCTGAGGTTCGCGAACACTTTTCGATCTGGAGCAGCACCCTCCTCAAAGGGTCTGAACGGCACCGATCACCTCGATGGCTCAGAGGTGAAGAAGGTCGGGCAAGCTGGGAATCTCGCTGAGCACCTCGGCATCGATCGCCCAGCTCAGCTCGCTCTCCACCCCCGGCGGACCACTGAACGAGCCGGAGACGGCGGCGGTGAGGGACGACTTCGAGGAGGTGGCCAGGGGGATGTAGCGGTCATCGATGGCGCCAAGACCACTGGGATCGAAGCCCCGCCAGCCAGCCCCCGGCAGATAGACCTCGGCCCAGGCATGGAGGTCGTAGCGCTCGGGCCTGGGCTCCACCAGGTGGTAGCCACTCACAAACCGCGCCGGCAGGCCGACGCAGCGACAGGCCTCGATCATCAGCACCGCCAGATCCCGGCAGGAACCCACCCGCTCCCTCAGGGTGCGGCCCGCCGGCCAGGCGGGTCCGGCATGGCGCTGGGTGTACTTGACCCGGTCCTGAATCATCTCCACCAGGTTCTGAAGGAACATCAGGGCGCGCTGGTCACTTCCCATCAGGGCTTCCTGGGCCAGTTCCACGGCGGCGGGCTCGTGCTGACCATTGGGCAGCCATCCCTCCAGGCTTCCCATCAGATCCCCGTTCAGGTGCCCCACCGGGTAGGGCAGTTCCGGTTCGTTCTGGGCCAGGCAGACCTCAAGCAAAGGCGCCACCTGGGTCTCCACGTTGCTGATCGCCCGAATCTCCAGAGCATCGGTGTAGCCGAGAAAATGGGCCCGCAGGATGTCGTCGCCGCTGGCGGCGATCAGCGGGTGGAGGCGATGGGGATCGGGAGAAAAGGAGAGATCAAAGCTCAGCAGCCGCTGAAAGCCGTGGGCACGGGGTTTGAGGCAAAGGCGATGGGCCCCCAGCTGGACGGGTTCGCTGTAGCGATAGGTGAGGGTATGCGTTATGCGGGCGCGCATGCCTGGGACGTCGGGGCGATGGGATGGGTGGCGTCAAGGCTGGTGGGTTCCTCATTCGCGGAGCCGGGCTGGATGCAGGCGGTGGGCCCCGGCGCTGGTTGGGTGGTGACGAAGTACCGCTCCTCGATCTGCTCGTGCAGGGTGTTGAGCTCGGTCTGGAGCTGATCGATCGCCTCGTGCAGGCCCCGGGCGATCAGCTCGTCGATGCGCACATAGCTCCAGTGGGCCAGCATCAGCCCCGACAGACATTCGAGATCGTCAGGGGGTCCAGGCACCGGATTGCCGCGAATCACCCGCAGGGTTTTGTTGATCCCCTCCAGGCAGTAGCGAACGGAGCGAGGAAAGATCGGATCAAGCAGGAGGAAGGCCGCGACGGCCTTGGGGGCGATGGCCTGCTGCCGCGACTGCCGGAACATCTGGTAAGCCCCGGCGGAGCGCAGCAGGGAGATCCACTGCAGTTCATCCAGAACCCCTCCCACCTCCTCCGGACTGGGCAGCAACAGGAAGTACTTCACATCGAGGATGCGGCTCGTTTTTTCGGCCCGCTCCACCAGCCGCCCCAGCTTGCTGAAATGCCAGGAGAGATCACGGCTGAGGGTGGCATCGGTGATGCCATAGAAGAGCTGGCAGGCGTAACGGATCTCATGGAGCCGTTCCTGCGTCGGCTGCTGCCAGAACCGGTCGCTCTCCTGGGTGGTGAGATAGATGTCGTTGAGCTGCTCCCACATTTCCGTGGTGATCACCTCCCGGATCTGGCGGGCATTCTCCCTGGCCGTGGCGATGCAGTTGAGGATGCTGCTGGGGTTGTCGGGATGGTTGACCAGGAACCGCACCACATCGGTGGGACGCCCCTCAGGGCAGAGCACATCAAAGAGCTCGCGATCACCGCTGGCATCGATCAAGGGAAGCCAGGGCTCAGCGCTGCCCGGTGGGCAGTCGAGCGCCATCGCATCGCTCACCTCCAGGAAGCGGGAGAGATTCTCCGCCCGTTCGATGTACCGGTTGATCCAGTAGAGCGAATCGGCGACGCGGCTCAGCATGGGGCTTCATCCACGATCCAGGTGTCCTTGCAGCCGCCCCCCTGGGAGGAGTTCACCACCAGGGAGCCCCGCCGCAGGGCCACCCGGGTGAGGCCGCCGGGGCTCACCCAGGTGCCTTGGCCCCGCAGGACGTAGGGCCTCAAATCGACGTGGCAGGGGTAGAGCTCACCTTCGCTCAGGGAGGGCACCGTTGAGAGCTCCAGGGTGGGTTGGGCAATGAAGTTGCGGGGATCCGCCTTGATCTTCTCGGCAAAGTCCAGGATCTCCCCGGGCTGGGCGTGGGGACCAATCAGCATGCCGTAGCCGCCCGCCTCCCCCACCGATTTCACCACCAGATCCTTGAGGTGGGCCAGCACGTAGGCCTGGTCCTCGGGCCGGGCGCAGATGTAGGTGGGAACGTTTTCAATGATCGGCTCCTCGGCCAGGTAATAGCGGATCATGTCCGGCACGTAGGCGTAAATCAGTTTGTCATCGGCCACCCCCGTGCCCGGGGCATTGGCGATCGCCACCCGGCCGGTGCGGTAGGCCTCCATCAGGCCGCGCACCCCCAGCATCGAATCGCTCCGGAACACGGCCGGATCGAGGAAGTCGTCGTCGATGCGGCGGTAGATCACATCCACGGCCTGCAGGCCTGCCGTGCTGCGCATCCACACCCGGTTGCCCTCGCAGACCAGGTCACGGCCTTCCACCAGCTGGATGCCCATCTGCTGGGCCAGGAAGCTGTGCTCGAAGTAGGCGCTGTTGAACACCCCGGGGGTGAGCAGCACCACGGTGGGGCTGTCGGTCCAGGGGGCCAGCTCCCGCAGGGCCTGGAGCAGGTGGGAGGGGTAATCGTCGATCGGATGGACGGTGCGCCCGGCGAAGAGGCTCGGGAACATCCGTTTCATCACCCGGCGGTTTTCGAGGAAGTAGGCCACCCCGGACGGGCAGCGCAGGTTGTCCTCCAGCACCCGCCAGGTGCCCTGGCCATCGCGGATCAGGTCGAGGCCGGACACGTGGCACCAGCGACCCAGGGGTGGCTTGAAGCCCCGCATCTGGGGACGCCAGCCATGGGAGCTTTCCACGTCCGCGCGGGGCACCACCCCGTCGTCGAGGATCTTCTGATCGCCATAGACATCGGCCAGGAAGTGGTCGATCGCTTCCAGGCGCTGGATCAGGCCGGTCTCGAGCAGATCCCAATCGCCGGAGCGGATCAGCCGGGGCAGCGGGTCGAAGGGGAGGATGCGTTCGCCGCCCTCCTCACCAGAGCCGTTGAGGCGAAAGGTGGCGCCGAGGCGCTTGAGCAGCAGGCCGGCGGCCGCGTGGTTGCGGTTGATCTCCTCGATGCCCAGCTGGCCCAGGGAGGAGAGCAGGGGGCGCAGGGCGGCGCGGGGCTCGGCGGCGGCGTTGAAGTACTCGTCGTAACCCTTGCGCGGCTGGTAATCAGTGAACATCGCGACAAGCTCAGGCAAGGATCGATCATGAAGAGCGTGGTTGACAGCTCCGGTGATGGTTGCTACCAATTCAATGGGGTTGGGTGGCTCCCCTGAGCCTCTGTCTTCAGAGCAAGAAATAAAGCTGGGCCATCGGCAGCACCTCGGCAGGCTCGCAGGTGAGCAGCTTGCCGTCAGCGAACACCTCGTAGGTCTGGGGGTCCACCTCCACCCTAGGCAGGGCGCTGTTGTTGCGCATGTCGGCCTTGCCGATGGAACGGGTGTTCACCACCGGCACGCAGGGCCGCTCCAGGCCGAGTTTGCGGGGCAGGTCGTCATCGAGGGCGGCCTGGGAGAGGAAGGTGAGGCAGCTGGGGGCCAGGGCCTTGCCGTAGGCGGCGAACATGGGCCGGCCGTGGACGGGGCCGGGGGTGGGGATGGAGGCGTTGGCATCGCCCATCTGGGACCAGACGATCGAGCCGCCCTTGATCACCAGCTCCGGCTTGACCCCGAAGAAGCCCGGTTTCCAGAGCACCAGATCGGCCAGCTTGCCCACCTCCACCGAACCGATCTGGGAATCCAGGCCGTGGGCGATCGCCGGGTTGATCGAGAGCTTGGCGATGTAGCGCTTGATGCGGGTGTTGTCGTTGCGGCCGCCGGAGGCGGCATCTTCCGGCAGGGGGCCCCGCTGCACCTTCATCTTGTGGGCGGTCTGGAAGGTGCGGGTGATCACTTCGCCCCCGCGGCCCATGGCCTGGGAATCGCTGGCGATGATCGAGAAGGCGCCGAGGTCGTGGAGGATGTCTTCGGCAGCGATCGTTTCGCGGCGGATGCGCGATTCGGCGAAGGCCACGTCTTCCGGGATCGAGGGATCCAGGTGGTGGCACACCATCAGCATGTCGAGGTGCTCCTCGAGGGTGTTGCGCGTGTAAGGGCGCGTGGGGTTGGTGGAACTCGGGAGAACGTTCGTTTCGCCGCAGATCTTGATGATGTCGGGGGCGTGGCCGCCGCCGGCCCCCTCGGTGTGGAAGGTGTGGATCGTGCGGCCGCCGATGGCGCGGATCGTGTCCTCAACGAAGCCGGCTTCGTTGAGGGTGTCGGAGTGCAGGCAGACCTGCACATCGAACGTGTCGGCCACCGTCAGGCAGCAGTCGATGGCGGCGGGGGTGGTGCCCCAGTCTTCGTGCAGCTTGAGGCCGCAGGCACCGGCGCGGATCTGTTCTTCAAGGGCCTCGGGGGTGCTGGCATTGCCCTTGCCGTAGAAGCCCAGGTTCACCGGTAGGCCCTCGGCCGCCTGCAGCATGCGCGCCAGGTGGAAGGACCCGGGGGTGCAGGTGGTGGCGTTGGTGCCGGTGGCGGGGCCGGTGCCGCCGCCCAGCAGGGTGGTGACGCCGGAGGCGAGGGCGGTTTCGATCTGCTGGGGGCAGATGAAGTGGATGTGGGTGTCGATGCCACCGGCGGTGAGGATGTGGCCCTCGCCGGCGATCGCCTCGGTGCCCGGGCCCACCACGATCGTCACCCCCTCCTGGGTGTCGGGGTTGCCGGCCTTGCCGATCGCCACGATGCGGCCATCGCGCAGGCCGATGTCGGCCTTGACGATCCCCCACCAATCGACGATCAGGGCGTTGGTGATCACGGTGTCCACGGCCCCGGCGGAGCGGGGGGTCTGGGCCTGGCCCATGCCATCGCGGATCACCTTGCCGCCGCCGAATTTCACTTCATCGCCGTAGACGGTGAAGTCGCGCTCCACCTCGAGGATCAGCTCGGTGTCGGCGAGGCGCAGTCGATCGCCGGTGGTGGGACCGTAGGTCTCGGCGTAGGCGCGGCGGGAGATCCGATAGGGCATGGCAGGAGGGGTGGCGGGGCCTAATCGAGGGGGCCGTTGATCAGGCCGTTGAAGCCGAAGATGCAGCGCTCGCCGGCGAAGGGCACCAGGTTCACGTCGCGCTGGTCGCCCGGTTCGAAGCGCACGGCGGTGCCAGCGGGGATGTCGAGCCGCAGACCGCGGGATGCGTCGCGGTCAAACACCAGGGCGCCGTTGGCCTCGTGGAAGTGGAAGTGGGAGCCCACCTGCACGGGCCGATCGCCGGTGTTGGCCACCGACAGGGTGGTGACGGGCCGGCCGGCGTTGAGCTCCAGCTCACCGGGCTCGGGGATTAACTCACCAGGGATGAGGGGGCTCATGGGCTCTTACCTAATGGGGTCATGGAGGGTGACGAGCTTGGTGCCATCGGGGAAAGTGGCCTCCATCTGCACCTCGCCGACCAGCTCCGGAACCCCCTCCATCACCTGGTCGCGCTTGAGCCAGGTGCTGCCATCGCGCATCAGCTCGGCCACGGAGCGGCCGTCGCGGGCGCCCTCGAGGATCTGAAAACTGAGCCAGGCCACGGCTTCCGGGTGGTTGAGCTTGAGGCCCCGCTTCAGCCGCCGTTCCGCCAGCAGGGCAGCGGTGACGACCAGCAGCTTGTCTTTCTCCTGGGGGGTGAGGTGCATGGAGGGGGGTGTGCCGACAGCACTCTGGCAGTGGCGGGACGGGGGGACTGGTTCAGGGGTAACGGTTCGGGAGCAGGCACCCGAGCTGCGGGTCTGTGGCCTTAAGGATGGCCAAGAAGATAGATGGAGAACAAGCTCCGGGTGTGAGGAGGGATGCTGCCTCTAAGCTGAATCAGATACGAAGAATGCGATTTTGGTCCAGGCGAATTTGAGTTAGACCTCAGATGCGAAACACTCCACTCCTTGGCTGCCTCAAACACTGTGCTTAAGAATCCAAGATGACTGGCAACTGGAGATCACTGGAAGATCATGTGCGCGGTATCGCACAACTTAGATGGAACATTGCCTGCATTCCTGAGCATATCGACGGCGTCGACTTTGATGGTGTAGCAAGAGTCTCTCCGGATGAACTCATTTTAATCGAGATTACTAAAGATCGCACGCTTGAGAAGGTGCGAAATGACCTAAACAAGATCATGCCGACGAAGATGCGCCTCGCTTCGGAAGGCATGATTTGCCGAGCCTTTGTTGTATTGGATCAAGAGCCCACCAATAGCATGGTCGAGCTGGGCAGAAAAGTGCATGTTTCAGTCCTTTCTTCTGTACAATTTGAACGCGATTTTTTCGACTTTTCAGCGTATAATGGATTGCGAATGCAGCTTCCGTTTGGCAGTGCGGTTGATGCGAAGACTGGCGCAAATGACACCAGAGAATTTCTCCAGGTAAGTTACGTAGAACCAGATGATGAGTCTCCTGTTTCTATGGGTGAGGTGGTTTCTCGACTCGTAAAAGGTAGTCGTATAGCACTTACTGGTGATTTTGGAACAGGGAAGAGTCGATGTGTACGTGAGGCCTACACTAGCTTGTCGACAAAGATTCGAGAGGCCGGAGCCTTTCCAGTTTCAATCAATTTGCGCGATCACTGGAGCAGTTCAAATGCGCTTGAGGTGCTCGCCGGTCATCTTGGAAACGTGGGCTTGTCAAGTTCTATCGATAACTTGGTAAGACTTCTAAATACCGGTAGGCTTATTCTTCTTCTCGATGGGTTTGATGAGATTGGAGCCCAGTCTCATGACACGAATGTAGATGATCGTAAGGCATTAAGACGTCATGCAGTGCGTGGTGTTCGTGATCTTCTTCAGAAGTCGAAGGCAGGGCCTCTTGTAACTGGGCGATCACACTTCTTCGATAGTGACGAAGAGATGCTTCAGTCGCTAGGACTTTTAGGAGTGCACTCGGATACAACATTTGTCCTACGTACGCCAGATTCGTTCTCTCAGGCAGAAGGCCAGAGTTATTTAAGTGCAATGGGAATTGCAGTCACTCTTCCAGAGTGGCTGCCACGCAAGCCACTGGTATTTCAAATACTGGCTGAGCTTGATGCAGTTGACGTTGAGCGTATTCTATGCAAGGAGCATGGCCAATTCACATTTTGGGGAACATTTATCAGTGCAGTTTGCTCGCGCGAGTCTAGGGGCGTAGCTGACTCAATTGCGCCTTTAACGATTAGGGCAATTCTTCTTGAGTTGGCATCGAAGACTCGATACTCGACTACGTTTCTTGGCAGGCTCAGCCCGCGTGATATTGACGAAGCATATGAAGTTGCTGTTGGTAGCGCTCCAGATCAAACTGGCATACAACTTCTAGCTCGAATGTGCACCCTTGGTCGCATCGAGCCAGAATCGCCGGATCGTCAATTTATTGACCATAATGTTATCGACATTCTTCGAGGTGAGCGGCTAGTAAATGATGTGGTCGCGCTTAATGAGTCTGATACTAAGATTCAGTGGAAGCAATCACTAAGGATTTTAGGTGTTGCCCATGTGGGATCAATCATCAGTGCATACGATCTGGGTCAATCGTGTTTTACATACTTACGCAAGTATGGCAATACCGCCAACGCCACACTTCTTGGTGAGATTATTGCTGCCTTGAGCATGTTTGGCAAAGATATGCTCGACTTTCAGGGCCTTCAGCTCTCGCACGCTGAACTACCATTTCTTAATGTTTCAACTCGAGCGATCTCAAACCTTTGCCTCCGCGACTCCATTATCAACTGCTTAGCGATTGAGGCTTGTCCAGTGAAAGAAACTGATTATTTGGTTATTGAGAATTCTCTAATTGCAACTGTCGCCGGCGTCTCAAGCTTAGTGGGACTGCCTCTATGGATCAAAGGTACCGAAGTTATTGCGTTCGACAGTCTTTCCAACTCTGCGCGAATCAAGGAGAGTCCGCTAATGCCTCAGCAGAAACTCTTTTTGGCAATAATTCACAAAATATTCTTCCAGCCTGGTGCTGGGCGAGAGGAAGGTTCTCTGCTCAAGGGCGGTTACGGACAGAAATACGATCCTAAGCTTGTTGATTCAATTCTGAAGATGCTGCTTCGTGAGAAGTTAATCGAACGCTTCAAAGGCCGTGACAAGTGGGTCTATAAGCCAGTCAGGAGGCATTCCGAGAGGCTGAATCGAATTCGCTCCGAGCTAACTTTGTCTGAGGATGCCTTGTGGGAAGAAGCTACGAATCTAAAATAGCTTAACATCGCAGCTATATGTTTTCGTGTAATTTGCTTTAGTGAAATGCGGGACTCATTAATTTGTGCGGCCCCACTGTTAATGCCTGGCAGCTAGTATCTTGTACTTACGCGAATGACCTCCTGTAGTTGGCAGCATTTACGGGTTGATTTGTTCAGGCTGGTGGTTGTTTTCTGGTACCCCAACCCCGCTGCCATCCTTAACTCCAACACCCTCACCCCTCCTTGACCACCGTCCCAGCTCTTGAAACCAATATCTCAGGGGCAGGCGACGACCTCACCGACGAGTTCCTCGGCACCGCCCAGCTGGATCGCTACGCCGCCCTCGCCGCATGCGTCATTCGCTGCTAAGTGACAAGCGTGCCCAATACGATCGAAGGGTCCTCGGGCCGAAGCGCCAAGACACGGTTTCCGCCATCAGACTCAGCCAGACGTCCTAGGTGTTGGCCCTCCCGCCGTGATCATCTACCTGGCCACCCGAGAGGTGTTTCTGCAGCACGTGCTGGAGCAGCGCATCGAGGAGGAGGTGCGCAAGTGCTATCTGGAGCGCACCGGCCACAAGGTGGCCCCGAAGGAATTCAGCGCCTGGAAGAACTCCTTGCAGTGCGTCGGCAACGTGCTGCAGCTGCCGTCCATCCCGAGGGAACTGGGGGTGGCGATCGAGTACCGCATCCACAACACCTCCAAGCGCATCGACCTGCTGCTCTCCGGGCAGAACGCCTCGGGCCAGAGCGCTGCGGTGATCGTGGAGCTCAAGCAGTGGGAAACGGTGGAGACCACCGAACTGGATGGGCTGGTGCGCACGTTCCTGGGTCGAGGGATCCACGAGACCACCCACCCCTCGTACCAGGCCATGAGTTACGGGGCGCTGCTGCGGGGCTTCAACACAGCCGTGGTGGAGCACGCCATCCAGCTGCAGCCCTGCGCGTATCTGCACAACTGCACCGAGGGCGATGCCATCAACGATGCGCGCTACCAGCCCTATCTCGATCAGGCGCCGGTGTTCCTGCGCCGCGAGAACGCGGAGATGGCCGCCTTTCTGCGGCGCTGCCTGGAGGTGGGCGACCGGGGTCGCACGATTGAGCAGATCCGCGATGGCAAGGCCAAACCCAGCCAGCAACTGGCCGATGCGGTGGAGCGCATGCTCAAGGGAAACACCGAATTCGTGCTGATCGATGAGCAGAAGGTGGTTTACGAGAAGGCCCTGGCCCTGGCGCGGCACCTGCGGGAGGGACGCCATTGCGTGCTGCTGGTGCAGGGCGGGCCAGGAACGGGAAAGTCAGTGGTGGCCGTGAACCTGCTGGCCAAGCTGCTGGGCCTGGGCCTGAACGCCCGTTACGTAAGCAAGAACGCGGCGCCGCGGGCGGTGTACCGGGCCAAGCTCACCGGATCACTCCAGAAGAACGAGTACGACAACCTCTTCAGCGGTTCGGCCTGTTTCGTGGGCGTTGCGGAGGGCTACTACGACGCGTTGATCGTGGATGAGAGCCACCGGCTGATGACCAAGACCATCTACAACAAGGAGGGCGAGAACCAGATCAAGGAGATCATCCACGCCAGCAAGCTGGCGGTGTTCTTCCTCGATGAAGACCAGCGCGTCACCTTCGACGACATCGGCAGCACCGCCGAGATCGAGAAGTGGAGTCAGTACCACGAGGCCGAGCTGCACCGCGATGAACTGCCATCGCAGTTCCGCTGCAGCGGCTCCGATGGCTACCTGGCCTGGCTGGATCAGACCCTGGGGATCCGTTCCACTGCCAACGACCAGCTGGACCCTGGCAGCTACGACATTCGGGTGTTCGACGATCCCGTCGCCCTGCACCAGGCGATCCGCGAGAGCAACGGCTCCAACCAGGCGCGCATGGTGGCGGGCTACTGCTGGAACTGGGCGTCCAAACATCACCCCAGCGCCTGGGACATCACGATCGAGCCCTACGGCTACCGGGCCCGCTGGAACCTCAGCAAGGACAGCAGCCTCTGGATCATGACGCCGGGCACGGTGGAGCAGGTGGGCTGCATCCACACCTGCCAGGGCCTGGAGCTGGAGACCATCGGCGTGATCATCGGGCCGGATCTGGCCGTCCGCGATGGCGAGGTGGTCACGGTGCCATCAGCGCGGGCGCGCACGGACCAATCGCTCAAGGGCTACAAGGTGGGCCTGACCCGCGATCCCCAGGGGATTCGCCGCAAGGCGGACGCGATCATCCGCAACACCTACCGCACGCTGATGAGCCGGGGCACGAAGGCGTGTTTTGTGTTTGCCTGTGATCCCGAGTTGAACGAGTACTTGAGGCGGGCTGTGGCGGCGGAGTGAGGAGTCCAGCGGAAGGGCATGAACTGGCCCCGATTCCCAGCCTGACTCCATGACCGGCGCCGACGTCCGCTGGCAGCAGCGCAGCCTCAGCACCCACACCCTGGCCAGCCTCAAGGTCGCCTTCAACGGTCGGCTGCTGCCCTGCCGCATTGACCCGATCAAGCGCAGGAGGGAGGCAGGCAGTACTCGGTTTTTCCTGCATCGACAGGCCAACTTTTCCTGCATCAGCAGCTCGACGTTTCCAGCATTAGAGTTCCGACATCTGCTGCATCGGCACGCCCGCCATGGCCTCCGGCTACCGCCCCCGCATCGCTGACGGCGAGCTGCGCGCCTGCCTGGCTTCCGCCGGCGCGGTGGTGATCGAAGGACCGAAAGCCTGCGGCAAGACCCGCCTGGCCCAGCAGCTGGCCGCCTCCACGGTGCTGCTGGATGTGGACACCGCCGCCCGCCAGGCGCTGGCGGTGGATCCGGCCCTGGTGCTGGCGGGTCCTCGGCCTCGCCTGCTGGATGAGTGGCAGGTGGAGCCGGCGCTCTGGAACCAGGTGCGGAGGGCCGTGGATGCCGTCGAGGCGCCTGGGCAATTTCTGCTCACTGGTTCGGCGGTGCCGGCCGATGACGCCGAGCGACACACCGGGGCGGGTCGCTTTTCGTTTCTGCGGCTGCGGCCGATGAGCCTGGTGGAAAGTGGCGCCGGCCAGGGTGGCGTCTCGCTGGCGGCGCTGCTGGCGGGGGAGCCGCCGAGCTGCGCCGATCCGGGGTTGGCGGTGGCGGATCTGGCCGAGCTGGTCTGCCGCGGCGGTTGGCCGGCCCAGCTGGAGCGGCCCCTGGCGGCGGCCTCCCGGGCCGCCCGCGACTACCTGGAGCAGGTGCGCCAGGTGGATGTGCAGCGGGTGGATGGGCGGCGGCGGGATCCCCAGCGGCTGGGAGCCCTGCTGCGTTCCCTCGGCCGCAACGTGGCCACCGAGGTGAGCCTGGCCACCCTGGCGGCCGATGCCGGCGGCGCCGATGGGCCGCTCGACCCGCGCACCGTGGCCGATCACCTGCAGGCCCTGGAGCGGTTGATGGTGCTGGAGAACCAGGCCGCCTGGCGGCCCCATCTGCGTTCGAAAGCAGCCCTGCGCCAGGCACCCCGGCGCCACTTTTGCGACCCCTCCCTGGCGGTGGCGGCCCTCGGCGGCAGCCCCGATCGCCTGCTCAAGGATCTGGAGTGGCTGGGGTTGCTGTTCGAGTCGCTCGTGATCCGCGACCTGAGGGTGCTGGCACAGGCGCTGGAGGGCGAGGTATTCCACTACCGCGACCAGTACGGCGTTGAGGTGGACGCGATCGTGCAGCTGCGCGATGGCCGATGGGGCGCGATCGAGGTCAAGCTCGGCCCGGGCCAGGTGGAGGCCGCCGCCGAAGGCCTGCTGCGCTTTCGCCAGCAGATCGACACCCGCCGCACCGGCGAACCCGGCTTCCTGGCGGTGGTCTGCGGCAGCGGCTATGGATACCGGCGGGCGGATGGCATCGCCGTGGTGCCGGTGGGGGCACTGGGGCTGTGATCAGGCCGCAGGCAAAGCCAGCATCCCACGCGAAACTGGCCCCATGACACCGACGGCACGCCCCTCCAGCTACACCTACGTGGTGGATGAGCCTCTGCTGCGCACGATCGCGGCCGAGATCCAGGAGGCGATTCCGGGCGCCGAGGTGCACCTGTTCGGCTCCCGTGCCCGCGGCACCGAGCGGCCCGATTCCGAGCTCGATCTGCTGGTCACCGTGCCGGATGAATGGTTGGCCAGCCATTCGCGCTTCGTGGAAACCGATGCCCTGGGATGGAAGTTGGCCCACCACAGACTGCCTATTGAGTTGCTGGTCTACTCCGCCAGTGAGGTGGAGGAGCGGCGCCATGGACGAACCAATGTGATTGCTGAGGCCTTCCGTTACGGACGGCGACTGGAGCCAGAAGATTCTCGGCATGGCGCCAGCTGACTCGTCGACCGGCTTTCTGCGCATTGCGCAACGCGATCTGCGTGCCGCTACGGCGATGGCAAGGAGCGCTCGATCCAGCACATGCTGGTCACCTCCTTCTGGCATCCCGATGGCCGGCCCATGAGCTCCCAGCAGTTCATCGAGCTGCTCTACGTCCAGCTGCCGGAGTTCGTGAAGGATGAGGCCGAGCTGCGGCAGCTCTGGAGTGCACCTGACACCCGCCGCAAGCTGCTGCAGGGCCTGGAGGAGAAGGGCTTCGGCGCCGATCAGCTGGCGGAGATGCAGCGGATCATCGAGGCCGAGAACAGCGATCTGTTCGATGTGCTCGCCCATGTGGCCTATGCCCTGCCGCCTGTTCCCCGCCAGGAGCGCGCCAAGAACGCCCGCCTCTACATCCACTCCAAATTCACCAGCAAGCAGGAGGTGTTCCTCAACTTCGTGCTGCAGCACTACGTGAGCACGGGGGTGCAGGAACTGGCCACCGAGAAGCTCACCCCCCTGCTGCAGCTCCGCTACCAGAACTCAATCGCCGATGCCTTGGCTGATCTGGGGCCGGCAGCGGAGATCGGCCAGGTGTTTGCCGGGTTTCAGCGGTATCTCTATGAGCGGGTGGGGTGAGCTGCCAATCAACGACAAGCTCTGATACCGCAGGCTTTTGGAGCCGTTGGTTGACACCCCTAGACTGAAGCAGCCAGCTCAGCGAGCCCATCTCCGCCCCTGCGGTCACCCCCTCCACCAGTCGCTCTGAGGTGGTTGCGAGGTTGCGTCAGCACTATCCGGATCTGGCCTCCCGCTTCAAGGTGAGCAGCCTGGCGCTGTTTGGATCCTTCGCTCGCGATGAGCAAACGGCCGCCAGTGATGTGGATCTGCTGGTGAGCTTCTCCGAGCCCGTGGGGTTTGCCTTCATCCACCTGGCCGACCATCTGGAAACCCTTCTCGGTCGTCGTGTCGACCTGGTGGCGTCCGATGGGATCAAGGAGAACAGGCGTTCCTTCATCCTGAGCAGCCGCATTCATGTCGCGCCGTGAATGGAGGCTGTTCGTTGCCGACATGCTGGAAGCATCCGGCAAGATCAATGGCTACATCAGTGGGTTGAACTTTTAGGAGTTCCAAGCAGACAGTCGCACCGTAGATGCCGTGGTGCGCAATCTGGAGATCATCGGCGAGGCTGCCCGGGCGATTCCTGTTGAGATGAAGGAGGAGCGTCCTGCAATTGATTGGTCGGCGCTCAATGGCTTGCGCAATCGCATTGTCCATGAATACTTCGGCCTCAGCTTGCCCATCATCTGGACGATCGTTGTCCACGATCTGCCGGTGCTTGATGCTCAGCTCAGGGACTGGATCAAAGAGCATCAATGAACCCTGGAAGACGTCCCCCTCAGGCCTCGACGGCCTCCTCCTGGGCTTTGCTATCAGGAATCGCCGGACTCCTTCCAGGGGACTTTGCTGAATCCTGATTCCCTTGGCCGTTGAGGTGCCGTTCAGCGACATCCCTTGACCAACACTTCCCAGATCACTGTGGTCGGCATTGACGTGGGCGGCGCCCGCAAGGGCTTCCACGCCGTCGCCCTCACCGGCGGCACCTACGCCTGCCAGCTGGCCACCGGCGACGCGCAGGAACTCGCCCATTGGTGCCGCTCGGTGGTGCGCGCCAGCGTGATCGCCATCGATGCCCCCTGCCGCTGGAGCAGCGACGGCCGCGCCCGACCCTGCGAACGAGAGCTCATGCAGAAGGGGATCTGGTGTTTTTCCTCCCCCACCCATCAGAAGGCCCACACCCCCCATCGCACCAACTACTACGGCTGGATGCTGCAGGGGGAGGTACTCTATCTGGCCCTGGAGGGCGGCGCACCGGAGCAGGCCTATCCCCTGCTGCACACCCTGCCCCACAGCGACCGCGGCTGCTTCGAAACCTTCCCCCACGCCATCACCTGGCACCTGCGCGGCGGTCAGGCCCAGGCTGCCCAGAAGCGCATCCAGCGGCGCGAGCTGCTGGCGCAGGCGGGCATCGATCTCGTCCCCCTCACGAGCATCGACTGGATCGATGCGGCCCTCTGTGCCCTCACGGCTCACCAGGTTGCCATCGGTGGGGAGTGCGTCAGCTATGGGGAGCGGGAGACCGGGTGGATCGTGGTCCCCAGGGGGCTGGTGGCAGGAGTTCAGCGGTAGGGCATGGTTGGGCCCCACTCCTTAGCCTGACCCCATGACAGGCGCAGACATCCGCTGGCAGCAACGCTTCGGCAACTTCCGGCAGGCACTTGCGCGGTTGAAGCAAGCGGTGGAGCTCTCCCAGCAGCGCCCCCTCAGTGACCTGGAGCGTCAGGGGTTGATCAAGGCCTTCGAGTTCACCCATGAACTCAGCTGGAAAACCCTCAAGGATTTCCTGGCCTCCCGCGGCGTGTCCGACCTGTTTGGTCCCCGCGACACCACCCGTGAAGCCTTTGCCCAGGGGTTGATCAGCGATGGCGAGGCCTGGATGGAGATGATCCGCCATCGCAACCTCAGCGCCCACACCTACGACGAGGCGACGGTGATGGAGATCGTGGCGGCGGTTGTGACCACCTATCTCGGAGCCTTCGAGGAGCTGGAATCCAGGCTCCAGGCACAGGAGGCCCTGCCATGACCGCCCAGGCCTCCACCACCAGCTATGGATTGCCCATCGCTGCGGTGGCGAAGATCCAGGCCACCCTCGCCGCCTTCCCGGCCATCGAGCAGGCCACCCTCTACGGCTCCAGGGCCCTCGGGCGCCACCGCCCCGGCTCCGACATTGACCTCACCCTCTCCGGCGTCGACCTCGATCCGCGCACCCTTGCCCGCCTCGATGCGGCCCTCGATGATCTGCTGCTGCCCTGGCGCTTTGATCTGTCGTTGCAGGTCTCGCTCCAATCCCCCGAGTTGATTGACCACATCAAGCGAGCGGGGGTGGTGTTCTACCGGCGTGGGGATCGGCCCTGAACCGAGAACAGGGCCTCAATCAATAGGCCCATTACGATCGCCCAATAGACATTTCCGTGACCGAGTTCCGCGCCCACTGCCTGGAGTTGATCCGGCAGGTGGAGAGCGGCGGCGAGGTGGTGGAGATCACCCGTCACGGCAAGCTGGTGGCACGCCTTACGCCGCCTGCGGCGAGTTCTGGCGCGAGCCCCCACCCCTGGGCGGCCCTGCGCTGTTCCGTTGTGCTGCACGCTGAACCCGAGGAATCCGTGCTGGAGGCCCAGGCCTTCGATGCCCTGCGGTGAAGGTCCTGCTGGACACCCATGTCTGGCTGCGGCAGGCCGCTTCCACGGTGCTGCTGGATTTTGGACAGCGGTGGCCGCCAGGCGCTGGCGGTGGGCTGGCGGCGCTGGTGCGCTTCCTGGGCAGCAACGTGGCCACCGAGGTGAGCCTGGCCACCCTGGCGGCCGATACCGGTGGTGCCGGTGGGGGCTCTGGGGCCTTGAGGCTCTGGGAGATCGCGATCAAGCACGCCCTGGCCCGCAGTGCCATGCCCCTGTCGGCTCACGAGGCCATCCCCTGGGCAGAGCAATCTGGCTTTGCGTTCCTCCCGATCGAACTTCCCCATCTGCTGGTGCTCGAACAACTGCCCCTGCACCACCGCGATCCGTTTGATCGTCTGCTGGTGGCCCAAGCCATCAGCGGCCCTTTCACCCTGCTCAGTGCCGATGCGGCGTTTACCGCCTATGGCTGTCCGCAGCAGGATGCGCGCAGCTGAAGCAGGCAAAGCCCAGCGACCCACGCCAAACTGGCCCCATGACCGCCTCAGCCCGCCCCTCCAGCACTTCCTACGTGGTGGATGAGCCGCTGCTGCGCACGATTGCGGCCGAGATCCAGGCGGCGATTCCCGGCGCCGAAGTGCGCCTGTTTGGCTCCCGCGCCCGCGGCACCGAGCGCCCCGATTCCGATCTGGATCTGCTGGTGACCGTGCCCGATGAATGGTCGTCGACCCACTCGCGCTTCGAGGAAACGGGGGATCTGAGTCGAAAGTTGGCCCATCACAGAATTCCACTTGATCTGCTCCTCTATTCCGATACAGAAGTGCAGGAGCGACCTCAGTACAGCCAGCATGTGGTGACCGAGGCCTATCGATACGGAAGAGAGCTTTATGCCCTCTGACCGACAGCGCGAAGCGGCTCGTCTTGCCCCACTTTCCCTGCAGCGTGAGGGCCTGCAGATGCTCGCCGGAGTTGCAATTCCTGGGTGGCGTTGCCACCATGAGGAGCCTGACTTCCCTACTTCACCCCCTCAGCCGATGCCGGTTCTGCAGAGATTGAGCACGTCGGCCATGGAGCGGATCTGATCCATGGTGGTGCGCAACTGGGCGGCGTTGATCAGTTCCACCTTCAGGTCGATGCAGGCCGGTTTGCCATAGGCGGTGCGCACCCTTGCATCACTCACGTTGATGCGGCTGTCGGAGAGACGGGTGAGGATGTCCTTGAGCACCCCCACCCGGTCAAGCACCTCGATGCGAATCTGAACCGGATAGCGGCGCCGCGCCGGATCGGCCAGAGGGTTCCAGCGCACCGGCAGGCGACGCTCCACCGGCATCTGGTTGACGTTGGCGCACTCCTGGCGGTGGATCGTGATCCCATGGTTGCCGAGGGCCACGCTGCCCACGATCGCTTCGCCCGGCAAAGGACAGCAACAGCCACCCAGGCGATACTCCAGCCCCTCCAGGCCGAGGATGGCGCCGCCGCTGGTGTCGGCCGTGGCTGGCGTCTCAGCCTGGGCGGCACCGGCTTTGGCCGCCACGCTGCGGGCCAGGTCTTCGTTGGAGAGCACCGGGGCCGCGGCCGCACTGGCCAGCCGCACCTCTTCTCTCAGCCGGTTGAGCACCTGGTGCAGGGTGACGCCGCCGAAGCCGAGCGACGCCAGCAGATCCTCGGTGCTCACCAGGTTGCAGCGGCGGGCCACCTTGGCGAGGGCCTCGCCGTTGAGCAGGGCATCGAAGCCGTTGCGGCCCAGCTCCCGCTCCAGCAGTTCGCGGCCCCGCAGGATGTTCTCCTGGCGGTGGCTGCGCTTGTACCACTGGCGGATGCGGTTGCGCGCCGTCGGCGTCGCCACAAAATTGAGCCAGTCGAGGCTGGGCCGGGCCGTCTTGGTGGTGATGACCTGGACGAAATCGCCGTTCTGCAGCGGCGTGGCCAGGGGACAGAGACGGTCGTTGATGCGCACCCCCTGGCAATGATTTCCCACCTCCGAGTGAATCCGGTAGGCGAAATCAACGGCGGTGGAACCGGTGCGCAACCCCACCACATCCCCCTTGGGCGTGAACACGAACACCTCCTCATCGAAGAGGTCTTCCTTGATCGAGGCCAGGTAGTCGCTGCTGTCTTCGCCGCCGCCGTCCTGCTGCCAGTCGACCAGCTGCCGCAGCCAGTTGAAGCGGTCGGTGTCGCCGCCGGTGGCCGGTGATCCCCCCTCCTTGTACTTCCAGTGGGCGGCAATGCCGTACTCGGCCACCTGGTGCATCTCGGTGGTGCGGATCTGCACTTCCACCGGCCTGTGGCGGCCGATCACGGCGGTGTGCAGCGACTGATAGCCGTTCGGCTTGGGCAGGCCGATGTAGTCCTTGAAGCGGCCGGGGATCGGCCGGAAGGTGTCGTGCACCACGGCGAGGGCCCGGTAGCACCCTTCCACGTTGGCAGTGAGGATGCGCAGGGCCGCCACATCGAAGATTTCGTGGAAGGCCTTCTGCTGGTGGCGCATCTTGCTCCAGATGCCATAGAGATGCTTCGGCCGGCCCGTCACCTCGCACTGGGTGAGGCCCGCCGCGCCAAGGCGTTCCTTGAGCAGGGCCACGGTGACCGCCAGCCGGTCTTCGCGGTCGCTGCGCTTGCTGGCCACCTCCTGCTTGATCTCCCGGTAGGACTCGGGCTCAAGCACCTTGAAGGCCAGATCCTCCAGTTCCCATTTGAAGCGGCCGATGCCGAGCCGGTTGGCCAGGGGCGCATAGATCTCGCGGGTTTCGCGGGCAATCCGCTGCTGCTTCTCAGGCTTGAGCGCCCCCAGGGTGCGCATGTTGTGGAGCCGGTCGGCCAGCTTGACCAGCACGACGCGGATGTCACTGGCCATGGCCAGAAACATGCGGCGCAGATTCTCGGCCTGGGCCTCGGTGTGGTTGGTGAAATGAATGCCTCCCAGCTTGGTGACGCCCTCCACCAGCGCCCGCACCTCGGCGCCGAAATGGGCTTCCAGCTGCTCGGAGCTCACTTCGGTGTCCTCGACCACGTCGTGGAGGAAACCGGCGGCAATCACGCAGGGACTTGCGCCGATGTCACGGAGCAGATCGGCGACGGCGATCGGATGGATGATGTACGGCTCGCCGGTGGCTCTCACCTGACCGGCGTGGAGCTGGTAGGCGAAATCAAAGGCGCTGGCCAGCAGCGCGTCGGCATCGTTCGGGCAGGTTTCGCCGTCCCCGGGGGGCACCCGCTCGATGCAGGCCCGCAACCAGTTCGGCAGGGCGACGCCGTAGTCGGCCGCGACCTTGATGCGCTTCCGGCCGAGGGCGAACGGTGGAGCGTTGATCGCCGAACCCAGGCCAGCGCTGATCACCGTTGGGGATTCGCCCCGGGCGCGGGTGATCAGGGAGCCGGCGAATTCGGTCATCAGAATGGTCTGATCAACCCATCGTAGGCAATCCTGCCAGTCATTGAGCAAGAACAGGACCCATCCACCATGCTGGGCCTGCCGTTTCCCAGCGCTTCGCCCGCCCCATGGCCGCCCCCCGCAGCGCCGGCCCGGTGCTGGCGATCCACGATCTGGTCGTGCGCTATCCAGGCCCTGCCGTCGCGCCCACCCTCCAGGGTCTGGATTTGCAGCTGGAACCGGGCGACCGGCTGGCCCTGGTGGGCCCCTCCGGCTGCGGCAAGAGCACCGTGGCCAGGGCCGTGCTCGCGCTGCTGCCGACCGGAAGCGTCTGCAGCGGTGATCTGCTGCTGGCCGGCCAGGATCCCCGCCGCCTGAACCGCCCGGCCCTGCGGCGGCTGCGGGGGGAGGCGGTGGGCCTGGTGTTCCAGGACCCGATGACCCGGCTCAACCCCCTGCTGCGGGTGGGGGACCACCTCACCGACACCCTGGCGGCCCATCGGCCCGCTTGGGCGCGCCGGCGGATCCGGCAGTGGGCCGTGGAGCTGCTGGAGCGGGTGGGAATCAGCTCGGAGCGCTATCGCAGCTACCCCCACGAGTTCAGCGGCGGCATGCGCCAACGGCTGGCGATCGCCCTGGCGATGGCGCTGGAGCCCGCCCTGGTGATCGCCGATGAACCCACCACCAGCCTGGATGTGGCGGTGGCGGCCCAGGTGATGGCCGAACTCACCGGCCTCTGCCGCGACAGCGGCAGCGCACTGTTGCTGATCAGCCACGACCTGGCAATGGCCGGCCGGTGGTGCGACCAGATCGCCGTGCTGGATCAGGGCCGTCTGGTGGAGCAGGCAGCCTCCGCGGAACTGCTCACCCAGCCCCAGGCGCCCCTGACCCGCAGGTTGGTGGCCGCGGCCCGTTTGCGGGAAGGGGGCCGCACCCCCCGGGCACGTGAGGCCCCGCTGCTGCTGGAGGTGGAGACGTTGCGCTGCTGGCACCCGCTGCCCTCGCTGCCCTGGCAACCGCGCTGGCTGAAGGCCGTGGACGGGGTGAGCCTTCAGCTGCGGGAGGGCGAAACCGTGGGGGTTGTGGGGGCCTCCGGCTGTGGCAAGAGCACCCTCTGCCGCGCCCTGATGGGCCTCACCCCCGTGCGCGGCGGGGCCGTGCGGCTGCAGGGTCGCAACCTGCGGGAGTTGGGCGGCCGCGAGCTGCGCCAGGCGAGGCGCCGGATCCAGATGGTCTTTCAGGACCCGCTCGCCTGTCTCAACCCCGCCATGACCGTGGGGGAAGCGGTGGCCGATCCCCTGCTGATCCATGGCCTGGCCCGCCGCCCGGCTGCGCGGGAGCGGGCGCGGCAACGGCTCGAGGCCGTGGGGTTGAGCCCCGCCACGGCCTTCGAGAGCCGCCTGCCGCGCCAGCTCTCCGGCGGCCAGCAGCAACGGGTGGCGATTGCCCGGGCCCTGATCCTGGAGCCGGCCGTGCTGCTCTGCGACGAGAGCGTCAGCATGCTCGACGCCGAGGTGCAGGCGGAGGTGCTGGCCCTGTTGCGGGAACTGCAGGAGCGGCTGGGGCTGGGGATGCTGTTCATCACCCACGACCTCTCGGTGGCGAGCGGCTTCTGCCAGCGGGTGATCGTGCTCGACGGCGGCCGCATCGTGGAGGAGGGCCCCGGCGATCGGCTGCTGGAGCACCCCGAAGCGGCGATCACCCGCCTGCTGGTGGCCGCCTCGCCGCGGCTGCCGGCGTTGGTCTGAGCCGATGACGGTGACACCGTTCGATCGACGCCGCAAGCTGCGCCGCCTGCTGGGCCTGTTTCTGCTGGTGAACGCGATCGGTCTCGGTGTGGCCGGGGCGATCTGGATCTATGCCCGGGAGATCCAGGCGGTGAATGCCCTGCGGCTGCAGCTGGCCACCCACCTGCCGCGGCCGCTGGTGCTCCCCCTGATGGGGGTGCTGGGAGGCGGCATCGCCGGCGGACTGATCGCCTTCCTGGAGCCGGGGGCGAAGGGCTCGGGGATCGTGCAGGTGATGCTCTGGATGCGGGGTGTGCCGATCCCGATGGGCTGGCGGGTGGCGGTGGTGAAGCTGCTGGCCAGCGGCATCGCAATCGGCGGTGGCATTCCGGTGGGTCCGGAGGGACCCTCGATCCAGATCGGCGCCTCGCTGGCCAAGGAATCCGCCGGCGCGCTCCAGGCCGATGGCGGTGATCGCCGCCTGGCGGTGGCGATCGGCAGCGGCGCCGGCCTGGCCGCCATCTTCCATGCGCCCCTGGGGGGCCTGGCCTACAGCCTCGAGGAACTGCTGAAGCGGGCCGACATCCGGACGAACACGATCGTCGCCTTCGCCACCTTTGCCACCGTGGCCTGGACCCGGCTGCTGGCCGGCCATGGCGGCGGGCCTGCCTGGCTGAAGGAGCTGGCGCCGATCATCAGCTTCCCCAGCCGGCTGAACGAATTCCGGCTGGTGGATGTGCCGGTGCTGCTGCTGCTGGGGGCCCTCGCCGGGCTGCTGGCCATGCAGTATCAGCGCTGGATCGTGCGGATGCGACAGGGCTTCTTCCGGCTGCGGCTGCCGAGCTGGCAGTTGCTGCCCCTGGTGGGACTGGCGATCGGGCTGGGCTGGTCGCTGCTGCCACCCTCCTTCGACGACCCCGACAGCCTCGGCTTCGACGCCCTGCTTGGCCTGGACACCCCGCTCAAGGCCCTGGCCGCCCTGGCGGTGCAGGCGGCCGGAACGGCGGTGGCAGTGGCGGCGGAAGCCCCCGGCGGCTTCCTGGCCCCGGCCCTGGTGGTGGGCGCCTGCCTCGGCACCCTGCTGGAGCAGGTGTGCCTGCTGCTGTTCCACGATGCCCCGTCCACCCTGCTGTTCGCCGGCGGCGGCGCCTTCCTCGGGGCGCTCACCCGCACGCCGCTCACGGCGATCCTGCTGACCTTCGAACTCAGCAAGGACTACGCCCTGCTGCTCCCGATCGGCTTCGCCACCCTCACGGCGATCGCCGTGGCCGACCTGTTCGAGCGCGAGACGATCTTCGACCTGCTGCGGCGGGAGGCGCTGCGCGAGAGGGGACCGGGGAAGTGAACCAAGACGCAGCCAGAGGGGGGCAGTGCCGCAGCCGTGGGGAGGACGAGGCGCTGCAAGAGCCAACCGGCGCTTCCCACCATTCACTGGTATCGCTTTTGGCTGTCGCGACAGGATTGGTCGTTTCCTCTGTCTGCGTCCCTTTCATGCAAAAGCGCCTGATTCTCGCCTGCGATGCGGCATCGCGGCAGGCGCGGAGTCTTCAAGGCCGGTATCGGCACGACGCGCCGGCTGAGCCTTCGATCAATGGTTGATTCAAAGCATGGGTCGCCTGAGATTCGAACTCAGGACCAGTCGGTTAAAAGCCGAATGCTCTACCGCTGAGCTAGCGACCCGCCCCTTTGGGCCAGGAGCGAACGTATCACAGGGGTGCGGGCTGGCCTGCGGCTCTCTTTCCACCGATGGGCGCTGAGAGACCTATGTCAGCCGGCACCAAGCTGGCATTCACCAAGCTGGGATTGGGGAAAAGAGAGTGGGCCGCCTCGGATTCGAACCGAGGACCGATCGGTTAAGAGCCGACTGCTCTACCGCTGAGCTAGCGACCCAGTGCCTGTAGGCGATCCATGAACGTACCACGGTGAGAATGGGTGCATTCGCCAGGCCCCTCGCCGTGTCCGCCCCCCGTTTGCCCTGGCCCGAGCCCCGCATCCACCCCGAGGCCTGGGTGGCCCCCAGCGCCCTGGTGGTGGGGGCGGTGACCCTGTCGGCCGGGGCCAGCCTCTGGCCGATGGCCGTGGCCCGCGGCGATCTGGCCGCGATCCTGGTGGGTGAGGACAGCAACGTGCAGGACGGCGCCGTGCTCCACGGCGATCCCGACCAGCCGGTGTTGATCGGCGCAGAAGTCACGATCGGCCACCGGGCGGTGGTCCATGGGGCCGTGATCGAGGACGGCTGCCTGATCGGCATCGGCGCCGTGGTGCTCAACGGGGTGACGGTGGGAGAAGGCGCCTTGGTGGCGGCCGGCGCCGTCGTCACCGGCAACGTGCCGCCCCGCACCCTGGTGGCCGGTGTGCCCGCCAAGCCCCGCCGGGAGCTGAGCGAGGCGGAGGTGAGGGAGCAACGGCACCATGCCCGCCGCTACCGCATCCTCGCTGAGGCCCATGCCGGCCGCAGCGAGCGGACTGGCTTCGAGGGCTGAACGTGCAGACAGGCTCGGCGCGATCGATTGCTGCGATTTCGATCAACCCAAACCGGTGGTCCCTGGCCTGGCCATCTGCCTCCGTAGGATCAATCAACGCTGCTCTGGCCCCGATGGACGCTCGGCTCCTGCTGGTTTCCGCCCCGATCCTGCTGGCCGTCGGCTGGGCGGTGTTCAACATCGGCCGGGCGGCCGTGGGTCAGCTCCAACTGCTGATCAAACGCTCCCGCGCCTGATGATCCAGGTGATCGGTGCCGGCCTCGCCGGCACTGAAGCGGCCTGGCAGATCGCCCGCGCGGGCCTGGCGGTGCGGCTGGTGGAAATGCGCCCCGTCCGCCGCTCCCCCGCCCACCACAGCAGCGATTTCGCCGAGCTGGTCTGCAGCAACAGCTTCGGCGCCCTCTCCAGCGACCGGGCCGCCGGCCTCCTGCAGGAGGAACTGCGTCAGCTGAGCTCCCTGGTGATCATCGCCGCCGATGCCCACGCCGTTCCCGCCGGTGGCGCCCTCGCCGTGGACAGGGGCCGCTTCAGTGCCGCCCTCACTGCCGCCCTGGAGCGGCACCCGCTGGTCACCGTGGAGCGTCGGGAACAGTGCGAACTGCCGCCGCCCGCTGAGATCACCGTGCTGGCCACCGGCCCGCTGACCAGCGACCCCCTCGCCGAAGCCCTGCGCGCCTTCACCGGCCGGGCCGATTGCCACTTCTTCGATGCGGCCAGCCCGATCGTGGAGGGGGAGAGCATCGACATGGAGCGGGCCTTTCGCGCCAGCCGCTACGACAAGGGCGACGCCGATTACATCAACTGCCCGATGGACCTGGAGCAGTACGGCGCCTTTCGCCAGGCCCTGCTGGAGGCGGAACAGGCCGAGCGCAAGGATTTCGATCCGCAGAGCGCCCTGTTTTTCGAAGGCTGCCTGCCGATCGAGGAGCTGGCCCGCCGCGGCGAAGACACCATGCGCTATGGGCCGCTCAAGCCGATCGGACTCTGGGATCCGCGCTGGGGCGACCTTTACGACACCGACGTGCGGCGGGCCAGGCGCGCCCACGCCGTGGTGCAGCTCCGCCAGGAGGACAGGGATGGCCGGCTCTGGAACCTGGTGGGCTTCCAGACCAACCTCAAATGGGGCGAGCAGAAGCGGGTGCTGCGGCTGATCCCGGGGCTGGAGCACGCAGAGTTCGTGCGCTTTGGGGTGATGCACCGCAACACCTTCCTGGAATCCCCCCAGCTGCTCGAGGCCACCCTGCAGTTCCGGCTGCGGCCCACCCTGCTGGCGGCGGGCCAGATCACCGGCACTGAGGGGTATGCCGCAGCAGTGGCCGGTGGCTGGCTGGCCGGCACGAACGCAGCCCGGCTGGCCCGGGGCCTGGAGCCGCTCGTGCTGCCGTCCACCACGATGATCGGCGCGCTCACCCACTTCATCGCCACGGCCCCCAGCAGCACCGGTGGAAGCAAGCGACAATTCCAGCCAATGCCGCCGAACTTCGGCCTGCTGCCCGAGCTGGCGGAGCGCATCCGCGACAAGCGGCGCCGCTACGGCGCCTACCGCGACCGGGCCCTGGCAGCGCTGGAGCCGTTCCACTCCGCCGAACCTGCCCTTGCCCCCGTCGCTTCCCTGGTGGGCTGAAGGATCAGGACCGCAACAGCGTCAGTTGGTGGGGTCGCAGAAGCTGGCGGAAGCCCTGATCGAAGCTCACCAGGTGTTCGTGGTTGGCCAGCACGGCCGCCGCGATCCAGGCATCGGGGATCGCATTGCCAGCCAGGGAATGCTGCTGGCAGAGATGCTCGAACAGGGGCCACTCGTCCCCAAGGGGCATCAGCCCCACACCGGGGTTGTCCTCGATCGCCGTAAGAAAGTCCTGCGCCTGAGCCAACGGCGTGGGCTGAAGGAAGACCTTCGGGTGGGTGACCAGGCACAGGAATCCGGCCGCGACCATGGGCAACAGGCTGAACCGCTGGCCGCGGTCACAGGCCAGCAGGGCTTCCTGCAGCCAGGCCAGGGCTGGCCGATGGTGCGGATGGTCCGTGCGTGAGGCAGCCACCAGCACGTTGACATCCGGCGTCACGGCTCCACGAGCCCATCGGCCGCATCCCGCAGGGCTCGATTGCTGGAGGGATCGCCAATGGCCGGATTCAGCCCCCCGACACCGGCATGGACGGGAACGGCCACCCCCTTTGAGTTGGAGCGCTCCGATCTGGGGCGCAGGCGCAACGCCAACCCCTCTTCGATCAGCCGCGTCAGCGGCACATGCTCCCGTGCCGCCTGCGCCTTGGCTGCGGCCAGGAGGGAGTCGTTGATGTCGAGCGTCGTACGCACCAGGCACGATGCAGATTTCTGCACTCTAGGGTCATCGAGGGCCTGCTCACGAAGGGCAGGCAAGGGCGAAGGCGGGATCCATGTCATGCAGACAGCCATGGCTGATTGGAAGTTCAGGTTCTGATCAGCCCGAGTCGCGGCTTCATCGCCATGGTTTGGTCGGGGCGAGCTCAGGCCCTTGCGTCCTCACAAGTCAACGGGCCTGGCCAGCGCAGGACGGCCTGATCAGCCGTCAACAGGGTGGCGCCCGCGGCCAGGGCGGTTCCCACGATGAACCGATCGGCCGGATCCGGATGAAACGCGTCGAGGGCTGCGGCATGCAGTGCCGCGGGGCCATCGAGCGGCTGCTCGAGCAGCCCGGCCTCCAGCCAGTCCCGACGCCATCCGGTTGGCGGTTGGGGCAGCACGATCCGCCCCGTGATATCCAGCATCGCCACCTCCCAGAAGGAGATGGCGCTCACCGCCACCGCACCGGCCTTCCAGGCGCTCTCGATGGCAGCGCGGCTGCCGGCGCCTAGGGCCGGGTCATCCCGATCCAGCCAGAGCAGCACATGGGTGTCGAGCAGGATCACCCCAGAACGTCCCAGGGTTCGGCCAGCGGGGCGATCACATCGCCGCGGATCACAAGGCTGGGGTGGAGTCCGAAGGTGGTGTCGCGCCGCGGGCCTGGGCAGGGGTGCAGCTCGGCCACGGGGCGGCCGTTCTTGGTGATCACCAGCACCTCACCGCTGGCCGCCACCTGATCCATCAGACCCAGGCAGCGGGCCTTGAACTGGGAGGCGCTGATCTGATGGGTCATGGCCCCTCGGGTTGAGAGGCCCTCAAAATGTAGTCCTTTCAAACCATGGTGCTGACCATGGTCATAACTCGTGCGTTCCCCTGCTGGGCGCCTGATCAATCAGCCTCCCTTCCGCTCTGACAGCAGCAGGGCATCCAGATCGGTGTACCGCTGGAAGTTGCGATCGAATGTCACCAGGGGCAGCCGGCGGCTCAGGGCCAGCGCCCCAGCCTCGTTGAGCTCGGCATAGGCGGCAGCGAGTCGACGCTGCCACTGCAGATCGCGCCACTGCTCCAGGGCCTCGCTGATGGCCGCGGAGCGGTTGGCCGTGGTCTCGTCGAGGAAGCGAACGAGATCCTTGTCCAGCGTCGCGGAAATCTGGCGGGTCGACAAGGTGATCATCTTGATCATCATGATTCAAAGGATCAGTGGCATGGGACGGCCCCCCAGCGGCAGCACTCCCTAGGGTCATCTCCGGCGCTATCCCGATCGTTTGACCGCTCCTTCCAGCCGCCCTTTCTCCCTTTCCGCTGCCCCACCCGTCGCGGCAACCCTCCAGCGCGACTGGGACGCGGTGGTGATCGGTTCAGGCATCGGCGGCCTCGTCACCGCCACCCAGCTGGCCGCCAAAGGGGCGAAGGTGCTGGTGCTGGAGCGCTACCTGATCCCGGGCGGCTCAGGCGGCAGCTTCAGGCGCGAGGGGTACACCTTCGATGTGGGCGCCTCGATGATCTTCGGCTTCGGCGAGAAGGGCCACACCAACCTGCTCACCCGCGCCCTGGCCAGCGTGGGCGAACACCAGGACACGATTCCCGATCCGGCCCAGCTCCAATACCACCTGCCGGGCGGGCTCAACCTGGCGGTGGACCGGAACTACGACATCTTCCTTGCCGAACTCACCGCCCTTTTCCCCCACGAAGCGAAAGGCATCCGCGCCTTCTACGACACCTGCGCTCAGGTGTTTCGCTGCCTCGACGCGATGCCGCTGCTGTCCCTGGAGGATCCCGCCTACCTGGCCAAGGTGTTCTTCAAGGCGCCCCTGGCCTGCCTGGGCCTGGCCCGTTGGCTGCCGGTGAACGCCGGCGACGTGGCGCGCCGGCACATCACCGATCCCCAGCTGCTGAAGTTCATCGACATGGAGTGCTTCTGCTGGTCGGTGATGCCGGCCGACCGCACGCCGATGATCAACGCCGGCATGGTGTTCTCGGATCGCCATGCCGGCGGCATCAACTACCCCAAGGGAGGCGTCGGCACGATCGCCCAGCACCTTGTGCGCGGCCTGGAGCGCCACCGCGGCGCCATCCGCTACCGCGCCCGCGTCATCCGGGTGGTGCTCGAGCACGGTCAGGCGGTGGGGGTGGAGCTGGCCGGTGGCGAGCAGATCCGCGCCCGCCGGGTGATCTCCAACGCCACCCGCTGGGACACCTTCGGCACGCTGGTGGGCGCCGCCCACACCCCGGATGCCGAGCGCACCTGGCGCAAGCGCTACAAGCCCTCGCCGTCGTTCCTGTCGCTCCATCTGGGGGTGAAAACCGCCGCAATCCCCCCAGGCAGCCATGTGCACCACCTGTTGCTGGAGCGCTGGGAGGACATGGAAGCCGAGCAGGGAACGGTGTTCGTGTCGATCCCCACCCTGTTGGATTCTTCCCTGGCACCGGCCGGCCACCAGATCGTTCATGCCTTCACCCCGTCCTCGATGGAGGCGTGGCAGGGGCTCTCCCCAAGCACCTACGCCGCGAAGAAACAGGCCGATGCCGACCGGCTGATCGGCCGCCTTGAAGCGGTCCTGCCGGGCTTGGCCGGGGCGATCATCCACAAGGAGGTCGGCACCCCCCGCAGCCACCGCCGCTTCCTCGGCCGCCACCAGGGAAGCTATGGGCCGGTTCCGGCCCTGCGACTGCCGGGGCTGCTGCCGATGCCGTTCAACCGCACCGCCATCCCGGGCCTGTACTGCGTGGGGGATTCCTGCTTCCCGGGCCAGGGGCTCAACGCCGTGGCCTTCAGCGGATTTGCCTGCGCCCACCGCGTCGGTGCCGACCTGGGCCTCAACCCCTGGGCCCTGCCCGACTGATTGCTTGGCCCGGGGACGGGAAATCGATCCCAAACAGCTCAGACTCCGACCACGGCAACGGGCCTTGACCCATAGGATCGAATCAATTCGAAACATTGGCCGATGGGAAGCTCCCCCAGCTCCGAAGATCTGGCCCGTTACCTCGAGCAGAAGGGGGCCCTCACCAAGCCCTGGCTGCTGATGCAACTGCGGCTCAGCAAGCTCAAGGAAGAAAAGGAGGCCATGGGGCAGGACGAATACATTCTGCGGGTTCAGGACGCCCACGCCGATCTGATGCGGATGGGGGAGTTCTGGCGCGGCCAGGAGCGGGAGACCTTTGGAGCCTCCGCTGGGCCCACCGCCCTCTGAGATGGCTGACGAGAGGCCTCGCCAAGAATCAGCCAGTTCGATGCGTTACCCGATCGCTCCCCTGATCCGCTTCACCTTGTTGACCCTCTATCTGGCCCTGGTGCTGCCACTCCCCATGGTGGCTCCCCCCGAGCTGAAGCCTTGGCTCTGGGCCGCCTTGCCCCTCGGCCTCCTACCGGTGGGAGCCATGCTCAGCGAACAGGTCGTTCTCGATGCCGATGGGATTCACGTGGGTTATCCCGCTTGGTGCGGTTGGCTGTTGCGCCGGGGTTGGCAACTGAGCTGGGCTGAGATTGCCGGCCTGGTGCCGATCACCACCAGCCAGGGCGGCACGGTCCACTACGTGAAATCCAGGCATGGAAGCCACTACCTCCTGCCCCAGCGGGTGGGCCGCTTCCCGGATTTCCTGGAACGCTTCCAGCAGGGCAGCGGACTCGACACCCTGCGGATCGGGCGAATCACGCCCCCCTGGACCTACTGGACCCTTGCCGTCCTCAGCTTGCTTCTCTTGATCGGTGAAGTGGGAGCAATCAGCAGAGCCCCATGGATGCAGGTCAACTGATCAGGCTGGTCAGCTGATCAGTTGGGGCTGGCAACGGGCCGAAGCGAAAGGTTGCCGGATAGGGCACCCGCAGCTTCCGGAAGGGTTTCAAGGCTGAAGCGATAGCCCTGTTGCCGCACGGTTTCAATGCCGCCCCCCTCGCCAAGACCGGCCAACTCGAGCTTGCGGCGAAGGGTGAGCACCTGGGTGTCAACGGAGCGGGGCCCACCACTGAAGGGGGGCCAGGCCATCCGCAGCAGCTCCTGGCGGCTGCGCACGATTCCGGGGGGCATCAGCAGCGCGCAGAGCAGGGCGAATTCCCGGGGGCTGAGTTCCACCGGCTGGTCCCGCAGCATCACCTGGCGGAGCAGCAGATGCACCTCCAGGGGGCCGACGCAGACCCGTTCCTGCAGACCACTGCCGCTGCGCCGCAACAGGCTGCGGCAACGGGCCGCCAGCTCCTCCAGTCCGAAGGGCTTGCGCAGCACATCATCGGCGCCAGCATCCAGCATCGCCACCACGGGATCGGCCCCTGCTCGGGCCGTGAGCACCATCACCGGACAGCGCAGATGGGCGGCCAGACGAAGAGCGGAGCTCTCCTCCAGCAACTCGGCGCTCACCAGAAGATCGGGCATCTGGTCTTCACAGAGCTGAAGAGCCTCGGCCGCCGTCGCCACGGCAGCTGCCAGATGGCCGTCCTGGCGCAGCCGCTGGGCCAGGACGGTTCGCAGGGTGGGGTGCGGATCCACCACCAGGATTCGCTTCAGGGGAGCGGCGGTGCTGCGACGTTCACCAGCCCCGGGGCCATCAGACTGGGGAGGATGGTCAGGGTTCTGGCTGGGCCTGAGCTCCACATCGGGTCCCTGAGGATTCCCTAGGCTACTCGCTATCCGGGAAGCGGCCACCGGCTGCTCGGTGCCCCCAGCCCCTGCCCCAGGCCAAAGCCTCACCATGACTGCGCTGCAGAACCCTGAAGCCATCCGCCACTTCCAGTCGCTCTGCGACGCCTGCCAGGACCTGGTGAGCCGGTACCACAGCCCTTCGGAACTGCGCCTCTACGCCGATGGATACCTCCACGCCTTGAGGCGCACGGGGGTGCTGGATGCCCAGTCCCAACACAGGCTGGAGGAACTCATCGATCGTTGGATCCTTGATCCCTCCGGCTTCATCGGCCCCGAAGGTGATCTCAGCACCCTGTACCACAGCGGCAGGAACTGATCAGCGACAATCCACCTCAACGCGACGCCTGCTTGACCCAGCCGGTTCGAACAGCGGTCTGAACGGATGGGACCCAGAGGCCGCCTCAGGAGGCCAGCGCCACGGCAAGGGTTTCACGAAGCTCACCGGAGTTGTACAGCTCGATGAGAATGTCCGAGCCGCCGATGAACTCTCCGTTCAGGTAAACCTGGGGAATGGTGGGCCATTCGGAGAACTCCTTGATGCCATTGCGGATCTCAGGATCGGAGAGGACATCGAAGGTTTCGAAGGGCACCCCCAGGGCATTGAGGATCTGCACGACGTTGTTGGAGAAGCCGCATTGCGGCATCAACTTCGTTCCCTTCATGAACACCACCACCGGGGTACTGTTCACCAGGGTCTTGATGCGTTGCTCGGTGGCGGTGTCCATGGGAATCAGGATGGAATGGAAGTCTGGAGGGCCAGGGCATGAATGGCCTCGCTGGCCAGTTCACGGCGCAGGGCTCCGTAAACCAACTGGTGCTGTTTGATCCGGGAGAGTCCGGCAAAAGCCGAGGAGGTCACCTTGACCTGGAGATGGTCGCCCCCACCGGTGAGGTCATCCACCTCCACCTGGGCATCCGGCAGGCTGCCGCAGATCGCCGCTCTGACCTGATCCGCTTGCACCATGGTTGGGTTCGTGGTCCATTGGCCAGGAATCTAGAAGCTGGTGCGCCCGTTCTGGCTGATCAGCGGCTCACTTCGAACCTGTGGAGGGAGCTGGCTCGCCAGCGGTGTAGGGGGTGGTGGCGAAGCCAAGCTCCACCAGGCTCTGATACGCCCTGCGTCCCTCCTCGCGGGCCGGCGTCATGATCTTGATCACTTCCACCAGCAGCGGCACCGCCACCTCCGGCTGATTCTGACGGCGCAACAGGGCCGCAAGCCGCAGGTTGGCCTGGGCCAGCACCTCCAGCGACTCCCGGCCCTTCTGGTCCATCTCCCTGGGAATCCTGGCATCGAGGCCCCGGAAGGAGCCACTCAGGTCGCGGTAGAAACCGAGCAACCGCAGGCTGGCATCGCGGGCGAGGTCGTAATCCTTGCGGGCGGCAGCCAGATCACCCCGGGCCACGGCGGCATCGCCCCGGGCCAGCAACCCATTGATCGAGGCCAGGTTGAAGCCGATGCTGGAGCCCTCCAGCACTTTGGCTGGTTCGCTCTGTGCCGAGGCCCCCGCAGCGGAGAAGAGTGGAACAAGGGTTGCCGCCAGGGCAAGCCCGAGGGCGACATGGGGCCGGCGCACAGTGAATGTTCGAATGATCCGAACGACTCTAAGGGGCGTCGATCGGGCGGCCCACGGCCCGGCGGGCCGCCTGCTCGGCTGCTTGCATCGCCACCGCCAGACGTTCATTCAGTGCCTTCACCGCGGCCCGCCCCTGGCCCTCCACGCCCAGAACGGAGCCGAAGCAGAGGGCCGCCCGGCTCCGGGGGTGGGGGCGCTCCTGTTCGTAACCGATTCCCACTGGGACCACCTGCACCGCCACTCCCTGGCTGGACGCCAGAACAGCCAGGCGAGCCAATCCCTGATGCAGGCGGATCGGTCCGTCCTGGCGGCGGATCTGACCTTCCGGGAAGACGACCAGTTGCTGCCCTGCCGCCAGCAAATCCACCGCGTAGCGCAGGGTGGTGGTGCCGGGCCTGCCCTGGTCGACGGGGAAACAGCCGAGGCGATGCAGGAACCAGCCCTGCACCCCCTGCATCTCCGTCCGGGTGACCATGAAGCGGCAATCCCGGCCGCTGACGCGACGGCCGGCGGCCCGGGGAATCAGCAGGGCGTCCCAACGGGCCCGGTGGGTGGGGGCCAACAGCACGGCGCCCTGGCTGGGCAGGTGCTCGGAGCCGATCACCTCGATCTGGCGGAACTGGAACGGCAGGGCAAGGTCCTGGGTGACCAGCATGGCCAGCGGCGCCAGGGCCGGACTGATCCCGGCACAGATCCGGCGCTCCCGAAGCATCAGAGCGGGTTCGGCGGGGCACGGCTCGGTGCGGCTCGCCATTGGGGGGATGGCATCCTGCCGCGATTGCACTGCCACCTGCCTGCGCTGAACTATCGGCAAGCTAGGGGGCCTTCATCCGCATCGATCAGCAGGACGGGCAGTTGGCACTGCGGCCTGGAGCCGATCCATAGGATCACCCCAGACGCCTGCGTTTCTGCCATGGCCAGCCTTGGCGTGAACATCGACCACATCGCCCAGGTGCGGCAGGCCCGCCGGGCCGTGGAGCCCGATCCGGTCAGCCTGGCCTTGCTGGCGGAGCTGGGCGGGGCCGATGGCATCACCGTGCATCTGCGCGAGGACCGCCGCCACATCCAGCTCCGCGATCTCGAGCTGCTGCGGGCCACGGTGCGCAGCCGCCTCAACCTGGAGATGGCCGCCACGGCCGAAATGGAGGCGATCGCCCTGGAGATCAGACCCGACCTGGTCACCCTGGTGCCGGAGAAGCGCCAGGAGGTGACCACCGAGGGGGGACTGGATGTGGCGGCCCAGCACGATTCGATCGGGGCGCTGGTGCGGCGGCTGCAGGCGGCCGGCATCCCCGTGAGCCTGTTCGTGGACCCGGAGCCCGGCCAGCTGGAGGCCAGCCGCGCCAGTGACGCCCGCTGGGTGGAGCTCCACACCGGCGCCTACGCCGAAGCGAGCTGGGCAGGCCAACCGCGCGAACTGGCCCGGCTCACCGAGGGCACCGCCCTGGCCTGCCAACTCGGACTGCGGGTGAATGCGGGCCATGGGCTCACGTACCAGAACGTGGAGCCGGTCGCTGCGATCGAGGGGATCGAGGAGTTGAACATCGGCCACACGATCGTGGCCCGGGCCCTGGCCGTGGGCCTTCAAGAGGCGGTGCGGCAGATGAAGACGCTGGTTCAGAATCCTCGCCACGACCCCCTGTTCGGTGGCATCAGCCCATGAGCGCCTCTTCCCCCACCACCTATTACTTCGTCGCCGCCAGCGAGGCGTTTCTCACCGTCGAGGAACCGCTGGAGGAAGTGTTGCGGGAGCGGGTGCGCAACTATGGAGAGGTGGGCAAGCCGATCGATTTCTGGCTCATCCACTCCCCCGCATTTCTGGCAGCTGCTGAGCTCCAACCGGTTGCAGGCACCGTTCCCAGGCCTGCCGCGGCCGTGGTGTCCACCGATCCCAAATTCATCGACTTTCTGAAACTGCGGCTCGAGTTCGTGGCCAAGGGCAGTTTCCTGGCCCCAAGCGCTTCGATCCCCGATCCCCTCGCCTCGGACTCCTAAGCCGCCTGTTGCTGCTTTCCGATCACCCAGCTCGCCATGAGCAGCAGCTGCACTTCGTCGAGGGTCTGATCCGCCAGCAGGCGCTCGCTCAGACGCTCAACGTCCTCCGGGTGGAGTTCACCGTTGGCCTGCCAGTGGAGATGGGTGGGAATCAAGGTGTTGGGTTGCTGACGCGCCAGATGGATCATCGTCTCAGATTCCATGGCCCTCCAGGGGCCCTGAATCCGTTGACTTTCTGCAGAGTTGCCAAAGCTGTGGGCGCCGCCGGGAGTCAGAACAGGCCGAGAAAACGGCGGCGGCCGTCAGGGGGCTTCCGATCGGGCCCATCCCTGCCGTCCTGCTGGTGGCGCGGCCGTTGATCGCCGACCGTCAACAGGGCTTCCTTGTTCTTCCACCAGATCCAGTCCCGGATCGGGGGCGTGGCGAGCAGATCGGCGCGACTCAGCCGCAGCCCGAGCTTGGACGAGGCGGCGAGCAGCACCTCCACCATCGCCTCTCCATCGGCACAGGCCGCCAGGGCTTCGTTGGTGCGCTTTGCACCGTTCAGTGCCTTCACCAGCAGCTGCACCCGCTGGGAGGTGGAAAGGGAGGCAGGTTCCATGGGCGCGCAACCGAAGCCCTGATTCGAGGGTGAATCAGCTGGCAACGGTTGTCATTATCGATCAGCCAGCATCATTCCAAACCGCTGAGCTGTCGACTGAACCGTCGATCCGTTCGATGGATTGTTGCTATCGCGCCGGGCTCAGGAGGCGTCTCCGATAGACCCCCACCACCATCGCCAGGATCAGGGCAATGGCCAGCAGCAGCATCGGCAGCAGGACGGTGCCCACGCTGAACCCTCCCGCCAGAGCTGCCAGCAGCATCGCCGCAGCGCAGGCCAGCGCGCAGGCGGCGCCAAGGACGAGCAGGCGCGCCTGCCCCAGCCGCACCACCAAGCGGTTCACCAGGATCGCCCCCACGAGATAGGCGCCGGTGAGGCTCAGCGAGAGATTGCCGAAGGTGGTGCGGCTCAGTCCCAGCCTGGTTTCGAGATCGAAGGGACTCACCGTGTCGTAGAGGGCGATCATCCCGGTGGCGAGCGTGGAGACGGCTGCCTGCAGCAGGAAACGGGGATCGGCCAGCAGGATGAAGTCCGCCCGTCAGGAGGCGATCCGCGCGATCTGCCCCCCCACGAAGGGGGCGAAACCGAGGGCGCCAGCGAAGCAGACGCTCACCCACGACATCGCCTTTGCGAGCCGCCGGTCGCTGAACACGTCGCGCAGAGTCGCCCGCGACACCGAGGTGCCGCAGCCCGCCCCCACCCCCTGCACAGGCGCAGGGCCTGGAAGGGCGCGAACCCGGGCACGACGACGAGCGCGACGCTGAAGAGGACCATCCCCGCCAGGGCCACGGGACGCCGTCCGAAGCGGTCTGCCAGCGCGCCCCAGAGCAGCTGCGAGAACCCCTAGCCCAGGGCGTAGGTGGCGATCGTGGACTGGGCGCCCGCGGCGTCGATCCGGAAGTCCGCGGCCAGATCGGGGAGCGAAGGCAGGTCGATGAACAGTCCGCTCTGCCCCAGCACCGCGCCCAGGCAGGCGAAGAGGATCACCGTTCGGTTGTCTATTCCTGGGTTCCGTTAAGCCTCATCCTCATCCTGCTGGCAGCGGCTGACGCAGCAGCAATCCGCAGCGTTACGCCTCCGCCTTCGACCCCTTGCACGGGTTGGGACAGGGAGAACTGGGATACCAACCTGCGCGGCCATGGCTTCAGCACGGCGGATGCAGTCTCTGGATCTCTCCCACCGCCCGGCACTCTGGGGCCCCCTCTTCATCGACTGCCAGGAGCGTCCTGCAGGTCTCTCAGCGGCAGGAAAAGCCAGAGGGGAGAGCGCCACTTCTGAAGATCTGCTCAGTAGTCGCTGGGCCAGAGATCGGGCTGATCGATCATGGGCTGCCGCATTGGCAGAACGTGAAACCGGCGGCGGATCTCGAGCAGCGGTTCCGCGGCGATGGACAGATGATCCAACTGGCTGAAGTCACCCCGGCAGGCCGCGCCCCGCACGAGAGATTCCGCGAAGAGCTCCGCTGAGCCCGGAAGATCGAGAGCGCCCCGGCGGCCGTCGACGCCGTGATAAGGCTCTCCGCCGCCGCCGTAGGGGATGAACTGCAGGTCGGTGCCGTGCTTGAAGAGACCCACCTCATGGATCAGGAAGTTCGTGAGTGAGGCCATCCAGTTGGCATCGCTGTTGTTCAGGGCCAGCTTGAACGCTCCCAGGGCGATTTCCCCGGGGCCCGTGGGTTCGTAGCCGGTGATCACATGATTCATGTCATGGCAGACGTAATACCCGGGATTCGGCGTGTTGCGACTCGGCACGGTCATGCCGTTGCGTTCATAGAGCTGGATGAAGGCCCACCCCAGGCTGCCGTAGGGCATCCCGGCCAATTGTTCGATGGCTTCGAAGAAGGAATCGTCGTAGTCCTGCTTGCCGCTGCCAGTCTGATGATCCTGATGCTCGGAGAGTTCGGGCATGTAGTTGTCGTACATGCGAACGAATTTGGCCGTTGCCTCCGCTGCTGAGAGATGGGCAAAATCGCGCACGATCTCGAGTTGCGGTGGATCGATCCGCAGGGCCTCCGCATAAATTTCCAGTCGCTTCAGCTGAGCTTCGCTCTTGGGATGTCGGCAAAGATCCAGGATGATGGCCATCTGGAGAAACAGCCGGCGCCAGGGGGAATTCTCCAGCTCCTCAGCCAGCCGGTCAGGGGTGAGGGGTTCCATCGTCGCCAGCGTGCTCGCCTGCTGCCCAAGCAGATGGGTGGCCAGGACCGTGAAGACCCGTTGCTGCTCCGCTGTCGGTCCGCCGTCGACCTCCATCAATCCGCGCAGACCACGCGTCAGGGCCCGAGCGGCCGTCGGCATCACCGGAAAGGGAATGGTGGCGAGCGTCACGGCAGCGGATCAATGCGGTGTTGAGCGTGGAGATTACGGCGGAAGCCTGCTCTGATGCGTCCAGCGATGCATTCCAGCCATGGAGTCATCCATGGGGTGATCAATGGATCACGGAGATCATGCTGTCGAGTCGTCACTACAGCCGTCGACGAGCGAACACATCTTGTGAAGGCCAGGGTTGGATCTGCCAGGGATTGATCTGGACGATGTCCTCGCCCAGCAGCCGCAAGCTACGCAGAATGGCGATGATGCTTTTCTACGGATTGCCATGGTTGCTGCGACGCCACTGTTTGTAGCGGGCATCATCCAGCAGAAGGTTGCCGAGGTCTCCGTGGCCATGGCCGGGGCCTTTCAGTTGAGCCGTCCGACCGCCATCTCATGATTTGAGTGGCACCGCCTGGGGGCATTGTTCAGCAGGGCCAACTGAGTCAGTTAGGGACGGGTGGCGCCAGAGTGGATCGCAGTGACACCGGTGCCATGGGGGACAGCCACGACCCGACGTCGGCGAGCCACCCGGCATCCGAGCCATGCACCCCCGGCATGGGCGGCGGCTGGCCCGTCATCGATGGCTGGGCCAAGGCCAGCCTTTCGCCGAAGGGGCCCCTGCTCTGGCAGACGCTGCTGCACAAGAGCGCCTGCCTCTCCTGCGCCTGGGGCACCGGCGGCCAGAACGGCGGCTTCGTCGACGAGCTGGGCGAACCGCTGCAGCGCTGCCTCAAAAGTGTGGAAGCGATCTCGGCGGAACTGCAGGCCGCCGTGCCGGAGCGGGTATTCGGCCAGCGCAGCCTCAGCCAGCTGCGGGAGCTCAGCTCCCTGGAGGCCGACCGGCTGGGGCGATTGAGCCACCCTCTGATCCTGCGGGAGGGCCGCAGCCACTACGAGCGCCTCGGCTGGGACGACGTCTTCGAGCTCACCGAAGCGGCCTTCCGCATCCCGCCCGAGCGGCTGGCCTCCTACAGCTCCGGTCGCTCCTCCAACGAGGCCGCCTACCTGCTGCAACTGCTGCTGCGGGCCCTGGGCTCCAACAACCTGGCCGACTGCTCCGACCTCTGCCACGCCCCCTCCACCGTGGGGCTGGGTGAGGTGTTCGGTTCGGGCACCTCGATGGTGAGCCTGGAGAGCCTCAAGCAGGCCGACTGTGTGGTGCTGGTGGGCTCCAACGCCCCCGCCAACCACCCGCGCCTGATGAACGAGCTGATCCAGCTGCGGGAGCGTGGCGGCACGGTGATCGTGATCAACCCGGTGCTGGAGGTGGGCCTGCTCAGGTTCGGCTCGCCCGCCTTCCCGATCCGCTCGATGCTGAAGGGATCGCCGATCGCCTCGATCTTCCTGCAGCCGATCCCGGGCAGCGACACCGCCGTGTTCGTGGGGATTCAGAAGGCCCTGCTGGAGGCCAATCAGATCCGCCGGGAGTTCCTCTCGGCCCACGCCGAGGGCTGGGAGGCGGTGCTGGAGCAGGCCCGCGCCACCTCCTGGGAGGCGATCAGCAACTGCTGCGGCCTCTGCCGCGAGGAACTGGCCCACGCCGCCGCTGCGATCGGCCGCGCCCAGGGGGTGGTGTTCGCCTGGGCGATGGGCATCACCCACCACGCCAACGGCACCACCAACGTGCATGCCATCGCCAACACCGCCCTGCTCACGGGCAACGTGGGCAAGCCCGGGGCGGGCACGATGCCGATCCGCGGCCACTCCAACGTGCAGGGCTTCGGCTCGATGGGGGTCACCGTGAAGCTGCGCGCCGCGATGCAGCAGGCCCTGGAGGAGCTGCTCGGCCGGCAGCTCAGCCCCGTGCCCGGCTACGACACCCGCGCCCTGATCGAGGCCGCCGAAGCCGGCCGGGTCGACACGCTGCTGTGCCTGGGCGGCAACCTCTGGGGCGCGAATCCCGATTCCAGCCAGGCCCGCCGCGCCCTCGGTCGGATCGACACGATCGCGTATCTGGCCACCAAGCCCAACCAGGGCCATTTCCACGGTCTGGCGGCGAAGAACACCCTGCTGCTGCCGGTGTTCAACCGCTTCGAGACGCCCCACCGCACCACCACCGAATCGGGCAACAACTTCGTGCGCCTCAATGAACCCGGCAGCACCCATCTCAAAGCCGCCGACCTGATCAGCGAGGTGGGCTTCCTGGCCGAACTGGCGCGGCGGCTGCTGGGCAGCGACCCAATCGACTGGGGCCGCCTGCAGGATCCCGTTTACGTGCGCCAGCTGATCGCCCGCACCGTGCCGGGCTACGGCCCGATCGCCGCGATCGATGCCACCAGGCGCGAATTCAGCGTGGAAGGACGGGTGTTCGAGCGGCCCAGCTTCCCCACGCCATCAGGGAAAGCACGGATGGAGCCCACACCCCTGCCGGCGCTGGAGCTCCCTGAGCCGGCCCACTTCGGCGGCCTGGCGCCGGGGGAGCCGGGCCTGGTGCTGGTCCTGATCACGGCCCGCAGCTACGGCCAGCACAACACCGTGGTCTACAAGGCGGGCGATGCCTACAGGGCCATGCCCCACCGTCAGACGATCCTGATGAACCGAACCGATCTGGCCCGCTCCGGCCTGGCCGCCCACCAGCAGGTGACGGTGCAGGGCGAGGCCGGCCGCCTGGAGGGCATCGAGATCATCCCTGGCGAGATCCGCGAAGGTGCCGCGCTGATGTTCTATCCGGAGGTGAACGCGATCATCCGCGTCCCGGTGGATCGCCGCAGCGGCACCCCCGCCTTCAAGCGGGCGCCGGTGCTGGTGCGGGGGGGGCTCAGGCCGGCGGTGGCGGCGCCAGGCGCCGCGTCAGCTGGTGCAGGGGCAGGCTGAGCAGGATCAGGCCGAGGGCGCCGGCGCTGTTTGCGGTGTCGTTGCGGATCGCGGCAATCAGAAAGGCCAGGGAGCCCAACCAGACGATCGCGGCGCTGATCGGGTAGCCAGGATCGCGGAAGGGCCGCTCCAGACCAGGCTCGCGCCAGCGCAGCAGCAACAGCGAGCTGATGCCGCTCAGATACAGCAACACATAGAGGAAGGAGGCAATACCCAGCAGGATCGTGAAATCGCCGAAGGCCACCAGCAAGCCAGCGGTGCCGGCCGTCACCACCAGCCCGAGCACGGGCGTGCCACTGGCACTCACGGCAGCGAACTGGGGCAGGAACAAGCCATCACGGCTGAGGCCGTAGAGGATGCGTGGCGCGCCCATCACCACGGCATTGACGAGGCCGAACGAGGAGATCAAGGCCAGCACCACGATCAGCTGAGCGCTCCAGGCTCCGAAGATCACCTCGGCGGCATCGGCCAGCGGCAGCACCGATCCGGCGATCCGCGAAACCGGCAGCAGCCGCAGCAGCGCCAGATTCACCAGTAGATACAGCCCTGCCACGCTGAGCACACCGCCCACCAGGGAGCGGGGCAGATCCTTGCTGGGTTCGGCGAATTCCTCGGCGAAGTAGATCGGACTGTGCCAGCCGTCGTAGGTGGTGATCACGGCCTGCATGGCAAACACAGCGCCGATGCCGAGGCTGATCCCTCCAGCCGCCACCGGCTCAGCGGGGCCCGGGGCTTCCAGCAGCGGTTCGGCCAGGCCCGCCAGATCCTGCACCGGAGCATGCAGAAAGCAGGCCGTGATCAGGCCGAGGAAGGCGATGGCCTTGCCGAGGCTGAGGATCTTCTGGCTGAGGCTTCCGGCCTCCAGACCCAGCCGCTGGATCAACGCGAAGGCCAGCAGCACCAGCAGGGCCACCACTTTGCTGCCTACGGGCAGGGCCGGCAGCAGGCCGATCGTGTAGTCGCCGATGGTGACCGCCACCCAGGCCAGGCCGGCGCAGTGGCCCACCCAGTCGATCCAGCCCACGGAGAAGCCGGCCTGATCCCCCAGGGCCCGCCGGGCATAGACGGTCCAGCCGCCGGCCCGGGGCAGGCTGGCGCTCAGTTCGGCCACGGCAAAAGCCCCGAGCAGGGCGTAGAGCGCCCCCGCCACCCAGGCGGCCACGATCAGGGGAGCGCTGCCGAGCTGCTCGGCCACCAGGCCCGGGGTGCGCAGAATGCCGGCCCCGATCGTGCCCCCCACCGCCCCGGCGATCCCGAAACTGACCCCCAGGATCTGCAGCAGCGAACCCGGCTGGGCTGGCGCTGATTCGGGTGTGGACATCGGGCCCCGTGCGATCGCCGCTGGCGGAACCCAGCAGGCTCCCACCAGCGGCGAGTCTGCTCGGCGGCCCGACGTTCAGGGGGTGCCGTGGCTGGACTGGTCAGGAGGGCCAGGCGCGGGTGGAGGCGATCAACGCCTCATCGGTGAGGGCGTCACTGCGGCGCACCTCCGCCAGGCGGGCCTCCACCACGGTGCGCTGGAGCTGCTCACCCATCGCTTCCCCCAGCACCGCACTGGCCTCGAAGGCCCGAACCGCCTCGGTGAGGGTCTGGGGAAGCCTCGGGGCCACGGCGGCAGCCGCGGCAGCTGGATCACCCGACAGCGGCGGCGGCAGGACCCGGGGCTGCTGCAGGGCGTTCTGCGCCACCGCGAGCACCGCACCCACCAGCAGATAGGGGTTGGCGCTGAGGTCGGCCACCTTGAACTCCAGGTGGCCGGGCTCGCCCCCGCCGGCCGGCACGAGGCGCAGGGCCGCCTCCCGGTTCTCCACCCCCCACACCTGGAAAGGCGCCGCCCAGCGGCCCGGGGCCAGCCGCTCGTACGACACCGCCAGGGCGCAGGCCAGGGGCATCAGGGCCGGCAGCTGCTCCAGCAGACCCGCCAGCAGCGCCTCCCCCCGGGCCGTGAGGCCGGCGGTGCCCATGCCGCCACCCAGGAGCGGGACGCCCTGGTCCGTCACGCTCAGATGCAGGTGGCCGCCGTTGCCCACCAGATCAGCCGTCACCAAGGGGGCAAAGCTGGAGATCCAGCCGAAGCGGCGGCTCACCTGCTGGATCACCAGGCGCGCCGCCACAAGGCGATCGGCGGCCTCGAGCGGCGGCGACGCCGCCAGCGACAGCTCGAACTGGCCGGCGCCGTACTCGGGGTGTAGCTGCAGCCAGGGCAGCTCGGCCGCATCGAGGGCCTCTGCCACGGCGGTGAGGTAATCGAGCCCCTGCACCAGGCGATCAGCGCCGTAGGGGCCACCCACCACCGCCGGCGTCCAGCCCCCGGCACTGCCAACCGGCTGGGGCAGCCCCACCATCCACTCGATCTCGAAGCCAGCCAGGGCGCTCAGGCCGGCAGCCGCGAAAGCCGCCTGCTGCCTGGCGCAGAAGCCCCGTTGATCCAGGCTATAGACCTCACCATCACGGCCATGGCGGACGCCCGGAGCCCAGGCCCAGCCGGAGGCAGGATCGAGCGGGCGCAGGGCGGTGAGATCGGGCTTGAGGCGCAGGTCGCCATCCGGGCGGGCCAGGCTCTGCTGCGGATCGATCAGACCCGTGGCCCCGAAGGCATCGGCCACCGGTGAGAAGCCCACTCCCTGGCTTGCCACCAGCGCCAGGCGTTCCAGCGGCACCCCCTTCACCAGCACCGATCCGGCGTGGTTCACGAAGGTGATCGCCAGCCGGCGCAGGCCGCGCTGCATCAGTTCGGTGGTCTGGGCAGTGGCGCTGGGGAGCTCCGGCACGGCAGGGCAGCCACGGGCCAGGAAATCATTGCCCGATTCGGCGCCACAGGCCATCGTGGAAGCCACAGCCCCTGCTCCCTTGGCTCCTGCAGCCTTGCTCCTGGTCGATGTCCAGAACGGCACCTGCGGACCGGCTGGTCCCGCGGGCAACGCAGAAGCCACCCCGCTGCCCCCCTCCCCGCGGCCGCCCCGTCCACCCGGCTTCGACGCCCACTTCCAGGAGGCGGTCCTGCCCCGGCTGGAGCAGGCGCTGGAGCACGCCCGCTCCAGCGGCCTGGAGGTGATCCACACCGTAATCGCCAACCTCACCGCCGATGGCCGCGACCGCAGCCTCGATTACAAGCGCTCCGGCCTGGGCTTTGCCCCGGGCAGCTGGGAAGCCAGGGTGATCGAGGCCCTCGCTCCTCGGCCCGACGAACTGGTGCTGCCGAAAAGCTCCTCCTCCCCCTTCCACTCCACCAACCTCGATTACATCCTGCGCAACATCGGCATCACCGAGCTGGTGGTGGCGGGCCTGCTCACGGATCAGTGCATCGATCACACCGTGAAGGATGCGGCAGATCGCGGCTATGGCGTGACATGCCTGATCGATGCCTGCATGGCCGAATCGGCCGAGCGGCACCGGGCCGCCCTCAGCTGCTTTCGGGGCTACTGCCGCGAGCTCCGCGTGGCTGAGTTCACCAGCAGCTTGTCCGGCCGAGATCAACGGCCCGCACCGGCTGATCACCCCCCCAGATAGGCCATCTCGGCATGGGAGCGCTGGGTTGTGACAGTGCCTGAAGCAGGCTCTTCAGCGCGCTCCTCGCTGTACCGGTCGTGGCGATGGCTCCACAGACTCCCCATGGCCCCGCTCAGGGTCTCCCCGGCGGCTGCCGGCGAGCGCAGCCAGGGTTTGAGATCCAGGCCACTGGAGGCGAACAGACACGTGAAGGCCACCCCATCAGCGGTGACGCGCAGCCGGTCGCAGTCGCCACAGAAGGGAGCGGAGATCGAGGCCACCACGGCCAGATGGCCCCCGCCATCGCGGTAGCGCCAACGGCTGGCCGTGCCATGGGCCTGGCGACCCAGGGGCACCAGGGGCCAGCGGGCGCCGATCCGCCGCACCATCTCTGCGGCGGGCAGCACCAGATCCGGCTGCCAGCCATTGCGGTTGCCCACGTCCATGAACTCGATCAAGCGCAGCTCGATCCCCCGTTGCCGGGCCAGCTCCGCCAGGGGCAGCAGCTGATCCTCGTTGCGGCCCCTGGCGATCACGGCGTTGAGCTTGAGGGCCCCTCGGGCGGGATCAAACCCCGCCGCCCGGGCATGCTCCAGCGCGGCGAGCACCTTCTCGAGCAAGGCCGCTCCGGCCGCCGCCCCAGCGGCGAGGCCCGCCATGCGCGCCACGCTGGCGCCATCGGTGCCATCGAGGCTCACCGTGATCCGATCCAGGCCCGCCGCCCGCAGGTCCCGGGCCCGCTCGGCGCTCAGCAAAACCCCATTGGTGGTGAGGGCGATCTCGCGCAACCCCGGCAAACCCGGGCTGCTCTGCCCTCCGCGCAGGGGCTCCAGGGCCGCCACCAGCTCCTCCAGACCCTGATGCAGCAGCGGTTCCCCGCCGGTGAGCCGCAACAGGCGGAAGCCCAGCTCCGTTGCCACGCCCACCAGCTGGACCCGCTCCGCCAGGGTCAGCAACTCGGGCGGGTCCTCGCTGTCGGGGCAGCAATAAGGGCAGGCGAGGTTGCAGCGGGCCGTCAAGGAAAGGCGCAACACCCCTGGCGGGCGGCCGAGGCGATCGCGCAGGGAGGCCATCTCGAGCATCGGGAACGGCTTGGCACGGCACCGGTCAACAAGCCTGGCGCGGCCTCAGCCCGATTGGTTGCCGCGTGGCGGCCAGTCGGACGGGGTGTTGGCGTTGATCAGTTGGAGAGGATCGAGGGCCACGGCGCTGAAGTTCCGGCTCTGGCGCAACCAGCGCAGCAGGCTGCGGCCGCCACGGGCGGTGAAGGCCTCGGCGGAGTTGCAGTGGGTGGCCGTGGCCGGATAGAGCCCGAGCAGGGGCTGGAGCCGCTGGCCGTCATGGGCAACCTGGATCGTCTCCGGGTTCTCCAGCCCGGCCTCCACCAGTTGTTGCAGGGTCTCGAAACGAAGCCAGGGCATGTCCACCGGGGCCAGCAGCAGCCGTTGGCCCCGGTGGTGAGCCATCAGGCGGGTGAGGGCCAGCAGGGGACCTTCCCAGGGGGCCGGCTCCACCAGCACCTCGATGCAGAGGCCTTGGCGCTCAGCAAGCTGGCGGGCCAGCAGGCCGTGGTGGGGGTGCCGACTCAGCAGGGTGACCGGCTGCCCCAGCCTGCCCAGCAACCCCAGGCCGTGCTCCAGCCAGGTGCCGCCGCCTGGGTGAGCCAACAGGGCCTTGTCAGTACCCATGCGAAGGCTCTGGCCACCGCTCAGCAGGCAGGGGCGGAGCTGGGCGGTGGACGGCGGGGGCATGGGGTCAGGCTGTCAGAAAGGCGGGGATCCGCTTCGGTGCCACTCCACCCCTGGGGACCTGGCTGTCGCAACGAAGGGTGCCGCCAGGGATGCCCGAACCAAGGTTCCCAACATTCTCAGCGCAAGGCAATGGACTCCTCTTCATCGCCTCAATAGGGTGATGAAATCAGGGCGAAAAGCTCTGATAGCTTGATTTTTAGATGTCGCCTTTCTCCATTCCTGATCCCCATCGAATCCACGCATTGAGCCTCACCGACAAGGTCAAGATAGTGGCCAGGGATCTAGCCGGCAAGGGCAAGAAAGCTCAATCCTCAAGCCTGCGTGGGCATTCGCCCTGACAGGCGCGGGCCCTGCGTCAAGCAGGGCAACCGTTGCGAAAATCCCGACATTTCTTACTGAACAGTGACCCACTGTTCAGTTTCCGCAATCCTCCGATAGCGTGAGTTGCCGTCGCAGGTCCGCTGCTGGCGATCACTCCCAGCCCAGGAGGTCCGCCGATGATTCCCACCCGCTTCATGGTCGCCTCCAACCTGCTGGAGTGTGCTGGCAGGCTCGCCTTGCTAAGCGGCGTCCTGGCACTGGTCGCTGAAGCTGCCCTGCTGGCTTGCCTCTGACCGCCAGCTCCAGCGCTGAACGTACGGCGCTCTGCGGACAGTTCGATCCATCTGATTTCCGTGGCGACGCCTGACGGTGAACATGGCGTGCATGCCCGCTTCCATGTGATCGTTCACATGGCAATGGAACATCCACATGCCGGGCCGATCGGGCGTCATGTCCAGCGTTCTGCTGCTCGCCGGGAAGATCTCCGTGGTATCGAGCCGCCGGCCGTTCTCCAGGAGCGTGGCGCCATGCCAGTGGGGGGTGTGGATGTCGATCTCCGTGCCCATGCTCATCACATGCCAGCGCACATGCTCCCCCTCCGCCATCGTGAGACCGGGGAGATCTCCATACACGAAGCCGTTGATGCCATGCATCAGGTTGCTCTCGACGAACTCCTCGTCTTCCGGATTGATCGGGGCGTTGCCGAGAAACTCCCTCATGTTCGTCTCGAGGTAAAGGCTCTTGTTTTCATCGGTCACCGTGAACAGGTTCACGAATTGGCGATCCACGCCCTTGGGCAGCTGCCGTCGTTCGTCCAGGCTGCCGCGTCGGTGGATCACGATGGCCCCCACCAGACCGGCGCTGGTGTCGCCCACCTCGTTCACATGGGAGTGATAGGGCCAGGCGATCGAGTCCGGATCGGCCGGTCCCGGTCCTGAGCGGGGAGGCACCTGCCATCGGTAGGTGAAGGTGCCACCAGCCGGCACGGCATGGCCAGGGCTGCCGCCACCATGGACCTGATGGGCCCGATGGGAGCCAGTGGAATCCCTCGAGCTAACGGCATAGCCGGAACCTTCATTCGCTTTGTCGTAGGCCACCCCATGGGGGTGGAGGCTCACCGGAAAACGGGTTTCGTTGCGGACATGCACCACGATCGTGTCGCCCACCTCGGCGCGTAGGATCGGTCCGAGCGCGCCGAGATGCTCCTCGCGCGAGCCCGGCCTGCGAACCCGGCCCCCATCAGGATTCGCCCCGCCGGAGGGCTGGGGACCATCGAGCAGCGTGTCGAAGTTCGGCCCATAGGAGCGGAACACGGCCTTGCGGTAGATCCGACCGATGCGGTCGGGCCCCGGCTTGAGGAACACCAGTTCCTTCTCCCCGAACGGTGCGGCCGTCATCCGATTGATCGGATAGGAGGGGGAATAACTCCAGAGCATCTCCTCCGCCTTGATCCAGTACTCCCGTGAATGGGAACGCCAGGGTCCAAGCCAGGCAAGCAGCAGAACCGCTGCCACGATGAGAAGCAGCACCCAGGAGGCTGACCTGCGAAGCACTCCTGGCATGACGAACGACCAAACCCCAGCGCAGGGAAACGTAGGGCGCTGCGCGGATCCGGCCTCCACCATTCACTGCTTGTCGGCGTGACATTTGTCACCAGCAATTGATTAATCCGTCACCATCAAGGGCGCAGGGATGATCTTTGGACCTCGGCTACCAGGCATGATTCACGCAGGATCCAGAGTTTGCAGTGGCAAAGAATCAACGGATCCTCCAGCGTGATTGCCTACGCAACTCTGCGCACAAGCGCCTGAAAGAGCAGTGTGCCGTAGGCCGAAGAGCTTGTCGTTTCCCGACTTCATTGCCGGCGAACATACCTGCTTACGCCGGATTGCTTGATTGATGGTCTCCAGATAAGGCAATTCCGCTCCACCCAATGGGACTGCTCTAGCCGGTTCTTGGAGGTGATCAGCCAAGAGCTGGCCATTGATCCGGATCTGAGGCTTAGGCAGAGCCGTCGGGTCAGTGCTGATGGCGGTGGTGCACATCGCTGACGTGGGGGTGCTCGTGGGCCAGCGGGTCATGGCGATGGCGATGGCTGTGCCAGAAGGGTTGGTCAGGCTCGAGGTCCGCGAGTTCCTCCGGTCGGTGGGGATGAATGTGGTGAGCATCGCCGTTTACAGGGGCGTGGAAGTGGCGGTGCTGGTGATCGAGTTCGGCATGGCGGTGCCAGTGGCCATGGCTGGATCGCAGCAGCAAGCCTGTACTGACCGCCATGGCGGCCGCCGCCAGCACAAGCGATGGACTGAGCGGTGAACCCAGCAGGGCCACCGCCACCAGGGCACCAAGGAAGGGCGCGGTGGAGAAGACCACGGCTTCCCTGGCGGCGCCAAGGGAGGCCAGGGCCACCATGTCGAGCCAGATCGACACGCCATAGCCCAGGCTGCCGATGCCGAGCAGGGCGGCGCTCATCCAGACGAACGGAACCGGGTGCCCCTGCAGCTGGGCCACGGCCAGCATCGGCAGGGCAGCCCCGAGGGCCTTGGCGGCGGAGATCTGCAGGGGGTTGCGCAGGCTGAGGCGCTGGGCGAGGTTGTTGTCGATGCCCCAGCACAGGCAGGCCAGGGCGATCCACAGCACGCCCTGCCACTGGCTGCCGCCCAGGGGACCAGCCGAGAGCACCAGGGCTCCGCAGAGCGTCAGGGCGGCCGCCGCCCAGCCGTCACGGCCGAGATGCTCCTTCCCCACCCCCACGGCGATCAGCACCGTGAACACCGCCTCCAGGTTGAGCAGCAACGCCGAGGCCCCCGGGGTGAGCAGCGCCAGGCCCTTGACCAGGGCGATCGGACCGGCGATGCCGCCCAGCAGGGTGATCAGCCCCAACAGGGGGAGATCCTGCCGCTGGATCGGAGCGTGGCGGCTGGTCGGGGCCTCGGCCACGGCCAGGGGCAACAGCACCAACGCCGCACCGGCGTACAGCAGACCCGCCACGAGTACGGGGGAAGGCCCGTGGCTGAAGCTGCCGATCAGCGGAGCGCTGGAGCCGAACAGCGCGGCTGAGGCGAGTCCGGCCATCCAACCGCGGTGCGATTGATCAACCTGCCTGAGCATCGATCTGCAACACCCCCATCAGCCCCAGATCCTCGTGGTCGAGGTTGTGGCAGTGATACACGGTGCGCCCTGGAAAATCCCGGAACGTCGCCCGGATGCGCACCTCCTCTCCCGCTTTCACGAGCACAGTGTCCTTCCAGCGGCGCTGGTCTTCAGGGCGGCCCGCGCGGCTGATCACCTGGAAGGGGTTGACGTGCAGATGGAAGGGATGGTCCATCACGTCGTGATTGACGATCAACCAGTCTTCCGTGCTGCCCAGCGACACCCGGGTGTCAATGCGATCGGGATCGAAGGGCTGGCCATTGATCACGAAGCCCATGCCACCAGCGCCCATTCCCATCCCCATGGCATGGGCCAGGGAGAACCGGCGCGTGCGCTCCGGCTGCGGCAGGGCCGGCACAGGCAGCAGGGCCGCCGGCAGCGGCAGTGGAACCACTGTTCCGGCGTAACGGAGGGTGGCCAGGGTCTGGGGGCCGTTCGCGGCGGGCGCCACCTGGCCCATCCCGCCGTGACCACTGCGTTGATACGGGAGATCGAGCAGGCGGTAGCTGCCGGGCGTCTGGTTGCCCTGCACCAGCACATCCGCCCGCTCGCCAGGGGCCAGCAGAATTTCGTCGAGGGGCTCAGGGGTCGCGATCGCGCCGCCATCGGTGGCGATCAGCACCAGCCGGTGCCCTTCCAGGGCAAGGCGGTAGATGCGGGCATTGGAGGCATTCAGCAGACGGAGGCGCAGCAGGCCGCCGCTGGGGATCGCCAGGCCGGGATTGAGCTCTCCGTTCACCGTGAGCAGTGGACCTTCCCTGCCGAGCATTCGCTCCATGCCCATGCCCATGCCCATGCCGGCTTCACCTGTGGTGGCGGCGCTGGCGAAATCCTTGAGCACCAACACGGTTTCACTGGCAGCCGCGACTTCAGGAATCCGGTCGAGATCGCCGCGCACCACCAGGCCGCCGCCGAGGCCGCCGAACACCTGATCGGCCGAGTGGCCGTGGTGGTGGGGGTGCAGATAAAAGAGGCCGGCCGGGTGATCGCCTGCCACCTGGAAGGCATAGGTGGTGGACCCGCCGGGCGGCACGGTCAGGAAGACGTTGTCGCCTGATCCGGTGGGCGGGATGTGCAGCCCGTGGAAGTGCAGGTTGGTGGGCTCCTGGAGGTCGTTGCGCAGCAGGAGCCGCACCTGATCGCCGGCATTCACCTCAAGCAGCGGGCCGGGCGAGCGGCCGTTGTAGGTGAGCAGCGTGGCGGGGCCACCGGGAACCATTCCCGGCGTTGCGCGGGCCACCAGCTCCAGATCGGCGAGGCCGCCACGGGAGGCCAGCCGGTCTTGGCCCCAGAGGGCAGGCCCGGCCACCGCCGCACCCAGGCCGGCGAGCCCCAGGCCCAGCACCTGCCGGCGCTTGAGGGAAGAGGTCATCAGCGGTCCTCCGAACAGCCAGAGGGAGCCGCAGCTCCCTGGATTCAAGGTAGGGCTTCCAGTCGAGGGGAGAGTCAAGTCCTGGAGGACCGACATCGGCCGGCGCGGATTTGCTGCACCCTTGCCCCTTGACTCTCCAGCCAAGAGGAGACCATACGGTGAGGTGGCCTCAATCTGCCGTCATGCGCCCATCCCGCTTAACCGCCACCTTGATCGGGCTCGGCTCTGCCCTCAGCGTGGCGGCTCCTGCCCTGGCCCAGATGCCCGGTGGCATGAATCACGAAGGGCACCAAGGCATGCCAGGGATGGCCGCCCCGGCCCATGCGGGCCATGCCCATGACGTGGGCCCCGCCGGTGCCACCTACGACCTGCGCTTCATCGATGGGATGGTGCAGCACCACACCGGGGCGCTGCGGATGAGCGAATTCGTCTTCGGCATCGGTGCGCCTGGCGTGGGAGCCCTCGGCAAGACGATCTGGCGCGATCAAGCCAACGAGATCCGGGCCATGGGGCTGTGGCGCAAGGTCTGGTACCCCCAGGCGCCCGTCTATCCGGTGGCGCTGGCAGCTGGCGGCGATCCCAACAGCCTGTCTGGTCTGACCCGCATGAGCCAGGCCCAGATCGACGGCATGCGGATGATGGGCGAGCTCCCCACCAGGGACAACCGGGTGGTGTGGTTCCTCGAAGGCATGCTCCACCACCACGGCGGGGCGCTGATCATGGCCCACGACGCCCTGGCCAAAAGCACCAATCCCACGATCCGCCGTTTCGCGCGAGGCGTGATCGTGGCCCAACGGGCCGAGATCATCGAACTGCGGAGGATGCTGGCGGTGGAGGGATTACGCAAGAGCGAATATCACAATTACGACGCCCTTTTTGCGCTCTGATTGTTGGCCCTCTCCTCCACCACCTCCAGCACGCCTCGCACCATGTTCATGCCGCAGTGGAAGGGATAGACGCCGGCTTCGGAGGGGGGCAACTCCAGGCTGGTGGTGGCCTCAAGGGGCAGATCAAGGGTCTTGTGGAAATCGGGGAAGATCACCTGGGCAACGCAGCCGCTCGGATCGATCCGGTGAAACGACAGCCTCAGAGGCCTGCCTGCCTTCACTTTGATTCTTGAGGGCGCGTAGCCGCCATCGACGGTGATGGTGATTTCCTGCAAGCCCGCCTCGCTCTCGCGGGCCACCACGCCACCGCCATGGCGACCGAGGAACCACCACAGTTCCCAGGCGATGAGCAGCAAGCCAACCATGGCCACCAGCCCTTTGAGGGCCACGGGTTGGTCGATGGTGCGCCAGAGGGGCACTGCGGCAGCAAGGATCAGCATCAGGTGGTTGGAAGAGGTAGGCGCGCGGGGTGGAAGCTCCGCAGCCTCAGGGCATTGCTCACCACCGACACGGAGCTGAAGGCCATGGCGGCGCCGGCGATCATCGGGCTCAGCAACCACCCGGTGAGAGGGAACAGCAGGCCGGCGGCGATCGGGATGCCGGCCACGTTGTAGGCGAAGGCGAAGACCAGGTTCTGGCGGATGTTGGCCATGGCGGTGCGGCTGAGCTCGATCGCCGCCGGCACGCCGGCAAGGTTGCCGGAGATCAGGGTGATGTCGCTGGCGGCGATCGCCACATCGGTGCCGGTGCCCATGGCGATGCCCACATCGGCCGCCGCCAGGGCGGGGGCGTCGTTGATGCCGTCGCCCACCATCGCCACCGGGCCCTCCCCCTGCTCCTGCAGCTTGCGAATCACCGAGGACTTGTCGGCGGGGCGCACTTCGGCGATCACCCGCTCGATTCCCACCTGGGCGGCCACCACCTCGGCGGTGCGGCGGGCATCGCCGCTGAGCATCACCACCTGCAATCCCAGGCGCCGCAGGGCGGCCACCGCGGCCGCTGAACTGGTTTTGAGGGGATCGGCCACCCCGAAACAGGCCTCGATCCGTCCATCCACCACCACGGCCGCGACGCTGCAGGCGGCGGCCTCCAGACGCTCCACCAGGGGCTTGAGGGCGGCGGTGTCGATGCCCAGCTCCTCGAACCAGCGGGGGGTACCGACCCGCACCTGCTGGCCGGCAATCGATCCCTGCACGCCGCGGCCGGCCACCGCCTCGAAGCCCTCCACCGCAGGCAGTTCACTGTCCTTCAACTGGCTGCGGGCATAGGTCGTGATCGCTTCGGCCAGGGGATGCTCCGAGCGGGATTCCAGCGCGGCCGTGAGCGCCAGCAGGGTGCCGGCCGGCAGCACGCCGCCGGGGAGCCGTTCGAAATCAGTCACCTCCGGCTGGCCGCGGGTGAGGGTGCCGGTCTTGTCGAGCACGATGGTGCGCAGCTTGCCGGCGGTTTCCAGGGCCTCGGCACTGCGGAAGATCAGGCCGTTCTCCGCCCCCTTGCCGGAGGCCACCATGATCGAGGTGGGGGTGGCCAGGCCCAGGGTGCAGGGGCAGGCGATCACCAGCACACTCACCAGGAAGAGCATCGCCAGCACGGCGTTGCCGCTGATCAGGAACCAGACCACGAAGGCCGTAATCGCCAGGGCGATCACCACCGGCACGAACCAGCCCACCACCTGATCGGCCAGGCGCTGCACCTGGGTGCGGGAGCTCTGGGCCTGGCGCACCAGCTCCACGATCTGGGCGAGCACGGTGTCGCCCCCCACCCGGCTGACGCGGAACGTGAAGCTGCCGCTGCGGTTCATCGAGGCGCCGATCACGGCATCACCGGCGGCTTTGGCGACGGGGGTCGGTTCACCGGTGAGCATCGATTCCTCCACCCAGGAGCTGCCTTCGCTCACCACCCCATCCACCGGGATCTTTTCGCCGGGACGCACCTGCACCAGGTCCCCTACCATCACCTGCGACACCGGGATCTCGATCGGCTGTCCATCCCGCAGCACCCGGGCGGTGGGGGGCTGCAGCTGCAGCAGCCGCCGGATCGCTTCTGAGGTTTGACCGCGGGCCCGGGCCTCCAGCAAACGGCCCAGCAGCACCAGGGTGAGGATCACCGCGGCGGTCTCGAAATACACGTCGGCCGGAAGGCCTTCGGCGATCAGCACCTGCGGGAACAGGGTGCTGAACAGCGAGGTGAGGTAGGCGATGCCGGTGCCGGCCGCCACCAGGGTGTTCATGTCGGCAGAGTGCTGCCGGAAGGCCGAGACGGCGCCGGTGAAGAAGTCACGCCCGCACCAGAACAACACCGGTGTGGTGAGGATCAGCTGGGTCCAGGGGCTGGTGAACCAGAGCGGCAGGAAGGAATGATGCCCACCGCCGAGCATGTGGGGCAGGCTGGAGACCACCACCAGGACGGTGAGCACGGCAGCCACGCTGACCCTGCGGCGCAACAGCGTTCGTTCCCGGGCCAGCTCCCGCTCCATGCCGTCTGCCGATCCGGCTGGGCCCTCGGCATGGCAGCAAGACGAGCTCGGGGAAGGGGTCATTCCTTCAAGCTAGTGGTGTCCAGTTAGATGGAGAGTTATGTCCCGTGATTTTCGTATCCTGGTTCCTGATCTTTTTCCTTTGAGCTCAGTGATGTTGCTCCCTTTCGGGGGCCGCCGAGCAGCAGGCCGACGCCTGAGATGGCAATGATCAACGTGAGTATTCCGATGATCGCCGAGTAATAGGGCTGCAGGTTGAGCATCCCGAAGTTGCCCGTGTGGACCTTGAGCAGCCAGAAGGCATCGATGTTGTTCGCCAGCATCAGTCCATAGATCGAACCCGACAGCGCGGTGATGATCAGGGGGACCGCTGCGATCGGCACCAGGGCTCGATGGATGCGGCGGCGCAGGTGGCGGCGGCTCATGGGGATCCCCGGCGGCGCTTGGAGTCAGTTGTTCTGCAGGGCCTTATGGAGCGCCTGCTCATTGGCACAGGGCATCCACAGCGAGCCCATGGCAAAGGCGCCCTTGCACTTGAGCTCGACGGCGCGTTGCTCCGCCTCCTGCTTGGTCTTGAACATGCCCTTCATGTGCGCCGCAGCGGGTGCAGTGGTGAGGAGCGGGGCGAAGGCCACCGCCGACAGGGCGACCAGCAAGGCCCACCGGTAGGGCTGTTGGAGGGGGCTGCTGTCGTGCTGGGTCATCGAGTTTTCGCGGGGATGGTCAGAGAAAGGAGCCACTGGTGTCACTTTTCCCGGGAGACGGCCTTCTCGTAGAGATCAAAGTTCTTGCAGGGCATCCACTCCTTGCCCATCGCGAAGGCACCGCTGCACTTGAGTTCCTTGGCTCGCTTTTCCGCAGCGGCCTGGCTCGGAAACATGTCGTTGGCCTGGGCCCGAACGACGCCGGGGCTCAGCAAGGCACCAGCCGACAGGAGGAGAGCCAGAGCGATGCGGTTCACGGTGTGATGGAGGAGCAGTCCTTGATCAGTTTAGAGTCTCCCCACGGGTGGAGAGTCAAGCCCATGGCAGCCGTTGGCATGAAGATCGGGGCCCTCGCCGGCCGCAGTGGCCTGCCGGTCAAGACGCTCCGCTACTACGAGGATCTCGGCCTGCTGCCGGCGATCGGCCGCAGCGAAGGCGGTTACCGCCTGTTCGGTGAGGAGAGCCTGCGGCGCCTGGAATTCATCCGGCGGCTCAAGAGCCTCGGTCTGACCCTTGATGACATTCAGGAGTGTCTGGCGGTGCACGATGCCGGAGAACTGCCCTGCGGCGACATCCAGCGGCAGCTCCAACGGCAGATCGATCTGGTGGACGAAAGGCTGCGGGAGCTGCGTCTGTTCAGGAAGGAACTGCAAAGCCTTCTGCAGAACTGGCAGAGCGATCCAGCGCCAAACACGGCCGTGATCTGCCCCAATCTCAACGTCTGAGCAGCCCCCGGCCGGCGGAGGTCGCATGAACATTCGGCTGAATTGTCAAGCCATTCGCTAACCCATGGCCACCGTGGAGATGGACGGTAAGCGAGCGGTGTCAAAAGGATGACCAACAACGATCCACGCCGAAGAATCTTCGGACGGCCAGCCCTTCTGCTGCTGGCCACGGGAGGCATCATCACGGTCTCCCTTTGGGCAGGCACCCGGTGCCTGTCCCAGGGTTGGGGCGGTGCCGGCATGCCCGGGTACGGAAGCGGCGTGGGTGGCCCGGGTCAGATGGGGATGGGCCATTCGGATCAGCAGTTCATCGTGATGATGATCCCCCACCACGACGGGGCGATCGCCATGGCCGATCTCGCCCTCACCCGCGCCAAGCGGCCCGAGATCAAGGAGCTGGCGAAGAACATCAAGGTCAGTCAGACCCGCGAGAACGCCCAGATGCGCGCCTGGTACCGGCAGTGGTTTGGCAAAGATGTGCCCAGTTGGGGGCCGGGCACAGGCTGGGGTTGGCAGAACGGCATGGGCATGGGTGGAGGAATGGGCATGGGCGGGGGTATGGGACAGATGGGTGGTGGCACGAACCTCTCTGCCCTGAGCGCAGCCCCTGACTTCGACCGTGCCTTCATCGAGCAGATGATTCCCCACCACCAGATGGGCGTGATGATGGCCTCGATGGCCCAGACCAATTCCCAGCAACCGGAGCTTCGTGAGTTGCAGCAGGCCATGGTGCGGGTGCAGAGCGATGAAATCCAGCAGATGGCCCAGTGGTATCGCAGTTGGTACGGCACACGCTGAGCCCACCGATGGATCCGTACTTCATCCTCGACACGCCGAAATCCTTCGAGGAAGCGAGCGCCGCTCTGCAAGAGGCGGTGGAGGAGCATGGCTTCGGCGTGCTGGCCGTGCATGATCTGGGCAGCACCCTGCGCAGCAAAGGCCTGCCGTTCCCGGAGCAGTGCCGCATCTTTGAGGTGTGCAACCCCCAGCAGGCCGCCGCGGTGCTCAGCACCACGATGGCGCTCAACATGGCTCTGCCCTGCCGGATCTCGGTGTACACCGAAACCGGCACGACCCGCATCGGCATGATCCGCCCCGAGGCGATGCTCGCCAGCCTCTCAGCCGATTCCTCCATGGGGGAGGTGGCCCGAGCGGTGGAAGCCTCTACCACGGCGATCATCGAGGCCGCTGCGGCCTGACTGCGGCGTGCCATCAGGCTTTTCCAGCTGACTCCAATCGATCCGGAACGCCTGATCCGGCTGTCTTTCGATGGAGCACCGAGGCTTGATCAGCTGGCTTCCGAGAACAGCAACGGCTTTTGATCAGCCAACCATTGGAGTGAACCTCACCAAGCCCTGCAACCGGCCCTAGCCCTTGGCTTCTGCGCAGCAGTAGGGCGCCCGACAAGGGGCGCCCTACTCATTGGAGCCGTCCACCACACTCCTGTTGCAGTGCATCGAGTCCGAGATGTTGTCTGGGTCCCGCCAGTGTCATGCCGGCTCAGAAGGCCATGCCTAGCGTTTGGGCAGTGCCGCCGGGTGGGCCATGGCCGTGGTGAACCGCTGCGCGGTGGGGATCTACCCCAGCGGGCAACTGCTCGACTGGGCCCGGCAGCTCGATCTGGATGTGGAGGTTGCTGGAGCCAGTGAGCCCTGCCTGTACCTGATCCCTGACTACGACACGCAAGAGGAGGCCGAAGAAATCCTCGAGGAGGTCTACGAGGCGATCTTTGAAGCCGAGCTCGACTACTGGCATCGCGACACCGGCACCTGGCCGGCGGAGCGCACTTACGCGGTGTTCCGCAAATGGTTCGAGGTGCGCTTCTACCCCCTGATCCAGGACCTGGTCGGTGATGAGCTCACCGCCACCGAGCTGGATGAGGAGTTCATCGGTGAGCTGCGCACGGCGCTGGAGGGAGTGGAGCCGCTCCCCTGAGCAAGGCCAGACGGCAAAAGCGTCGGCCCCCACAATGGGGTGATGCCCCTGAGCCAGCGCCTGCATCTCGCTCTGTTGGTGGTGGAGGCTGATGCCTGAAATCAGGCCGGCTTGAGCTGCTGCCGCAGGGGCGGCGGCAGGCGAATCCCCGAGAGGAAGGCCAGGGCCACCAGCAGGCAGGAGGCCCACAGGCAGGCCTGCAGGCCTCCCACCAGGAACAGGGCGCCGGAGAGCAACGTGCCCACCAGCCGGCCGGCCGCATTGGCCATGTAATAGAAGCCCACGTTGAGGCTCACCGATTCGGCATCGGTGTAGGCCAGCACCATGTAGCTGTGAATCGAGGAATTCATCGCGAACACGGCCCCAAAGGCCGCCAGGCCCACCACCACGGCAACGCCGGGGTTGCCCACATCGCGCCACAGGCTGATCGCAATTAAGGCGGGGATGGCCGTCAGCACGGCGCTCCAGAACTGCACGGCGGACACCCCCGGAGGTGCACTTTTCCCCCAGCTGCGCCGCAGGGCCGGGGCCGAGGCCTGAATGATCCCGTAGCCGATCACCCAGAGGCCCATGAAGCCTCCCACCTCCCAGTACTTCCAGCCCAGGACCGCCTGCAGGAACACCGGCAGGGCCACCACGAACCAGACATCACGGGCGCCGAACAGGAAGAAGCGGGCTGTCGAGAGCACATTGATGCCCTTCGATTTCGAGAACAGGGCCATGATGGCGGGCTTCTCCTTCATGCGCCCGATCTCGCCGGGCAGCACCAGGGTCATCAGGAAGGAGAGAAACAGGCCGGCGGCCATGGCCCCAACGGCGGCGCTGAAGCCGATCGTGGTGAGCAGCAATCCCCCCAGAAAGAACCCCACCCCCTTGAGGGCGTTCTTGGAGCCGGTGAGGATCGCCACCCATTTGAACAACTGGGTCTCGCCCCGGCTGTAGTCCTCGGGGGTTTCCGGCACCACGGTCTTGATGGCGCTCTTGGCACTCATCTTGTTCAGGTCCTTGGCGATGCCGCTGATCGCCTGGGCCACCATCACGTAGGCCACACTCCACAAGCGCGGCCAGCTGTCGGCCACCGGAATCAGCATCAGCAGGGCAGCCACCTGCATCAGCGTTCCGGCCCAGAGGGTGAGCCGCAGCCCGAAGCGGGCCCCCAGCCAGCCGCCGTAGAGGTTGGTGACGATCCCGAAGAATTCGTAGAAGAGGAACAGAAAGGCGATCTCCAGGGTGGAGTAGCCGAGCTGGTGGAAGTGGAACACCACGAGCATGCGCAGGGCCCCATCGGTGAGGGTGAAGGCCCAGTAGTTGGCCGTGACGACCGCGTACTGCTGCAATCCCGTGAGGTGCTTCATCGGGCGGGACCCTCCAGGACGGCACTTTCGAACGCAGCCACGTGACAGGCCAGATCGGCCATGCGGCAGCTGTAGCCCCACTCGTTGTCGTACCAGGCGTAGACCTTGAGCTGGGTGCCGTTGATCACCATCGTGGAGAGGGCATCAACGATGGCGCTGCGCGAATCGTTGACGTAGTCGATCGACACCAGGGGCCTGGTTTCGTAGCCAAGGATTCCCTTCAGGGGCCCGTTGGCGGCGGCCTCGAAGGCGGCGTTGACCTCGTCCGCAGTCACGGCACGCTCCAACTCGAACACCGCGTCGGTGAGGGCAGCATTGAGCAGCGGCACCCGCACGGCATGGCCGTTGAGCTTTCCCTGCAACTCGGGGAAGATCAGGCCAATCGCCCGGGCCGAGCCGGTGGTGGTGGGGATCAACGACTGCAGGCAGGAACGGGCCCGGCGCAGGTCGCTCTTGAACGCATCCACCACCACCTGGGTATTGGTGACATCGTGCAGGGTGGTGATCGAGCCGTGGCGGATCCCGAAGCTTTCCTGCACCACCTGCACCACCGGTGCCAGGCAGTTGGTGGTGCAGGAGGCGGCGGTGAGCAGTCGGTGGCGGCTGGGGTCGTACAGGTGGTGGTTGACGCCGTAGACGATGTTGAGTGCTTCTTCTCCGGCGATCACACCCTTCACCGGGCAGGCCACGATCACGCGCTTGAGGCCCGCCGCGGTGAAGTAGGGCTCGAGGGTTTCGGGGGTTTTGATCTTGCCGCTGCATTCGAGCACCAGATCCACACCGGCCTCAAGCCAGGGCACGGCGGTGGGATCCTTCTGCTGGCTGTAGCCCACGGGCTGGCCCTCCACCAGGAAGCCCGTCCCGTTCGCTTCCACGGCCTGGGGCCAGCGGCCATGCACCGAGTCGAATTCCAGTAGGTGGGCGGCGGCGGCGGCATCGCCTCCCGGATCGTTGACGTGCACCAGGGAAATGCCGGGCCGGCCCCAGAGGGCGCGGAACACCAGGCGGCCGATGCGGCCGAAGCCGTTGATGCCGATCTTCATTCGGAAAGCCCGCGGTGCTACGAACATAGATCAACTAGAGTTGATTCAAGACGTGTTGCCGATCACATGGCCGATCCAGGGGCTGTTGCCAGTCCGCCGATCCAATCCGAGCAGGCCCGGGCCCTGCTCAAGGCCCTCGCCGAGCCGCTGCGCCTGAGGGTGATCGAGGCCCTGGGCGGCGGCGAGCGCTGTGTCTGTGATCTCACCGCCGATCTCGGGCTGGCCCAGTCGAAGCTCTCGTTCCACCTCAAGGTGCTCAAGGAAGCCGGGCTGCTGGCCGATCGGCAGGAGGGCCGCTGGATCTACTACAGCCTGCGCCCGGAAGCGATCGAACAGCTGCGCAGTTGGCTGGCGGAGCTGGGCGCCCAGTGCAGCAAGCCCGCCGCTCCTTGCACATGAGCGACCTGACCCCGGCCCCGACCGGCCATTGCCGGACTGCCGAAGAACGTGCCGTGCTGGC